>SXGQ01634871.1_pt1 | contig 12660 bp, 10 predicted proteins | sample 3178371 | NCBI WGS metagenome assembly SXGQ01 (sample SAMN11356859, study PRJNA531348) | freshwater metagenome | isolation source: freshwater sample F1-20 | place: China: Fuxian Lake, Yuxi | collected 2017-12-25
GTCGTACCAGGACACGAGCTTGAAGAACTTTGAGTTCAGCTCCACGCCGGAGCCCGCGTCGAAGATCGACGAGCTCTTGTCGTGGATGAAGTCGCTCGAGACCACCTCGTCGGAGGTATAGGAGAGGATGCCCTTCAGATAGGTCTCGCTGGCGCGCTTCATCGCCTCGCAGATCGCCTTGTAGGAGGTCTCCTTGGTGGTGCGGACGGTGAGGTCGACCACGGACACGGTGGGAGTCGGCACGCGGAAGGCCATGCCGGTGAGCTTGCCCTTGACCTCCGGGATGACCAGGGCGGTGGCCTTAGCGGCGCCGGTGGTGGACGGGATGATGTTCTGCGCCGCGGTGCGGCCGCCCTTCCAGTCCTTCTTCGAGGGGCCGTCGACCGTCTTCTGGGTGGCGGTGTAGGCGTGGACCGTGGTCATCAGGCCTTCCTCGATCCCGAAGCCCTCCTTCAGGAGGACGTGCACGATCGGGGCGAGGCAGTTCGTGGTGCAGGAGGCGTTCGAGATGATGTGGTGCTGCGCGACGTCGAGCTTCTCGTCGTTCACGCCCATCACGACCGTAATGTCTTCGCCCTTGGCCGGGGCCGAGATGATGACCTTGCGCGCGCCGGCGGCGAGGTGGCCCTTGGCCTTCTCCGCCTCGGTGAAGAGGCCGGTGGACTCGATGACGATGTCCACGCCCAACGCCTTCCAAGGCAGCTCCGCGGGGGACTTCGCGGAAACGACGCGGATCTCCGCGCCGTTCACGATGAGGATGTCGTCTTCAAGTTTGTCGGCGGCGGACTTCTTCGAGCTGACCGTGCCAGCGAAGCGACCCTGGGTGGAGTCGTATTTGAGGAGGTAAGCGAGGTTGTCGGCGGGGACGATGTCACCGACCGCGACGACTTCGACTTCCTTGCCGACGAGCCCCTGCTCGACCATCGCGCGGAAGACGAGGCGGCCGATGCGGCCAAATCCGTTGATTGCAACTTTCACTGCCATAGGTTTCGTATTCGTTAAGGTTCAATTTCAGACCGACAAGGGCGCGCATCGTATCGGCGAGCAGGAGACCGTCAATCCGCAAATCCGTCACTTCTTGAGCCGCTGCTCGAAGTAGGCGAGGAGCGCCGCCTCGGACTTCTCCGCGTCCGCGCCCTTGAAGCCGTGGCCCGCGCCTTCCAGCGTCAGCAACTCCACCGGCACGCCGCAGGCCGTGAGGCGGTCGCGCATCCACAGCGCCTGTTCGTAGGCGACGTATTTGTCCTCGGTGCCGTGGAGGATGAGCGTGGGCGCGGCACTGGGCGTGACCCAGTTGAGCGGGCTGGACTGGATGTGCTTCGCGCGCGCGGTGTCCACGTCGCCGCCGAGCCACATCGGCAGCACGACATGGGCGTCCACGCTCTTGCCGTAGGACTTGGTGAAGTCGCTCGGGCCATACACGTTCACCACGCACGTCACGGCGCTGGAGAAGCCGGGATTGTCCGCGCCCTCGAACTCCTTCACGCCCGCCGTCACGCCGAGGAACTGCGCGAGGTGCCCGCCCGCCGAGCCGCCCGTCACGCCGATGCGCGCCGGGTCAATGCCGAGCCTCGCCGCGTTGGCGCGGAGCCATCGCACGGCGGCCTTCGTGTCGTGGACAGCGGCGGGGAACTGGTGCGTTGGCGCGAGCCGGTAGCTGATGGTCGCCGCCACGAAGCCGCGCTGGGCGAGCGTGAGAACGAGCTTGTTGTAGCCCTCGCGGCTGCCAGCACGGAACCCGCCGCCGTGGATGCACAGCACGACGGGGAGCGGTCCCTTCGCGCCCTTGGGCCGCGCGAGGTTGAGCTGGAGTTTCGCGCCGCCAGCTTCGGCGTAAACGATGTCGCGTTCGAAGGTGACGTTGTCGGGAATGGCGAGATCGGCGGCACACGTCGCGGCGAGCGAGAGGCAGAGAAGGAGGAAGACGAGCGGGCGATGGGAACAGTTCATGATGTGGATGGGTCGGCTGGCAAAGCGGGCGAAAGCTTACTTGGTCGAAGCGGCGAAGCCCTTCGGCATCAGCGCCCGCACTGCGCTGAAGATGCGCGTTTCCTGTGTGCCGTCGAAGCGCGTCGGTCGGTTGTAATAGACCATCGCGCCTGCCGCCTCGTAGCCGCCCTCGTCCCACACGCGTCGCGAGGGGATGTAGCAGGGCACGTCGTTCGCGTAGGCGTTCACCCAGATGCGCGTGCCGTCGAACTGGCGCTTGATGCGCAGGCCGTAGTCCACGACGACTTCGCCCGGGAGGAAAACCATCGCGAGGTCGCCGCCGAAGCTCCAGACCTGCACGAGATATGGGAGACGGTCGGCAATCTTCTCGCCCTTGTCCAGCTTGGCGAGGGCGAACTTTGCGCGCAAGCCCTCCGCACCGGGTTTCTTTGCGGCAGCTTCCCATTCCGCGCGCGTGGGCAGCTTGTCGTATGGCAGCTCGATGCGCTTGGTCACCCCGGTGAGCGGGCCGCGCAGCTCGGTGAACTTGCCGTCCTTCAAAAGCCGTGCCACCTCATCCGCGAGCGACTGGCCGTGCTTGTCCGCCAGCTCGTAGGTGCCGCGCGGGTAAGGGTTCTGGTCCGCGCCGCAGCCGATGGCCGTGAGCGCGACGACGCCGGGATTCGCCTTCTCGATGGCGAGCTGCGCGCTGCCCGCCCAGTCGGCGTGGATTTTGTTCAGGCCGCTCGTCGTGCAATGGCACGCGTAGTTCACCAGCACGGCGCGGAGGATTCCCTCGGGCGAAGTCACGCGCAGCAGCGGCAGCTCGTGGTCGGTTGGGCCTTCTGGATACTCGGCGTTCTGAAAGCCCGTGGGCGTGGGCTTGCGGCGGTTTTTGGCGAACTTCACCTCGCCCTTCGTCCACGCGAGCAACGCTGGCTTTCGGTCAGTGAGTGCCGCGAGTGCGAGCTGCTCCAGCTTGTCGGTGAACTCGCGCGTGTAGCGGTCAATGTTGCGCTGATGGTCCGGCGGGATCGGCACGCCGAAGATGGTTGGGAGCACGCCGTTGAGCATCGGCGCGGAGTGCGTGTGGCTGGAGCAGATGGCGAAGCGCTCGCTGGTCACACGCTTCGAGGCGAGACGTTTGAGCAGCTCGGTGCGGATCCACTCCGGCACACCGCAGTTGTCCACGGTGATGAGGATGGACGGGCCTTCCGCGTCGCTGCCGATGGCGAGGGCCTTGGCGCGGATACGCTGCTCGACGCCTTCAAACTCTGCGCGCCGCCCGCCGTAGCCGTTCATCCGCACGGGATAGTCCGGCGTCAAGTCCACCTGCACCACGCCGACGGTGCGCGTGGCGGACTCGCGCGGCAGATGGGTGCAGGCGGAGAGGCCGGCAAGAAGGATGACGCAGCCAAGGCAGAGAAAAGTGCGGCGGAACATGGCTGGAGTCTCAGCGCGCCCCCGGCGGCTTGTCAATGAAGCGCGATGTCACCCGCGGTCTCACAGCAGCGACATTCCGCGCGGCACCTGCACCACGATGGTCCCGGCGATGCGGTCGTGCCACGCGCGCTTCTCTCGGCTCCAGCCGGCCCAGAAGAATCCCACCCCCAGCGCGATGAGCGAGAAGAGACTCGCGAGCGAACGCACAAACGCCACGCCCAGCGTCATTGGCCGGCCATCCTCGCGGACGATTTTCAAACCACAGACAATCCCGCCGATGGTCGTGCCCTTCCACGTCCACAGGATGATATGGTAGAGGAACCAGAACGGGAGGAACAGCAGGCCCTTGCTCTCGATGGCCGAGACGGCCCCGATGAGCAGCGCGTCCAGCAGCGTGGCCGCGAGGCGCTTCCAAAAGCCCACGCGTGGCAGCGCGGCTTCGCCGACAGCGCCGAGCGCATCGGTTGGCACCGGCGGAATTTCGCCGGCGGGCCGTTCGTTTTCCTTGCTGAGATGCTGCACCGTCGCGACCACGGTGGCACCGAGGCCGAGCAGAGTGGCCGTTCCCCACGCAAACACACCGAGCACCGGGACCATGTAGAGCAGCGTGGCGATGACTCCGCCGACCAGAAGCGCGAGTAGGCCATTCTCCAGCGCGCCGAACTTCACCTGCCTGCCGAGTTGGTGGCCGACGTAGCGCAGCACCGCCGTCTTGCCCATCAACACCGCGACCACGAACGCCAGCAGCACGAGCGGGAGCAGCAGCACACCGATGCCCGTAGCCACGAGCAGCACGCAGACCGGCGCGAAGAGGATGCTCGCGAGCAACCCGCTGAACAGCGACGTCACCGGCCGCTCCTGCAATGCGCCGACGCTCGCCTGCACCGGCGCGGGGAAGAGCACCTGCATCAGCACATACACGAGCGCGAACATGGCTAGCGCCACCCACGCCCACTCGACTCCCGGTGGAAGCGGGCGCAGCAGCAGCACGCCTTGCGAGAGGTAGTCCGTCGCCCACCGCAGCTTGGGAAACCAATCCGTCGTGCCAATCTCCACGGGACGGCGCGCGAGTTTTGCGCCCGGTGCCCGCTCGATTTGGCAGCCAATGAGCACCGTGTCGCCGCGCACCTCCGCGTCCGGGCCGAGCTTCACCTTGCCGAACACGACGACGAGGTCGCGATTCACTGTGCCATTCACGGTCAACTCGCTGCCGATGGACAGAAGCTGCCGGCGGACCGTCCCATCCATCGTGCCGCGGGCAAAGGCGACGACTGCCTCGTTGACCTCGTCACCGGCGGAGACTTGCAGGTCACTGAGAATCCGAATCGCGTCCTGCGAATTGTGGCGGGACGAGTCCACCCGGACCGACACGGTGTCCTTTAGGTCGGCGTTGAGCTTCACCTCAACCTTGGCTTTGGCTTCTGGCTCGGCGGGATTTTGTGCGAGTGCCAGCGACGCGAAGCTGGTGAACAGGAGCGCCGCGAGTGTGGAGGCAGTTGTCATGGTCAAAGCGTTTGGTGGCGTTGGAGTGTGCAGCGGACAAAGACGGTTCCCAGCGCGATGGCGCAGAGATAGGAGGCCACGAGCAGCGCGCCGACGGCGATGAGCGCGGTGGTCGGGACTGCGCGACCGAGCAGCGACAGGGAATTACCCAGTGCTCCGAAGACACCAAGCGCCTGGGAGGCTGAGCCAGCGAATCCAACCAGCGAATCCAAATTCAACAACACCAACCCGACCCCCGCGAGCGTCGCCACCATGACGCCGGTCGCGGCACCGGCGAGTTGCCGGATGGCACGCGGCCACTCGAACCAGCTTCGTTCCCACCACGCGCCGCGTTCCGCGACGGCAATCGCGGCGAGCACACGCGGCAGCAGGTCGGTGGGCGCGCGGTGCGGCGGGAGTTGCCGCAGCTCGTGGTGGAGCGCGGCGGCCAGTTTGTCTTCAGGTTCCGGGTGCATGCTTGGGCTAAGTTGGAGTTGAGAGTGTGTCGCGCCGCGTGGTGAGTTCGCCTTCGGCGCTGAGTTGGAGCACCCGGCTCAACGCGTCGCGCCCGCGATGGATATCGGTCTTCACCTTGCCGAGCGAGACGCGGAGCTGTTGCGCGATGTCCTCGTAGCTGAGTTCCTCGAAGTGATAGAGCACGAGCGGCACACGCTGGTGGGCGGGGAGGCTTTGCAGGGCGCGCTCCAGCAAGGCGCGGCGGGCCTCGACGTCGTGTGCGGACGAATCGGCGACGGGCGCGGGCAGCGAGGCACTGAACGGCTCGCCGGTGTCGGCGTTGTCCAGCTCGGAGAAGAAGCGCCAGCGCGCGCGGTAGCGTTCGAGGTGGTTGAGGCAGAGGTTGCGCGTGACGGTCTTGAGCCATCCAGGAGCGCGCTCGTTGTCGCGGAGTTCAGCGAAGCGGGCGTGCGCGCGGAGGAAAACCTCCTGCGACACGTCCGCCGCGTCGGCCTCGCGGGCGAGGATGCGGAGAGCAACCGAATAGACCATGTCCTGATGGCGGCGCATGAACGCTTCAAACTCGCTGGTGTCTGTCATGACGGCCCCGGGCTGATCCGGGGCACTCTACTTCAACGACACGCGGAGGGGAGAGAAGTTTCAGAATGTCCAACGCCCAATGACCAAGGCCCAATGAATGACCAGTTCCCCAATGACCGCGAGCGTGCCGGGTGCTCATTGAGCATTCGGCATTGGGAATTCATTGGGCATTTGGAATTGGGCATTGGTCATTAACTCTCGGTCGTCTACCTTCGCGCCGTGTCTTCCCACGCGGAACATCCCGCCGACCCGCCAGCCTTCGCCCAAGCCACCGTCCCGGACGCGTGGCAGTTGCAAGCCGTTCACGCGTTGCGCGCGGGCAAGGACGTCGTCGTCCACGCGCCGACGGGCGCGGGCAAGACGCTCGTCTTCGAGCTGTGGTCGAACAGCGGCAAGCCGCCGGGGCAGGCCATTTACACGGTGCCCACGCGCGCCCTGGCGAACGACAAGCTCGCCGAGTGGCGCGCGCGCGGCTGGCACGTGGGCATCGCGACCAGCGACCTGAGCGACAACCTCGACGCGGCGGTGCTCGTCGCGACGCTGGAGACCCAGAAATACCGGCTCATCCGCGGTGACGGCCCGGCGCTCCTGGTCATTGACGAGTATCAGATGCTCGCGGACGGCGACCGTGGGCTGAACTACGAACTTTGCATCGCGATGGCTCCGCCGCAGACGCGCCTGCTGCTCCTGAGCGGCAGCGTGGAGAACCCGCACCACATCGTGAAGTGGCTGGAGCGGCTTGGGCGCAAGGTGCAGCTCGTGCGGCATCTCACCCGCCCCGTGCCGCTGGAGGAAGTTCACGCCAACGACCTGGGCGGCCACGTCCCCAGCGAGGTGAAGGGCTACTGGCCGCGCCTTGTCGCGAAGGCGCTCGCTGATGACCTCGGGCCAGTGCTCATCTTTGCGCCGCGCCGCAAGGAGACGGAAGCCCTGGCCGGCGAGCTTGCGCGGTTTCTCCCGAACCACAACCCGCTCACGCTCACGACGGAGCAGAAGGCGCTCGTCGGCGAGAAGGTCGCGCGGATGCTGCGCTGCCGCGTGGCGTATCACCACAGCGGCATGAGCTACGGCGCGCGCGCGGGCGTGGTCGAGCCGTTGACGAAGGCGGGGCAGTTGCGCGTCGTGGTCGCGACGATGGGCTTGGCGGCGGGGATTAACTTCTCCTTGCGCAGCGTCGCGCTGGCGGCGGCCTCGTATCGGCGCGATGGCGTGGAGATTCCGATTCGACCGGATGAGATTTTGCAGATGTTCGGTCGCGCGGGCCGGCGGGGCATTGACGAAGTCGGCTACGTGCTGGTGTCGGCGAACGGCGTGCGACTGCTCGACGGACGGCCCGCGTTTCTCGCGCGGTCGGGCCTCGTGGACTGGAGCGCCCTGCTGGGCATCATGGGCGTGGCCGCGCAGGCGGGGCTGGACCCGTTCCGCGAGGCGGTGCGTGTGCAAGAGCGGCTGTTCACGACGAAGCCGATTCTGCTCGGTGTGGAAGGCTCGCTGAAGAATCCGGAAACGCCCTGCGGTCTCAAGACGGACGGCGAGCGCGCGCGGCACGTGCGCAAGATGGTTCGGCAGTTCCTCAACAGCCGGGGCGAATGGGAGGCGTGGCCGGTGTTAAAGGATGTTCCTGCTGCGCGCGTGCAGGTGGTGGAGCCGCTGGGCGAGGGTGTGCTGGCTTTGCTGAAGATGAGCGGGCCGGTGGCTGCAAGACGGCGCGCGACGACGGCGGATGTGTTGCCGCACCGCGCCCTAATTCCAAACGCTGGTAGGGACGCGCTGTCGCGCGTCCTCCCTGCCGCTGACGAGCGAAGCGATGTCGGTGGCTCGCTAGTCTCGGGAGATCGCGTTCGCATCGCTCCGCTCGCTGACGCGGGGGAGGCCGACCGGCAGGTCGGCCCTACCAACGCGCCGATCCGCCTCCGCCCCGCGCTGACAGTGGAAGCGGCGGTGGAGAAACTCGGCGACGGTGGGACGCTGGTGAAGTTGCCGGATGGCGCGTTCGCGCGTTCGCTCACGGTGGCCGATACGTTGAACGGTCAGCAGGTTCTCCTTGCGAAGTGGGTGCGCAAACTGACGGATTGGAACGCGCGGCAGACTTCGCTTCAAGGCTGGCGTGAGCTGGTGATGCCTGCGCTGGAGAAGTGCTTCGCCGCCGAGCTGACGCCGGTGCTGGCTGTCGAGTATCCGAAGGCGACGCGGTTGGATGCCGAGCCTGCCGAGCCTGCGCCAGAGGTCGGCATCGGGCCGGTGCGCGTGGTGATCTCGCTCGGCAAGCTCACGCTCAAGGCGTGCGTGGACGCGCACGGCGTCGCGCTTTGGAAACCGCCGGAGCGCGAGGTGTTCCCGGAGGATTGCTCGCGCTGCCCGTGCGTGCCGATTTGCAAACAGCTCCCCACGGGCACCGGCGTCGCGACGATCTGGCGGCGGCTCGGCTTGGTGGACGCGGCGGGCGTGCCGACGCGGCGCGGGCGCATCGTGAGCTACTTCCACTCTGGGGACGGGCTTGCCGTCGCGGCAGCGCTGGAGGACGAGTCGTTGCCCATCGAGGAGTTCAGCTACGAACTGGCGAACCTGCACGCGGGCCATCGCTTCGCAAAGGGCGACGCGCGGTGGGACGGGCGCATCGCGATGGCCTGCCAGCGGATGTTCGGCCCGCAGACCATCTCCGGCTATCTGGAAAACGGCGTGCCGCCGGAATACGGCGCGGGCGCGGAGGAGATCGCGTCGGACGTGCACAAGGACCCGGACGGCAAGAACGGCTGGACGACGGACTTCCTGGGCATCGGGGACATTGACCGGATGATCATCGAATGGCGCAGCGTGCTGCGGCAGATCGCGCATGCGCCGGACATGGAATGGCCGCGCTGGGAGTCCCTGAAGGACCGCGCGAAGTCCATCCTGCGCGAGACGGACTCGCCGACGCTCACCGAGCTGCCGGCGCTGGACCCGACGCAGACCACGCGCGTGAACCACCAGCTCTCGCTTCGTCGGCACTGAGGGGGAAGTGAAGCGAAATGCGTAATGCGTAGGAGCTGTGTCGCCGGTTACCGTCCGCTCCCCTTGGCATTACGTGTCACGCGTCAGCTTCTCACTGCTTGAACTCGAGGATGACCCCGTTGGTCTTGTTGCGGTCGAAGTTGCCCACGTGGCCGTCCACATAGCCGGTGATGGCCTTGCCGTCCGGGAAGCGCGTGCCGTGGCGGTAGCCGATGTGGTCAATGGTGAGGTTCTCGATGGGCGGGTGGTTGCGCCGGTAGGAGAGATCGCCCACGAGGTAAGTGTCGGTCGGCTTTGTGACCTGCGCCCGGCGCGCGGTGGCGATGAAGTCGCCGGCGGTGACCGGCGCGCCGTTGACGAAGTTCAGTGACGTGTGCTGGTTCATGCCGTAGCTGATGCGCCAAGGATTGCCTGCGCCGGGATACTCCGGGCTGGTGGCGTTGTGCCATTCCTTCTGGCGGTCGGGGCACTTGGAGAGTGAGTTGGTCCAGCTCGTGCCTTGCTGCGCGGAGTTGAACGCCTGGCCGCGAAAGTAAGGCGAGAGCAAATAGTCGAAGCTGTTGGCCTGGACGCCAACCCGGTTCCACGCGTAGGGCAGTTTGTCGTCCTGGTCGTCGCAATAGAGCTGCGTCACCATGGCCCACTGTTTTGTGTTGTTCATGCAGAAGGTCTGGTTCGCCTTCGCCTTGGCCTTGGACAGCGCGGGCAGGAGCATGCCGGCCAGGATCGCGATGATGGCGATGACGACGAGCAGTTCGATGAGTGTGAACGCGGAGCGTGGCAGATTGTAACGGGGCTTCATGTCGGGCGTGCTCGCTGGTTAAAGTTGTCGACTTGCCGGGGAAACAAGGAATTCAAGCTGACTTGCGGCAGAATCGGATGGCCTGAAGCCGTGTGTGGAGTGAAACTGCCGCTGCCCGATCTCATGCCGCCCCGCGCCGTCATTGCACTGCTGCTCCTCCTCGCCCTGGCACTCGGCGGATGTGCCGGACGGGCGGCGCGAACAGATGGTGCGCTGTCCGCCGAGGCCCGCGCAGTCGCCTTCCTCGTGCGCGAGGTGCCGGCGTGGTCGCGGGAGAACGGCTGTTTCTCCTGCCACAACAACGGCGACGCGGCGCGCGCTCTCTACGCGGCGAAGCGTGGCGGCTTCGCCGTCCCGGCGGCGGCGCTTGCCGACACGACGGCCTGGGTGCGGCGGCCGTCGCGCTGGGAACACAACAAGGGCGACCCCGGCTTCAGCGACCAGCGACTGGCGAATCTCCAGTTCGCCGCGTCGCTCCTCGCGGCGGTGGAATCAGGACAGAGCAGCGACCGCAGGGCCTTGCTGGCGGCGGCAAGGAAAGTGGCGGCCGGCCAGGGCGAGGACGGCGCGTGGCGCATCGAGTCGCAGGACACGCTTGGTTCGCCTGCCACTTACGGGACGGCGCTTGCGACGTTCACTGCCTGGCGAATCCTGACTGAAGCTGACGCCCCCGAAATGAAGGCCGCCGCAGCGGCCGCCGCAGCTTGGCTCCGCCACTCGCCGATGGAGAACGTGCCCGCCGCCGCCGTGGCCCTGCGATTTTCTCTCCGCGACTCCTCCCCCGGGTCCACGCAGCGGCGTGCCGACGCCTTCGCCCGGCTGCGCCGCGCCCAGACCTTCGACGGCGGCTGGGGGCCGTATGCCGACACGCCCGCCGAGGCTTTCGACACCGCGCTCGCGCTGCTCGCGTTGGCCGAGCTGCCGCACGAGGCAGAGGTGGCCGCGATGATCCGGCGTGGGCGGGCATTTCTGCTCGCGCAGCAACGGGCGGACGGCGACTGGGCTGCCACCACCCGGCCTTCCGGCGGGGAGAGCTACGCGCAGCGGATGTCCACCACCGGCTGGGCGACGATGGCCTTGCTGCGAACCGGATTGGCGCGCGCGCCGTGACGCGACGTCGCCAACCCTGTCGCCGGAAAAATGTCTTCCGCCCCGCCACCGCCGGTCTATCCTCGCGACATGGGAATGCGACGTGAAGCGCGGGAACGCGCCGTTCAGTTTCTTTTTCAGTGCGACATGAACGCCCCGGACCAGTTGGACGAGGCGCTCGATCATTTTTGGGACTCGCAGCGCCGCGCCGCGATCGCCCAGGCCTCGGATGGAAAGGCGACTTGGGGCGAGCAAGTCGAGCTGCCCCCGCCCACCACCGAGGAGGCCGCCCTCCGGCTCTTCGCCGACCCGCTCATCAAGGGCACCCTTGAGCATCGGGCCGAGGTGGACGCCGTCATCACCAGGCACGCAAAGAATTGGGACATCAGCCGCATGGCAGCCGTGGACCGGAACATCCTCCGGCTCGGCATCTATGAGATGCTGCACCGCGATGACATCCCGCCCATCGTGAGCATCAACGAGGCGGTGGACATCGCGAAGAAGTTCTCCACCGACGACAGCGGCAAGTTCGTCAACGGCATCCTCGACAAGGTGCGCGGCGAGGTGCTGCGCCCCGCCCGCGGCCACGCGACCAAGCCCTGACCAACCACCGCCATGTTCGCCGACCTGCACATGCACACGACCTTCTCGGACGGGACATTTTCCCCGGAAGAGATGGCGCAGGCGGCGGATCGGCACCGGCTCGCCTGCGTGGCGCTGACCGACCACGACACAGTCGCCGGCTGCGCCCGGATGGCTGCGGAATGCGGGCGGCTGGGCATCGAGTTCGTCCAGGCCACGGAGCTGACCGCCGAAGTGGATGACGTGGAAGTGCACATTCTCGGCTATTTCATAGACCCGACCGACACGCGCTTTCTCTCGAACCTGGTGAAGTTCCAGCACGCGCGGCAGCAGCGCATCCACGACATGGCCGCGGCGCTCCAGCGCCAGGGCGTGCCGCTCCAGGCCGAGGCCGTCTTCGCCATCGCCAGGTGCGAATCGCCTGGCCGGCCGCACGTCGCGCGCGCGCTCGTGCAGGCGGGCTTGTGCAAGACGATGGACGAGGCCTTCGAGCGCTACCTCAAGAAGCGTCGGCCCGCGTGGGTGCCGAAGTTCAAGATCTCCGCCTACGAGGCCATCAAGCTGATCCACCACGCCGGCGGCGTCGCCGTCATCGCACACCCCGCGCTTAACAAGAGCGACGACATCATCCCGCCGCTCGTCGAGGCGGGCATTGACGGCATCGAGTGCTTCCACACGCGCCACTCCACCGCTGCCAGCCAGCACTACATGCTGATGGCCGATCAGCTTGGCCTCGCGATCACCGGCGGTTCCGACTGCCACGGCATGAACAAGGGCAAGCCGCTCATGGGCGGCATCAAGCTGCCGGTCATCCACGTCCGCCAGCTCGAAGCCCGTGCCCGCGCCGTCCGGGAGAAAACCTTGGCGACAGCGTGAAGTTGATTCGCGGCTAGCTGCCCCAGTCCGAGCCTCCTTCACGCATCACGCATCACGTTCAGCATGGGCCTCTTCTCCAAAATCAAAGCCGGCCTGCACAAGACCGCCGCCAAGTTGGGCCACGAGATCAAACGCATCGTCACCGGCTCGCCCAAGCTGACCGGCAAGACCTTGGAGGAACTGGAGCACGCGCTGCTCGGTGCCGACCTCGGCATGGCGATGACGCAGCAGATTCTTTCTGCCGTGAAGCAGGCCTACGAGTCGCAGGGCAGCGGCGGACTGGATGTCTTCGCCATCGCGACGGCGGAGGTCGAGCGCAGCCTCTCCGCCACCAACTCCGCGCTCCGTCATCATGCCGGCGCGCTCACCGTCGTCTCCGTCGTCGGCGTCAACGGCACCGGCAAGACCAC
>SXGQ01469610.1_pt1 | contig 12657 bp, 13 predicted proteins | sample 3178371 | NCBI WGS metagenome assembly SXGQ01 (sample SAMN11356859, study PRJNA531348) | freshwater metagenome | isolation source: freshwater sample F1-20 | place: China: Fuxian Lake, Yuxi | collected 2017-12-25
GGCCATAATGGATATGTGGCTGGCATGACCGATATTATCCTGTCGCGGATCAAGGATCTCGATGTCTCCAAGCGGCCCGTGCATTGCACCGACCTAAAACGTGAAACCATGTATATCAAAGACCAGAACGAGTGGAATAAAGATACCGCCGAGAAGAGCTATCTGCGCAAGGCCATTTCCATGGTGTCAAAGAAAAACTACGGGAAAACCATGGAATGGCGAGAACGCAACCCGGAGTGTTTAGACATCGGTAGCCCAAAATACGATTTCTGTTTCAAGATGATGCGGAATGTATTGGGCGACTTCGAAGATGTCCAAATAAAATTGGATAACAAGATCATTAAAAGCTTGGCCAAGGAGGTGGTGGTCGATCGATAAACAATTACGCCAACTAAACGGCATAAAAACAATCTCCGATATAGTTCTATTACACCTACAAAATGACGCACAAACATTTGCTTGCGACTCTAGTTCAAATCGAAATGTATAACCTGCGCAATGTATGCCCATTTGTATACAAGCTAGCGGACTGCGACTTTATCAACCGGTCCAATAAATATGCGCAGTTAGTGCCGATTACGTCAGTTCACCCGCCCTTATGTAATTATGAAAATCCACAACTCCACGCGCTATGTGTATCCAATATTTACTTTCGAAACGGATATAATGAACATGTCCATCTGTTATCACATATCAAATCCAAATACAACGTGGTGGTTGATGCGAAATGTGATATTACACCGGTAGATTGGAAATAAGTTGACTGGCTGCATACATAACAATCGGTCTGATTGGTATGTATCATTTATGCATCTGTCCGAACTAACCTGCTAATATGAACGATTTTCGAATGACGATCCGCTACACGAATGGGAACCCATCGTTTAAATTTGCGATGAAAACTACATTCCATGAATACCACTTTATTCAAGTCTACATATTTGGCGGCATCAACATTCTGAAAGTCGTCTTCATCGTCGCTTTCTTCAATATAATCCAAATTTCGGTTTTCGCGAATGTTTCTAAACAGCCCGTTTAAGAAAACACTGGTTTTGTAATCAGGCACATAGGCAATATTATAATAGACCGGCGCATTGGACTTTCCGAAGGCAAATAAATGATATACATCAAACTGCACGTCAGGTCGCACCTCGAATACGGTGGAAAATTTATATTGAGGTTTACTAAGATCTGGTGTATATTGGGAGACGTGAATGGTTTTCGGAATCATCAACTTATTGTTGCCAGAAGACTCTTCGCGCACATTGGTGCGACGGGTATTGATCACGTTCAAATGAGGTCGAATGCAGTTCATGGTTCGATATTGAACGTGATGGCATTGATAACCTACTTCGGTTATCATTTGGTCTGGCAGTGGATGCAGAGTGCGATCCCATAATGCAGGAAGACATAATTTGGTGCCGTTATAGGAGGAACTGGATTGAATAATCGATAAGACATCATAAATACATTTTAGTTTATTTGCGAAGACCGTTTGTTTCATAGAATGGCCCTTGTAATAGTGTATATCGTCAATAACCATATACGGTGATCCATGGTTCGTATCGGTTTCGGCGGGCTCAACGTAGGTGCCATACAAGATGGTTCCGTAAGACAGTTCTACATGAGAGTGTTTGCATATTTGAGTTGCCGCCGACATTTTTTTATTGCGGTTAATGTCAATCAGATAACATACGTCTTCGTCCAAATGGAACGTAAACCACAAGTATATTTTTTTACCATAAGGGATGGCTAGTCCGACATTATATTCCGAATCGATTTGTTCGGATGCATTCGTTTCATACGAAGGTTTGAAGTCGGGCATGCGTTGCATAATCTGAAAGAATTGATCAGCGGTGAGTTCCATGATAATCGTAATATTATGATGGACCGAATAGGTATATATACATATAGGTGTCGCTCTAAGTCCTTTGCATAAAATATATAGCGTCCGTGCAGCGACCCACGGTTTGATCATACAGACTGTTGCTCCATGAATGCAACTAAATCATCATTCATGCGTTTAATATCGGCATCAGATAGAGTAGCAGGAGCAGGTTTTTGAATAAGCTCGGAAACGATTTGTTTATATTTGTGCATTTGCGTTTCAACCACATTCTTCTTTTTACGAACACTATATGTGTCTTTCAGATATTCCCAAAACCGGTGTAAATTATATATAAAAATCGTGGAAATAATAATATTTAAAATAATTTGTATAAAATCGTTCATGTTCGGTATACATGTATGGAAGATAGTGTTTATGTGGTTCTAACGTGAAAAGACAAAACCAACCAAACCACTAAATCTTTCGAAAATGAATATAGACATTTCGCGTGTTTGCAACTATACGTAGAAATGGTGGCATCGATATTAGTCGTTGAAAAAAATGGAACAATTAAAGAAACCAATTATAAAAGCGATACGTTGGATGAGTTGTATAAAAAAGCGGGATTAAAATCAGCAGCTGGATTTGCTCAGTATGCAAAATGGGATGTAGTTTTACCAAATTATATGTCCTTATTGTATAAAAAGGAATATTCGATCGTGGTATATGGAAAGACTACCGGCAGGGCAAATCAGGAAAACAAGTATGAATTTCCGCCCCCAATTGACAATACCTTGTTTTTTGGAAATTGCGTGATTGTCAATATGAAGGACGGTGAGCTAAGCTCCCTCACATCGAAAGAATGGGATACGATTTATCATCGATTGTATGGCGGGTTTGAGGACATTGGCGACGAGGAAGAAGACGAATCGGAGGAAGGAGCAGATGACCTGCCTCGCACAAAATCCGGATATGTAAAGGACGACTTTGTCGTGGACGATGACGAAGAAGAGGACGAGGAGGAAGAAGACGACGAAGAGTTGATGGAAACAAAACCGGCGCGCAAAACCCGAAAACCGCGCACAAAGACAACCAATATAAGTAATAAAAAGGTATGTGTGGAAAAAACGCTCGTAAATAACTGGACCAAAACAAATGACGCGATCTTTGATTGTATGAGTGAGTTGAGCGAGGAGGAATATATCTAGGGCGACCCTCCGTGGATTGGAAAATTGATTCATAAAAATGCGTATTTTTATGAAACATATAAAGACTATTTGCACAAACCATGCAGACGATTGAAGACCCAACCACCTTTCGAAATAATATCCGTCGTCGTCTGGACCTCGTTTTAGAGTCAGAAACATTGTCGGTTAATTTGGAAAAGGGTGTGTTTAATTATGCGATCAAGGAAGCTGGCATTCAAAAAATTGTAAAAAAATGGGACAATCCTACCTTTGTCCAAATTTATTTGGATCGTTTGCGAAGTATCTATATTAATTTAAAAAACCCGGAACTATTGTCGCGTATTAAAACGGAGGATATTACTCCTCAAACCCTCGCGTTTATGACGCACCAAGAAATGGATCCAGCACATTGGAAAGATCTACTCGAACAAAAGATGAAACGAGATGCGAACAAATATACAAACAATATGCAAGCATCTACGGACATGTTTACGTGTCGTAAATGCAAATCGAAGCGCTGCACCTATTATGAAATGCAAACACGTAGTGCGGATGAACCGGCCACCTTATTCGTTACCTGTTTAGATTGCGGGAAGAATTGGAAATCGTAAAAAAATATACACCTTTGAATATTTTGTTTTTTTACACTAGTATTTCCAAGTCGCTTAGCTTCCAGTATTCGCATCCACCATTGGGCATAGGACGTTTAATAATAAAGGGGATCTTTTTTTGTTCAAATTCAGACAATGCAATCAAGTATCCGTCGATAACCGAAGCGTCTACATTAATAAACGGTTTCGCTCCTGCATTGATTTGTTTTGCACGTTCACCTAGAATTCGGGCTTTCTCATATCGCGTAATAAATGGCAAGGTTTGATGTAATGGATCGACTACATTGCCGCGTTGGTCTCTAACGACTCTGGACATGGCTTCGATTTCATCATAAGTATGTGATTGTAATTCAGGGTGATATTCAGATACAATTTGCTGTTGTAAGGACTCGTCTATTTTTTGTAAATAATTTTCATCGTCTTCTTCGTTATCATCTTCATCGTCGCTTAAATCGTTAAATAATTGAGCAGAGGATGGCTCGTTAATGGCTAATGGATTCTCCGCGGATGCTTCACTCGCGTTCTCATCATATTCATCTTCTGCATCATCGTCATCCTCTACTGCGTCATCCTCGTCGTCGTCGGCATCTTCATCATCATCGGCATCGTCATCATCGTCGTCTGCCTCTTCCTCTTCCTCTTCTTCCTCGTCGTCCGCTTTCACGACGGTCGCTGTATGTTTTTGCGTAGAAGACGGATCCCCATTATGTTTTAATCCAACGGCAGCATGTTTATTATTACTCAATGTCGGTTTTTCCACATCGGAATCCGAAGCATAAGATTCAGCGTCGCTATCCATTTATAAATTAGACTGATATATTTCTAAATGGTTCTAGATGAGAACAATCAATTTTCTATACACAAGCTGGCTAGTTATTTAGGGTGATTATGAAACACCTATTTATTGTTTGTTTTCCAGGTAGCATTGCATGTAGTGCAAATATACAGATATTTTAAATCATTGTCGTTGTATCGAATATAAACCACTTCGGGATTTTTTTGTTCCTCGGCGGTATTCGACGCGCATTCGGCATTCGGGCAACGAATATTGTATACACGTGGCAATGTCGGGTCAAACTTAGTATATTTATTCACAATATGCATAACCTGTTGTTCACTTTGTTTAAACTGAGTGTCCAAAATACATCCGCCGTCGGTAGAAGTGGTGTCGTCGACATGTTTGCAATTTCTACAATAATACTGCAAACGGTTTGCATTCGCTTCACTTAACCCCAAATAATACATATTATCGCATTGTGTGCAGAACTTCATAGTGTGATTATAAAGTATGCTAATATAATTTTATGTTCTTTCTGGGAAGATTATCTGGTTTCAATTTTACGCAGTCTCCAACCCTTCCCATTGATGATGGTTTTATTGCCAATGCGCTTCTGTATCCAGGTCAGGTTTGACCGTGCGATAACAATATTACTGCATAAGAATGGAAAATTGATTATGTATGAAATGAGATAAATATATCATACTATAATAACAATAAGGCAAATGGACGACTCTTCATCCGCTGCATTATCTGTCTCGAAGATAATACCATCCATTGATAGCTATAGAGACTTTCATGACTTTTTAGCAAAACATGTGTTGCAACGAAGTAGTGCAGATGGTAGTATTGAAAAGACGAATACCCGCATTGGAGATGCGAATAGTGGTATTTACGGAGGAACCTATCATATTTCGGATGCAGAGTATCCGACATTTATGACCTTGTATAATCGCGATATTGTCTCGCAAAACAAGAAGGAATATCTCACGGAGAAGCAACGCGCAGGGGATGGTCCGATTGTAGTGGACCTGGATCTCCGACATAATATAGAGATTGACGAACGTCAATACACAACAGAGCACATAGAGGATTTGGTCGATGCATACATAGAAGAGATTGGTAAAATCTATCAATACGATGCAGATAAATCGTATCAAATTTTCGTTTTGGAGAAGCCGACTGTGAACCGTGTAAGTGAGAAGAATTGCACAAAGGATGGTATCCATATGATCATCGGAATACAAGCGGATCATATCACCCAGCAACTCTTGAGGAAACGGATGATCAAGCGTGTGAAAGAAATGTGGTCCGATTTGCAGATTACGAATAGCTGGGAAGATGTTTTTGATGAAGGTATCAGCAAAGGCACCACGAACTGGCAACTATATGGATCGCGTAAGCCAAACCACGAACGATATCGACTAACGCGTGTATTCGAAGTGAGTGTCGATCCGGCCGATGGCGAAGTGATGAATAAGACCATTCCGCTATCTAAATTTGATATTGATGCGAATATTCAGCGGCTATCTATTCGGTATAAATCACATCCAACCTTGTTTTTCAAGAATGAGTTTGTGTCGGCGTATGAAGCGTTTAAGTCGGAGACAACCGGATCTAAACCGAACGTGAATGCACATATTAACCCGACGGCGATTCGTCAACATCGTATCGACGTGATGGAAGACGTGTCAGTGATTGCGTCGATTCGCAATAAGGATGAGCTAGATATGATGTTAACCAACTTTCTGGACAGCGTGCAAGAGACGCCGAGCGATTATGAACTGAAATGTGCACACGATTACGCGATGATTTTACCGATTGCCTATTATGGAGCCGGATCCTATGATAAATGGATACGGGTCGGATGGGTTCTACGAAATACGAGTAAGCGTCTGCTCATTGTATGGATAGCCTTTAGTGCAAAGTCGCCCAACTTTCAATACAGTAGTATACCAGATCTCTGTGAGAAATGGAAGGGATTCGATGTTCGATTGCAGGGAGGACTCACCAAGTTATCTTTGATTCATTGGGCGAAATCGGATGCGCGCGAAGAATATGAAAAGGTGCATCGAAACACTGTGGATTATTACATCGAGCAGACGATCACGTCCGGCAATGGTCGAGATCGCGTCCCAGATTTCGACCTAGCCCGTGTGTTATATCAGTTTTACAAGCACGAATATGTATGTGTGAGTGTTTCGCAAAACATTTGGTATCGCTATAAAAACAATCGTTGGGCAGAAATCGACGCAGGAACGACTCTCCGAAAATGTATTTCGGAAACGATGCGCGATATGTATAACAATAAGACAGTTGGGTTTATGCAAACGATGTCCTCTACGGAATCCATCTTTAGCAAGAATAAAGGCAGTAGCCACAACAGCAGTTCGGAATCATTAGTCGACCGTAAGGATGTTGCCGAGCATAACGAAGAGATTCGCAAAGCAAGATCGGTCCGTGTGTTAAATATCAGTCAGAGATTAGCGAGCACCGCAGATAAAAAGAATATCATGACAGAGGCGAAGGAATTGTTTTATGATGGAACCTTTTTACAAAAACTGGATAACAATCCGTATCTGTTATGTTTTACGAATGGCGTGATCGATTTTAAACAGAAGGTGTTTCGTCGCGGACAGCCGGAAGATAACATATCGATGACCACGCGTATCGAATATATTCCATTGAATCCATCGGTTCATAAAAAAACTATGGATGAAATACACGATTTCATGAACAAGTTGTTCCCTGAGCCGGAACTATGCAAGTATATGTGGGAACATCTGGCATCGACGTTGATCGGAACAGCTACCAATCAAACATTCAATATGTATATTGGTATTGGACAGAACGGTAAATCGGTGCTAGTCAACTTGATGGAGAAGGTGCTCGGTGATTACAAGGGTGATGTGCCGCTTACCTTGGTGACCGACAAGCGAACGAAGGCGGGTGGCGTATGCCCAGAAATTGTGCAATTAAAGGGCGTGCGTTATGCGGTTATGCAAGAGCCATCAAAGGGGGATATTATCAATGAAGGTATCATGAAGCAACTGACTAGCGGCAAAGATCCGATTCAGGGACGTGCGCCGTATATGAAGCAAATCTTGTCCTTTCTGCCCCAGTTCAAACTGGTGGTGACTTGCAATACATTGATGAATGTCAATTCAAATGATCACGGAACATGGCGACGTATTCGAGCCGTGCCTTTTAAATCGCTGTTTACCGAAAACCCGGTGCATGACGATAAAGAAAAACCGTATCAGTTTAAATTGGACAAATACATTGACGAAAAGTTTGATTCGTGGAAAGAAGTCTTCGCGGCGATGTTGGTTGATATTGCCTTTAGAACCAACGGGAATGTTACGGATTGCAGTATCGTGTTGGCGAAGAGTAATGAATATAGACAGAGCCAAGATTACATTTCGGAGTTTATTCGGGATCGCGTGGTTCGCGAGGCGGGTGGAAAAATCAAAAAGATGGAACTCAATAACGAGTTTTCGATATGGTATCTATCCAACTATGGCGGGCGTGGACCGAGTCCGAAGGATCTACATGAATATATGGACAAAGAATACGGCAGACAACGCAACCAAATATGGTCTGGCGTGCGTATTCGATATGAACGGGATAACGAGGAGAATGTAGATGTAGAAGATTCATCGAATGGGGAGGATGAAATACAACAAGATGATTTGTAAAAACTCGAACAAAATACAACCAAAAAAAATATACACAAAATATAGAAAAATCTTTTTTGCTGAACGATTTGTATGTTCGAATTCATCGAGTGTGTTAGCGATTTTTTTTGTAAATATTGTTGTTGTATGCACGAGGACGAGTTTTATTCCATGCAGGACACAGATACTCTCGGCGAATTATTGGTGTAATATATTTTATGTGATTATATTATACCATTGAAGATTATATGTTCCGATTTATATGGTTATTATTGAACCTGTGTGGATTATCTGCACGTATCACTGAATATGTGCCCTCCTTGAATATAGATAAATATGTTATCAATCACGTTGCAAGTGAACCGCTTCCGCAGGCATTTACCTGGTCAAATAAGGACGGGGTGAATTACCTAACGAAGAATCTGAATCAGCATATTCCCGTCTATTGTGGGAGCTGCTGGGCTCATGGAAGTATCAGTTCTTTGGCAGATCGAATTAAGATTATGCGCAAAGCGGCATGGCCGGATATCAACTTGAGCATTCAGTTTCTGTTGAATTGTAAAATGGGAGGTAGCTGTAATGGCGGAGATCATTTAGCGACCTATAAAGCCATATATGAATATGGTTCTATTCCCTACGAGGACTGCATGATCTATCAGGCATGCAGCATTGATTCAAACGAAGAAGGATGCAAAAACAAACAGATGTTTGAATGCACGGCAACGAATATTTGTAAAACATGCGACACCTTTACTTCTCGTGGAGGAACATGCAGTCCAATTATGCATTACCCGAATGCAACTGTGGCGAGCTATGGTGCCATCAAGGGTAGTGAAAATATGATGATCGAAATTTACAAGAATGGTCCGATTGCATGTGGTATCAATGCAGAGGAGATTGTGGACTATACCGGCGGCGTATTGAATCTCCCCTATAAATTGAAAACGGTGAATCATATCATCTCCATCGTCGGTTGGGGATACGACGATTCGATCCAAAAACAATATTGGATTATTCGTAATTCGTGGGGAAGTTATTGGGGCGAGCTCGGATTTATGCGTTTGGTATTGGGCGAAAATCAGCTCGGCATAGAAAAAACATGTGCGTTTGCCATTCCAGGGAATTGGACAACGCATAATGTTCCTTGCTATGAAGACGGAAGTAATTGCGGGACGGCATAAACTTACATGAGAAGAAGGGCTTTCATCACGTCTGCCTTGACATTTTTTATATGGATATTTTCGTCGGACCAACAGCTAATGCATGAGCTTTTACTGAGATTCCATTTCGGGGTGATCTCTGGAAGGATGCCATGAAAGATGAGTTCCGCGCGGTTTTGGTGAAAATCGGAGGTGGTTATCACGAATTCAGGGGTTTCCTCTTCCGAGAAATTGCTAGACACCCATCGTTTAAGATAGGCAAAATTTTCGGCCGTGTTCGTGGCGAGTTCATCCAAGACTAGCCGAATGTTTTCGAATTTTTGTTCATTAATTTGTTTTGCGGCTTTGGAGGCTTCTGACACATCATTGGAGAATGCATTTTTTACGCCACCAGAAACATAGAGAATAACCGGCGCATCTGTTTTTTGAATATATTGAATGGCGGCGTCGATCCTTTCCTTCAGAATACGTTCGTCGGAAGAGCCGAGAATCACCACGACATCATGTTTGGTATACACACCAAACACGATCTTGATTGCGAGCAATAAGAATACCAAAGTGAGGAACATGTTGTTATGTTCTTGTTAAATTGTTGTCTCCTATGATACTGTCAAAAAGCATTTCAATTTTTTACCATCATGTTGTTATAGACGTTCCGTCGGTATACCGCGAATAAATGCAACTATGTATAGATATACCGAGTAAAACACTGATTCCAGGTAAAAAATATAAAATGGATAAGCAAGGGCGAGGGTTATGTAGAATACTTTGAGGTAGGTGGAATTGTTTGAAGTATAGATAAAATACACGAATGCAATACAGACTAAATAGAATATCATGGTTAAAAGCCATTTGATCGAGTTGAGCTGCTCATTCTGCATATATTGATGAACCGCTTTTTGGTTGTATAATCGTTCGCGGTCTCGGAAATCTTGTAAGTCGCTACTAACGTCGGCCATTTGTTATAACAACATATTTTATTTGTGATAACAATGTTTGTTTTTAGTGGAAATCGAGAACCTGGATTACATAACCGGTGCATACAGGTCATATTCGCTAGGAGAATAGGGCATAACAACAGCTTGGGTGGTTATATTACTAAATGCTTCGATGCATCGCTGTTTGAATTCGTCCCATTTGGTTCCGGTGTCGCAACAATTTCTTCCAACACATCCGCCCGTTGCGATGCTGCCCAACAAATCGCCCTTCCTAACGGCTTCAGCCTGCTGTTGTTTTACAGTGGCCGCATTACTGATGGTAGGAGGGGAAGTAATCAACTCATCGAAGTTGGACGGTGAACGCATTTGAATATCATAATATCGAGAAAGCCCCATGATACTCGCGACAGATATAATAATGATCACAATCATATCAAACAAAATACCAGGAATCATCGTGATCTTGCTCTTTATGAAATTAACGATCAAAGCGGCTACGAGTGCGATCACAATAATCATTAAAATCTTGTTGTATTCAGCAACACGTTTCTTATAGTTCTCAGTAAGTTCGATCTCACGTTTCTTGCTCGTGATCTGATCCTCAATGATTTGTTTGTTTTTCTCCAACACAGCTTGTTCCGTATCGGCGATCTTTTGCATATCCGCTTGGTGGGTGATCAATGTTCGAACATCTTCAACCCCTTGATCAGTGACGGCAGATAGACGGTTCAAATTATTGGTGATCCCAGTGAGCGCACTATTATCTGCCGGATTCATGGATGCATCTACCAACAAATTTTGCTGAATCTTTAATAAACTACCTAAATCTAAAATATTAACGGACATGTTCTATACATTACGCCTACAAAACATTTTGTGTTATAGCAATGCAAAGATCACCAACGTGGCGAGGGTGATCGAACCCAACATCAACATTTGTTTGTTTGACTCGGACACGAGTTTGCTATCATGTTTCATGGTGTCGGCCAAAGTTTCCCGTTTTTTTAACGGCAAGGACTTGTTATATCCAGGATGGGTTGTTATCGCGGTGATACTGGAGGTCAATTTACGATAGTTCTCGCTCATTTCATTTGACAATTTTTCGTATTCATTTAATTTGGCAATATTAGAATCGAACATGGCGTCCACCTCTTCGTTGGTATACGCCTCAATTGTGCCGCTATGTTTCGAGGGAATGATGTTATGGGAGGATTGTAATTCATAATATGAATGGGGTGAATAGGCAACATAACCGCTCATTTTCAACTAAATGCTATAGTATAGCCCGTTATTTTATTCGTGCAAAGAGAAAATATAAAAGAGAGATAGAAGCAGTGGTTAGAATAATATTCGCATAAATGGCGGAATCCGCGTCGTATTTTGTTTGTTGGGCGAGCCCAGTAGCCGTATTACGCGCTGCTGCATGGAAGACTGCGTCTGCATTCGATTTTAACGTAGATCGATCGGTTTCCAGTTTGGCATAATCTTGTTTGGTCTCTTCAATACAGGTCTCCACATTCTCACAAAAGCCTTCCTTATTTGTTTTTAATCCCGCACGAATCGTAGATACATTTTTCGATACAGTATTCTGCACCTCTGTGAGTTTGTTATAATATACACTACACGCATTTCGCGTCGGATCCATGCATGTAATATATTCGGCTTGTTTGGCGAGATACAGTTCCGATACATTTTTTAATTCGGCATATTTCGCATCGACTGACGGTTTATAGACACTATCGCAGTCTTCTATAACCGAGCATTCAGATTGTTGTCTTTTTTGTATATTGGTGATATCTTGCTGGATAATATCCGCATCATTTACTGCCGTCGTATAGTTGGAATATCGATTGTCGGGACAGGCATCTTTGTAATTCTGTTCTAATATGACCAGATCTTGTTTGAGCTGTGCCAGTTCTTTTTGTTTGTTTTTCTGTGTTTCAACCAAATTTTGACATCTCTTATATGTATTTAGTTCATTTCTTACACGATTAAGTTCATTTCTATTATTGGTTAATCGTTTATACACGATTATTTTTTGAAACATTCGCGCACGTTTAAAATCGTTTACAGAGTGTTCGTACGTTCTAGTCGCCCGATTAACTTCATTCTCCTTCATCCTGACAAGATAACCGATACTAAATGCAGAACATCTGGCGTTTCCTGTATATATTGAATTAATATCCTGGCTGATTCTATTTAATTCATTTTCTAAATTGCTAACCATATTACGAGACAGCTTAAGTCTCGAAAAACGATCATCACATGCAGTAATCAAGGTCTGTAGCTCTTGTTTTCGCCGATTAATATCTTTCAATTCCGATTGCTTCATGGTAAGATGCGTTTGCAAATCGTTGCACTTCCGGTTTATATCCTGACATTGGGTGTATTTATTATTAATACTATTATACTCAGCGATACGATTGCTTTTGTTGGAGGACAAATCGATCCATTCACTATTTAATCGAGCGCACAGAA
>SXGQ01464013.1_pt1 | contig 12654 bp, 9 predicted proteins | sample 3178371 | NCBI WGS metagenome assembly SXGQ01 (sample SAMN11356859, study PRJNA531348) | freshwater metagenome | isolation source: freshwater sample F1-20 | place: China: Fuxian Lake, Yuxi | collected 2017-12-25
CCGGGTTCTGCCTTGCCCGCCGCGCCCCCGCGGGCTCCCCTCCCGCCGTGCACGCCGCGCTCCTCGCCCCCTCCCTGCTCGCGGGCGACCACGCCCACCTCGCCGCCAGCGCCGCCGCCGCCACCACCGCGGGCGCGCCCTGGCTCCACCTCGACCTGATGGACGGCGCCTTCGTCCCGAACCTGACTTTCGGCCCGGAGACACTCTCCGCCCTCCGCCGCGCCGGGTGCCGGCTCTTCTTCGACACCCACCTGATGCTCGCCGAGCCGGACCGTTACCTCGAGGCCTTCGCCCGCGCCGGGGCCGACCTGATCACGGTCCACGTCGAGCCGCCGGGCGACCGCCACGCCACCCTCGCCCGGATCCGGGAACTCGGCTGCCAGACCGGCCTCGCGCTCAACCCCGGCACCCCCGCGGCCGCCGCCGTCCCTTTCCTGGAGCAGGTCGACCTGGTGCTGGTGATGACGGTGCAACCCGGCTTCGGCGGCCAGCCCTTCCGCCGCGATATGCTGCCGAAACTGCGCGAATTGGACGCCTGGCGCACCGAACGCCGCCTCCGCTTCCGGCTCGAGGTCGACGGAGGCATCGACCTCGCCGCCGCCGCCGAATGCCGTGCCGCCGGCGCCGACACCTTCGTGGCCGGGACGTCGTTTTACCGCGCCCCGAACCAGTCAGCCTTCGCCAACGCGGTCGCGCGACTCTAGCGCGTCTCAATCCGGTATAAGCGGCTTTCAGTCCGGATCAGCAGCGCGCGCCCCGTCACCGCATAGGACGCGAGGGTGCGCTCACCCAGCGGGTTGGTCGCCAAGCGCCGAAACTCCCGACCCACCGCCAACACGGTGCCGAGGCCGTTCTCGTTCTGGAAATAAATCCGACCGTCCGCCAACAGGGGCGAGGCCGAATAACCGCCCTCCAGCTTCTCTTGCCAGTGCACGGTGCCGGTCCGCGCATCCCAGCAGGTCGCAACCCCCATGTCCGAGACCCCGTATAACTCATCGCCATCCAGCACCAGCGACGGCGTGAGGGGGGCGCCCTTCGTGGTCCGCCAGGCCACGTGGGTGTCGGTGACGTCCCCCGATCCACCAAGCCGGATCGCCAGCAAATCCGCGCGCGCGTACCCGGTGGCGACAAAGACCAGACCGTGGCCCGCCACCGGCCGCGGCACGACCGAGAATCCGCCGCCATAGCGGACGTGCCAGAGCTCGCGGCCGTCCCGCGGGTCGAGGGCCGCGACTGCGCCGCTCGCCGGACTGATCAGCTGCGCAGCCGCGCCCTCGCCGACCAGCAGCGGCGTGGCGAAGGAGAAGGTCTGCTTCGGGCGCACCGTCCGGGCGGTCCGCCAGCGCACGGCCCCGGTTTTCCGATCCAATGCGATCACGAACGGGTCCTTCGCGCCATCCGCGTGGGAGATGAGTAGGTCGCCCGCCAGTACCGGGGAGCCTCCGTTGCCGTGCACGGGGTCGTAGCGCAACTCGTTGTTGCGCCAGAGAATTCGTCCCTCGCGGTCAAGACAGGCCGACCCGTGGTGCCCAAAATGCACATAAACCCGTCCGTCTGCGAGCAGAGGGGTGGGACTCGCGGGGCTGTTCTTGCGGTGCAACGGCTGCGCCTCGATCCCCGGGCCAGCGAATACCTCCCGGTCCCAGAGCACGCGCCCCGTAGCGGCCTCCAGAGCGAGAACGTGGAGCGAAGCGCCGCCCTCGGCCCGCGGTCGGCCGGCGGTGAGGAATACCCGGCCCTCACCCACCACGGGCGAGGACCAGCCAGCGCCCGGAATCGGGGTGACCCAAGCGACGTGGCGCGTTTCGGACCATTCCACGGGCAGGCCGCGAGCGGCACTGATTCCCTGCCCAGTGGGGCCGCGGAACTCGGGCCATTCGGCGGGAGCGGCAGCGTGGATGGCCCCCGCAGCGAAGGCAAGGAGGAGGCCAGGAGAAAGCGGCGGGCGAGGCATCTTGAGCGCGCAGTTAGACCGGGTCTTGGCCGCGCGCAATCCGTTCCGCGCGGAGGTAGTTGGCGCGGAAGAAGGCCGCCAGCTCGGCCGCGAGCCGCACCTCCTCGACCTTATTGCGGGCCGCCAAACGCGGACGCACGTCCGCGAGGATCTGGTCGTAGGCCACGCGCGACACGTCCTGCAGCGCCGCCAACGCCGCCTCCCGGCGCGGCGCAGGCGCCTCCTGCAGGGCGCGCCACGCGCGGCGCAGCTCGACGTGGGTATCTTGGCACATCACGCGGATGACGAGGGACATCTCGCGGAAAATGCGGCCGGTCCAGGCGTCGCGGTAGACGAGGGGCTCGGCGATCGCGTAGGGCGCATCCTCCGGGTCGCTGCGCCGCCTGGCGCCCTCCGGCTCGACGTAAAACTCTTTGCGCACCGGCAGGCGCCGCAGGGCGAAGCGCTCCGGGCCGCCAGGGACGCCTGGGCGATAGTTCCACAACCGCTGCCCCTCCAGGGAGAGCGTGTACTCGATAAAAAGCCGCCCTACCTCGACGTGTGGCGCCCCGCGCAACAGGCCGATGGGGTCGACCGAAGCGGTCGATCCGCCGGGGGGCGAGATGTAGCCCACGCGGTCCGAACGGTCGCGGCGACGGACAGCCTCTTCCTGCTGACGGCCATAGAAATCGATGCAGAGACCGATGGCGCAGTTACCCGCCGCGACGTCGATGGGCGGCTTCTGCGAGGTGTCGGTGAAATAGCGCGCGTTGGCCCCAATCCGCTGCAGTAGCTGCAGCCCCAAGCTCCAACCCTCCCGCACAGCCTGCGCTTCGAGGGCCGCGGCCTCCGCGCCGGGCCGCTCGCGCCGCAGCGTGGTGAGGCGCCGCTGCATCTGCTGCTGGATGATGTTCTCGAAGGCCTTCGCCACGGAACCGCTCTTGGTCGGATCCGCGAGGGCCACCTCCCCCGCGAGGCGCGGGTCGGCCATGTCCTCCCACTGCGTCGGCGTGCGGTCGAAACCGAGGCGACGCAGCGAATCGCGATTGAAGATCATCCCGTAGGAGCTCAGCACGGTGCCAATCCAGCGCCCCTGCGGATCCCGGAATGACTCGCCCGCGAAGGCAGACGGGATCGCGTCGTCCCGAAACCATTCCGGCCGCCGCGCCGCGAGGCCCGCGTCGACCAGCCGGCCGGCCTGCGCCTGCCGCTCGAAGTCATAGGTGCCGCCGCCGAAGAACACGTCGATGCCGCAACCGACAGACGAGGCGAGGAACGCCGCGCGCGCCTCCCGCGCCAACGCCGGCGCCTCCGCGGCCACCCGCGAGTTGGCGAACGCCGCCTGGACCTCCACGCTCCACGGACGGCCCAGCCGCCGCGTCCAGTGCTGCTCGAAGGCCGACGCGTACTCGCCCTCGAGGAAGCGGGCGATCTCGCTCGTGCCGCCGACAATCCGCCAATCGATCGCGACCGTCCGCCCAGTCCGCTCCCGATACCAAGCGGCGAACCCGCGGCCGTACTCATGGCGGATCGCCTCGTTGTGCGGCGTGATCACCACTAGGGTGTCGTCCGCGGAACCGGGCGCAGGGCGTGACGGGCGCAGCGCAAACGGCAGGGCCACGATCACCCCCAATGCCAGCAGCAAGGCGAAGCGATTCATCGCGAGCGCGCTCAGGCGGTCAGTACGACCACGTCCGCGGGCTCGGCCCCCGCATAGACCTCGCCCCGGTCCGGCTGGTCGAGAAAGCGGGGATTGAGCTCGACGATCTTCAGGTTCAGGTCCCCGGCAATCAGCTCGTGCTGCGCGAATTCCCCGAGGTAGACCGAGGCCCCGATTCGGCCGCGCACCGCATTGGCCGCCGGCGCCTCTCGACTCAGCACCCAGCACTCCGGCCGCACCGAGACCGTTACCGCCGCCCCGGCCGCAGGCCGCGCCGCCGGATCGCCGAGGACGCCCCGCATCGGCCCCACCGCCGTGTCCACGTGCGCCCAGCCGTCCGCGAGGCCCTTCAGCGTGCCAGGGATGAAATCGGTCTCCCCAATGAAGTCCGCCACCACCCGGCATACGGGCCGACGGTAAACCTCCCGCGGCGATCCGACCTGCAAAATCCGTCCGCCGTCGAGGATCGCCATCCGATCCGACACCGACAGCGCCTCCTTCTGATCGTGCGTCACGTAAACGGTCGTTAGCCCGGCCTCCTTACACACCCGGCGGATCTCCGCCCGCATCTCCAGCCGCAGCTTGGCGTCGAGGTTCGAAAGCGGCTCGTCCAAGAGCAGGCAGCGCGGCCGGATCACCAGCGCCCGCGCTAGGGCGACGCGCTGCTGCGGGCCGCCGGAAAGCTCGTGCGGCCGGCGCGCCGCGTAGGCGTCCATCCGTACCGAGGCGAGGGCCTCGCCCACGCGGCGAGTGATCTCCGCTCGCGGCACCTTCCGCTCCTCCAAACCGAAGGCCACGTTCTCAGCCACGCTCAGGTGCGGCCACAGCGCGTAGCTTTGGAACATCATCCCCGTGTTGCGCTTGTGCGGCGCCAAGCGCGTCACGTCCTCGTCGCCAAACAGAATCTTTCCCTCCTCCGGCAGGTAGAAGCCGGCTAGGCTCCGCAGCAGGGTGGTCTTGCCGCAGCCACTCGGCCCAAGCAGGAAGAACAGCTCGCCGGGCGCGATGGCCAGGTCGAGGTGCTGCAGGGCGGTAACGGCACCAAAGCGCTTGGTCAGCTGCTGGACGCGGATGGAGATCATCGGGGCGGCGACCTTGTGGGGGCCGGCAGCGGCGAGGGCAAGCGCCGAGGCGGCACGGCGCATCTCGGGCATTGACGCGCTTTTTGCCCGGGCGTTTCCTTGACGTCCATGCGCGAAACGAAGCCCGCGGCCTCCACCCTCAAATACAAACGGGTCATCCTCAAGCTCTCCGGCGAGGTGCTCCGCGGGGGCAAGTCCGGCGACCCGATCGACAGCGACACGCTCTTCCAGGTGTGCAGCCAAGTCCGGGAAATCCATCAGCTTGGCGTCCAGGTCTGCGTGGTCATCGGCGGGGGCAACATCTTCCGCGGGCTCAACGGCGAGAAGCGCGGCGTCGACCGCCTGACCGGCGACTACATGGGGATGCTCGCCACGGTCATCAACGGCCTCGCGCTGATGGACTGCCTCGAGAAGATGGGCGTCAGCACGCGCGTGCAGTCCGCCATCCCGATGAACCAGATCGCCGAACCGTTCATCCTCCGCCGCGCCATCCGCCACCTCGAGAAGGGCCGCGTGGTCATCTTCGTCGCCGGCACCGGCAACCCCTACTTCTCCACCGACACCACCGCCGCGCTGCGCGCCTCGGAGATGAAGGCCGACATCATCATGAAGGCCACCAAGGTGGACGGGGTCTACGACAAGGACCCGAAGAAGCACAGCGACGCCGTCCGCTACGACCACCTCACGTTCATCGAAGCCCTCAAGCAGCGCCTCAACGTGATGGATTCCACCGCCTTCTCCCTCTGCATGGACAACAACGTGCCGATCCTCGTCTTCGACCTCCACGACGAGCACGCCATCCGCAAGGCGATCTCCGGCCAGAAGATCGGCACGCTGGTCCGCAACTGAGCCCCACTCCGCTTATGTCCCATCCCATCCTCACCGAAGCCGCCGCCCGCATGAAGAAGGCCGTGGACCACACGCTCCACGAGTTCAGCGCCATCCACACCGGCAAGGCCACACCCGCGATGATCGAGTCGGTCACGGTCGAGGCCTACGGCTCGATGGTCCCACTCAAGCAGTGCGCCGCCATCTCCACCCCCGACGCGCGGCTCATCCAGATCCAGCCGTGGGACATCAGCCTGGTGAAGGCCATCACCAAGGGCATCATCGACGCCAACCTCGGCTTCAACCCGATCCCCGACGGCAAGACGATCCGCGTGCCGCTCCCGGAGATGAGCCGCGAGCGCCGCCAGGAATTTGTCAAGAATGCTCACCGCCTCGCCGAGGAGGGCCGCGTCCACGTCCGCAACGTTCGCCGCGACTCCCTCGAGCAGGGCAAGAAGGCCAAGCTGCCCGAGGACGAGCAGAAGCGGCTGGAGAAGGACATCCAGACCGCCACCGACAAGGCGATCGCCGACATCAACAGCCACCTCGCCCACAAGGAGAAGGAGCTGCTGACGGTCTGAGCCCGCGCGGATGACCGCCAGTCCCGCCCTTCCCGCCACCACCCGCCCGCCGCGGCGCCTAGTGGTCAAGCTCGGCACGGGCGTGCTCACGTCCGGCGTGGGCCGTCTCGACCAGGCCCGCATCGCCGCCGTCTGCGCGGAGCTCGCCGCGCTGCGCGCCGCCGGCACCGAGGTGCTGGTCGTCTCCTCCGGCGCGGTCGGGCTCGGGATGGGCGCCCTCGGCCTGGAGCGCCGCCCGCGCGAGGTCGCCCGCAAGCAGGCCTGCGCCGCGATCGGCCAGTCCCGCCTGATGCAGGTCTGGCAGGCCGGACTGGACCCCCACGGGCTCACCGCGGCCCAGGTGCTCCTCACCCACGAGGACCTCCGCGCCCGCGCCCGCTTCCTCGGGGTCCAAGCCACCCTCCGCCAGTTGATCGCCTACGGCACGATCCCGGTGATCAATGAGAACGACACGGTGAGCGCCGCCGAGATCAAGTTCGGGGACAACGACACCCTCTCCGCGCTCGTCGCCAGTCTGATCCAGGCCGACCACCTGGTCATCCTTTCCACCGCCCCCGGCCTGATCGACCTGCGCGGCACCGGGCAAATCGTGCCCGTGGTGGAGCGCATCACGCCCGAAATCGAGGCGATGGCAGGGGGCACGACCAGCGAGACGGCCGTCGGCGGGATGGTCTCGAAGATCTCCGCCGCCCGCCTCGCCACCCGCGCCGGCTGCGGGGTATTCATCGCGAGCGGCGCCGAACCGCGCATCCTCGCCCGCCTGCTCTCCGGCCAAGGGCCCGGAACGTTTTTCGTCCCCAGCGGCCTCCCGCTTGAGTCCCGCAAACGCTGGCTCGCCTATTTCCAGCGCCCCGCCGGCACCGTCCGCGTCAACGCCCGCGCCATTCCCGCCCTCCGCGAGCGCGGCGGCAGCCTGCTCGCGGTCGGGGTCACCGGCGCCGAGGGCGAATTCGCCGCCGGGGACATCGTGAACATCGCCGGGCCCGACGGGCAGGTGTTCGCCCGCGGCCGCACGGGCTTTGGCCGCGAGGAGATTCCCGCCCTCGCCGGCCGGCAGGGCGACGAGCTCGCCCGCCTCTATCCCGGCCGCCGCCGACTTGAGGTCGTGCACCGCAACGACCTGGTCGTGCTCTGAGCCCCCGGCCCGCCGACCGCCTTTTCCCGATGGACCACTTCGCCTTCCCCGCCCGTTTCCGCACGCTCCACGACCTCGCCGCACAGCGCTACGCCGCGGGCCACCGCACCGCCGCCGGCCTGCTCCCGCCCGCCGACGAGGCCTGGCTGGCGGCCAACGGCCTGTCCCCGCAGAACCTGCTCGATTACGCGGAGGACTCCACCGCGTCCGGCGAACCCGGGCCCGAGCTGGCGCTGGCGATCGAGCTGGTGCGCCGCGACTACTTCTGGAACGCGCAGGGCGGCCAGCCCTCGGGCCGCGTGATTGACGCGGACACGCTGCCGGCCAAGGCGGACGCGGTCCGGGGCGTGGCCTGGTTGCCGCGGCTGATCCCGAAGGCGCGGGCCAAGCTGCGCGGGGAACTCCCGCCGTCCCTGATGTTCTGCTGCGGTGGTGACCGCCGCTTCTTCCGCGAGCGCGGGATCCTGCCCGCCGAGTTCCTCAGCCTCGTCTGGCGCGAATCCGCGGATGAACGGGTCGTGGACTGGGTGCTCGCGCGGGGAGAGAAAAAGTAGGCGGTCGCGGAAGGAGAAGAGCGAGGAGTGGGGAGCCAAATGGGACGGACCCGCAGCTTGGCGTAACAGCGCCCGCGCGAGTAGTCGGCTTGCAGAGCGGGAACGGGACGATCGCTCAGGCTAGCGGCGGCGACGCAGGCGGATGCCGGCCGCGGCGCGCCCCGGCTACACCAGCCCCAGGTCCGCCGGCTCGAGGCGCAGCGCGCCACGCCCTCCGCAGCCTCGACTTAAGAGAGCGAACACCCCACCAAATCCAGGTACCAAGCGCGCAGCTGGAGGGTCGACACGCGGTTATCGAGGAACATCGCCGTGGCGTGCGCGCCGAGACCCGATTGCACGAAGGTCGCCGGAACCCCCATCGCGTCCATCAGCGGCTGGAACTTGGCCGCCGCATTGTCGGTGTGGAACACGGAGCGCCCGCGGAAGCGCCGGGCCCGCTCCATCGCACCCACCCAAGTCGCGCCGTTCCAGCCGTCCCCGTCGTAATGCTGGCAGGCGTGGAATCCCTTCCACCAGGCCGCGAGCCGGTCGTCGCGCAGGCCGATGTAGCCGCACGCCAGCGCCCCCCTCGAGAACCCGGTGAGGACCGTGTTCGCAGGATCCGCCCCCCAGTCGTCCCGCACCTGCGCCAGCATGGCGAGCGCGTAGGCCACGGTCTCGTCAGGATTACCCCAGCCGCTCTCCGCGATGCGCCCCCAGCGGCGGTCGACGAACGGCAGGCCCAGACAGATCGACCCGCGGCCCAGCGTCATCCCGGCCCCAATGACGCCCTGCTCGGGCAGCCCGGGCGAACGGCAGCCCGGCACGTGGAAGAGATTCCCGGGGTACTCGACCACCAGCGGCCAGCGGCGGCTCGGCGTCCAGTCCACGGGCAGGTGAAGCACGGCGTGCAGCCCCGGCTGGCGCTCGCCGGCGAGCCGCACCCGCACCCGCCGTCCCGGCGCGGGAGCGCCCGCCGTGACTTCCGGCACGGGGACACGGCCAGGCGGCGCAACCCACGCGGGCGCGTCCCCCGCGGCGTGCACCCCGCTGAGCTCAAGGGCCACCGGGCCGCGCGGCCGGCCCCGCAGGATCAGCTCCAGCGCGGCGACGCGGCCGGGATCGATCTTGGGCGTGCCGTCCGGGAACGTCTCGCGCAGCGGGCACTCCAGCACGCAGCTCTCGCCCGGGGCCAGCCGGGCGGCGGCCGGCACGGCGTCCCAGCCGCTGGCGCCGACCGCCCACAGCAGCAACTCCGCCGGCTCCGCACCCCGGTTCGTCACCGTCGCGCCGAGCAGGGATCGCCGGGAAAGCTCCCACCCGCCGGGCGGCGCCGGGAACGTCGCCCAGGCATAGGAGAGGGTCGGTGGCGCATCCGGGCCCGCGGCGGGGAGGCCAACGAGGCGCACGGTGCCAGCATCCGGGCCCGGTTCCCGCCGGAGGCCGCGCAACTCCGCGGTGGCAACCGCCCGGGCCCACTCCGCCAGCGGTGCGGCGGCCGCGCGCCCGCCGGCGAACCAGGCGAAGGCGCCGAGAGTGAAGCGGCGACGGGAACAGGGCATCGGGGCGGGGCGATAGAAGCCAAACGTCTCGGCACCTCCCGCGTCAAACCCGCGCAGGGCGTCCGCTTGACCGGTCAGGGCGGCTAAGGTTGGCTCGCCGCGCTCGTTCCCCGCCATCCGGCGTCCACCCCCTATGTCCCTCGCCTGCCCCTGCCCGCGGTCCGCCGCGCTCCTCCTGCTCGCCTGCCTTGCCGCCGCCGCAGCGCCCGGTGCCACCCCGGCCACTCCCCCCACGACCGCAGGCGAGGTGGTGAACCTCTCCCCTTTCATCGTTTCGACGGAGGGCGATGAGGGGTACCGCGCGGCGAACACGCTCTCGGGCACCCGGATGAACTCGAGTCTCCTCCACACCCCAGCAGCGGTGTCAGTGCTGACCAAGGAATTCTTGGACGACATCGGGGCCGAGAACGTGATGGATATGCTCAAGTATTCGCTGAACACGGAGCACGAGCGCAGCGACCCGGGCGGCGGGGTGCAGCAGGCGTTCGACGTGCGCGCGACGGTGCGCGGCTTCACGGAGTCGGTGATCTCGCGCGATTATCTGCCGAATATGGTGGAGGGCCGCGGGATTCTGGCCTCGGACCGGTTCAACGTGGACCGGGCGGACGTGAGCCGCGGGCCAAACTCGATCCTCTTCGGGGCCGGCCGGCCAGGCGGCGCGCTGAACCTGACCTCGAAGCGGGCGGTGCTGAACGCACGGCGGCAGACGGCAACGCTGACGGTGGGGAACGACGCGAAGCGCCGGAGCGAGGTGGACCTCGCCTTCCCGTTGCGGCGGGACCGGCTCGCGCTACGCACCAACGCGGTTTGGGAGGAGCGCAAAGGTTGGTTCGAGTTCGAGGGCCTGCGGCAAAAAGGCCTCGCCTTGGCCGGCGCGTGGCAGCCGCAGCCCTCGACCCAGGTCCGCGCGGCGGTGGAGCATCTGCGGCGCGACCAGGTGATGGGCGGCAACTTCCCCCATGCCGACTTCGGTTACTCCCGCTGGGTGCTGGGCGGGGCGCCACTGGCGGGCAACCCGCTGCTCCCCGGGACCAATCCCGCGCCGGGGCTGCTACGCTCGACCAACACCCTGCAGGTGATCTACGCGCCCCAGGTGCGCGACCGGCCCTTCCGCGTCTCGACCACGGGCGCGGATATGCGGCCCGACCTCACCGGAACCCAGCCGACGGGTTTCTGGGAAACGATCAGCGGCGGCGCCGCGCCTGCGGGGGGCACGGTCGACGATCCGTTCTACGGCCGCGTGCTCCCGGCGAACGCCTACCTGTCCGGCCCGGGCCGCGACGCGAACTACCAGTACACTCTCTGGTCCCTGTTCGTCGACCAGCGCCTCGGGCCCTTCAACCTCGAGCTCGGCTACAACCGCACCCGTTACACCCGCGGCTTCACCCAGCCCTCAGCCAATGCCATCGGCGATCCCAACCCGGTGTTGCCGGGCGCGTACTTCGCCGACGGGGACTCCGTCGTGGCCGCCGGCCGCAACCCGGGCACGCTCCTGCCCGATATCGCCCGCGCCAACCCCTTTGTTGGCCTGCCCTACGTGCAGAGCCAGACGGTCCAGCAACTCTTCGACCAGCGCAGCGAGTCGTTCCGCGCCACGCTCGGCACCGAGGTGGACCTCACCCGCCGCCACGCGTGGCTCGGCCGCCACAGCGCCGCCGCCTCGTGGCAGCACAACGACAACGTGTTCGGCAACGGCGTCGTCGCGGAGTACAACGCCGCGCCGGGCAACGCGCAGCCGATCGATTCCGCGACCAATATCATCTTGCGGCGCACTTACCTCGATTTCTCCCGGCCCGGCGGTCAGCGCGGTGCCCTCGACCCTTGGGCGAACCCCATCCCCGACGGCCCAGGGATGCAGGCCCGGTTCCTCTGGAATAATTCCTACCCCTGGAACCAGACCGTCAGCCGCAGCCTAATGCTCGCCGCGCAGAGCCGATTCAGCCGCGACCGCCTTGTCCTCACCGCCGGCTACCGCCGCGAGCGGATCGAAAACAACAACGCCTCGCTCGGCGGCGAGCGGGTCCCGAACTCCACCAACCTCTGGCTCGTGCGCCCCTACCAGTTCGACCCCGCGACCATCGCCGCCTACACGGGGGCGACCCGGACCGCCGGCGCGGTGGTCACCCCGCTGCCCTGGCTCGCGCTCGCCTACAACCAGTCGCAGAGCGTCTTTCCCCAGAGCAACTTCACCGACATCTACGACCGCCTGCTCGTGCCCAGCCGCGGCCAAGGCCGCGACTACGCGGTGCGCCTCAACCTGCTCGGCGGGCGCCTCTACGCGAGCGCCAGCACCTATCGAAACCGCGGCTACGACCAGTTCCACGACGTCACCAGCAACTCCGTCCGCGGCCAGGGCGTGCCGGTGGTCAACGACATCCTCACCACCCTCCTGCGGCTCAACCGCCCGCTGCCCGAGATGATTCGCCGCCTGGGCCTCACCCAAGTCGGGCAGTCCAAGTACCGCGAAACCGTCACCGCGGACGGCCGCGGCACCGAGTTCGAAGTCACCGGGCGGCTCGCGCCCGGCTGGAGCGTATCGCTCAACTACTCCCGCCCAAGGCTGGTGTTTACCGACCTCGCCCCAAGTATGCGGGCCCTCCTGGCGGACAACCGCGCCGCGTGGGACGGTAACGCGACGCCCCTCGACAGCACCCGCGCGACCGTGGCGACGTTCGTCCGCGCGCGAGACAACACTCCGGGACGCGACTTCGTGCTGCAGCCCGCGACGCTCAACGACGCCTACGACTACGTGCAGTCGCTGCTGGATCTGGTCGACCGCGGCGACGGCAAGCCGCCGCTCGCGTTCACGGGCGAGTCCTTCAATGCGTTCACGAGCTACCGGTTCGGCGAAGGGGCACCGGCTTGGTTGCGGAGCACGCGCGCGGGCCTGGGCGCCAACCACCGTGGGGCGCCGGTGGTCGGCTTTGACGCCACCAACGGCAACGCACCCATCCTCGGCCGCGGCGCCTTGGTCTGGAACGCGATGCTGGGCCGCCAACTACGAATCCGCCGCGGCCACGTGCTGGACCTCCAGCTCAACATTGAAAACCTCTTCCGCCAGGAGGAGGCGCTGCCTTTCTCGGCCGTCGCCCCGGGACAGGTCGTGCGCTGGATGCTCCCCCGCGTGCGCCACGGCTGGACCGCCCGCGCCACCTACACGTTTTGAGCGCGCGGGCGCTTGACCCCACCCGCCACCCGGTCTCCTTTGCGCGGACTCCCCTCCCCCATGAAGTACTCCCTCACCGTCAACGGCGCGAACCGGACCGTGGACGTCGCGCCCGACACCCCGCTGCTCTGGGTGCTGCGCGACAACCTCGAGCTGACCGGCACCAAGTTCGGC
>SXGQ01506490.1_pt1 | contig 12654 bp, 13 predicted proteins | sample 3178371 | NCBI WGS metagenome assembly SXGQ01 (sample SAMN11356859, study PRJNA531348) | freshwater metagenome | isolation source: freshwater sample F1-20 | place: China: Fuxian Lake, Yuxi | collected 2017-12-25
CACTACTGCGACAGAACCCTCTATCACGCCACACAGTCTCAGCAGCAAATCATCGGGAACTGCTGAGAAGAAGCCTAGTCACATGGGCTGCTGTGACTCACGCTGCTGTCAGATGATCTCGGAGATCGAATCCTAACGATCTTGGCTTGTTTTTGTTAACTTGACAATGCCCTGCCGCTCACCAGTGCGTCTAGGTAGATGCCGCAACTCTGGCGCAGGTCGATGCGGCAACCTGTCACGGTGCCCTGGAGCGAGTGGCAGGACAGGCCCAGCACCTGGGCGCGCTGAACGATCGGGTCCAGGCTTTCAAACGACATTGTCAGAGCCATGGGGCGCACTGTTTGGATGTCGGCGTCAACGTTCAGGGTCAGGCCGGCATCCGTCAAGTGCCAAAGACCCAGGCCGCTGCCATCATCGGGTGGTGTGGCGCCTGCAGTTTGCAAGCGCCGTCCCCACCCCTGCAGTCCATCCAATGGCCCTCCATAGGTCACGCCGAGCAGGGCTTGTGCCTGGTTCGGGTGCGCCAGTAACGAGGGGGAACGCACCAGTTCGGGCGTGAGGTGCTGCACCCAGCAGATATAGGAGGGGTCTTCGGCCTGCCAGGGGGCGTCGAAAAAACAGAACCGCGCCAAGCCTTCGCACTCGGGAGTATTGACCGGACGAGACCAGTCCAGCAGTGGTCCCACGCGCAACTGGCGCCTCAGGCAGTCGGCATGCCAGACGCCAGCGTCGGGTGTCGCCAGCGCCAGCACGTGCAGCCCGTAGCGGACCTTCAAGGCTGGCGTTAGTTGGTGTCCGGCCATAGGGTCGGTGATTTGCATGAGTTCGACGTAGCCCGACTTCAACATGATCGAGTGTTGCGAGCTGCCGGCCGAAACCACCTGCCCCTGGGGATTGGTGCGGGTGTGATCGGCTCGGGCCGTCAGGGTAAAGCCGAGATCCGTAAACAGTGCGTGGCTATCCGCTAGGTCCGGAATGATGAAGCCCACGTGGTCAAGGCCAATGGGGGAGGGTTTTGGCTCGGCTAAGTTCATTTTGTATGCAATTATTTATGTATTAAATTAAATAAGAGCATATACCGAAATAATTGCATACAACTTTCTGGGTCATGCTAATATTTCACTGGTATAGCCAATTGAACGTTGAATTTGAAAGGTGTGTCATGAAATATCTGCCTCGCTTACTGTGCTTGATCGTGGGTCTGTCGATGTGGATGGGTGCACACGCGCAAGCCCCCAGCCCTAGCCGCGGAGGTACCCTGACCATTGCGTTACCCACGGAGCCGGCCCACCTTAATTCAGCGATTGACACCACACAGCAGGTCAAGGTGGTTGCTGGGAAAATTTATAACGGCCTCGTCAAGTACGACCTGAAGATGAACATGCAGCCTGACCTGGCGCAATCTTGGAGCGTGTCGCCGGATGGTCTTCGCATTACCTTCAATTTACGCAAAGGGGTTAAGTGGCATGACGGGCGCGACTTCACTTCCGCCGATGTGGCTTATTCCATCATGAAGGGGTTTGGCCCCAATAACGGACTGGTGCGCTCAACTTTCGCCAATGTTCAGTCGGTTCAGACGCCCGACGCGCATACAGCAGTGCTGGTGATGAGTCAGTCAGCGGCCGCGCTGATGAGTGCGTTGCCGGTGGCGACCGCCACCATCTTGCCGGCTCACCTGTTTGACAACACCGATATCCGGCGCAATCCAGCCAACTTGAAGCCAGTGGGCACCGGCCCCTTTATGTTCAGTGAATGGCGGCGTGGTAACGCCATTGTGCTGGTGCGGAACCCCAATTATTTCGAAACCAACAAGCCTTACCTTGATCGAATCGTCTTCAAAGTGATTCCTGACACACAGTCCAGGGGTGCGGCTATTGAGTCGGGCGATGTCGACATGGTCTTCCACAGCACCGTTGCCGCGTCGGATGCTCGCCGGCTTGGGGCACTGAAACATTTGGAATTGACTACCGATGGGTATTTCTTTGACTCCACCGTGGCGTTCACGGAATTCAACAACGAGCACCCCATCATGGGGCAGGCGGCTGTGCGCCGAGCGCTGGCCCATGCCATTGACCGCCAGTTCATCCTAGATAACGTTTGGATGGGTTTTGGGCGGGTCGCCACTTCCCCGATCCATGACAACTTGAAGCAGGCCCATACCGATAACGTTCCCCGATATGCCTATGACCTTAAACGCGCCGAACAGTTGCTCGATGAGGCTGGATTCAAAAAAGGCGCTGACGGCAAGCGTTTCAAACTGGTGATTGATTACGTACCGTTTGGTGACCAGTACCCCAAAATGGCCCAATACATTCGGCAGCAGATGATTCAGATCGGCATCGATGCCGAGGTTAGAAACAGCGATTTTGCAACCTGGGTGCGCCGTATCTGGACCCAGCGCGACTGGATGGTCAATATGTCGGCCATCACGAATGCGTCGGACCCGTCGATCGGGGTGCAACGCGCTTATTGGTCTAAGAACATTGTGCCCGGCACTCCCTTTACCAACGGGACGCACTTCAAGAATGCCGAGCTCGACGAATATTTTGAGAAGGCCTCCTTGAATACGGATCCCCCGGTGCGGCGCCGTCATTTTGCTGCCATTCAGCGGATTTTGGCCACCGAGCTACCAGTCATTCCCCTCGTGTCCATTGACCAGTTCTCTGTGGTCAACAAGCGGGTGCGCAATCACTCCACCCTGGCTGATGGGGTCTATTCGGGCTATTCCGACGTCTGGATCGCGCCCAACTAAGTGCGCCGCGTTTGCTGAACTCGCCGTCTTCGAGCTACCTTCTGCGACGCCTGGGCCAGGCCGTACTGGTATTGGCGATCGTTGTGGTGCTGCAGTTCTTTCTGCTGCAGTTGGCACCTGGCGATGTAGCCGATGTGATCGCTGGCGAGGCCCAGGCCTCCGATCCAGAGTTCGTCAGGCGACTGCGCTTGGAGTTGGGTCTTGATCGGCCGCTTTGGGTTCAATTGGGGCTGCATTTACAACGGGTGGTCACCCTTGATCTGGGGCAGGCGCATTCTTTTGATGCGCCTGTGCTTGATTTGATTCTCGAGCGTCTGCCGGCGACCTTGCTGTTGATGGTGGCCTCGATTGTGATGGCCATGGTGCTGGGCACCTCGCTTGGGATCTGGGCAGCACTGCGCGCACGCCGCCTGACCGATACCTTTGTGACTTTCACTGCCTTGCTGTTCTATGCGACGCCTGGTTTTTTGGTGGGCATCGGCATGATTTTGCTGTTTACGGTGCAGCTGAAATGGCTTCCGATGTCAGGCATGCGTGACTTGTACAGTGACAGCCCCTGGTGGGCGCAAGCCCTTGACATCGCACGGCACCTGATCATGCCCATGGTGTCCTTAAGCCTCTTTTACGTCGCCATGTACACGAGGCTCATGCGGGCGTCGATGTTGGAGGTCATGTACCTGGACTATGTGCGCACGGCACGCAGCAAGGGCTTGATGCCTTTGCGCATCGTCTGGCGCCATATGGCGCGCAATGCCATGCTGCCCATGGTCACGATGCTGGGTTTGCAAGTCAGTTCCCTGTTGGGGGGCTCGGTCGTGATCGAGACGGTTTTCGGCTGGCCCGGCATAGGGCGGCTCGCGTTTGAGGCTGTTTTTAAGCGGGACGTGCCCTTGGTGATGGGCGTGCTGCTTTTTAGCTCCGTACTGGTGTTGAGCGTGAGCTTAATGATCGACTTGATCTACACCCGGCTTGACCCGCGGATCAGCCTGCGCTGACTATGAGCTCACTTCGCATTCGCCTGAGTCGAAGCCTGACCTTTGTCGTTGGCAGTGGTTTGCTGCTGGCCCTGTTGCTTATGTCGGCGGCCGGTCCTCTGCTCTATCCGCAGGGCCCGTGGGGTATGGTCGGACCGCCCATGACCTGGCCAGGGGATCGTGTCGGCATCTTGTTGGGTACCGACTCGCTTGGCCGGGACATCATGGCTGGTCTGCTGCATGGGGCTCGAGTTTCGCTTTGGATTGGTGTGGCCGCTACAGTGGCCGCCCTGAGCCTGGGCATGGCCATTGGTGCCGTGACAGGCTACTACGGCGGTTTGGTTGACGATGCCTTCATGCGGCTGACTGACGCGGTACAAACCATACCGCCCTTTTTACTGGCGATTGTGGTTGTGGTGATTACTACCCCAAGTGTCGCTGCGACCATCGGTGCTATAGCCCTGATATCGTGGCCGAGCGTGGCCCGTCTGGTGCGTGCTGAATTCATGCGCCTGCGTGAGGCTGAGTTCGTTGCATCCTGCCGCTTGCTTGGCATGAGCGATACCCGCATTATCCTGACCCAGATGCTCCCAAATGCCATGGCGCCGATTGTGGTCAGCGCCTCCATCATGGTGGCCAGTGCGATCCTTATAGAGTCGGGTTTGTCATTTCTTGGGCTGGGTGATCCGAATGTCATTTCCTGGGGCAGCATGGTCGGCATGGGCCGCTCTGATTTTCGTGCGGGTTGGTACTTGGTCGTCATTCCTGGACTGGCGATCATGGCCAGTGTGCTGGCCCTGAACCTGATGGGAGATGGGCTCAACGATGCCCTCAACACCCGCCTGCGGCATGACTGATCCGGTCTTGCTACGGGTCGAATCTCTCCGGCTGGCGTTGTCTGATGACGTGTCGCTTGTTAATGACCTCGACTTCGAAATTTACGCCGGTGAAACCTTGGCCATCGTGGGTGAGTCAGGTTGCGGCAAGTCCCTGACAGCGCTGTCGCTGATGGGTCTTCTGCCGCCTGGAATCAGGCGCGCCAGTGGCCGAGTGGTTTTCCAGGGAGAGGATCTTGGCGCCTGGCCTGAGGCGCGTTACCGGGACATGCGTGGACACCGGATGTCGATGATTTTTCAAGAACCGATGACCTCTCTTAACCCGGTGTTAACGATTGGCGAGCAACTGAAGGAAGTGCTGCAGCGCCACCTGAAACTCAAGGACCGGGAAGCGCTGGCAAAAGCGCATGATCTGCTGGCGATGGTGCAAATTGCCGATCCTGGCGCCCGACTGCGGTCCTATGCCCATCAATTGTCGGGCGGGCAGCGACAGCGGGTGATGCTTGCTATGGCGCTGGCGTGCCCGACGCAGTTGCTCATTGCCGATGAGCCCACGACCGCCTTGGACGTGACCGTTCAGGCCGATATTTTGGCGCTTCTCGGGGAACAAAAACGACAACGGCAACTGGCCATGCTCCTTGTTACGCATGATTTTGGTGTGGTCGCGCAGGTTGCTGATCGAGTGCTGGTGATGTACGCCGGCCGAAAGATTGAAGAGGGCCCAGTTCGACAGGTTCTGACCGACCCCCGTCACCCCTACACCCAACGCCTGTTACGGGCTAGACCTAGCGCACGGCAAGACCGTCTGCAACGCCTCGCCGAGATACCCGGTTTGGTTCCTGCGCCTCAGTATCGCGGTGCAGGTTGTCCATTTGCATCCCGGTGTGATCAAGTGCAACCGATCTGCCGGCTGCGTCTGCCCGACTTTACAGACCACGGCCGAGGGCATCAAAGTGCCTGCGTGGCTCACGATGCGTGAGCCTTTGCTGCAGATCGACAACGTGCGCTTTGCTTACGCAGGACACGGAGCCACCAAGCCAACCGTTGACGGGGTCACGCTCTATGTGGGACCGGGCGAAACACTGGGGCTGGTGGGCGAGTCGGGCTGCGGAAAATCCACGCTCGCCAGAATCGCCGTCGGCTTGTTGCGGGCAGACCAAGGCAGCGTTCGCGTTTTGGGTCTGGACGTCGCTGCACCCGGCACAGCAGCACGGCTGGCGCGTGCGCGACAAGTACAAATGGTGTTTCAGGACCCCCATGGTTCCTTGAATCCGCGGTTACGCATTCGTAGCCTATTGGCTGAGCCTTTGCGCCTGCACAAGCTGACCACGCCAGACCGCGAACAGTCGGCTGTCGAAGAGCTGTTGGGGCAAGTTGGCTTGTCGCCAGCAACCAGCGAAAAATTCCCTCACGAGCTGTCGGGAGGTCAGCGGCAGCGCGTGGCCATCGCACGCGCTCTGGCGGTACGGCCTCAGCTGCTGGTGTGCGATGAGCCAGTGTCGGCTTTGGATGTGTCCATCCAGGCGCAGATTTTGAACCTGCTGCGTGACTTGCAGCAAGAATTGGGGCTGTCCTATTTCTTTATCTCGCACGACCTGCGAGTCGTGCGCTACATCGCTGACCGCATTGCAGTGATGCACCAGGGGCGCATTGTGGAAACTGGTGAGACCGACGCGGTCTGGCAAGCGCCTGAACATTCTTACACCCAAAAGCTACTGGCGTCGCTGCCACCCGAACTGTGAGCTTATCGGGCAGCTTTGGCTGCGAAAAGGTCTTGTAGGCTCACCATATCGCGGGCCCATCCGTCTTCTGGTGTAACCAAGAAAGTCACCTCGACCGGAGCGATCGCACTTACTGCATCGGCATGCCAGGCCAGCCATGACCGATGGCTGCCTGCCCAGTCGCGGCAGCATAAAGCCGCAAAGACCTCTTGCGTCAGGAGGTCTGCATCGAGCTGCGGTTCAACCGGCCTGATCGTGGCGCGTGTGCGCTCAAACCAGGGGTGGAACAGCTCCCGGTCACGGATCTGATGCCAAAGTCGGATCAGGTAGGAGCCATCCCAGTCAGGCGCCAAGGGCAGCGTGTACTGTGATGGCCAGCTTGAGCGCTCAGCTTGAGTCCATAGTTTGAGCTCGCACACCGTGAGCGCTTCAGGGAGCGGCCGCTCACGGGCGCGCGCATCCGCTGCCCATTCGAGCGCCACCGCCGCTCCCAGGCCTCGTCCCCATAAGCGGTAAGACGGCAGGTTGAGCGACTCCATCACGGTCTGCAGGGCCTGTGCGGTGGCCGTCGGGCTCATCAAGTCACCAGTGTCATCGCCGTGTCCAGGCAGATCAATGGCGCACAGTGGTCCTGCGATTAACGTCCGACAACGTGCGAGCTCACAACGTGCTGCACTGCCCGCGCCATGCAACACCACAGTGACCGCGCTCTTTGTTTCCCAGCGCTCGGCCGACAGGCAGCGGCCGGCTACGTACGCGCGCCAACGTCCATCCGGGGTGGGTAAGCCATCCAACGGTGGGTTGGCCGGGGCGGCCGGCGCACAGGCTGCCATCAGTTGCTTACACATCCAGTCGGCCTGTGCCATCCGCAAGGCTTCTCGGTCCTGATGGGGCAGACGATGAATCTCCAGCCTAGGGACACCTGCTGGGATACGCTCCAAATGAGGGAACAGTTGGTCGTCGGCGGTGGTACCCAGCCAGGCGGGTTGTCTGAGCGCGGCCAGGGCAGCGCCGCCGTCCCACATGAACACCCCGGGATAAATATGCAGATGACTCTCACGGGAACGCAGTAACTCCATGATCTGGCTGCGATGCATGGTGTCGGCATTGGGCATATCCACATCACGACGGTTGCTGAGGCGGCGTTCCGACCATGGAAAAAACATCCAGCCATCGCGGAATCGGGACCAGGCCCAGGTCAGGTGGCTCCCATCTGCCGCCGGCACGAAGCGGTACAGTTGATGCGGCAAAATAGTTTGGCATTCTTGCGCGGTGAACAGGGGAATACCGTCGAGCGCCAGGGAGAGCACGCGCGAAGGGTGGCGACGCGCCAGCTCCGCGGCCATGGCCGCGCCAGTGTGTTGACCGCAAACGCCTACGGTTTCAAGTCCCAGTTGGTTCATGAACGCCAGCATCAGATCGCTGAGCGCTGCCATGCTCCAGACCGTGTCAGGTAAGGCATCCGACTGACCAAAGCCGGGGGTGTCTACCGCGATCGCCGTGCAGTGCTTTGCCAGCAGGCGCATGAGCGGCTCCATCGTCTGCGAGGACTGGGGCGTTTGATGAAACAACAAGACGGCCGGTCCCTGCCCGAGACGCCGGTAGTGGATCCAGCGGTCTTGGACTCGACAAAAATGTCTTTCGACCGCCAAGGGCTCAATCATGGTGTGTGGCTGCTCGGGTCTAGCGCAAGGACTGCATCGTCTCGGCGGTATAGGCTAGCAGTGGCACCTTGGCAAAAATCCGCGGGACGAGGTCTGGATTGGCCAAAAACAGCTTGCCAAATGCGATCAGGTCGAACGACTTCTTTGCCACCTTCTGGGCTGCGCTTTCCGGGCTGTAGCCACCATTCCCAATCAGAACCCCTGACCAATGCTGGCGCAGGAATTCGGACGAGGTAGCTCCAAGCTCAGGATAGAACTTATCTTCCACCACGCCGGTGTGAACATAGGCAATGGCCTCGCGCGCCAAGTTTTGCAACATGTGGATATATGTCTCGTTGTCACCTTCACGCCACCGCATCTCGCCAAAGTAGGCGGCGGGCGAGAGCCGCAAGCCGACCCGTCCCGGCCCCCATACTGCCAGACAGGCCCGGACCACTTCCAGAGCGAACCGGGATCGCCCGGCGGTACTGCCACCCCAATCGTCATCCCGCCGATTGGTGTGTTGCCTCAAAAACTGCTCGATCAGGTAGCCGTTAGCACCGTGGATTTCAACGCCATCAAAACCCGCATCCAGAGCGCGCTGTGCCGCGCGCCGAAAAAGACCCACTACCCCCCCAACCTCATCGCTATTCAGCGCCCGGGGCATCTCGTTGTAAAGCGTGTTGGCCCCGGCTTGTCGACGTAGGATCGGATCCAGTACTGCCGATGCCGACACCGGTTGGCAGCCGCTCCAATGCGAATGTGAAATTCTCCCGGTATGCCATAGCTGCACAAAAATGCGCCCACCACGGTCGTGGACGGCATGGGTCACCACGGACCACGCCGCTACGTGCGAGTCCAAAAATAGGCCGGGTGTGTCGAGATAGCCCTGTGCGTCGGGCGTGATCAACGTTGCCTCTGTGATCAGCAACCCCGCCTCTGCTCGGGCGGCGTAGTAGTCGCTAGCACCAGCTGATGGCGACAGGTCAGCTGTCGCCCGGTTACGAGTGCAAGGGGCCTGCACCACGCGGTTCGGAAGCGTCAGGCCTCCTGGCAGGGTAAGAGGCTCCTGCAGGGCATGAATCGAGGGGCTCTCTGCCGCAATGAGCTCAGTCATTCAGATGAGCGCCATGTCAAAGTCCCGCACAGGGAGTCCATAGCTTCAGAGCCAACGCGCCCGTTCATGGTTGTTCCCTCTGCGGCCGGGGCGGCAGTGCGATACCAAAGTGACGCATCAGAATGTCAGTAATATTTTCAAAGCAGGATCCGTAGCGAACCACCTCCAGCGTTTCGCAGTGAAGCAGGGTTGATGAGGCTTGCCAGAGGTGGTATTTCATCAGGCCATAGTCGACCACAAGGTCGGCGATGTCGGTAATCTCGGTCTCCATGTCTTCGACACGAAACTTGGTGCCATGCATCGACAAGTTGGCCGATGATCCAAATAACAGCGTTTGCCGCTCTATGCTCAAGCGAGTGATCTCACGATGAAATGGACCCGCATTAAGCAGCATGAGCAAGGTGTTGTCTTTGGTGCTGCGTTCATAGGTGTCTGGGTCCAGACTGCGCAGCAGCGGGTGGTCGCTGCGACAAGGGGCAATCAACCCAAGCGGCAGGTCGTAGTCTTGAGTGATGGCCTCAACGATCGACTTGCCGCGTTCGCTCACCACATGAAGTTCGCGGTGCAGGTCGTCATTACCCAACATCGCATTGAGCTTTTGCGGCGCCCGCCGCTTCGTTTTGAATATTTTTTGAAGCGCCGGGCCTGTCGCTGCAATCAGTGAGTAACCCACATCATTGGGCAGGATGGCAATGCCGCCGTCCTGCATGACCTGCATGGCGCGTTTGGCATCAGATTGTGGATTGAGAACTGGCATCGAAATGAATTTATAAATAACTGAGCGTTGGAGAAGGCCGCCTGCGGTCAAGTACCTGATTTGTCAAAGATGACATTTTTTGCCGCCAGGATATGGGCTCGCATGGTGGCCTGTGCCCACTGTGCATCCCGGGCACGGATCGCCAGGACCAGATCCTGATGCTGCAGGGCGCTGCGCTCTAGGGCAATTTGGTCATACTTGCCAAACGTCTGTCGAACGATGGGCACGTGGACGACGGCTACCAGCAGGGAAGCCAGGCGCGGATTTCTGCCGGCGCTCAAAATAAGTCGATGAAATCGGTTGTTGGACTCTGCCACCAACCGCCTTTCAGCTACAGCCTGAGTGACCAGCAGATTGCTGAAAACGTCAGCCTCCGCTTGTAGTGCTGCCAGGTCTTGCTCTGTCCGGTTCATGGCCGCTAATTCACAGCCATAACCCTCAAGCATGGCGCGCAGGTCAAACACCTGCAACAAATTTTCTTCGGTCCAGTCCACCACCATCGCGCCACGATTGGGGTGAAGCTCGACAAAACCCTCGGCCGCCAGCAGATTGAACGCTTGGCGCACCGAGGTGCGAGACACCTGAGCTCGCTCGGCGATCGATTGCTCCCTGAGCCAAGAGCCGCCTGGGTATTGACCACTCTGGATCGCATCACGGATGACCTGACAGGCCCTCTCCGCACTGCTAGTGGCTTGCGGGGCGGGAGGTTTCATTAATTCGACCTTAGCGCCAGTATTCCGGGCGTGAGAAGCCTTTGGCTTTCGGGTCGTTCTCGACAAACCTGCGGTACTCGTTTGATTTGTAACCAGTGACCAGTTTTTTGATGAGCTCGCCTTTGGCAACATCATTGCGCGCCACCAAAATGATACGGTACTGAGGTGCCGGGTCTTCCAGTGCCAGTGCTGAGGACAAGAGCATTCCCGCTGCAATCACGTGGTTGCCCAATATCGCCGCCAGGTCGACTTCTGGCATGGCGCGCGGCATTTGGGGTGCGTCCAGCAGCACCAACTGGAGATTTTTAGGATTAGCGCTCACGTTTTTCTCTGTGGCGCGACCCGCTGTCACGGTAGGGTCCAGCGTTAGCAGGCCCTGGCTTTGCATGAAGGCGAGTGAACGGCCCAGAGATGTCGGGTCATTGGGTACGGCTACCTTGGCGCCATTTGGCAGGGCTTTGATGTCTTTGTGTTTAGCAGAATACAAGCCTAACGGTGCGCTGGGTACTTGCAAAACCTCTTCGAGTGTGCCTTTGTGCTGGGCGTTGAAAGTATCCAAATAGGCGCGGTTCTGGAACACATTGGCGTCAAGTGAGCCGTCCATCAGCGCAGAATTAAGTTGAATGATGTTAGAGAACTCAGTGGCTTCCACCTTGATGCCCTGGCTTTCAAGGTAGGGCTGAACCCCGCGCTTAAATTGATCTGCGTAGGGCCCTGGAAAATAGCCGATTCGAAGCACGGTTTGGGCAGAAGCCGTACCCGCTATGCCAATGGCAAGGGTTGCCAAAAGGGACAATAAAAGACTGCGTTTTTTCATAATCAACTCCTGTAAATAAGGGGAACTCAACCTAGCGCTTATCAGACCTGCTCACCAGCCAGTCACCCAGGTATTGAGTCAACTGGACCAGAATAAACATGATGATGACGCACCAAATCATCACTGAGGTCTCGAACCTGTAGTAGCCGTAGCGTATTGCCAGATCGCCTAGCCCGCCGGCGCCAACGGCGCCTGCGACGGCTGAGTAGGCGATGAATCCAGTGGCAGTCACCGTCAGGCTGGCCAACAGGCCGGGCAGGGCTTCTGGCAACAGGACCTTGAAAACAATCTGCATGGCCGATGCGCCACAGGCTTGCGCCATGTCGACCATACCCCGAGGGACGTCGCGTAGATTCTGTTCGACCATCCGGGCGAAAAAAGGAATCACGGCAAATGAAAGTGCCACGGCCGCAGCCCGCGGGCCAATGCTGGTGCCGACAATGAAACGGGAAAAAGGGATCAGCAACACCAGCAGGATGATGAACGGGAATGACCGCAATACATTGACCAGGTAGCTGGTCACCCGGTGCAGCAGCGGGCGCGGGTGAAGCCCCCCGGCCGTTGTTGTGAACAGCACGATCCCTAGCGGGGTACCCAAGATGACCGCGCTGAGCATGGTCACCCCCACCATCAGGAAAGTATCGGTGGTAGCCTTCCACAGATCGGGTCCGAATTGGACCAGGGCGGCCATCAGGTCAGTCATGCATCCTCCTGCGGCAGGACAGTCTGATCAGTCCAACCCTTGGCGGTTTCGAAAAAGAATTTGCCCAGCAGACTTTGGGGCGCCGGTTGACCCATATCAATGCGGTCCACGACCCTGCCCTTTTCCAGGATCACGGCGTGCTCACACAAATAGTTAGCCACTTTGATGTCGTGGGTCACCATGACCATGGTCATGCCGCGATCCTTGTTCAGTTGCTTGAGCAACCGAAGGATGGACAGGGCGGTGTGTGGGTCCAAGGCCGAGGTGGCCTCATCACAAAGCAGTATTTTCGGCTCGGTAGCCAATGCCCTCGCAATCGCCACGCGCTGCGATAGCGCAAGCTGACGCGAGTTAGCGCGGATAATCTGCTGACGAAATCGGCAAACCTGTGTCATTGCGCAGGTGCTCGGCAGCCTTCACGAAATATTCGGTCATGGTTACACGAATGCCATCGTCGGTGGCAAGTTCATTGACCGCAGCCAACATGTGCACAAGCCAGCGGTCGCGCTCTAAGTTGCCGATACGAAACGGCATGTGTCGCATTCGCAGTTGCGGATGACCACGGTTCTCGTTGAACAACATCGGTCCACCCCAATACTGTGCGAGAAACCAAGTCAAGTG
>SXGQ01866185.1_pt1 | contig 12654 bp, 13 predicted proteins | sample 3178371 | NCBI WGS metagenome assembly SXGQ01 (sample SAMN11356859, study PRJNA531348) | freshwater metagenome | isolation source: freshwater sample F1-20 | place: China: Fuxian Lake, Yuxi | collected 2017-12-25
CTTCTTCGACTTCTGCTGCTTCGACCACTCCTTCGTCGACCTGCGGCGGCGCACGCGCCAGGACCTCGAGACGACGGGCAACGCCTACTGGGAGGTCCTGCGCGATGGTCGCGGGCAGCTCGCGCGGCTCGTCTACGTCCCATCGCACACCGTCCGGCTGATGCCGCTCGACGCCCAGCCGATCGAAGTGCTCGATCGCGTGCAGGTCTCGCCGGTGTCGTTCGACCTCGTCCCGGCCCGGCGTCGCCTGCGGCGCTTCGTACAGGTGCAAGGGGCCGAACAGGTGTTCTTCAAGGCCTTCGGCGACCCTCGAACGCTCTCGAAGCGCACGGGCAAGGTGTTCGCGAGCGTCGAGGCGCTGCGGCGCGCCGACCCCGACGACGGCCCGGCCACGGAGCTGCTCCACTTCGCGATCCAGTCGCCTCGCAGCCCCTACGGCGTGCCGCGGTGGGTGGGGGCGCTGCTCGCGGTGCTCGGGTCGCGGCAGATGGAGGAGGTCAACTACCTCTACTTCGAGAACAAGAGCGTCCCGCCGCTCGCGCTGCTCATCTCTGGCGGCCGCCTGTCCGAGTCCTCCGTGCCGCGCATCGAGCGGTTCATCGAGGAGAACCTCAAGGGCAAGGCGAACTTCCACAAGATCCTCATCCTCGAGGCCGAGGGCGGCCAGGGAGAGAACCGCGCCAAGATCGAGCTGCGCCCGCTCACTGAGGCCCAGCAGCAGGACGCGCTGTTCCAGGTCTACGACGAGCGGAACATCGACAAGGTCGGTGGCGCGTTCCGACTGCCGCGCTTGCTGCGGGGCGAGAGCAAGGACTTCAACCGGGCCACCGCCGAATCGGCGCTGCGCTTTGCGGAGGACCAGGTCTTCCAGCCCGAGCGCGACGAGTTTGACTACCTCATCAACCGGAAGCTGCTCGCCGATATGGGCATTCGCTTCTGGCGCTTCCGCTCTCAGACGCCGGTGACCCGCGACCCCGAGCGCATGACCGCGATGGTCGAGCGGCTCGTGCGGGTCGGCGTGCTGACGCCGGAAGAAGGCCGCTTCCTCGCCGGCGACATCTTCAACCGCGAGTTCCGCAAGATCGGCGACGACTGGACCAAGCGCCCGATCACGCTGACCCTCGCGGGCATCCAGACGGGCGTCGAGGACCTGCGGTCGCGCACCGAGAAGGGCTCGCTCCTCGACGACGCCCGCCGCCTGCTGACGCTGCGCGAAGAGCTCGCCGCCGAGGAGTCGCGGCTCGCCGACCAGCGCGTGTCGCTCGCACGCCAGTACCTCCACGACCACGCCGAGCGCGTCGTCGTCCCGCGCGACGAGTTCGCGTCGTGGTTCGCCGACACCGTGCCGCCCGGCCCGCCCGGAGCGACCGATGACCACGGATGAACTGGCCCGCGCCTGGGTCCGCCAGGCGCAGCTCGACGCCGAGCGCGGCGTCATTGCCTGCAGGATGTGCAGCCGCCATGCGTCGCTCGAGACGACGCTGACCCTCTGGCGCGACGGCGTCCTCGTGTTCGCCATCTGCGACGCGTGCGCCGGCTCGCACGAAGTCGTGATGCGGCCGACCGCCGAGGGCATCGAGGTCCGCGCCCGTCACCGCGCCCCCCTCATCGTCGGAGCACCCCGGTGAGCGTCACCCTGCACGTCGTCTCCAAGCGTCCGTGCCGCCTCGAACGCGGCGAGCTGCGTCGCGTCTCCCAGGACCGCCGGATGATGCTGCTCGCCTACCACCTCTGCTGCCCGCGCTGCGGCTTCGTGAACGCGGTGTTCAACCAGCACCAGGGCCAGGTCATCTCCGAGAGCGACGACGGCGAGCAGGTCACGTTCTCGGCGCCGATCCGCTGCGTCTACTGCAACGTGACGATCCGGATCGCGGCGTCGGTCGCCGAGCTCGAGGAGGGCCCCGATGTGCGGAACGTGCGCTACCGCTGACGAGCTCTCCGAAGTGGCGCGTGCGCGGCGCTTTGCCGATGGCCTCGCCGCGGACCTCCTGCGCCTTCCGGTCGAGAAGGCGATGGACCTCGGCACGCCACAGGGCTTCGACCGCGCGGTAGCGTCGCTTGCGGCCGAGCTGCGCCGACAGGCCGGGCGTTCGGAGCGGGAGGCCGTGCGCGCGGCCGTGAACCTCCTTGATGTCGATTGGCGAAGCACCACGCCCGAGCAGCGCAGACGGCTCGTGTCTGAGGCGATGAACGCCGCAGCGCTCGCGACGGCGGTCATCCCCGCGCGCATCGAGGCGACGCTTGGCCCCGCGGCCGAAGCCGTCGTCGCAGCCACGCGGAGCCACGCGCGGCGTGCGCTGGGGCTCGTGATCGCGGCGGACTTCAACGCGGTCGACCAGCGCGTGGTGAGCCACGTCGTCCGAACGCAGGTGAACTTCGTCACCAACGAGCTCGGCCGCAGGGTTGAGGGCTTTGGCGCGGAGGCCCGGCGCATCGTGGCGGACGCGGTCGAGTCGGGGTTCGGCCGCGACGACGTCTCGGCGGCGCTCCAGGCAGCGGCCGAGGGGACCCTCGCGGGCCGGACGCCGTTCTACTGGGACGTGATCGCTGGGGCCTTCGTCGGCAACGGCCGCAGCTTCGCGCAAGTGAGCGGATACGCCGAGGCAGGCATCCAGCGTTACCGCATCGAGGCGGTGCTCGACGAGCGTACCACCGCGGCCTGCCGCTTCCTGCACGGCAAGGTGTTCTCGGTCGGCGACGCGCTCTCGCGATTCGACGCGATGAACCGGCTCGAGCGGCCTGAGGACATCAAGCAGGCGCAGCCATGGGTGCGCGAGGCGACCGACGCAACCTCGGGCAACCCCGTGCTGTACGTCGGCCGGGGCGGCGTTCGGACCCCGCTCGCGGAGGTGACCCGCTCGGGCGTGGGTAGCCGCGACGACGTCGGGGAACACCGGCGAGCGCTTGGCAGCCCCGCGTTGATGGAGCTCGGCGTCAGCTTTCCGCCGTACCACGGGCTCTGTCGGACCACGACGCTGCCGGAGGTGTGAGGCGCGCTGTGTCCCACTGAAAACCGACCCTGGCTCTACTCCCGTGGAGGCTTCGGCCTTCGCCACGTCACCTGCGGGAGAAGCGAATGGCCAGCTCGAACAACCCGACGCCGAACACGGCGCCCTCGGCTCGAACGATGGTCGCTGCCCTCGAGCCCCTTGGCGCTCGCCTGCGCGCTGCGCTCGAGAAGGCCTCGGCCGCTGGAGATGGCACGGTCCCCGCCGAAGTCGGTCAAGAGCTCGCAGCGATCGCGAAGGCGCTCGGCGACGCAGCTGGGGAGGCGGCGCGGGTCGACACGATGAAGGCTGCCGATGGCTGGCCACGCGACATGTCCGCGGGCGCCCTCGCGAGCCCTGCCTGGGGTCGCGACCCGGAGGCCCTTCGCCATGGCTGATCGCGTCGGCATGGCGGTCTCCCGCGCTCGCTCGGTCCTGAAGGCGCTCGAGGCCGAGCCCGTCGAGAAGACCATCTTCGGCTCACCGGCGGGCAAGAAGCGCCTCGCGCCGCGGCTCGTGAAGCTGCTCGCGCCGCACCGAACCTACGTCGAGCCGTTCGCGGGCTCGGCCGCGGTGCTCTTCGAGAAGGAGCCCGCCGAGGTCGAGGCCATCAACGACGCCGATCCCGAGATCGCGAAGGCCTACCAGCTGATCCAGAAGCTCACGCCGCCCAAGATCGAAGCCCTCCGCGCGATGCCGTGGACGGGGGACGAGGCGACCTTCAAGCGCCTGCTCGACGAGAGCCCCCGCAGTGAGCTCGAGCAGCTGCATCGCTTCCTCTACCTGACGCACTTCTCGTACGGGAAGATGCGCGGCCGCACGTTCAGCCCGAACGTCCAGGGCATCGAGGCCAAGACCATCGGGCGCATCGAGCAGTTCGCGCCGCGGCTCGCCAAGGTGAAGGTGCACTCGGGCGACTACGAGCCCGTCGTCCGCAAGTACGACGCGCCCGACACGACGTTCTTCCTCGACCCGCCGTACCCCGGCTACAACGTCGACGTCGGTGAGTCCGACTTCGACGAGGAGCGCTTCTTTGGTGTGCTCCAGTCGCTCAAGGGCAACTGGCTCATGACCTACGGCATCCGGGGAAAGCTCCCCGCGATGCTCAAGGACGCGGGCTACTTCATCAAGCGCATCAGGACGCCGCGCACGATCGGCGCGATGCGCGGTGTGGGCGGGCCCTCCGTCCTGACGCAGCTGCTCGTCGCGAACTACAAGTTCGTCGAGAAGCACACGGACGCGCTCGACTGGCTTGAGAACTGGTCGCCTGACCCCGGGACGCTTCCGCCGATTCGCAAGGTCGGCACGCTGTTCAAGGACGTGAACCCGGACGACGAGCGGTACGTGCTCGGCGTCGTGCTCGTGCCTGAGCAGGTCGACGCCCAGGGCGACATCTACTCGCACGAGGAGGTTCGCCAGGCAGCGCACCTGTTCATGGAGGAGTTCGGTGGCCTCGGTCTGATGCACCAGCTCCGCGTCAACGACCAGGTCAAGGTGCTTGAGAGCTACCTCGCGCCCACGGACTTCCAGATTGGCGAAGTCGTCGTCCCGCGGGGCACCTGGCTGCTCGCGGTGCGCGTGCTGTCGGACGAGCTCTGGCAGCGCGTCCGCAACGGCGAGCTGACCGGATTCTCCATCGGAGGCTCCGCGCGCCGCGTGCCCGAGCCGACCGCGGCGGAAGCGGATTCGGCCGTCGACCCCAACGCGCCCACCGAGGACGCACCCGCCATCCCGCAGGAGGTCGCATGACCACGCGCCGCAAGGCCGCTTCGCCCGTGAACCGCCTCGTCGACATCCAGGTCGAGGAGGTCTCGCTCGTCGACCGCGCGGCCAACGAACACCGCTTTCTCATCGTGAAGAGGAGTGACACGCCCATGGCCGACACCCAGACCGACACCGCGGAGGACACCCCCGCGACCGAAGTCCCCGCGACGCCGGACCCCGCCGCGGCAACGAACACCGCGCCGTCCTCGGACCCGCTGCTCGCGCATGCCGTCGCGGCGCTCGAGGGACTGACGGGGACGGTCGAGCTGCTCGGCTCGCTGGGCGCCGGCGCCGTCGATGGTCGACTCGCTCCGCTCGCGGCGCACGCCCTCACCTCGGATCACGCCCGCATCGAGGCCCCGCTCGCGCTCGGGCCGTCTCGGGCGTTCTCCGCCACGGACAGATAGTGCGCCGACGAACCAGGCGTCGCAGTTCCCGGGGCGGCCCCCGTCGTGACGGCGGGCCGCCGGCTTCGTGACCGCCCTGCACGATTTCGCCTCGCCGAGGCGACCTCGTGCACGGCATCGCGGCGCGGCCTACTGGGCGCTCAGCGGCAGCGCAGCTCGAGGAATGCGTCGCCGACCGGCGCGCCTGGTGAGATCTGCGGCCGCGCCGACGTGGCCTGCACCCGCAGCAGCAGCGCCCCGCCCTCGAACCCGAACGAGGTCCTGCGTGCGGTCTCGACCGCGGTGCGGTCCGGGGCGGGCGAGAGCGGGACGCGCGAGGCGCACGAGGCATCGCTGCACGCATCGACGACGAGCTCGGTGAGCGCGCAGGGCAAGTCGTGGGCCGAGCCGATCACGATCAACGGTGAGAGGTCGTTCACCGCGTCGCTGGTGAAGCGCACCCGCATCCAGGTCGAGGCGGCGAAGTCGATTCCCTCGACCCGGTACACGTACCCCGCGTCCTGGATCATCCCGATCTTGTTCCAGTACGCGCCGGGCTCCTCCGGCGAGGTCCAGGTCATCGAGGGCCCGACGCTCGGCGTGCCCGCCTCGGTCGGGTGCGTGCGCGTGACGGTGAAGCGCTGGTTCACCGCGCGCCCGGGCGCATCGAAGCGCAGGTGCGAGAGCGCGTACCGGCAGTACAGCGTCTCGCTCCCCGTCGGTCCCCGCACGCAGCCGGGCGCCTGGTTCATCGGGTGGAGCGGGCGGATCAGCGTCCCGGCCTCACCGGTCAGCTCACCCGTCACGTCGAACACCCCTGCGGAGTATGAATCCTCCCAAAAATGCGGCGCGAGGTCGAGATCGAACCGGAGCAGCGGCTCGGGCGCGAAGGTCACGTGTTCGACCCGGTTCACCCAGCGCTCGGCCGCGCCGGTGAGACGGATCGGGATCGCGGTCTGATCGAACCCGGCGTTCACGTTCCGCTCGGTCGAGAAGTCGGCGAAGAACACGTCGTCGAGCACGAAGGGGCCGTCGTAGACGCGGATGCCCTCGCTCGGGCCGATATGCCGGCGCGGAGCCGCCACGTCTGAATCGAGATGGAACGCGAGGTCCTCCGGGCCGAGGAGCGGGCTGTCGCCGACGACGAGCGCATCCCGCAGCACTTGGTTGTACGCGAAGAACGCGGCCGTCCCGTTGTCCGCGAGCACCGAGCCCGAGAAGATCACCTGCTCGCCGCGGAAGTAGATGCCCGCGGCGCTGTTCTTCACCGCCACGAGGCCGGGGAACTCGGGTGTGCTCGGCGGCGCGTAGTGCGTCGCCTCGAGCGCGAAGTCCCCGCCCGGGTTGAGCGGATTCGCCGCGTCCGCGCCGGTCGGCGCTCCGTCCCAGGTGATGCCGGTCGCCGCGCCCATCGCGACGTTGTCGGAGAAGCGCAGCGTGTCGCTCGTGCGGGGATGGACGTTCGCCTCCTCCGCCGTCGCGGGCCGGCATCCGGTCCCATCGCAGAAGAGGTGGGAGCGGAACGCCATCCAGAACCCCGAACCCTCCGAGCCCACGGCGACGTTGTGGTGCACGTCGTTGTCGGGGTGCGCGATCCAGAACGTCGCGGGTCCGGGGAAGCGGTCACCGGGTGCAGGGTGGCACTCGAGGCGAGGCGTCCCGCCCGTCGATGGGGCCGCCGGACCGTCGCAGGAGGCATCGCTCCAGAGCAGGGCGTCCGCCCGCGGCACGCGCCGCGAGAGCATCCCGAGGTTGTGGGCGAGCTCGTTGCCGGTCTCGTTGCCGTCCTCGAGGAAGAACCCGTGGCCTGCGTGATCGAAGCAGGTGTTGCCCACGACGGACGCGTGCTGCGTGCCGTGCAGGGTGACGCAGCGGTTCACGCTGCGGTGGATGCTCGCGTTGCGGAGGAACTGCCCGGTCACATCGCCGGATAGGTGCCAGTGGAACGGATAGCGGCCGAGGCGGCCCCGCTGACCGACCCGGGTGAACTCGACCGCGTCGACGTGGGCGATGCCGCCCTCGGTGATCATCACGTGTGCGCCGAGGCCGCCGGCGAAGAGCGCGTCGTCCTCCGCCCCGATCACGATGTTCCGCGTGAGGTCGGCGACATACGCCCGCTCGTCGACGACGTAGCGATCGCCATCCGGATCGTCGTAGGTGAGGGTGCGGCCGATGTGCGCATGCGCGACCGCGTGGTCGAGCGTCACGCGCGCGCCGCGTACCGCGGTGACGACGAAGGACTCGGTCTCCTCGAAGCGGTAGCTCGTCGTCGAGAGGGCGAGCGTGTCCCCGATCTCGTAGGAGACCGGCTCGGAGAGCAGGAGCTCGGTCGCGCCCGCAGCGACGTCCGCGTCGAGGCGCACGAAGCCCGCGCGCGCCTCGTCACCGAAGAGGGCGAGCGTCGCGCCGTCGCGCACGACGAAGGCCCGGCTGCCGAGCAGGTGCCCGCCGTGCCCGCCGTATCCCCCGAGCGCCTCGTCGATCGCTCGGTCGCCGCGGAGCAGCACCTCGAGGCGCCCGGTAAAGCGCGCCGACTCGGTGCCGCACTCGAGGCGCCCGCCGCTGCCCTCGACGAGCACGCCCTCGGCGCGGACCTCGGCCCGCGCTCCGTCGAGGCAGCGCAGCGAGCCGCGCACCACGAGCAGCCCGAGCTCCGCGTCGCCGTCGATCACGACGGTCTGCCCCGCCTCGATGGTCACGTCGCCGCCTCCGGCGGCCTCGGCGAGCTCGGCGAGCGTCACGAACGAGGTCGGCGCTTCGCTTCCGCCGTCGGGCATGCCCAAGGGCGCATCGCAGGCGCCCGCGAGGAGTACGAGGAACGGGACGAGGTGCGACCCACGGTTCGAGCGAGTGGAGGGACCCATCCCCGAGAGCCTAGTACCTCCGCCCGTAGAGTCAATCCGGGTTTTCTCGATCGACGGAAATAATCGGGTCGCGAGCGGGATTGAGGGGACATGTCTGGTCCCCGTGCTCGGAGAGTCTTGGTCGGTACGATCGAGCGCCATCGCCTGATGAAGCTCGTGATGAGACGGCGTGCGCCGGTCGCGCTGGTGCAGCGGGCGCGGGTCATCTTGATCCTCGGCGCGGGGCATGGCCCCGCGGTCGCGTCTCGACTCGTCGGGCTCTATGACCTTGGAGGACTGCTCGTTCAGGCCGTCCGCACGCCGCCCGGGCTCTACGTGGTCCAGGCACAACCGCGCGGCTTCGGTCTGGGTCGAGGCCGACCCCGCCGCAACCTGCTGCTCGTGACCTTCGAGGCGCGGCAGCTCGCCCCCGCGAGGGTTGAATGAAGCGCCACTCTCCGTCTTCGCTCCCGTCCGCCACGTCGCCTTCGTGCGTGCGCGGGCGTGTGCCTTGGAGGCGGCGATGAGCAGCGTCACCCGAACCGGCGACTGGGCCCGTGCCCGTGCGCTGCTCGCGGCGGCGCCGGCGCGCCTCCAAGGCGCGATCGCGACAGCGCTCCGACAGGAGGCCGAGGTCCTTCGACGTGAGATTGTGCAGGGCCTGACGCGCCAGGCACCGGGCGGAAGCCCGCTCGCGCAGCCGGAAGACACCACGCTCGCCGCCCGCCGACTCAAGGGGTTCGGGGGGTCGAAGTCGCTCATCGTCCGGGCAGATCTCCGCAACGGCATCGCGACCATCGTCCGCGGTGACGAGGCCTTCGTCGGCGTGCCCCGCGCCGCGCGCGGCGCTGACGGGGCGAGCCTCGTCCGCATCGCCGAGGTGCAGGAGTTCGGGTCGAACCCGATCGTGATTCCAATGACCGACGCGATGCGACGGTTCGTGTTCGCCGTCCTTCGAGAGGCGGGCAAGCCGCTCGGCGGCGGTGGCTCGGGCGGGCGCGGCGTGGTCGTCGTGCAGGTCCCGGCGCGACCCTTCCTCCGGCCCGCCTTCGAACAGTTCAAGCCTAGGGCGCAGCGGCGCTTCCTTGCCCGCGTCGCGGCGCTCACGGGCATGGGGGCACCCTGATGGCGGCCCCGGTCCTCTCAAGCGTCACACCCGCCGCTGGGCCCACCAGCGGGGGCGACCTGGTCCGCCTCGTCGGTTCGGGCTTCGCGGCACGCGTCGCTGTCCGGTTCGGGACGACAAACGCGGAGGTGCGCTCGGTCCGCCTCGACGCAGGCGTCGGCCTCGTGGACGTCGTCACGCCGCCACACCCCGAGGGCCTGGTCGCCGTCACGGTCGAGAACCTCGACGCGGCCGGAGCCGGCATTCCCGGCGAGGTCGTCTCGCTTCCGGATGCCTACCGCTTCGCCCGCGCCGCGCTCGTCGGCGAGTCGAACCTCACTCGCGCCATCCGGGCGCTGCTCCGGATGCTCAAGGCCCAGGTCGCCGAGAACACCTCGATGGCGGTGGCCGTCGACTACGACGCGACCCCGGACGATGCGCTGCGCGTCGTCACGCTCGCGACGCTGCCGTCGCTCGTGCTCTCCGGCCCCACCGTCCGCGAGAGCCGGTTCTACGCGACCAACGTGCTCGCCGAGGACGTCGTGCCCGGCCTCGCGGGGCCCGAGCTGCTCCGTCGCCGGCCAGCCCTCACGGTCGACCTCGCGTTCGTCCTGACCGCGGCCTCCGATCGGACGGCCGAACTCCTGAACCTCATGGCGTCGGTCGCGTCGTTCCTGAACCGCAACCGTTGGCTCACGATCCCGCGCGACCCGGACCACCCGGAGCGCGGCGTCGTTCGCTGGGAGCTCGACCCGGAGGGCGAGTTCCGCACGAACCTGCGCGGCCAGAGCGACGTGCGGGTGTTCACCGCCGGCCTCGTCGTCCGCGGCTTCGACCTCGACGAGGGGCTGCCGATGGACCTCGGCAAGGCGGTCGCCGGCGCGGGCCCCGATCTCTCCACCCAGGTCCTCGGAGGCCGTCCGTGAGCGTGACGCTGATCAACCACAGCGGGCGTTGCCTCGCGTTGAACCTGCCGCACGCGGCGGTCTGCGTGGGCGAAGACTGCCACTGCACGCTCATCGCGGGGCGGGCTCCGCGTCGCATTTGCAGGTCACTCTCGCTGCCCGCCGCGTCTTCCCTGACGGGTCTACCCGAGTCCTTCCTGTCGGCTCCTGAGGTGAGCGCGCTCGTCGCGCGCGGCGAGCTCGAGGTCCGACGCCATCCCCAGAGGTCCCAGGCGGACGCGGCCTCGACACGGAAGCGTCCACGCCACGCACGAGGAGAGTCCCCATGAGCGCTCAGCTGCTGTCGTCCAAGGTCGTCGTCATCGAGGAGGAGCCTCGCGTTCGCGGCGTGCCGACGGTCCCCACCTCGGTCGCTGGCGCGGTCGGCATCACGCAGCGCGGCCCCATCGGGCAGCCCGTGCTGTGCACCTCTCCCGAGGACTTCGAGGCGCGCTTCGGAGGCTTCACCGCGGACGCCGACCTGACGCTCGCGGCGATGGGCTTCTTCGAGAACGGCGGCAGCCAGCTCTGGGTCGTCCGGACGGCCCACTACAGCGATCCGTCGGACGCCTCCAGCGTGACCGCCCAGCGCGGCGCGGCCACCGTCTACGCCGACCCTCCAGCCACCGCGGCGGCCCCGGTCGAGGCGCTGAGGGTCGAGGGCAAGGACCCGGGCGCCTACGCGAACCGCCTCGAGCTGGAGGTGCGCCCATCGACCAGCGGCGAGCCCGGCGCCTTTGACCTCGCCGTCATCGAGGACGGCGCCTATCGAGAGGCGTTCATCGACCTGTCGATGGCGAGAGCCAGCCCGCGCCACGTCGAGCGCGTCGTGCACGCGCCGCGGGGCGGCTCGGCCCTCATCCGGGTCGTGGACCTCGGCCCGCCGGGGGAGGCCGCGCCGGCACCCCAGACCGCGCGCCTCACGGGCGGAGACGACGGGCTGGCGGGCCTCGGGGACGCTGACTTCATCGGCTCCGAGCGGGCCAAGACCGGCCTCCGCGCCCTCGACGCCGTCCAGGACCTGAGCCTGCTGCTCGTCCCAGGGCAGGCGACGGCGGCGGTCCACAACGCGATGGTGACCTACTGCGAGCAGGTCCGCGAGGGGCTCGTCTTCGCCATCCTCGACCCGCCCGCTGGCCATGGCGCGAGCGGCGTCATCGACTACGTGGTCAACGGCGCGGCGCTCGCGAACCTGAGCGAGCACGCGGCCCTCTACTGGCCGAGGGTCAGGATCCTCAACCCCGCGCGCAGCGTCTTCGGCCCGAGCGACCAGCTCGTCGTGGCGCCGTCGGGCATCATCGCGGGGGTCTTGGCGCGCAACGACAGCGCGCGTCCAGGCGGCGTCTACGACCCGCCGGCCGGCGTCGACGCGGGCCGCATGTTCGGCGTGTTCGGATTCGAGACGGACGAGGTCCTTGAGGAGCGCAAGCGGGACCTCGTGTACCCGAAGCGCATCAACCCGCTGACGACGGGCCCGGGGCTACCTCGCTATATCGACGGCTCGCGCACGCTCAAGGGCGACGGCAATTTCCCGTACGTCGCCGAGCGGCGCGGCGTGAGCTTCATCGAGCGCGCGCTGAAGCAGGGCCTCCAGTTCGCGCGGCACAAGAACAACACCGAGGGCCTCCGCGCGCAGGTCCGCAGGACCATCACGGCCTTCCTGCTGACGCAGATGAACAACGGCGCCTTCCGCAGCAGGGACCCCGAGCAGGCCTTCTTCGTGGACGTCTCGGAAACGCTCAACACCCCGACCATCATCTTCGCCGGCAAGCTGGTCGCCCGCGTCGGCCTCGCCACGAACAAGCCCGCCGAGTTCATCATCCTCCGCATCAGCCAGGACACGCGCGCCCTCGAGGCGGAGCTGGCGGGGCAGCGGTGAGGTGGGAGCGGTGAGCGGTGAGCAACGACAGCGAGAACAACAACATGCGGCGGTGCGTGAGCGTGTCTGCTCCGCGTCGCCGCTAACGACGGAGTGAGTGATGACCGTCATCGGCAACCCCCGCAGCTTCCACAAGAAGTTCAAGTTCGTCTGCGAGATCGACGACATCGGGCACGCGGGCTTCCAGAAGTGCTCCGAGCTCTCCGTCGAGGTCGCGAACGTCCAATACTTCGAGGGCGGCTCGCTGATCCCCAACAAGAGCCCCGGGCGCCTCACCTTCGCCGACGTGACCCTCGAGCGCGGCGCGACCCATGACCGCGACCTCTTCGACTGGCTCCAGGACGTCGCGAAGACCGCCAGCGGACTCGGCCTCCCCGACGTCCTCTACAAGCGCAACCTCGACCTCGTGCAGCAGGACCGGGACGGCACCACGCTGCGCCGCTGGACCCTCGCCCGCGCCTGGCCCGTCAAGTTCGTCGCCGGCGACTGGGACAACGAGAGCGACGAGAACGTCATCGAGTCGGTCACGCTGACCTACGACTTCTTCGAGCTCGTGCAGTGAGCAGTGAGCCCCGCCGCCTTGACTAAACCACGTCGCTTTACTCGGCGTGCAAGTCGTCGGGTTTAGTAAAGCGTGACCGTCGTGCGAGGAGCTTGGCCGCCTTCGCCGACACGCACCCTGGCTTTACTAAACCCAGAAGCTTTACCGGCGGCGCAAGATCGGGTATTTAGTAAAGCATGGGAGA
>SXGQ01864517.1_pt1 | contig 12652 bp, 9 predicted proteins | sample 3178371 | NCBI WGS metagenome assembly SXGQ01 (sample SAMN11356859, study PRJNA531348) | freshwater metagenome | isolation source: freshwater sample F1-20 | place: China: Fuxian Lake, Yuxi | collected 2017-12-25
CAAGCGTTACGGATTTTGAGCGCACAAGAGAACTCACCCGTCGTTTTCCATTGCGCTGCTGGCAAAGACCGCACTGGTTTAGTTGCTGCCCTTTTGTTATCGGGACTGGGCGTTGATGATGAAATCGTAAAGGTCGACTACGGGTTGAGTGAGATTGCTGGCCAACGTACGCGTGAGTGGGCGACTCGTGTGGAACCTGGATTTGCGGAACGTTTTGCGGCGATGCCGGCGGTTTTTTTAGCGGCTCATCCCAACTCGATAGGCGGACTCTTGTCCGATTTGCGCGAAGATCATGGAACAATTCGTGAATACTGTTTGACCATTGGCGTGGAAAATTCGCATTGGCAATCCTTGGAAGACCTTTTACTAGAAACGCCTTAGAGCAGTCTGGGGGAGTGCTGTGAGGCGTACGCTCATAGCGTGACTGGAATTATCGCTCTGCAGGGTGGAGGCGCTTTTAGCCTTCATGATCAACTTGATGCACGTCTTCTCCAAGAGGTGAACGCGAAGCGTGTGGTGGTGTTGCCGACGGCAGATGCTTTTGAGAAGCCCGAGATTTTGGTAGCAGCGGCTAAGTCATGGGCGCAACGACTGGGTATTGAGGTGGAGGCATTGATGGTGATGCGTCGGACCGATGCGATGGAACAGAGTGTGGCCGATGTCGTTCGCAAGGCACAGGCGGTGTGGTTCGTTGGCGATAATCCGATTCATCTACGAAGTGTCATGAAGGGCACACCTGTCTGGTCGGCGGTTGAATCTGTTTTTCAAGCGGGAGGACTGGTCGTCGGTGCTGGTGCCCCAGCTTCGGCATTATGTGATCCGATGATTGACCCGCGTGGAGGTGCGCTTGCGCTCGGTCTTGGATTGCTGAGTGGAATCGCTGTTGTCGCCCAGGCAGAGTTGGTCAGTCCTGACCGCCACACACGCACGAAGAAATTGGCGAACGTGCCGTTGGTGTTCTTGCCTTCATCGTCGGCATTGATTCGACGTGGACATGAATGGGAAGCAGTTGGGTCGAATGAAAAAGTCGGTCAACTGCCGACCTGATTAGCCTTCTGAAGGTTCAGAAGTGAAGTTGGGGTCAAAAACCCAAGCACCCGGAAAGTGGCGATCGCCGATTGGTCTCAAGTCAGCAAGGAACATCACCGGTTCAGAGTCCGTCGGAATCTTGACGGAGAAGTTTCCTGTATAGACCTCTTTGGATTGAAGTGTGCGATCGCCGAATTGTTCAGTACCAGGAGCGCTGTCTGAAATGTATGACTTGCCATCAAGGGTGTAGACCCGAAACATTTCTGGTGTGATTGAAATCGGTTCAAGTGCACCACTAGTGATCGACACATTGAATGAAAATGTTCCATCTTCGGCGGTAACGGGCGTATCAATCTGAATTGACGCATTGCCAAGGGCAACGAGGTCGCTCGGTTTATAGGGAATCGTGTTGATATCCATGGGCAACGGCGGGTCGGGATCACCAACTTGTAGCGCGGCAGTTGTCGTTGTTGTTTTGGCGTCGTCACCGCTACAGGCAACTGCAAAAAATGGTGTCAAAATTAATAACGCAACAAGTGTTAGGCGCTTCATATTTTAATTGACGGGCGTACAAGAGAAGCGACGATAGGCGGTAACAACACAATGGCCAAGATAGCAGTCATGATCAGTAGATAGATAAATGTTGATGTACCAGAATTAGATTCTTCAATCACCACACTTGTTGCCATAGCAACCCCCGGTATTGGTATCCCTGAAGCATCGGTTCCTGTGTCTGTTCCGGTTCCTGTGTCTGTTCCGGTTCCTGTCCCTGTGTCGGTACCGTTATCGGGTGCCACAGTTGGAGTGCCTGGAACAGTTGGAGTGCCTGGAACAGTTGGAGTGCCTGGAACAGTTGGAGTGCCTGGAACAGTTGGAGTGCCTGGAACAGTTGGAGTGCCTGGAACAGTTGGAGTGCCTGGAACAGTTGGAGTAGTCGGGGTCACGAGGAAGTCACCAGTAATGGTCGGGTTTGCGCAACTATTAATGTCTGGGGCTGCATTTGCGCCAGGAATTTTTGCGACCGCAGAAAAGCCGTACTCAACGAGGTTTTTTGGAAGTGGTGCGTAACCCAATTGCTCTGCTTTTTGTTGACCAGCACACAAGAAATAGAAAATGAAGTCTGACAATGTCGCACCTTTGTCAGCATTAAATGGCGATGCCTGACTTATTGGCACGATCATGTAGGAATAACTCGAAACGGGGTAAGCACGAGCATCGCGATTTGTGTACACGCCGCTTAGGACCTGCGTACCATCATTATTGATTCGTGCACCGAGTAGAGCAACCGTCACATTGATGGCAACGGGTTGGGTATATGCACCAGACGCATTTTTAACTGACGCCACGGGGAAACCGCGCTCTTTGGCGTAACCATATTCAACGTAGGTGATCGCACCTTCGTTATATGGAGCAGCGACATAGTTGGCGACTCCGTCTGAATACTGCTGGGCTGCGAAACCACTGTTGGGAAAATCTGGATACAGGGAGGTTGGTGCGCAACCTGAATCAAGATTTGCTTGTTGGCACAAATAGTTCCACGATGCGGAAGCCTGGTTTTTCAAGAACGCCGTGAATTGTGCAGAAGTTCCCGAACCATCCGAACGGATAACCGGCTTGATGCGCGTTGCCGGCATCACTCGTTGTGGATTGTCCGCAACAATTGCTGCGTCATTCCACATCACGATTTGGCCACTAAAAATCTTGCCCAGAGTTGTTGGAGACAATCGCAGATCAGTAATTTTTTGACCGCTGGCCTTGAGGTTGTACATGAAGGCAGTACCACCAGCCACGATTGGAAGGTATGCGTATGGACGACCTGCGGCTGATGCAGTTTCATCGGCGGCTACGTCGCCGTTACGATCAATAAGTGCCGCTTGGAAAGGAATTTCTGAAACAGCAAAGTCGACTTGATTCTGGTAATAAGCTGCGCGACCGGCGGTTGATCCCACACCTTGGAAGTTGATCACGAGACCCTGACGAGCCACATCAGCACGCCATTGGTCGACGGCAATCTGGCTCCATGTTGAACCCGCACCATCGACTGGAGCGCCGGCGTGTACCACTGCAGGTGAGACGAATGCTAGTGAGGTAAACAATGCAGCGGTTGCTAGGACGAATTTCTTGATGCGACACATCAGCCAAACCTTCCGTTTACATAATCATTGGTACGGGGATCCTCGGGATTGCTGAAGATGGTCTTAGTCGGACCCTCTTCAATGATCCGTCCGGGCTCGTTTTCAGCGGCCAAGAAGAAGGCACAACGATGAGAAACGCGCTGCGCTTGTTGCATGTTGTGGGTCACGATAACGACAGTGATCGTTTCACTGATTTCGCTGATGGTCTGCTCAATGCGTCGTGTTGAGGTTGGATCAAGCGCCGAACATGGTTCGTCCATCAACAACACTTGTGGGCTCACCGCTAGCGAGCGGGCGATACATAGACGCTGTTGCTGTCCGCCGGATAACGCACGACCTGGGTCACCAAGACGATTCTTGACTTCGTTCCACAAACCGGCTTTGGTGAGACATGATTCGATGAGATCATCTCGTTCTGAACGAGTTGATTTAAGGCCTGACAGCTTGAGTCCTGCCAACACATTTTCGGCAACAGTCATTGCCGGAAATGGGTTCGGCTTTTGGAAAACCATGCCGATTCGACGTCGAACGTCGGTCACAGGAATTGCGCCACGATAGATGTCGACGCCGTCAATGAGAATTTCACCGGCAAGTGTTGCGCTTGGAACAAGTTCGTGCATGCGGTTGAGGGTTCGTAAGAAAGTGCTCTTTCCGCAACCAGAAGGTCCGATGAGAGCCGTGACTTGGCCTGGTGCCATGTCAAGGTTGACTCCTTCAAGAACTTTTTTGGTTCCGAACCAACATGCAACATTGCTCGCAGTCAATCCTGCGGCTTTATGCCCAGGATCAAGCAATGAGATGTCTGATGACATTGCTGTTGTGTTAGATGAAGTGGTATCGATTGACGTCATGCCAATCCCTTTCTCTTAAGTCGACGCTTCTTTAGTCGGCTGATGTTGTCTGGACCTCGTCCACCAATTGCTCGGGCGATAACGAAGAGAATGAGAACGAGAACGACGAGCACTAACGCGCCAGTCCATGCTCGCTGCACTTGTGCTTCTTGGGGAAAGCGGATGAGCCGGAAAACGAAGTAAGGAAGCGCATCTTGCTTGCCGGATAACGGATTGGCATTCATAACGAAGGCACCACCGACAGTCAAAATGAGCGGTGCAGTCTCACCGATCACGCGGGCAACGCCGAGAATGACAGCGGTGACGAGACCAGATTTTGCTGTCGGTAAAACAACTCGTGACGTAGTTCGCCATTCTGTTCCGCCGAGGGCCAGCGATGCCTCGCGAAGGCCACCGGGGACTAGCCGTAACACAACTTCGGATGTTCGGGTAACTGTTGGCAAGAACAAAACAGCAAGAGCAAGGGAACCAGCGAGACCAGTTTGCTGATTACCGAGGGCCAAGATCCAAGCGGCATATATAAAGAGACCAGCCACAATTGACGGGACAGCGCTCATTGCGTCGATGATCATACGGAGTGGTTTGGTGAGACGACCCTTAACTTCGTTGAGATACACAGCGGTTGTGATTCCGAGGGGAACCGAGATGAGGCTGGCAATACCAACTTGTTGCAAAGTTCCGACAATTGCGTGTGCTCCACCACCTTCGGTTGCGTCACTGAGTGCGCCGACAAACTTTTGATCTTGGGTGAAGAACTGTGGTCGCAATGACTCGTAGCCCTTGCTAATGACGTAACCGAGAACCAAAATTAAGGGAACTACTGCAGCCATGCCGCCAGTCCAGATGAAAGTTCTTGCCAAATGGTCTTTGGCTTTGACTGCGCCACGTAGTTCCCAAACTGCCACTGTAGAAATGATGTTGAAAAATACATACCAGCACACCAAAAATCCAAGTGCGCCGGAAACTGGCAACAACATTTGGAAGAAGAAGTAACTCAGTGCCAACGCCGAAACAGCGGAACCAGTCAGCACAATGACATCAACTATTTCGATATCGCGAATCTTGATACGTTCTTCGGTGTTGATCTTGTCTTCGCCACTGTCGTTCTGTGTCGTGTTCAGAGTCGTTGTCATGTCAGATCTCCGTTGACGATCCTGATCGTGACTTACTGACTACGGTTGAGGCTGCGGCGTTCACCAACAGCGTGATAATGAAGAGTGCCAGACCAGCGGCCATCAAAGCACTAATTCCGAATGTGCTTGATTCACTGAACTTCAGCGCAATCAATGCGGCGATGCTATTTGAGCCCTGATCAAGAATTGACCATTTTGCAGTAAAAGCGGGCGAAATGATGAGCGTGACTGCGATGGTTTCGCCGAGCGCGCGACCGAGGCCGAGCATTGAGCCACCGATGATTCCGCCGCGTCCAAATGGCAATACCACATCGCGTACAACTCCCCAACGAGTTCCACCAAGGGCCATGGCTCCTTCGCGTTCGCCTGGGGGAGCCTGTGAGAACACTTCACGCATAACGGCGGTACAAATGGGGATCACCATTAACGACACGATGACACCAGAGATGAAGGTTGATGACGGGAAGATGCCGAGCGAAGTTCCGTATTGATCGTCGACATGGAAAAAAGGAATCCAACCTAAGTGATCGGCCATCCACTTCGACAAGGTGATGAGTCGGGGCTGTAAGAAAAATAAGCCCCATAGTCCGTAGATCAAACTTGGTACAGCCGCTAAAAGGTCAATCATCGCTGTGAGCAAACGACGCATTTTGCGGGGAGCATATTCGGTAATGAAAAGCGCTGTCGACAGCGCTACTGGAACCGCGATAAAAAGCGCCACGACTGCGATTTGTACGGTGAAGGGCAAGATTGCGGCGATGCCGAATTTGCCACCTTGATCTGGGGCCCACTCAGAATCGGTGAGGAAACCCCAGCCGGCGACCTTGAGAGCGTCGTATCCCTTGACCAACAAGAAGCCACCGATGAGACCCATCAAAATAAAGGTGATGACCGCCGAACAAGTGGCGACCGATCGGAAGATTCGGTCAACGCCCGAGCGACGCACGACTGGGTCAACGACCTCGTCGAGAACTGGTATGTGAGCAAGGTCGGCGGGGGCGGATTGACCTACGACTGACACGACATATTTCCTAGGACCTCTATCTGACATCAAGTTGGCGCAATAATGAACGGAAGGTGAATTCGCAACCAACGGTCCGTGAGCCCGATAAATGAGGGGCTCTGCGCCTTCTATCGTCAGCGTTCATGAAGGTTTCTTCGTCTTTCGTAGTTCGCCCGGATCCGATAGCGGTTCGTGATAAATCGTCGATTCGCCAAAGGATTGCTTTCGTCCTCGCCGTGGTCTCCATTGCCATGATTGGGACGGGCCTCGGAACGCACAAAGTCATGGCCGAACCTCCTGTGCGCGCCGATTCGGCTGGTATCGGCACGAGTGGGCGCGCTGGGTCGGTCAGTCCTGGAACAGCACTCTCAAACGAGGTGGTGACCGTGTCGTGGAGCGGATTTACTCCTACCCTGCCTAACGGCTTGTACGGCGTTTTGATCGTCCAGTGCAAAGGATCCCCAACAACGCTGGCCGATTGCTACACGGTCGACCCGTATCCAGCCATCGAAAATGGAACTCGAGCCGCAAGTAGCACGGCAACTGATGGAACTGGCTCGGTGCGAATAGAAATTCGACCATCTAGCAACCTTCCCACTCTAAACTGCTCGGCGACCAACCCCTGCTCGGTCATGGTGTACGAAAATGATGGTCAAGCGATTCCGCTTGGTTCGTTGCCCATTAACCGAGTGGTAGTCCCGATCTCATTTGCCCCATCGCAAGCCGACTGCCCGAACATTATTGACTTCGATGTGCGTGCCGATGGCTCGGCAACATCGGCATCGTTGTTTTACGACTGGGCGGCGAAATTGTGTAATGGGGATAATTCAATTGTGGTTGATTACACCGAAAACTCAAGCACTACCGGTCGCGAAAATTTCTTGAATGGTTTGACTGATTTTGCAGTGTCTGGACTGCCAGCAACCGAAGAAGAATTGACCGCCCATCCCGAATATCGTGATTTTTCGTACGTGCCATTGGTGGCTAGCGCAACGGTTATTGCGTACAACTTTCTTGATCCTTTTACTGGTCAGCAACTAGACGGATTGGTGTTATCCCCACGGTTGGTGGCACGAATTATTACTAATTCGTCACTCGAGACGTTTTTTCTGGACCGAGAACTGCAAGTACTGAATCCTGGAATGCGGTTTCCTACGTCGGTTTTGGCACGACCGTTGATCCGAGCCGAACGAAATGCTGACACGACGATTGTGACGAATTGGTTTTCATCGGACTCGAACGCTCAGTCATTTCTTAGCGGAAATGATCCTTTCAGAATTCGAGTGACAGCCAATTACATTGGTTATCCCTACCCGCAAGATCTGTTTGAAACAGTTTCGCCCGACAGCGAATATGTCCCTCGCCAGGGTCAAAGGGCGGCCTCACTGCGACTCTTTTATGGTGTGAAACCGACTGGAACTTCAGTTGAAGATACTTCCACTGTTGGAATCATCGGTGTCGTTGATCTGCCGACCGCAAAACGTTTTGGCTTGAAGGTTGCGAAACTGCTACAGCCAGACGGGACCAGTGTGGCCCCGACTGATGCTTCAATTCTCGCAGGAGTTGCGGATATGGATATTTCTGCTACGGGCGTCTACATACCCGACCCCACGTCGGAGGATATGAACAGCTATCCGCTCTCAAAAATTGAATACGCATTAGTTCCAAAGACATTTGCAACTCAAACCAAAGTTGACAAAGTGCTTCGTCTGCTGCAATTCGGGCTCAATGAGGGACAAACTTCGTTGCCGTCAGGATATGTAGCGTTGCCTGAAACATTAAAGTCAACGGCACTTTCGGTCGTGGCAAGTATTTCAATTCCGACAACGACGACAACGACGACAACGACGATTCCGACAACGACGACAACGACGATTCCGACAACGACGACAACTGCAGCGAAAGAAAAGTATTACCCGCCCGCAACTACGGCCGCACCCGAGACAACGACAACGTCAACGACCACCACCACCAACACCTCCACGACAACAACGTTGGCGCCGATAACGGTTCCTTTGGTGACCGCTGGATTGCCTGGCTCTGGCTCGCCAAAATCAGGCGTGTTGTATGCCGGCCTCATTGGACTCTCAGGTGCGGCGTTGATGGGCACAGTGAAGCCTCGCAAAAAGGTTGCGAACTCATGAAACTTCTGAATGAAAACACAGATCTTCGCTTACGGGTGCGATGGGGTGCAGGAATTCTGCTGTTTCTAGTAGTGGGATCGTTCATCTACAGCAAAGTTTTTACCCCAATGTCTGAAGGACGTGCACAAACTTTGTTAGAAAAAGAATTTGTACCAGCATTGTTAAACGGTATTGCCCCGGTTGGGTATCCCATCGAGAGTGGAACGTCTGTTGCCTTACTTGAAGTAAAAGATATTGATCTTCGCCGCGTCGTCATTGAGGGCACGGAGGCTGAAGATCTGGCGAAGGGTCCTGGGCATTTAGTCGGATCGGCGATTCCAGGTCAACCAGGTACGTCGGCAATTTTGGGTCGGTCGAGTACATATGGCTCGGCCTTTGATCGGATTGATGAACTGAAAGCCGGCCAAGTCGTGACAGTCACGACGGCGCAGGGCGAGCACACTTACGAAATTATTGACTCGACGGTCCGTTCCGCCAATGATTCGGCGGCATTTACAGGTGAACGCAATATGTTGTTATTGATCACCGGAGTCGGTGACTCATCACCTGATAAGCGTTTGGTGGTTCGTGCATTACTTACGTCGCCAGTTTTTTTTGCAGGTGCACCCGCGGTTGATGTGCAAACATCAACCGCCGAATTGGGTCTTGAAGGTTCAACACAATCGCCAGTTCAACTCGCTATATGGCTGTTTTTATTGATGTTTTTGCTCACTTCCCTAGTGCCGATTTCGCAGCCGGTTGGCAAGCGAGTTACGTGGCTCATTGCGAGTCCAGTTCTTCTGGTAGTCCTGCTTCAGGTGTGGCGTCATGCCAGCTTGTTATATCCCAGCATTGGATGAGCAATTTCTTATTCGTTAGGGACTGTTCATCTTGGCGTTACTCAACGCTGACTCCTCATTCACTTTAGGTGGGCAGTATTAGTTGGCTAAGTCAACCTATCGAAAAAGGAGAAAACTGTGAAGAAGTTGTCCAAGTCAGTATTGACTGTCATGACCTTTGCTGGAATGCTCGCCATTCCAAGCCAAGTACTCGCTGGAGCGGACAGCACGCCCAGTGACATTTTGGGTATCGCTGGTTCGGACACCACGTATTTCGTGATGAACGCCCTGACCGACGCTCACAACTTGAGTGCTCGATACAACCCTGACGGTGACAAGGCCGTCAACATTCCGCCGTTGGTCAGCGCCAATGCCAATGTCGAAGCCGGTGAGGCTACGTTGGCAAGTGTTTCTTGGCTAAAAGCAGGTCGTCTCGCATGGCCAGGTGGAGCAGTCTTGCCCCCGGACGCAAACTGCGCAACCCAGTATGTTTTCGGTGGAGCAGGATCCACTGACACTCTGCAAGACGGCGACGTCAGCGGAACTTCTGGCACCGACATTGACGTTCCCTTTACGCCCGTCGCGACCGTGCCCGGTGGACCATCGGGAGACACTTACACAGTCCGTCTCGGTGTTCAGCCCCCGAATGGATCGGGTGATGGACAAAAAGCCATTACAGGATCCTCTGCGGTGAAAGGATTGATTTATAACAGTTCGGCGAACAACTGGGGCTGTCTTGACATTGGTCGTTCGTCCTCGGCGCCGAGTAGTTCGAATGGTTGCGGCACTTCTGGTTCAACGGCAGCGTGTGAATCATGGGCGTTTGCTCTTGATGCCCTCGGCTGGACGTATTTCCCGGGGAACTCTCATCCGGCCGCAGCTGCAGGAATCATCGGAACCGACTTCTATCAGATCTACCAATGCGCCAACGTAGATTATGACGCCAATAGCGATGGTGATTTATTTGATTTTGGTGATACGAAAAACGGTTTTCCGAAGATTCGTTACTGGAATCAGTTGATTCCAGGAAGCAATGTCAATACCGAACCGAACAAGATTGTGCCATACCGAGTGCAGCCAGGTTCTGGCACAGGAAACGATGTAGCCACAATTTTCTTTGGTCGCGGCACATCTAGCCAAAACACAGACGGCGTTGTGCTGGCTGATTGCGACGGTTACCCCAGCGCAGTGGGAAATGACAAGGATGGCAACACGGGTAGTTCGTTTACTTTCCCGATCGTTCAAGAGCACGATTGTCGCAACGTGTCTGACGTAAGCAAGCCTGACGCGATTTGTTTTTACGGATATAGCCGTTGGGTTATTCAGGCCCGTGGTTTGGAAGTCGACAAGCGCAACGAGGCAATTTTCGGAAAGTTTGGTCCGAACACAGGAGAGTTGAAGCGACCATCTTTCAGCACCATCAACACCTCGGAGACTCGATACAAAGGGACGCGCTATGTCTATAACGCTCTTCCTTTAAATGCAGGAGCCGTGGTAGCGAGCACGGCTGATGCCCGGCGATTCGTTGGTGTTTCCTTGCAAGCCGCCGGTTGTGCCGACGGGGCAGAAGGCGGATCAGATGACTGCAACTTTGACGGTGATACGTCTGACTCAGTAGGTGCTGGGTCGATGACAGTCGGTGGCCAGCCTGGGTTCGTCTGTGGTGATCCAAAGGCTCGCCGCATCATCGCCTCATTCGGTTTCAAGCCGATCCCATCAGGCGTGACCGATGGAAGTTCCTCATCGTACGGCACTTCAAATTGCCGACGTAATCAGCTCGCCCTATCGAGTACCTGAGTCGAAAAGAGAATCAACATGAAAAAACTTTCACTTTGCGCCATCTCGGTATTGGTGAGTTCTGGATTGGCACTGGGGCTTAGTCCCCAGTTGCCGGTCTCGGCAGCTGTCCCCGCTAGCGCCACACTTTTGGTTACAGGAACTTCAGCGGCTGCAAATGCCGGCGTCGGTGACTCTGGCCTCGGGCAGGCATGGGGGGTCGATACCACTTTGGTCGGCTCAACTCGCTGGACCGTATTTGAGTCCTCGGCAAACAACTTAGTTTCTAACGACACTAACAATGCATCTGACATTTTCGTGACGGATGGAACAAATGTGAAGCGACTTTCGGTGAGCAGCACAGGCGTAGAAGGAACAGTGGGAGCCAACAGTTTCGACCCGACCATTTGTGGGAACGGTCGGATAGTGGCCTATACAACTGACAACGAATTTGATGACACCGATGCCAATGGTGCTGAAGATGTTTATGTCATTGACCGGGACGCCGACGCTGATGGAGTATTTGACGAATTTACGCAGATCGCTGACCCTTCGGCCGTGCCGCCAGTTTTAGCGGGTGTAACCACGGCGGTTGTAAGTCAGTCGTACAACTCCGACACTGAAGAGTATGACATTTCGTATCTTGGCGCGCAGTCTGGTGTGATCAGTGATGACTGCACCAAAGTTGCGTTTGTGACTGACATGGAGTTCGATCAGGAGGACTTCAACTTTGGGCCTGATGTGTATCTTCGCAATCTTTCAGATTTAAGCGAACCAGTGACCTGGGTGACGAAGTATGCCGCAAACGGGTCGGAGGGCGGTGGCTTTTTGCCAGCACTGTCAAGTGACGGGTCGTCAGTCGTTGTCTCAACCGAGGCACTTGATCTTGTATCCGATGCTGGTACCGTTGGAGGTCTCGTCATGAGAACTTCAGGGGTAGGTTCGTATTTAACTCGCACACCTTCTGGTGCTGCGTCGACTGGAACACTTGCGGATAGCGAGCGTCCTGCAGCCATTACCCCGGATGCAAAATGCGTCGCCTTTAAGGCCGACCGTGGCTTCGATCTGGTGGCTGGAAACGCTGGTGCTTCGCAGGGAATTTACTTGTGGAACAACCTAACGGGAACACCAGTGATTTCGTTGATTAGCAAAGATGCGGATGGGATTCCCGCCACTTCGGCTGCAAACCCGCGCATCTCTAACGATTGTCGATTCGTTGCGTATCAGTCAGGCGATGAATATTTGTCAACTGCGGATGCTAACTCGAAGGTTGACGTGTTCTTGTATGACAGAATTGCAAACACTACTGACCTGATTTCCTCAAAAGCCAACGGTGACAGTTCAAATGGTGACAGTTCTGTCGCGGCACTTGATTGGGACTCAGTATCGGGTGTTGGCGTGGTGTTGATTATGTCGAGTGCCTCAAACATTGGGGGTGCTGACGGTGGTAGTTCAACTATTGACCTATTTTCGATTCCATTTACTGCAGCGGCCGTTGCGAGTGCGCCGACGATTGGTACCGTGACTGCGAGTACAGGCAAGTTGACTGTGGCTTTTACGGCTCCGTCGTCTAATGGTGGTGCGTCGATCACGAACTATGAGTACTCGACGACTAATGGTACGACGTGGAAAGCGCTCAGCCCTGCTGACACGTCAACTCCGTTGGAGATCACCAAGCGCTCAGATAGCACTGCTTCTCTGGTTAACGGCACCACGTATCAAGTCAAGATTCGTGCCGTGAACTCTGCTGGTAGCGGAGCAGC
>SXGQ01167761.1_pt1 | contig 12650 bp, 6 predicted proteins | sample 3178371 | NCBI WGS metagenome assembly SXGQ01 (sample SAMN11356859, study PRJNA531348) | freshwater metagenome | isolation source: freshwater sample F1-20 | place: China: Fuxian Lake, Yuxi | collected 2017-12-25
GACATCACCATCAAAAAACTGACTCACGGCAACCCAACCATGAAAGAGAAATTCGAAGCCCTTGAGCCCGACGAATGAATGCCTGAGACACTCCACGTGAGCCGCGCACCTTAGCCCGACCCCGTTTTCGTCCAACATCGAAACTCGTCCATGCTATCCCCTACCGAAATCCCGCTCTGGCGGCTCGTCATCGCCTAGTTCCGCCTGCCGGAACCCACCGACCACGGCGCGTCCCACTGGCTCAGCGTCCTGCGCAACGGCATGGAACTCTGCCGCCACCATCCCGCCGAGGGGAGATCGTCCGCCTCTTCGCGCTCTTCTACACTTGCCACCCGGAACACGCCGGGCAACTGCAAAACAGGAAAGGTGCCCGAAGTATGAGTGTGCAGGAATGATGGACGCCATATTGCAAATCGAATCACCATGATCCAACGGCCTTGCCAGACTAGGGATTCGTAGCCAGCCTAAATACGTAGTCAAAAACACCCATTCACAGCCCCCAAATTCATGATCAATACCCAAGGAGATTTCTATCCCGTCTACAAGACGGCGAATCCCACATTCGGCTCGGAAACATTCGATTGCGCCGAAAAGACGGTCGTTCGCATTCTCGAAACGGCCACCGACTCGGATCACCCCGGGATGCTTCTCGGGAAGGTGCAGAGCGGGAAAACCCGGACATTCATCAGCATCCTCGCCTTGGCCTTCGACAATGGCTTCGATGTCGCTGTTGTGCTGAGCAAGAATTCAAAAGCCTTGATCGAGCAGACCTACAAGCGGCTTGGCACCGAATTTGAGATGTTCGTCAAGGAGGGTGAGTTGGAGATTTACGACATCATGCACAGCCCGGAATCGTTCAATGCCTTCGAGCTGGATTCCAAGCTGATCTTTGTCGCGAAGAAGCAAACCAACAACATCGATCGCCTTCAGAAACTGTTCATGGAAAGCTGCCCGGCTCTCGGGAACAAGCGGGTTCTTATCATCGACGACGAAGCCGATAGCGCCTCTGTCGGCTACACCAAACGAGCCGATGTGATCGAGGCGAACAAGATCGCCGGCCAGATCAGCGAATTCCGCCGCAGCCTGGCGCGTGCTTCGTTCCTTCAGGTCACCGCCACCCCATACTCACTCTATCTACAGCCCACCGAGGTCGAGGTGTCCAACGTCCTTTCGTTCCAGCCGACGCGGCCCGCATTTACCGAACTGGTTCCCGTTCCTACCGACTATGTGGGCGGCGACACCTATTTCGGCGAGAAAGCCATCACTGAAGAGGACACCTTGGAGAGCCTGATCCATCACACCGTCGATTCCAGCGAGCTGGAGCGCTTGAAAAAACGCGACGGTAGATCCTACAAGCCCGATGAATTGCTGACAACGCAGCTCTACAAAGGCTTCCGCCATGCCATGGTCACCTTCATCGTCGGGGGATGCATCCAGCGCATCAACGGCGTTGCTGCGGGGAAAAATCACAAAAAGCTGAGATACTCGTTCCTGATTCATTCCGAAGCCGCGAAAGGTGCCCACAGTTGGCAGGAAAACCTGACCCGGGACCTCATCGACAAACTCACCGAATCGGGTAGCCGCGCGGAGGCCGTTTTCGAAGAACTGATCAGGGCATCCTATGACGATCTGGCACGCTCGCTCGCCCTCGACAACCTGCCCGTTCCGCCCTTTGCCGAAGTGCTTGAAGCTGTCCGGCAGTCGATTCCCCACGCGATCACCATTGCGAAGGTGAACTCCGACGACGATGTCGCCGCCCTGCTCGATAACACCGGTCAGCTCAAGCTCCGCAGCCCACTTTGCGTTTTCATCGGCGGCCAGGTTCTCGACCGCGGCGTCACCCTGGCAAACCTGATCGGCTTCTTTTATGGACGTCGTCCAAACAAAATGCAGCAGGATACCGTCCTGCAGCATTCGCGGATGTATGGCTACCGTCGCCCGGATCTCGCAGTCACACGGTTCTACACATCCGCGCCTATCCGCCACGCGATGGGCCAGATGGAAGCCTTCGATGCCTCCCTGCGCGCCGCCATCGAGGCCGGAGGCGACCGCTCCGTGCAATTCATCCGGCGCGCAGCAAACGGCAACATCATTCCTTGCAGCCCGAACAAGATCCTTGTCGCCACCACGCAGGTCATCCGTCCCCACAAGCGAATCCTGCCCATCGGCTTCCAGACCGGATACAAGACCGGAAAAAACGCCATCGGCCATATTATCGAGGAACTGGACAGGCGGGTGATGGAGCTGTGCGGCTTCAAGGCCGACGAACCCACCCTGATTTCCCTGGCTGATGCGCTTGATCTGCTGAAGCGCATCGAGCCGACCCTGCTTTTCGAGGAAGAGGATGCCATCCCCTTCGACTGGGAGGCCGCTCGTGCCGCCCTCTGCCACCTGAGCCAGCAGCACCCGGATGCCGCTCAGCGATCCAAGGTCTTGCTCTGGGCCGCCCGGGATCGCAATTCCGCCCGCAAATCTGACAGCAGATCCCACACATACGGCGGCTTCATCGAAACGCCGGATTCCGCGAAAACCGAGGGCAAAATCGCCGTCGATTTCGCCATAGACCACCCCATCCTATTTCTTCTCCGCCAGAATGGCTCTGACGCACCTGACAAAGGCTGGCGGGGCACTCCCTTCTATTGGCCGGTCGTCCGGGCGCAGGGGAATGCGCCCACCGCCATTTACACAGCGGAGACCATTGACTAGACCTTTCCCATTCCGATCCCATGACAGAAGACGCCAAGATACTCCTCTCCCAAGTTCCCGATGATCACACCGCCATCGGCAACATGAAATTGCGTGATGCGCTCGGGTGGGAGGAGGATCGTTATTTTGCCGCCCGCCAGATTCTCCTCGATCAAGGTCTTCTCGTTAGCGGGCGCGGGAGGGGTGGCTCCGTCATGCGCAACGGGGCATCGGATGTCCCGGCTCCGCCGCCGGGTGAAATGTTCGCACCGGAGATGGTTTCCACCCCGGCTCCGGTGAGGAAATACGCAGCTCCTGCCGCGAAGGTGCCCAAAGTTTCCACCTCACCCGTCACCTCGTATCGGCACACGGATGCGTCGCGGAAGAACATCCCGCCCGCCGGGCTGGCCTCGAAGTCCACCGTCCAGGAAACCGCACCCCATCGCCTCAGCTACGATCCCCACCTTTCGCCCGTCCTGCGCTTCGATTCCACAGGCGAAACCGACGAACTTACGCTTCAAGTGAAGGACATCCTGGAACTTGCCAAATCCGGCCCGCTCACCCCGGAGCAGACCCAGATCCTTCAGGACGCCCTGCTACGCTCCCGCCAGCCGTGGCTCGAGTGGGCGGGCAAGCGCGAGAAACGCTGGTTCGAGGTCGATCCCGTGGCCCTCCACATCCACGAGCGGGTCTCCGCCAATGCCATCCTCAAGGCCGCCCAGCGCCAGGACATCGAGCACGACCTCTTCGCCGATCCCCGGCTCTCCCGCGAGGAGGCGCTCCAGTTCTACAAGCACGATGTCGATTGGGCCAACCGCCTCATCCTCGGCGATTCCCTCCAGGTCATGTCCTCGCTCGCCCGCCGCGAAGGCCTCGCGGGAAAGGTGCAGATGATCTACATCGATCCGCCCTACGGCATCAAGTTCTCCTCCAACTGGCAGAACGAGGTCGGCAACCGAGAGGTCGGCGACAAAAACGAGGATCTCACACGCGAGCCGGAAATGATCAAGGCCTACCGCGACACCTGGACCCTCGGCGTCCACTCCTACCTCGATTACCTCAAACAACGCCTCATCGTCGCCCGCGAACTCCTCACCGATTCCGGCTCCGTCTTCGTCCAGATCTCCGATGAAAATGTGCACAGAGTCCGTGCGGTTTTAGATGAGGTTTTCAGCCATGAATGTCAGGTCGCAACAATCGCATATAAGAAGTCTTCACCGCAAACGAGAACGATCAAAAATGGCTTTAACTATATTCTTTGGTATTCAAAGAATTCAGAAAAGCTCCAGGTCAAAAAACTATATCGAGAGCGCCGGGTCTCTGACGGATCGACGGAAGACCCCAAAAAGCTAGCCCTCTGGATGCGTGACGCAAGTGGTTTTGAAAGAACTCTCTCCACTGATGAGAAACGTGGAACCGAGCCCTTACCTGATGGAGCAAAAGTGTTTAGGGCTGACAAAGTTAGAGACTCCGGGAGAATTGAAGACAAGGTTTTTGAATTCCCATTTCACTCGGAAGTATTGACCCCTGGAAATTCTCATTCTTGGCGTGGGAAAAGAGAAGAGATGGATCGCTTGGTTGGATGTGAGCGACTTTTAAGAACGACCGAAACATTGGCTTACAAGCTTTATATCGAGGATAGTGGTGGCGTAGAGCTGAGTAGTTTGTGGGAAGATACCGCAGGCAAGGTTCCAGACATGCGTTACGTAGTGCAAACGAATGAAAAACTGATTCAGCGGTGCATGTTAATGACAACCAACCCAGGTGATCTCGTTCTCGATCCTACTTGCGGTAGTGGAACCACCGCTTACGTCGCCGAGCAATGGGGTCGCCGTTGGATTACCATCGACAGCTCCCGCGTGGCCGCTTCAATCGCTCGCCAGCGCCTCCTTACTTCCAAATTCGACACCTACAAAACTAAGGACGGCAGTGAAGGCGTCGATCCCGACAAACCGAAGAACCCCGGCACCGGTTTCCACTACAAGACCGTCCCGCACATCACCCTGAAGGCAATTGCCCAAAACAAGAGCCTCGACCCGATCTTCGACAAGCACGAGCCCATCCTCGCCGAGAGGCTGACAGGGTTGAATGCGGCACTCGACCGGGTTGACTCCAATCTGCGCAAGCATCTCGTCAACAAGCTCGTCGCCAAGCATCAGAACGAAGATGAAAGCGCCGTCACCGATGCCGACCAACGCCGCTGGCTCCTCCCCAGCACCGATCCGGAACTCATCCAGCCGCTCAAGGGCGGCAAAGGCCTCAACGCGATTTCCGCCAAGCAAGCCCAAGCCTATCGCGCCGCGATTCCCGCGAACGACTCCTGGCAGGAGTGGGAAGTGCCCTTCGACACTGATCCCGATTGGCCGCAGCCGCTGCAAGACGCCCTCACCGCCTACCGCAAAGCTTGGCGTGCCAAGATGGACGAGGTGAACGCCTGCATCGAGGCCAATGCCGAACAGGAGGAACTCGTCGATCAGCCGGAGATCGTCAAAGGCAGCGTCCGCGTCACCGGCCCTTTCACCGTCGAGTCCGTCCGCCCGCTGGAAGACTCGCTAAAAGGCACCGGCCACGAAGCGCCGGATTCTCCAATCACCGGAGCGCCGGAGGAGTTGGAAGACAGCTTTGAGACACCCGAGCGCGACGTGACCAATGCCGCCAACCACATCGAGCGCATGATTTCCCTGCTGCGCACCGACGGCCTCACCTTCACCGGCAACAAGCACCTCAAGTTCGAGCGGCTGGATCCCATCGAAAGCGAGTTCCTCCACGCCGATGGCGAGACGATTTCCAAGGAGGGCGAGGAACCCCGTCGCGTGGCCGTGGTCATCGGCCCGGAACACGGTTCGGTCGGCAGTTTCCAGGTGAACACCGCCGTCAGCTCCGCCATCCAGCGCGACTACGACGACATCGTCTTCGCCGCCTTCGCGTTCGATGCCTCCTCGCAGGATCGTATCCACGAGACCAACGAAAACCCTGCCAACAAGCTCAACGCGATCATGGCCCAGATCCGCCCGGACGTGCTGTTAGGTGACCTCCTCAAAGGCAACAAGGCCGGAGGCAAAGCCGCCGAGACCGCCAAGGCCAGCCAGCAGCTCTTCACCGTCTTCGGCCAGCCCCGCACCCGCATCGAGCACAAGGGCACGGAATACACCGCCCACATGGACGGCGTGGACGTTTACGATCCCGTCAAAAACAGCATCGAGGCCACCAAGGCCGGCAAAGTCGCCGCCTGGTTCCTGGATACCGACTACGACGGCCGCACCTTCTGCATCTGCCAGGCCTTCTTCCCGGACAAAACCGCCTGGGAAAAACTCGCCAAAGCCCTCAGCGGCACCATCGACCCCGAAGCCTTCGACGCCTTCTCCGGCACCAAGAGCCTGCCCTTCCACATCGGCGAGCACAAACGGGTGGCGATCAAGGTGATTGATCCTCGGGGGAACGAGGTGATGAGGGTTCACAGCCTTGCCTAAATATCATGCTTGAGCCGATTTGTCCGAACCCGCCCGAATGGGCGAAGCTCCACTCCGCAGCCATCGCCGCCGCGGAAGACGGGGAGACGTTTCCCAAGCCCTTGATCCTCGCGGGCTGGGCTTTCAGCACGGATGCGGAGAAACGCCAGCGCTGGGAGGAGACGGTCGAATGGCTGGAAGCGCGCGGCTTGGGCGGACTGATCGAAACCGAAGTGGAAGGAGCGTGGTATCGTGGCTGAGGATCTTCCAGCGCCATCGGGCGAGTTTTTGCTCTACACCGGCTCCGACGGGAAGGTGAAAGTGGAGTGCCGGTTCCAGGATGAAACCCTGTGGCTCACCCAGCGCCTGATGGCCGATCTCTTTGGCGTCGGCGTCCCCGCGATCAACAAGCACCTGAAAAACATCTACGAGTCAGGGGAACTGGCGGAGGCGGCAACTCTTTCCAAAATGGAAATAGTTCGATCCGAGGGCAGCCGGGAAGTCCGGCGGGAGGTGGATTTCTACAATCTCGACGCCATCATCGCGGTCGGCTACCGGGTCAACAGCTACCAGGCCACGCAATTCCGGATCTGGGCGACACGCACTCTCAAGGAATTCATCATCAAGGGCTTCGTGATGGACGACGAGCGGCTCAAGCAGGGCGGCACGGTGTTCGGCAAGGACTACTTCGATGAGTTGCTGGAACGCATCCGCGAGATTCGCGCCAGCGAGAGGAGGTTCTACCAGAAGATCACCGATATCTACGCGCTCTCCGTGGACTACGACCGCAAGGCTCCGGTCACGCGGGAGTTCTTCGCCACCGTGCAGAACAAGCTGCACTGGGCGATCACCGGCAAGACCGCCGCCGAGCAGATCTACGGTTCCGCCGACGCCGCCAAGATCCACATGGGGCTCACAACATGGAAAAACGCGCCCCAGGGAAAAATCCTGAAATCGGACATTTCGGTGGCGAAAAACTACCTGAGCGAGGCCCATGTCGATGAACTCAACCGCATCGTCAGCGCCTACCTTGAACTCGCCGAAAATCGCGCCAAACGCGGAATCCTGATGAAAATGACCGATTGGGTGGGGTTCCTGCACAACTTCCTGGAACTGTCGAATTACCCGATCCTGACCGACAGCGGAAAAATCAGCGCCGAGGAGGCACGGCTCAAGGCCGAGGCGGAATACGAGGTTTTCCGCAAACAACAGGATCTGGAATACCGATCCGACTTCGATGAGGAAGTGAAACGCATCCAAGGAAATTGACAGCAATGACCGCCCAAAAGCCAGATCCCGTCCAGGCCGAACTGCCGATCCAACCGGCCGTCGAGGAGCCGATCCTCAATTCCCCGTATTACGAGCCGGTGAGGCACTGGACGTATTCCAAAGATGGGAAGGCCACGAAGACACCGGGCAGGCGCGCTGCTTCCTATTTCTGGACGACGCAGAAGACCGGATCCGAACAGGCGCTGCTGGAAGGCATCGCATCGGATTTCGGTTCGGACGATCTCCCGCTGGTCAACGCCTTGCGGGAGGATGTGGCGAAGTGGCGGGCATCGAACTACCAGAACGCGACCCAGGTGACGCGGCAGTTGCTCCGGCACTGGCAGTCGAAGGACAGGAAGCGGAGGCTGTTTTTCTGCCAGGTTGAGGCAGCGGAGACGATCATCTACCTGAACGAGATCCTGGCATCCGGCAGGCGCACGCAATTCAAGCAGAGGGTGAGCAAAGCGGACTTCGACGCGATGGTGAAGGGCGAGCGGCCGGCGATCGCCGAAGGGATGGGCACGGAAGATTATTTCCCGACCATGGCGGACCAGCCATCGAACCCGGATTGGGCGCCGTTGACTAGGATGGGCTGCAAGATGGCCACCGGTTCCGGGAAGACAGTGGTGATGGGTATGATCATCACCTGGGCGTTCTGCAACCGGGCGCGGGTGCCGGGAGACGACCGTTTCCCGAACGCGGTGCTGCTGTGCTGCCCGAACCTGACGGTGAAAGAGCGGCTGCAAGTGCTCCGGCCGGATCACCCGGCGGGAAGCTACTATGATGAATTCGACATGGCTCCGAGCCAGCTCCGCCCCCTGCTCAACCAGGGACGTGTGATGGTGACGAACTGGCATGCCTTCGCGCCGGAAAGCCCCCATGCGGAAGCCGGGGGCAACTATGCGGTGGTGGACAAGGGCGAGGAGAGGCCGGATGCCTTCGCCAGGCGCGTGCTGGGCGATCTGTACGGGCGCGGGAAGATCCTGGTGATGAACGACGAGGCACACCATGCCTACCGCCCGAAGCAATCGGACAAGGCCGCCCGCAAGAGGAAGGACGACCCGGATGTGGGCGAGGCGACCGATGAGGACACCCGTGAGGCGACCGTCTGGATCGAGGGTCTGGACAAGATCAACCAGGCGGTGGGAATCCAGGCGGTGGTGGATCTTTCCGCAACGCCCTTCTACCTCCAGGGCACCGGTCACATTCCCGGCTCGCCCTTCGCGTGGCTCGTATCCGACTTCGGGCTGGTGGATGCCATCGAGAGCGGGATTACCAAAATCCCCCGGCTGCCGGTGAGTGACACGACAGGCCGCCCGGATCCGAAGTTTTTCCGCCTCTGGGATGACATCAAGGAACAGTGCCGCAAGGACGGTAAGAAGATGATCAACGGTAAGCCCGCTCCGGAGGATGTCTGGACATACGGGCAGGCGGCATTCAACACGCTTGCCTCGCAATGGAGCCAACGCTTCGAACAGCACAAGAAGGCGAAGCCCGGGCAGGAATTCATCCCGCCCGTGATCATCGTCGTCTGCGACAACACGGACATCGCCCAGTATTTCTTCGAGCGGATCTCCGGGGAGACGGAGGAGGAAATCGAGGAAACCGTAGGGAAGAAAAAGAAAATCACGCGCGTGAAGCGGTTCAATCCCGGCGGCGTTCCCTTCCAGGCGCTGGCTAACAGCGAGGATTCCACGGTGACCTTGCGGATCGACAGCAAGCTGTTGGCCGAAGCGGAAAGCGGCCAGGGCAGCGGCGGGAAACTGAAGGAAGCCGAGCGCCTGCGGGAGCTGATCGCAAACGTTGGCACACGGGGAACGGACGGAGAGAAAATCCGTAGCGTGGTCTCGGTTCAGATGCTCACCGAGGGGTGGGATGCCAATAACGTGACTCAGATCCTCGGGCTGAGGGCGTTCGGCTCGCAACTACTGTGCGAACAGGTGGTCGGCCGGGGCTTGCGCCGGATCAGCTATGATTTCTACATTGATGAGGACGGCAGGGAAATGCTGCCCGCCGAGTATGTGGACGTGTATGGGATTCCCTTTTCCGTCATCCCTTTCAAGGGACGCCAGACCGACAAACCGGAACCTGAAGACCAGCCGAAGAACCACGTCAAAGCATTGGACGAGCGGTCGGCATGGGAAATCCGCTTCCCCGTGGTCGAAGGGTATGTCCTGGATCTTACGGAGCCGGAGATCGAATGCGACGTGGCAAACGTGGAGATGACGAAAATCCGTCCCATCGACACCCCTACGTCCGTATTCGTGATGCCGCAGGTGGGCGTGAAGGAAGGAAGCGTGGGATCCATCGATTTCAAGACGGAGACGCATACGCGGGACAAATTCTACGAGGAGCACCATTTCCAGACCATCCAGTTCGAGCTGGCCAGGCAGATCCTGATGCGTTTGACAGACCAGCAGGAAGGGGCGTTGCGGATGATGTCCAGGCACGGGCTTTTCCCCAAGATCCTGGCGATCGTGGAGGAATACTGCGAAACCAGGATCGAATGGAGCGGGCAGGCGAAACAGGAACTCGCGCTGGACGTCTATTCACAGCCTCTGGTCGAGATGCTGACGGACGCTATTCGTCCGAAGGGTTCCAACGGAGCTGAGAAGTTGCTTCCGGTTATCAACCGTTTTACGCCTTGGGGAAGCTCTGCGGATGTGAACTTCACGACGATCCGCCAGTGCTACCCGACGCAGAGGAGCCACGTGGATCAGGTCGTCCTCGACACCGACACCTGGGAGCAATCGGTGGCGCACCAGATCGAGGCATCGGACGCGGTGTCGCACTACGTGCGGAACGACCACCTCAACTTTTCCATCCCCTATGAGTTCATGGGCGTCAGCCACGGGTTCTTCCCTGACTTCATCGTCAAGCTGAAGAACGGCGTCTTCCTGATCCTGGAGGTCAAAGGGCTCGTCGACCAGAGGGAGAGGACAAAGTTCGAAGCCGCCAAACGCTGGTGCAGCGCGGTCAACAACTGGGGCAAGATGGGGACATGGGTGTTCCATGTGGCGAAGGATCCGGATCATTTGCTAAAGGAGTTGGAATATCTCAACAAAGTTTAAATTTTCATTCAGATGAGCAAAGCCAAGCAAAGCACCGATAAAGATCGTCAGACACGAATCAAACGAGTATTCAAAGAATACCCGAACATTAATGACGCATACGGTGACATAAGGTCGGAGATGGAATCTTATTTAGAAAAATGGAATCACGCCAATCCCGAGAAGGCAATTAAGGCCATTGATTTATATATCATGGCCTATTTTCATTTTTGCATACCCGATGCCCTAAAGCCTTATGATTTGTTTCCAGACACAAAAAGACCCCAAGAGCGTTTAAAGAAAATTCTCTACCCATTTCTTGAAGACTCCAGAAAATTGCTGCCAGAAAATGATTATGTAAGTGTTGTTTCAAACCGAAAATATTTGGAGGTATTCTTGCGGAGACTAACTGCGGCAAGGTCAGACAATCCAAAAGAAAAGCCCTATGTCATTCCCGGATCGGTAACCACTTTCAAAAATTTGTATCATGCAGGCTACATAAAGACGGGCGACGGAATCGTCATGCGGGCAAGAAGCACTGAATTCAATGCGACTGTAAATAAGTCCGGTGGGGTCGATTTGAAAGTTGATGGTAAAGTTCAATCATTTGAATCTGTAACCAAAGCTGGAATCCAGGGCTTGGAATATCCGGGATTCAATCAGTGGAAATCGTCTCGTTTGATCACTGCAAACGGCGAGTCTATTTTGCTTGATGTCCTAAGGCAGCGATTCGAGCATGACAAGCCGTTTCCCGCTCATTTCGATAGTCCAGAATCCCCCAAATCTCCAGTTTTCAGCAGCAATAGGCCCGTCTCAAATCTTGAGCGCGATGATGAATTTTATGAAGGCTCGCTACGGCGCATCTCCGTTGAAGTGAGAGAGCGCGACGCTGCCGCCAGAAAGGCCTGCATTGCGAAACACGGAGCTAAATGCTTCATTTGCGGATTCGATTTCGGCAAGTTCTATGGGCCAGAAGCGGATGGATTCATCCATGTCCATCATCGTGAGATGCTTTCTAAATCAACTGCTAAAAGGAAAGTGGATCCCATCAACGACCTCGTTCCTCTCTGCCCCAACTGTCACTCCGTGGTGCATTTGAATAAAGAAGCTTACGAAGTGGAACAGGTGAAAGACATGGTGGATCGGCAGAAGAATTCAATTTAAAGTTAAGAACCAAATCACCAAATTTTTTATGTTATTAGATGAAAAAGTAGCCAAAACGATTCTTCTTCTCGAATCCTTTTTCGAAGAAACCAATCAACCGATTGACATCAAGGATTCGCTTGCAGACAAGACCGAAATTACCGACGGCGCTGCTGAGTTAATGTCAACCTGCAAAGGCCCCGTCTTGAATCTCTCAGGGTTAAAAGAACTTTCTCAAACCGCCGCTGCAGCGCTCGGGGCCTACAGCGGTGAGCTGCTTCTCGATGGTCTCGAAGACCTAAGCCCTGCAATCCTTGAGGAGTTAGCTGAACGCTCATGGAAAACGACCCAATATCTAGGCCTAAATGGGCTGGGAGAGCTTCATGAATCACAAGCAAGAGCATTGCATTCGTTTCAAGGGAGATTAGGTTTGTGCGGAATTACCGAAATCTCATATAAGTCTGCTAAGATTCTGGGTAGTGGTTCTGCGTCCCATTTGTACCTTGATGGCCTAAAGTCTCTGTCTGAGGGCGTCTTGAAGCAATTGCTTCGAAAACGCATTCTTGTGAGTCTTGATGGCCTTAAAGCACTTCCAGAAATAACACAAATCTGGGATGATATGGAGTCCAATGTCAGCGAGCTTTATCTCAATGGACTGGTAAACGCATCCTATGATTCCCTTTGGGCGGTCGCACCAGTAGCGCAGGATAATTTGTATCTAAACTCTCTTGAGGCACTTCCTCAACAAAAGGGAATTTTTGAGAATTCCTGGGCAATTCCGCATCTTGGTGGCCTAAAGAATATCACAAAAATAGATATACATAACTTCAAATCAGATATCCATCTCGATGGCCTTGAAGAAATTGATATCGAGTGCGCTAGATTATTAGCGGAAGCCTGCGGGGAAGGTACGCTTCGCGTCGGGCTGCGCAGAATGTCAGATGAAGTCGCCTCGGAACTGCTGCGGTCTAATAGCGGATGTTTCATCATGAACCGCCTCGAAGAATTGACGCCGCATGCCGCTGAAGTATGTGGTAAATACATTCATGCCCAA
>SXGQ01641703.1_pt1 | contig 12650 bp, 7 predicted proteins | sample 3178371 | NCBI WGS metagenome assembly SXGQ01 (sample SAMN11356859, study PRJNA531348) | freshwater metagenome | isolation source: freshwater sample F1-20 | place: China: Fuxian Lake, Yuxi | collected 2017-12-25
CGGCGGACGGACTGATCAATGACTCGATTGTTGGCTGAAACGGTGCGTGCATATGAATCCTGCGAAGAATCTATACGAGTTTAAAAATCAAATGTGAAATTTGATTCTCCATTTTTTAAGATGCATGTCACGGGCGAGCGCACAAAAGCAGACTTGAAACGGCTCTTTTCGCGCATTCAGTGGAGCGGCACCACTCACCATCACGCTGCAAACCGTTGGTGCTTATACCGAGATCAAACACCTGAAATAGAGAATGTTGAATCTTGAGGATTCACTTTGACAAATAAATTATGAAAGTGCGAGGCGAAGTTTGAATTTGTTGACTGACAAATGCGATGATTCACAGAATTCGCTCGGTGGCAGCTCATTTTGCACCTTATAATTTTCTAAAATCAAGTTGCAAATCGAATTGATGTTGTTATAATTTTTTTAAATGGTTTGTTCAGGAATTTTTGCATATCCCCGCCAAGACTGCCTTGCGGGTGTGGTTGTTTTTTTAGTCGCTCTGCCATTGTGCCTTGGTATTGCCATGGCTTCGGGAGTACCGCCTGTTTCTGGCCTTGTCGCTGGAATCATTGGTGGCATCGCCATCCCACTGATCAGCCGCTCAGCGCTTTCAGTATCGGGACCCGCAGCGGGACTAATTGCCATTGTGCTTTTTGAAATTGAACGGCTTGGCGGAATCAATGCCTTCATGACGGCTGTGGTGCTTGCTGGCGCCATGCAAATTATGTTTGGCTTGCTGCGCACCGGCAAGTTCGCCGCGCTCGTCCCTGGCTCGGTTGTCAAGGGAATGCTGGCTGCTATTGGAATAACGATTACGCTGAAGCAACTGCCTGTGCTCGTTGGCGCCCAGGCCGGGCTTGGTTCAATCACCAGCACAATGCACTCAGGCGCAACACTTATTGGGTTGGTGTCCCTGTTTGTCTTGATGTCCTGGAAACACACGCCGCTTGCGCGGTTGACGCTTGTACCGCCCGCGCTTGTGGTTGTGACTGTCTCATCTATTGCAGCATCAATGATGACGGGCGAAAAATGGATGTTGAATACAAGTCAATTGGTGAATGTGCCCACTGGAGGATTCGATGGGTTGCGCGCCGCGCTGCCACTTCCAGATTGGTCGCTGCTGGGATCATCGAGCGTATGGATCGCCGCTGCGACAATTGCGGTTGTGGCCAGCATAGAAACGCTGCTCTCCTGCCAAGCTGTCGACCGACTTGATCCCCTGAAGCGACGCACTCCATTTGATCGAGAACTGGTTGCGCAAGGCGTGGGCAACACGCTCAGCGGTGTATGTGGTGGATTACCAATCACCGCGGTCATTGTGCGCAGCGGCGCGAATGTTGCAGCCGGCGCGCGCGAGCGACTCTCCGCAATCGTGCACGCCCTGCTTCTGTGTGGCTGTGTAATACTTTTACCCAATGTGCTGAACCACATTCCACAGGCGTGCCTTGCGGCGGTGCTGATTCAGGTTGGACTGAATCTTGCTAAGCCCTCTTTATTTGCCGAGCAGCGGCGGCTTGGTCTTGATCAGTTCCTGCCATTTCTTCTGACAATCGCCGCGGTGCTTGCCACTGATCTGCTCAAAGGCGTGGTCATTGGCATAGTGGTGGGTGTGATTGTGGCGCTGCGAAATTCGACGAAGACCAGCGTTGTGCGGATCAAACAACCCGATGGTTCGATCGCGATTCAATTACGCCGCGATGGCTCTTTCCTGATCAAGCCCGCGTTGGTTGCGGCTTTCGAGAATATTCCTAGCGATGCGCGCGTGACATTTGATAGCAAAGGCGAGCCGATTGATCAAGATGTTCGCGAGGCCATTGCCAGCTTTGTTGATGACGCGCGAAATCGCAATATTCATGTCACGCTGGTGGGTGTTGATCTTGCTGGTGCAACTGCGGGTGGAGCGCATTAAATATAATGTCGCACAATCAAGATGATTCATGGGGCGACCCAGTGGTCGATGCGCTCACGGCTGCCGCGGCGATACTGCCCGATCAGGGGCCAATGGGCGTGTTCATTCACCACAACACCTTGCACTCATTTCAATCCTTGCCGTTTCACCAAGGTGTTGTCCGCGGCGCGCAATTGCTTGGCGCGCGGCCGTACCCGCTCATGTCCGCATTTCGTTTGTGGATGCATGATGGCCGCATAGAGTCAGCCGATCTTGATCACGCGCTTGAGCGCGCGCTTGCACGCTGCGGACAAGTCAATAAAGATTTACTTTTGGGCATGGCCCGAATGCAATGGTGGCGACTGATCTGGCTGCATGCTCTTGACACGCAACAGCCCCAAGACCTTGCGCGAGACCTTGCGCGAGAACTTGAACGAAACCCCACGCATCACTCCAACGCCAAGATCGATGCCGATCTTCTTGAAGCAGTCAAGCACACTCCGCCATCCGATATTGCACCCACGCCGTGGCAGCGCCATCATGATGCACTGCTTGATCATGGAGTTGACACCGATGTGGTTGTTCATGGCGAGCTGATCAGGCTAAGTGGAGCATTTCTTGATCACGGTCAGGCGTTAATTGATGTGCCTGGACGAGAACGCGGATTCTTTGCCACGGCGCTTGAATTGCTTGCGCTTGGACTACCAAGTCACAGTCTTGCCCACATCAATCGTTCCGCGCAACGATGGATCAATACCCAAGCAAGCGCGCGCCAGATTATTGATGAAGCGTTAAACGGACTAGGCGTGCGTGATGATCAGCGTAAGACATACATCATGGCAACGCTGCTTGCGCTGCCCGGTTGGGCTGGCATGTTTGCCCGCATGCAACGCAATCCCGCTGAAGCGCCAGTGCTTGAACATGGGACAAAAGTTCCAATTCGGCTTGAAGATTTTCTTGCTGTGCGTATGGCCATTGAACTGCATGCCATTCCCAAAGCCGCAGCGCAAGTTGGTGTAAGCGCGGATTGGTCCACATTGCGGCTTACCGATCGAAGGCCTGCGCGCTCGCGTCAACTCGCCGCGGCATTATTGCTGCAAAACGCGCGCCAAACTGGCGTTGAGTTGGTGATCACACCAGAGTCGCTGCGCCAAGCGTGGGCCGATCTTGATGTATTCAACGATGAGGCGCGGCGCGCGTGCGGGCTTGAGGCATATGAATATCACTATCAACGGCAAATTCTGGACGGGCTGAGTTACGCGCGCACGCATCGGCCAGCTCTAGGTAAGGGTTCGCCCGCTGGCCAGTTCATCTTTTGTATTGACGAGCGTGAGGAGTCAATCCGCCGTGCGATTGAAGAGCAAGGACCCGAGTGGGTGACATACGGCGCGGCTGGTTTCTTTGGTTTGGCCATTGACTACCGCGGTCTAGAAGATTTTGAAGCGGCGCCGTACTGTCCAGTTGTTGTCACGCCAGCGCATGAAGTGCATGAGTACGCCGATGACGATGCGATTGTCCATGAGCGGCGACGATCGCGCATGGGCGCGTGGAAGCATATGGAGTCGGCGATTGCGCGCAGCTCGCGTGGTTTGATTGGCGGGACCGGCGCATCACTGCTCGTTGGACCAATCGCGTCACTGTTTTCAGTTGCGCGTTTAGCTCTTCCGCGTGACTCCGCCGCCGCGCTGCACTCGGTGCAAGAATTTGTGGCGCCCAAGCCCGACACGGCACTTGGCTCAATTCGTAGCAAGGTCAATGTGGCCAAAAGTGGCAAGCCAATAGGATTCACCATTGATGAAGCCGCCGACCGACTTGCTGGATTGCTCAAGACCATTGGACTAGTAAAAGATTTTGCGCCGGTGGTAGTGGTCTTGGGCCACGGCTCCACCAGCCTGAACAACCCGCATGAATCGGCGCACGATTGCGGCGCGTGTGGTGGTCGCCGCGGTGGCGCCAACGCTCGTCTTGTGGCTGATCTTGTCAATCGCGCTGAAGTTCGTCATGCCCTGCGCGAGCGTGGCATTGACATTCCAGAATCCACCTGGTTTGTTGGTGGACTTCACGACACCGCGGATGATCGCGTGGACATTGCGGATCTAGATCAAATGCCACGGTCGATCGAGCCTGCTTGGCGGCAAATATGCGTTGTGCTTGAAAGTGCCCGCCGCGCGAATGCGCTTGAACGCTCGCGCCGCTTCGAGGCGTTGCCTTTGAATGCCACGCCCGAACAAGCTCTTACGCATGTTCAAGAGCGCGCCACGCATCTTGGTCAGCCAAGACCTGAGTATGGCCACTGCACCAACGCGTGTTGCATTGTTGGTCGACGCGACATCAGTCGCGGACTGCATCTTGATCGACGCGCATTTCTTGTGAGTTACGACGCAAGCATTGATAAAGATGCCGGCATTCTGGAGCGTGTGCTTGCCGCAGTTGGTCCAGTGGGCGCGGGAATTAGCCTTGAGTACTACTTCTCATCGGTTGACAATCAAGTGTTCGGTTGCGGGACCAAGTTGCCACACAATGTCACTGGCTTGATCGGCATTATGAACGGCCACCAAAGTGATCTTCGCACGGGCTTGCCGCTGCAGATGGTTGAAATTCACGAGCCCATGCGCCTGCTAATTGTGGTGGAGGCCACCACCGACGCGTTGTTGCAAGTGGCGGGTCGTCAAGCCGAAGTGCGCGAATTGGTGGTGAATGAGTGGGTGCAGCTTGTCTCGGTTCATCCAACTACGGGCGCCATGCATGTATGGGCTGATGGCGGTTTCAAACTATTTCAGCCAGACGCAGTTGAGCTGGATCGATTTCAGTATTCTCCACAGCGTAATTGCCAAGGGCGAGAACACCTTGCGCCCGCGTGGATTGAGAAAGGTTTTGCGTGAACGATATTCCGTGGCAAGCGTGGGCGGCGTGGTTGTCAATTCTGGCGCCGCTTGCGGGATCATTGGCGCTTGGAATGGTGGCATTGCTTGCGCCCAATATTCCCGTTGAGCGATCGGTGACGCGTTGTATGCAGGCCTGTCTTGCTTTGGCGCTAGCCAGCACGGTTGCCGTGGGCATTGGCAACGGGCTGGCGGGAAACACCGGAGATATTTTCTTTGGCGATTGGGTGATTGCGGGCGAGTATAAAATTCCGCTCACGCTGCGCATTGATTGGCTTGGCATTTTGTTTGCAACCATGTCCGCGCTTTTGGCTTTGCTTGTGGCGCGTTTCTCGCGCACCTATTTGCACCGCGATCCAGGGTTCTTTCGCTTCTTCTTCATGATGGGCGTGTTTGCAACTGGGGCGCAACTTGTGGCATTCGCCGGCGCGCTTGATTTAATGTTCGCTGGATGGGAAGCCGTTGGCCTTGCGTCCACGCTCTTTATTGGGTTTTTCCACGACCGCCCCGAGCCCATCCGATCATCGATTCGTGCGCTGAGCACTTATCGACTCTGTGACTCGGGCTTTCTACTTGCGGTTGTGGCGGCGCACGAGTGGCTGCATTCAACCACACTCGCCTCGCTGGATGGAATAAGTTCGCTGCCCACTTGGCAAGCCACGGTCATCGCCGCGCTTTTAATGGTGTCGGCCATGGGCAAGTCGGCGCAGTTGCCGTTCTCTGGATGGCTCTCGCGTGCGACCGAAGGACCGACACCATCAAGCGCTCTGTTCTATGGTGGAATCTCCATTCATCTTGGACTTTTTCTACTCCTACGCACATGGAGCGTGATCGACCACTCGCCAATTGTGGAAGGTGTTGGTATTGGCATTGGCTTGCTTACGGCGTTGTATGCGGCGTCAATTGCAAGAGTGCAGCCCGATGCCAAAGGCGCGCTTGCTCACGCCACGCTAGCGCAGGTGGGAATCATCTTCGCGGAGATTGCGGCGGGATGGACCACCATCGCGCTGGTGCATCTCTTGTGCCATGCGTCGCTGCGCGTTTGGCAATATCTGCGCGCGCCAAATATTCTGCACGATGCGCACCGAATTGGTGAGCACGCTCATTCAGGCGGCTCATGGCTACGCGTGTGGGTTCCATCAATTGATCGACGCCTGTGTGCAATGGCGCTTTCACGATGGCGACTTGATGAGGCCACAGACGCGCTGGTTGCGCCAGTGTTGCGGCTATCCCGGTTTCTTGCACGCGCCACAAGGATCAAGCCATGAGCACTATTGACCCAATGAATGTTGAGCCGTTCTTGCATCTAGATCTTGAGACCGCTTCAATTTTTATGTTGGTTTTATGCTGTCTTTTGCTTTGTTTGGCTCAGCGCGCGGGAGCGCGTGGCGGCATTGGCGTAGGCGTTCTTTTTGCATCGGCGGCGGCGCTTGCCACCACTTCGCTGCGAGCGGACATTGCGCTTGGAACGCTTGGCGCGGCGTGTTTGGTGCAAGCAAGTTTTTGCTATCGGGCCACGCACATCGGAGCGATAGGACTTGCCGTGGCGGGTATTTGCACCGCGCTTGCGGGTTGGCTTCATGGCCGCGGGGTGCAGGAGGCTGCGTTCATACTGTCCATGATCGCGCTCGTGATTCGTGTTGGTCCGTGGCCTGTGCAACTTGCAATGTCAAGCTTGACAACGCGCGCCATGGGAGAGCATGTGCGGCAACTTGGCATGCTCATGCCGCTGCTCTTTGTTCATCTGCGTTATCTTGACCACCTTGATCTTGCCATCGCGTGGTCGGTTCCAATGGTGCAAGTCGGTGCCTGCTCAATGCTGATTGGCGGGCTGGCGTCGCTGAGCACGCCAACGCTGAGCGGCTTCTTCATAATCACTTCAAGCGTGCATGGAGCGATTATTCTTATGGCTTGCGGCGCGGCGGGAGCGGGTCACGAGGCCGCGGCACTTTTTGCTGGAATGACAGCGTGTGTGGCTACTGGTGGATTGGGCGCAATTGTTGAAGCAGTGCGGCAACGAGCCGGGGAACGATCGCTTGTGGTTGCAGGTGGTTTGTCAAACTCCATGCCACGCCTGGCGGCGCTGTTTCTACTTTTTGGAGCTGCGGGCCTTGGTCTTCCAGCCACGGCTGGATTTTTAGCCGATGACCTCATGCTTCACGCGCTTTGGCAAGAGAGTCCAGTGAGCACGGCGATTGTCATCTTGTCCAACGGGTTGTTGGTCATTGCCACTTGGCGCGCCGCCACTCGTGTGTTCTTTGGTACAGATCCCATTCGCCACAGCGATGACGCGCGATTTGCGGATCGTATTTTGGCAGGCGCGTGTTTAATTGGTCTAGTTGTGCTTGGCTTTGCGCCACGCCTTGTGCTGGACCCATCACTTGCTCTGTTGAAAGCGAATCCAGTCGCGGGAATCGTCGAGACGCAAGGCGTTCGCAATTGATGAATCCAACCGATCTTGCGTAACGCGCTCCCCCACCGCGCTTAGTCTTGCACGGTGATTGAAATAATCTTGTCGCCGGCCTTGATCTTGTCGACCACTTCAACGCCTTTGACCACTTTGCCAAAGCAGGTGTGAACGCGATCCAGATGCGCGGTACCAGCGCGACTATGGCACACAAAGAATTGCGAGCCGCCGGTGTCTTTGCCCGCATGCGCCATGGAAAGAACGCCGCGATCATGATGCTGATTATTGCCGGTAGTTTCGCACTTAATCTTCCAGCCTGGTCCGCCACTGCCATTGCCAGTTGGGCAACCACCTTGAATCACAAAGTTTGGAATCACGCGGTGAAAGTTCAGACCGTCATAGAAACCTTTTTTGGCAAGCTTGTGAAAGTTGGCCACGGTAAGAGGTGCGTCAGTATCGAAGAACTCGACGAACATGTCGCCTTTGTCTGTTTTAATGGTTGCGGTTGACATGGGGGCAAATGATAGACGCAAATTGAGCGCGCTTCCAGTTCGATTGAAAATGTTTGCGTGAATTTGAGTAAATCCTTGTGGGCGGCGAACCGTTCATCCAATCAATTTCAAATGCACCCCAAATCCCCCTTGAATTCACTTGCAAAACAAGGCAACTTAGGGGCATGCATCCATTTCTTGACAACACATTTCTGTTTGATTGGAGTCAACTTAAGCCCGCCCACATGGAGCCGGATATTCGTGAGGCGTTGCGCCGCGCGACTGTGTCGGTGAACGGGGTGAAGTCGCTTAAGGGCTGCGATCTGACATACAAAAATGTGCTGCTTGGACTTGAATCCGCCACGCGAGATGTGTCGCGCGCGTGGGGCTTGGTTTCACACTTGGACGCGGTGTTGAACAGCGATGAATTACGCAAGGCCTACAACGCGCTGTTGCCAGAAGTGACGGCGTTCTTTACAGCCATGACGCTGGATGCGCAATTATGGTCAGTGCTCAAAGCCTACGCCGCAACCGACGATGCCAAATCGCTTACGGGTGTGCGCCGCCGCTTCTTGCAAGAAACATTGGCGGACTTTCAAGAGAACGGCGCCGATCTTGCCCCACAACAGAAGGAACGCCTTGCGGCCATTAACGAAGCGCTGGCGCAAAAGACGCAAAAGTATTCGGAGAATGTTCTTGATTCCACCAACGCGTGGGAGCATTTCATAGAGGATGAAAAACAACTCGCGGGTCTGCCCGAAAGTTCGCTGGCCGCGGCCAAGCAATCCGCCGCGGGAAAGAATCGCCCCAACGCATGGCGCTTCACGCTGCAAAATCCATCGGTGTCGCCAATTATGCAGTACTGCGACAACGCGGATTTGCGGCGCCTGTGTTGGGAAGGTCTGGGCGAAGTTGGTTTCAAAGGCGCGTGGGACAACACCGCGCTGGTTGGCGAAATTCTTGCGCTGCGCAATGAGAAGGCGCGCTTGCTGGGCAAGAAAAATTTCGCCGATGTCACCACCGCGCGTCGCATGGCGCGTACCGGCGACACGGCGCTGCAATTTGTTGAGAACATTGGCAAGCGTATTCGTCCCAAGTTTGACCAGGAAGTTGTGGAGCTGGAGAATTTCCGCGCCAAGAAAGTTGGCGACGCCGCGCGCGCCATGCACCCGTGGGAGTTTGGATATTTCGCCGAGAAATTGCGCCAAGAAAAGCACGGCTTTGATGACGAGGCGCTGCGTCCATGGTTTCCAATTGATGGCGTGATCGCCGGAATGTTTGGTCTGTTTGGCGATCTGTTTGGTATTCAAATTGTTGGCCGCGACAGCGCGTACACCTGCGCGCAAACCGGCAAGCGCGTGGTTACCGCCGCCGCCGCGCCGCGGGTGAATGCCGAGGCGGTCGAAGTGTGGCATCCAGAGGTTCGCTTTTACGAGGTGCGCGACGGCGATCGATTGATGGGAAGTTTTTACACCGATTGGTTTCCGCGCGAGTCAAAGCGCGGCGGCGCGTGGATGAATTTCTTTCGCACTGGTGGACCGCGCTCGGATGGTTCGTTCGCGCCGCACCTTGGTTTAATGTGCGGCAATTTCACGCCACCTGTCGCGGGTAAGCAAGCGTTGCTCACCCACGGCGAAGTCACCACGCTGTTCCATGAATTTGGACACTTGTTGCATCACTTGCTTGGCGATGTGGAAGTGGAATCGCTTGCCGGCGTTCGCGTGGCGTGGGACTTTGTGGAATTGCCTTCGCAAATTTTGGAGAACTGGTGTTGGCAAGCGGAATCGCTGGCGCTGTTCGCGCGCCATCATGAAACTGCGGCGCCGCTTCCGGCGGAGTTGCTGGCCAAACTTGACGCGGCGGCCAATTTCCGCGCGGCCTCTGTGTGCATGCGTCAACTTGCATTTTCCAAATTGGATTTAGACCTGCACATTCGCGCTCAAGAATTGCAGGGCCGCGATTTAGACGCGCACTGGAATGAGGATTTTGCGCAGTGGCAAGCGCGCTCCACGCGCAAAGGCACCGCCATGGCGCGGCGGTTCAATCATTTATTTTCGGAGGCCACGGGATATGCCGCGGGGTATTACTCGTACAAGTGGGCCGAGGCGCTAGAAGCCGACGCGTTCACACGATTCTTGAAAGAGGGCGTGCTGAACCGCAAAGTTGGCCGTGAGTTGCGCGACAAAATATTGTCCAAGGGCAATTGCGAGCCCGCGGAAAAACTATTCCGAGATTTCATGGGCCGCGACCTGGATCCAGAGGCGTTGTTGGTGCGCGATGGGTTGGCGTAAGACTGACTTACGCCATCCACCGCTTCCACCAGGAAATAATTTCCCCCAACCTATGCATGCGCAAATCGGGCGGACCCATGCGGCTTAAACCGTGGCTGGTCTCACGCGGGTAACGCACAAATCGCGTGGGCACATTCATTGTGCATAGCGCGGTGTGTATCTGCTCGCTCTGCTCAATGTTGCAACGCAAGTCGCCCTCTGAATGAATCAACAGCATGGGCGTGCGCGCGTTTTTAAAATGCGCAATGGGGCTTGCGCGCCACAACGCCTGCGGCTTGTCAAACGCCGCGCCCTTCCAATATTGATTTGGAACTTCAGGATGATCGCTGTTGCCGGCGTGACTGACCAAGTTGCTCACGCAGCGGTCGCTAATTGCGGCGCGGAAATTGTGATCATGCGCCACGGCCCAATTGGCCATGTATCCGCCGTACGAGCCGCCCATGATTCCCATGCGCGCGCGATCAATGCCGCGGTCCTTGCGCATGGTTGCGATGACAGCTTGCACATCTATCCAATCTTTTGTGCCCCACGCGCCGCGAATGGCCGCGGTGTGTTTCATGCCGTAGCCCTTGGAGCCGCGCGGATTGGAAAACCAAACTTCATATCCTTGAGCGCACAACAATTGAAACTCATGAAAGAACGTCATGCCGTACTGCGCGTGCGGACCGCCGTGCACTTCTAAAATGGCGGGCACGCGTCCCTTGGCCGCGCGCGGACGCATGGTCCAGCAATGAACTTTGTGGCCATCTTTGGCTGTAATCCAGCGTTCGTTGGGCTCGACCAATTCAAGTTTTGCAACAAGCGCGTCGTTGAATGTGGTGGCTTGGCGCGCGGCAAAAATTCCACGCTTCACTTCAAGCACATGCACTTCGCCTGGTTGAGTTGCCGTTGAGCGAACGCACGAAAGGCGCCAACCATCCGCGCTGAAAGTTCCAAGCGAAATTTCCGTGCCAAGATCCGTGTGAAACGCAATCGCTCCGCCACGCGCGGCCACGCTGGCAACTCGCCCGCTTCCATGCCAACCCGCGCGAAAGAAAATGGCGCTTGAATCTGGAAACCATCGAAGCTGTGGTTCGAACGCTGGATCACCAGCGTCGCTTAATGTTGAAGCCATTAAACACAAATCAGACTTGGCGGTCAGGCATATGGTCTTGCGCGCGCGGCAGTCATGCACAAACAGTTCAACATTGGCGGTGCCGTACATGCTGTCAGCGCCAACGCGACCGGCCCACGCAATGCTGAAACCGTCGGGGCTCCAACGCGGCTGCGACTTTGGACCCTTGGCAATACCCGTCATGCGCGCCGTTTCATGTTTGGCGCGCGTGCCGAATGAAACAATAAACAATTCGGTGTCCAGCGCGCTCCACGAGGCGCGCGGGTTTTTGTTGCCGGCCACCACCAACGCGTTTCCATCCGGCGACCAATCAAATGAATACAAACCCAGCGTGTCGGTGAATACTTCTTCAACATTGCCGCGCTCAACATCAAGCACCTGCAAGGCAAATCGCTGGCCATCAAAATAGCCGTCGCCATCAAGACGATAGTTTTCATTTTCAATCACGCGCGGCGGCGTGGACAAACCATGTTGCTCACGCGCCTTCTTGGCTTGCGCGGTCCATTGCGCCTGCGTTGCACGAAATCCAAACGCAAGACGCCGGCCGCACGGACTCCACGCCAAATCGCGAACGGCTCCATGCGGCATGCTCAGCAATTCGCGCGGCGCGCCGCCCTTGTGCGACACAATCATGATGCGCGGCGTGAGCACGGCGTCGTTGCGACTAAAAGCAATCTTGGTTCCGTCGGGGCTCCAACGCGCAAGCGTGTCCTTGGGTCCCTTGGTCACGGCGCGCGGCGCACGTTTGCAATCGGCGTCAGCCACCCACACGGAAGTCTCGTATGTATTGCGCGCGCCAACAATCTTGCGTTGAAATAAAACTTGGCGGCCGTCGGGCGACATGCGCGGGTCGCCAACACCAACAAGCTTCAGAAGATCTTGCGGCGTAATACTGCGGCGGCGCGAGCCAGCCAATGCGGTGCGTTTTTGTGCGGTAGTGCGTGCTGCCATTTGTGTTTCAATTCATTGGTGAATCATCGCGCGTGCGGCGTGACCCTGTTATCCAAATTTAGACGCTAAATCTGGAGTCGAGTCCCTTTTTAGACAAATCGAAAACAAGTCTAACCTTAACGTGTTTCGCTTTCAGTTTGGCCCACAAGCATGCTTCTCGCGTTGCGAGCATTTTGCCAGCATTATGAAACCGCTCCATCAGCGCAACGCAACGCGCGCAACATTCAACATCAAGCGTTGCCCCATACGTAGAAATCAATGCTGCACACTTCTTTAAATCCAAGCTTCACACAGATCGGCGCGGACGTCATGCGATCGCCCTGCAATACCGCCGTGTCCTTGCCCAAGGCGCGGGCGTCCGCAAGTCGTTTAGCCATCATCGCCGTATAGATGCCGTGGCCACGATATTCATTCAGCGTGGCCGCACCTTGCATCACAGCGATGGTGCTGTTTGGAGGCGCAAATATGCTGGAAACCGCCACTGGTTCCTTGACACCATCTAGAAACGCGAGATAGTGATTTCCGGAGTCGACGCGCCACAATAAGTCGCAGTAAATGTCGGCCAACTTTTCTGGCATGGGATAGGCGGTTGTATACAAGCGAATCAAAGTATCTCTATC
>SXGQ01038685.1_pt1 | contig 12649 bp, 7 predicted proteins | sample 3178371 | NCBI WGS metagenome assembly SXGQ01 (sample SAMN11356859, study PRJNA531348) | freshwater metagenome | isolation source: freshwater sample F1-20 | place: China: Fuxian Lake, Yuxi | collected 2017-12-25
AGACACAGGACCGACAGGTCCACAAGGTGACACTGGCCCTACTGGTCCTACAGGTGCTCAAGGTACTGGCGTAACAATTCTTGGTTCTTATGCAACTTATGAATTACTTGTTGCAGCACACCCAACTGGAACTGCTGGTGATGGTTACTTAGTTGCTGGTGATTTGTATGTTTGGTCTGACACATCAGGTGACTGGGAAAACGTTGGAAACATTCAAGGTCCGCAAGGTGACATTGGTCCAACAGGTTCAACAGGCAACATCGGACCAACAGGTCCAACAGGCGTAACAGGTGACATTGGTCCAACAGGCGCGACAGGCGACATTGGTCCAACAGGCGCACAAGGAGATATCGGTCCAACAGGCGCGACTGGTGCACAAGGAGATATCGGTCCAACAGGACCAACTGGTGTACAAGGTGATCAAGGTGCTACTGGTCCACAAGGTGATCAAGGTGTAACAGGACCTACAGGTACAACAGGTGATACAGGAGCAACAGGACCAACTGGTGTACAAGGTGATCAAGGTGTAACAGGTCCAACAGGTGCAACAGGCGCCACCGGCCCCACAGGGACAACTGGTCCAACAGGCTCTGAAGGTAATTTTGCAATTGCGTCAAATGTACCTCCGTCTTCACCAGGCGAAGGTGATGCGTGGTTTAACAGCATCACAGGAAAAGTTTATGTCTACTACGATTCGTATTGGATTGAAGTTGGTGCAGCTCCTGTAGGAGCGACTGGAGCAATTGGTCCAGTTGGTCCAACTGGCGCAGCATCAAATGTTACTGGTCCAACTGGAGCAATTGGACTTACAGGAGCTCAAGGTGCTACAGGCGCACAAGGTGTTGAAGGTGTCACTGGACCAACTGGTGCACAAGGAGATATCGGTCCAACAGGTGCAACAGGTGCGGCCTCACAAGTAACAGGACCTACAGGACCTACAGGCGCAGATTCACAAGTAACAGGACCAACAGGTGTTACTGGACCGGCAGGCGCAGATTCACAGGTAACAGGACCAACCGGTACTACAGGACCAACTGGTGCAGCAGGACCTACAGGGCCAACAGGCGCTACAGGCGCAGATTCACAAGTAACAGGACCAACTGGTACTACAGGACCAGTCGGTATCAACTTCCGTGGTCCATGGTCTGCACTCGAGCCGTATCCACCATATGACGCAGTAACTTATACTGGCGTAAGTGGACTTAACGCTGTGTACTTGCGAGTAACTACAACTTCTTCAGTTGGTTCTAACCCAGAATCTGACGCAAACTGGGAAGAGCTTGTTTCAACAGGCGACAAAGGTCCAACCGGTCCAACCGGTGCGCAAGGCGCGACAGGCAGCACTGGACTTACAGGTGTAACAGGCCCGTCGGTAACTGGTCCTACAGGCGCTCCTTCAAATGTTACTGGTCCAACTGGTACTACAGGACCGACAGGCGCACAAGGCGTAACTGGCGCAACTGGTAACTTTGGTGGTGCAAGTTTTGATTACACGTTTAGCACAAACACAACTGACTCTGATCCCGGACTTGGAAATCTTAAGTTTAATACACTGTCACTTTCATCTGCAACGCAAATGTACATTGATGATACTAACGATAGCGCAATTGACATTCAGCAATTCCTTCGCACAATTGACGACAGTTCAAGTGAGATAAAAGGCCACTTTAGAATCTCAAATAAAAATGACTCAGCTGACTTTGCACTTTTTACAATTACCAGTATTATTGAAGCAACTGGATACTTTAAAGTAGCTTGCTTATGGTTAACTGGCTCTGACTCATTCTCAAACACAGAAGACGTTATTATTACGTTTGCACGGACTGGTGATATGGGTCCTCAAGGACCAACAGGCACAACAGGACCTACAGGACCTACAGGGTCGACTGGCCCAACTGGCCCAACTGGTGCAACAGGACCAACTGGTACTACAGGACCAACTGGTACTACAGGACCTACTGGTGCGGACTCACAAGTAACAGGACCTACAGGCGCAACCGGTGCGGCCTCACAAGTAACAGGACCTACAGGCGCAACTGGACCAACCGGTGCGGACTCACAAGTAACAGGACCAACAGGTGTTACTGGACCAACCGGTGCGGACTCACAAGTAACAGGACCTACAGGCGCACAAGGCTCAGCAGCTGGTATTACTTTTACTGTTGGAAACGCCGGTAGTGGCGCTTACGTAATAAATGGTCAAAATAACCCAACTTTAGTTGTTCAACGCGGTGCCCGCTATGTCTTTAGTCTTAATGCAAACGGACATCCATTCTGGATTCAAACAGTCAATTCCGCATATAGCTCAGGAGACGTCTACACTAGCGGAATAGATCAGCAAGGTATCGCTGTAGGTCAAACAATTTTTGAAGTTCCATTTGATGCACCGAGTTTGTTGTATTACGTATGCCAATATCACTCATCGATGCGTGGAACAATTGTTGTATCAGATGCTGGAGGCCCAACAGGCGCAACTGGACCAACCGGTGCAGATTCATTTGTAACTGGTCCAACAGGTCCAAGTATTACAGGCCCAACGGGTACTACAGGACCAACTGGTGCGGACTCACAAGTAACAGGACCTACAGGACCAATTGGCGCGACTGGTCCAACTGGCGCGACTGGACCAACTGGTACTACAGGACCGACAGGCGCAGCTATCACCGGTCCAACCGGCACGTTCAGCACAGGCGCTTGGGCAACGTACACTCCAACGTGGACTGCAACTACAACTAATCCAACCATTGGTAATGGAACACTTCAAGGACGTTACCTTGAGATTGGCGCTGCAGTGTTTGGCGAAATCCGTGTAGTTTTTGGAAGTACATCAACACGTGGAAGTGGAGTGTACGCATTGTCATTGCCATTCGCATCAAACGGAATTAACTATCAACCAATGGGACAGGTAGTTATTCGTGACTCTTCAACAGCAGAACTATTTATGGGAACTGTTCTTGTTGACAATAGTGATTTTGCAAACTTAAAGTTGTATATGCATTCGCAAGAAGCAGTGTATGACGAGGGCGTTGGTGCAACCGAGTCTAATCCGACTTTCTTTGAAAATGGCGACAGCATTCTGATTACTTTCATGTATGAAAAGGCGGTGTAACACATGGCAATAGATTTTCCAAACTCACCCGCTTTAAATGAGATTTTCACAAGCGGAACACAGCAGTGGAAATGGACAGGGACAACATGGGACCTTGTCATTACAGAAATTATTGGTCCAACCGGACCGACAGGTCCTGAAGGTGATATTGGTCCAACAGGACCAACAGGCGCGACCGGTGCGACAGGCGCTTTCTCAACCGTTGCAAGCACGCCGCCGGTTTCAGGTGACGAAGGTGATTCATGGTTTGATGCAGCAAGCGGACAGATTTACGTTTACTATGACGGCTACTGGGTTGAGTCTGCATCAAGTATTGCAGGTGCGACTGGAGCAACAGGTGAGATAGGCGCAACAGGCCCAACTGGTGCAACTGGAGAAAGTGTCACAGGCCCAACGGGTGCGCAAGGTATTACTGGCCCAACTGGTGCTACAGGCGACATCGGACCGACCGGCGCAACTGGACCTACAGGCGCGCAAGGTGTAACTGGTGCGCAAGGCACAAACATTAACTTTATTGGAACAGTTTCTACAATTGCAAATCTTCCAAGCGTGGAAAACAACATCAACGATGCGTTTATTGTTGATGCCGATGGAAATCTTTACGTCTGGGACGGAGATTCTTGGAATGATGTTGGACAAATTGTTGGACCACAAGGTGAAGTAGGACCGACAGGCGCGACCGGTGCGACAGGCGCAAGTGTTACTGGCCCTACGGGTTCTCCTTCAGCAGTGCCTGGACCGACAGGACCAACGGGTGGAGCTGGACCGACAGGAGCATTTGGTGGACCAACAGGACCAACAGGTGTAGCTGGAAATGCTGGACCAACAGGCGCACAGGGTGATAAAGCTGGTTTTCAATATCTTTTTGCAACATCAACAACTGTAAATAACCCTGGCGCTGGCCTGTTTCGTCTTAACAGTGCCACATTAACGGCTGTCACAGCAATTGCAATCAGTGATACGACAACAAATGGTACTGACATTGATGCGTACCTTGACAGTTTTGGCGACTCAACAATGGCTGACAAGGGAGTTATTGTACTTAGAAGTAATAGCAATAGCGACACTAGTTTCCTTACATTTAAAGTAAACTCAGTAACTGATCAAGGTGCGTGGCACCAGATCACTGGAAGCTTTGTTTCAGGTACCGTACTGTTTAGCGCTAGTGAGCAAGTATCACTTGAATTTTTCCGTACCGGTGACTTTGGTCCAACAGGTTCGACGGGTCCAACTGGTGCTCCGTCAAACGTTGTTGGTCCAACTGGTCCAACTGGATCAACATCAACAATTTTTGTCGGTACAGTTACAACAAACACTGCAGGAGGCACCGCGCAGGTTACAAACGTTGGAACAAACACTGCTGCAACATTTAATTTTACAATTCCTGCTGGTCCAACAGGTCCAACAGGCGCAGCTGCAACAATATCAGTAGGCACAGTTTCAACAAATGTTCCTGGCGGAACTGTAACAGTAAATAACAGTGGTACGTCAGGTGGTGCAGTCTTTGATTTTGCAATTCCTGCTGGCCCAACCGGGCCAACTGGACCACAAATAACTGGTCCAACTGGAGCAGACTCATTTGTAACTGGCCCTACTGGTGCAACAGGCCCGACTGGGCCGTCAGGTCCTCGTGGTTTTCAAGGATACACTGGGCCGCAAGGTGATACAGGACCGACAGGACCGACAGGCGCTTCAGGAACAGATGGAGCAGATGGACTAGACGGAGTAACCGGTCCTACAGGAACTGCTGGACCGACAGGACCAGCAAATGGTCCAACAGGTGCAACAGGTGCGACAGGTCCAAGTGTTACAGGACCGACAGGTACTACGGGACTCACTGGTGCAACAGGTGCGACTGGTCCAACTGGATCAACAGGTCCAAGTGTTACTGGTCCAACTGGTGCTCAGTCAAACGTTGCTGGTCCGACTGGTCCAACTGGATCAACAGGTCCAAGTGTTACTGGACCAACAGGCGCACCATCAAGTGTTACTGGGCCAACAGGCGCAACAGGACCAAGTGTTACTGGGCCGACAGGTTCACAAGGAGATCTAGGCGCAACAGGCCCTGGTTACTTTAATTTAACAAGCAACACATACACCGTGTCTCACGTGCTTGATAACACTGATCTTGGTCAACTTGTCAGAATGAACGTGTCAACTGCAAATGTCGTAACAGTTCCACTTGATGCAGGTATTACAGACGCTGACCAAGGAGCACAGATTGTTGTTGTGCAATTAAACACAGGCTCCACTTCATTTTCAGCCGCTGTTGGTGTAACAATTTACTCAGAAGGAAACAAAACTACAATGCGCGGCCAATACGCTGTTGCATCATTGATTAAGCTTGGAGCAAATAACTGGTTGCTCAGCGGAAATTTGGTGACGTAATGTTGTTAGCACAGCACGGCGTGTTTGACGCTGTAGAAACTCCGTTCATTCCATCAACTTGGTCACAGCAGACATCGCCTTTTGGAACATACAACGTATACGACATTGCTTTTGGTGAAGGACTGTTTGTTGCCGTAGGTGAAGCAGGGCAGCTCGCAACGTCATCAGACGGAGTAACTTGGACACTACGCTTATCTTCATTTACAACTTCAGGGATTCAGTGCGTAGCGCATACCGGAGCAGAATTTCTTGCAGGAGGAAGCTCAGGAAAGATTGCGTACTCAGATAACGGAACCTCTTGGGTACAAAGAATATCACCATTTGGCTCTAGTGTAGTTCTTGGCGTTACATACTCATCGCGACTTGGTCTTTACGTTGCTGTAGGAGGAGATGGCAAGCTTGCTACATCGACAAACACAACTTCATGGGTGCTTCGCAGTTCTTCATTTGGAACATCATTCATATACGACGTAATTGAGACAGGAAGCATTCTTATTGCTGCTGGATCAGATGGAAAAATTGCTACATCAGTTGATGGTAGCACGTGGACACAGCGAATTTCAACTTTCGTACTAAGTAGAATCTATGCACTTGCTAGCAGCGGAACAATCATCATGGCAGTTGGCGATAACGGAAAACTAGCCACATCAACTGACGGTCTTACATGGACAGCACAAACGTCATCATTTGAGCCAACAAGCATTCGAGATGTGTCATACTACAATGATTCATATGTGGCTTCAGGCGCTAATGGCAAACTTGCAACATCGTTTAATGGTGTCGCTTGGACACAAAGAACTTCATCGTTTGATTTATCAACTGTAAATGCGCTTGTGTCGACTACATCTAAGACAATTGCTGTAGGCGACTCTGGAAAAATTGCAATGTCGGTAGGAGCGTAGATAGATGTACACTTACGAAATAACCGACAACCCGCCAATGTCAAAGATATCTAAAGGTAGTGAAGTCATTGATCTTTCAGGGCCTTGGGAATCAGTTGAGACAGCCACAGCGTGGGCAAAGGAATTTATTGTGCAGTTAAACAGCGAGTCAGCATAGAGACGGTCAAAATACAATGAGCAACAGAACAACTAACACAGGAGGTGGATCACATGCCGGCAATTGACTTTCCTGATTCACCAAGTATTGGTCAACAATTTAGCGGAGGCGGAAACGTCTGGCAGTGGACTGGGTCTGTTTGGCAGGTTGTTCGCGTAACACCAACCGGCCCGACCGGTGCGACTGGCGATACAGGTGCAACCGGTCCAACCGGACCGACGGGTGCGACTGGAGCAACAGGTCCACAAGGCAGTACTGGAAGTACTGGACCGACAGGCACAACCGGTGAACAAGGCGTAACAGGTGCGACTGGTCCCGGTGGGCAGTCATCTACGTTCTATGACTACCGCGCAAAAACTACAATAACATCGGGTGATCCTGGAGCTGGACACGTCATCTGGAATAATGTAGTTCAAACTACATCAACCATACTTCACATTAGTCATCTAACACGCAACAACGCGGACATTGACTATCTACTCGGTCTTATTAAGTTTGGTGATACTCTTCTTGTACAAGACTCTGATACCTCAGTTGACTTTCAGCAGTGGCAAGTTTCAGCAGCAATCACTGTTGTCACAGAGTCTTATGTCGCAGTTCCGGTAACGCTTGTTGACTCAGGTGGAAATGGAACAACAGGTTTTACAAATAATACTGAGGTTCTTGTTGTACTTGCAGTCTCCGGCGAGATTGGGCCGACAGGACCAACAGGACCTTCTGTCACAGGTCCAACCGGCTCTACAGGTCAAACTGGACCTACAGGCGCAACAGGCGCAACAGGACCGCAAGGTTCAGCAGTTTCAATTCTTGGTGAGTATGCAGACTATGCTGCACTTGTTGCTGCGCATCCAACGGGCGCAGCCGGAGATGGCTATTTAGTTGAGTCTGGTGACCTGTTTGTGTGGTCTCAGAATACATCGGAGTGGGTAAACGTTGGTAATATAGAAGGACCGACAGGCCCAACGGGTCCCGCTGGATATGTTGGTTCTGACGGTTCAACGGGTCCAACAGGACCAGCAGGGTCTGGTAACCTTGCAGCATCATGGTGGTTAGGAGTATAACGTGGCCGCAATTGAGCGTTTAGCAATTTTCAATCTTTCAGGTAGTGGCAGTACTGGCAGTTGGTCTAGCGATAGCACCTATCTTTGTTCTGTTATTGCGACAAACAAATCAGACACAGCGAACGCTACTATCTCTGCGTGGGTAGCACCTTTAGGTGATAACTCAGCGGAGTACCGTGGGTATATTGCTTATAAACTTCCATTAAGTGTCTCTAATACATATGAAACTATTCGTTTTCCCGTCATAAGTACAGATGTAATTTACGTTGAAGTAAACGGAAATGTCTCTTTTTCAATTGCTGGTATTGACCAGTTGAATGTGTGAGGTTAGGTAAATATGCCAGGATACGCAAAACAATCACTATCTGACCTTGGAGGCATCGTCTCGACCATTACGGTACGAAACGTAGGCGATTCCGAGCAGTTACTTTACACTGCCATAAAGAAGTCGGCTGTGGCTGGACTCATCGCAGCTAATCGGTCTGCAGGCACATTACCTGTCTCAGTCTACATTAAGAAAACGGTTTCAGCCAGTGTTTCCAACAAAGCATTGACAAGCAATGTTGCGACATTGACTACTTCGGCTGCTCACGGACTTTTTGTTGGCGACTCAGCGATAATTTCAGGAGTAGATGCAACGTTTAACGGAACCTATACGGTAGTTGCAGTGCCAACAGCCACTACATTTACCTATGCCAAGACCTCGTCTAACGTGGCAGGTGCCGCAGCAAGCGGCTCAGTAAGTGCTACCGCAACGTTTTATATTGTAAAGGATCTCCGCGTTAATAATGCGGAAAATAAAGAACTAATCGAACGCCCGTTTGTTATAGCCGCCTCAGATGCAATTTATGCAATTTCAGGAGTGGACGACGCCTTCGACATGGTACTATCTATCCAGGAAGGTGTGAACTAATGGCTGATGTTTTTAATGTTAACGACATTGCACAACAGACGTTTTACGGTTTTAAGTTAGACCACGATACTGGTAAACTTACCGTAGAAAAGCTAACTGGAGATGATCCAGTTCGCTTGCCAGACGACGTGCTTATCCGCAGTAATGATTACAAGCACTGGGTTTGGACACGTAGCACACTAGTTTTCTCATGGAATGCAAACGATAAAACCCGCCTATTAGTGGAGGTATTGTAAAATGGCGCAGCTCATCGATCTGGGCAAGCTTCGGTTCTATTGGGCTGGAAACTATAACTCAGCAACTGTATACGAGGTAAACGACGTCGTCAAGTACGGCGGTAACGTTTACGTTTACACCAATACTCTTTCAGTGGCAGGTAATCTGCCAACAGACACTGACTACTGGGCACTAATGATTTCTGGCCTTCAGTTTGAAGGTGAGTACAACGACGCGACAAGCTATCAAGTAGGCGACGGAGTTGCCTACGGCGGTATCGTCTATATTGCAGTCGCAGACACAACTGGCAATGAGCCACCAAACGCAACTTACTGGTCTCAGTTTGCAGATGGTATTCAATACGAAGGAAGTTATGCTGGAGGCACTACTTATCAGCTAAACGACATTGTTACATATGGCGGTAAAGCATATATTGCAACAGCACTTACTACAGGAAACGTACCAACTAACACAAGCTACTGGAACGTTCTAGTAGAAGGTGTTCGTGGACTTGGCGTTTACAACAATGGGACAGCTTATCTTCCAGGTGACATTGTAAGCTACGGCGGAAACGTATACATCAACATTCTTACCAGCACTGGAAACATCCCAACTAACGCCACCTACTGGAGCTTAATGGCGTCTGGTGTCAAGTATATCGGCGCATACGACAACGCCACGGCGTACAAGATCAACGAGATCGTCACCTATGGCGCAAAGATGTATGTTGCCAAGGGCGCAACGACAGGGAACCTTCCAACTAACGCAACATACTGGGATCAACTTGTTGACGGAATCTCAGCAGAAGGCGTTTACAACAATGCGACAGCATACGTTCCTGGTGATGTGGTTGCATACGGTGCAAACCTCTATATCGCAATCGATGAAACAACAGGCAACCTCCCAACCAACACAACATACTGGGACCTGTTTGTTGACTCAATCACAAGCGCAGGCGCGTACGCAGGTGGAACAACATACTACATTGGTGACGTAGTTCGCTATGGAGCATACCTCTATATCTGTAAACTACAGTCAACAGGTAACCTCCCAACCAACACAACATACTTTGATCTATTCGTGTCATCAATCGCAAGTGTGGGTGTGTACGCAGGTGGAACAACATACACGCTTGGCGACATCGTAAGCTACGGCGCAAACCTTTACATTAACAAGCTGCAGTCAACAGGCAACATCCCGACCAACGCAACATACTGGGACTTGTTCACTTCAAGTGTTCAAAGCGAAGGCGCGTGGAGCAGCGCAACAACGTACTACACTAACGACATTGTTACCTATGGTCCAAATACGTACATTGCACTTCGTGAGACAGCTAATGATGAGCCAGACGTCTCAGCAGCAGACTGGGCGATATTCGCAGAAGGCATTAACCTTCGTGGCAACTGGTCAACCTCGACACTTTACTACATTAACGACGTAGTAGTCCGCGGCGGATCAACCTACATCTGTATTCTTAAGCATTCATCGAGCGGAGACTTTGCAACTGATCTTGCCGCATCAAAGTGGACAAAGTTTAACGGTGGAATCCGTTGGCGTGGAGAGTGGACAACAAGCACTGCGTATCTCGTCGATGACGTCGCATACGCAGGCGTTAGCACATACATCGCGACCGCAGACTTCACGTCTGATGCAACATCGTTCGAGAATGACACTTACTGGGATCTCTTAGCTCTTGGTGCTGACTACCTTCCAAGCCAGGTTGGAAACGCAGGTAAGTTCCTCTCAACAAACGGATCAAACGCCGTATGGGCAGCAAGCGGTTCTCTTGACTCATTGACTGTTAACGACGGCCTTGAAGTCAACGGTGACACGATCAACCACGGCGATCTTTCTGTTACAACACGAGTAGTTAACGTCGTAAACCGCATCAAGACTAACAACGTTGCAACGCTTACAACCGATGAAGAGCACTTCTTTGACGCTGGTGACAGTGTTGTCGTCGCAGGTATTGACACGTACCCAGCAGATACTTTTGATGGAACATATGTAATTGCATCGACCCCAACTGCAACAACGTTTACATACGCAAAGACTGGTGCAAACGTTGGTTCAACTGTAACAACTGCAACAACAGCCACAGTAACTGGAAAAATTGCAGTCACAGGAACATCAACCTTTACAGGCAATGTCAGCGCAGTAGGTACCGTTGAGGTAGAAGGTACCTTGTACGTCGGACCAGACGCCGCTGACTTTGAAACTGATGCTGCGCTAACAAACGCAGTTGCAGTATTCCAGACTTCTGGAGACCCTGCGTCTTATGCACAAATTGCGTTTCGCAATGAAGAAACAACGTCGTCAACTGACGTTATTGCCTACGCAAGTAACGGTGATGATTCCTCCGGGTGGATTGACATGGGTATCACCGGTAGCGAGTTTGAACAAGCAGAGTTTGGTGTTACTAGCAAGAACGATGGTTACATCTTTATGGAAGCCCCAGCAAAACTTGTTGCTGCGGTGTCTAACGTAGCACTAACAAACAACATTGCCACGCTAACAACAAGTACAGCACACGGCTTTACCGTTGGCTACTCAGTAATTGTTTCGAACACCAGCGCAACGTTTAACGGTACATATGATATTCTAACAATTCCAACTGCTACCACGTTTACATATGCTAAAACAGCGGCAGACGTAGCGGCTGCTGCTGCACCTGCAGGCGCTTTGGCTAGCTCAGCAACAGGCGATGGCAACCTTGTACTTGCAACAGGCGGGCAAGGCGATAAGAACAAAATCGTATTTGGTGCAGGTGGATTTGAGTCCGGCGTAGTGCAGATGGAAATTACGCCTAACGATGGCGTGAATATCGCAATTAACACTGTGTCTATAAGCTCTACAACCGGAGCGCTTACCGTTGCTGGTGGCGCTGGTATTGACGGTGATCTGTACGTTGGCAGTGGTCTACACGCCGACGGCTCTGTTTACTTCGAGGCAACAGATGTTGAGGTATACATCGGACCAGACGCGGTCACATTTGCAAATACGCTTACAAATCCAATTCTTGTTGCAACTGCAAACGTCGCAGACTACGCACAAATTGCGTTCAAGAACTTCAGTAACACGGCCGATGCGTCATCCGACTTCCTTGCCTACGCAAGTAACGGTGATGATAACACTGGCTGGATCGACATGGGTATCACCAGCGCGTCGTTCAATGACGCTCAATTCACAATCACTGGAATCAACGACGGTTACATCTTCATGTCCGCGCCTTCTGGCACGACAGGCAAAGGTAACCTTGTTCTTGCAACTGACGATACAGGTACAGAGAACAAGATCGTCTTTGCAGCCGGCGGATTGTCCTCAGATAATGAGCAAATGTCCATCACTCCAGATCAAAACGTTCACATTGAAATTGCAACCGAGTCAGTCTCACCTACAACCGGTGCGCTTACCGTTGTCGGTGGTGTTGGTATCGCAGGTAACCTCAACGTTCAAGGCAACGTCGACATCGAAGGAACAATCGTCTTTGGTGGCGGTGGAACCACAGTAGAAACAGCCAACCTTGCAATTACAGATCCGTTCATATTCGTTGGTTCAGGAAACGGCGCAGACATTGTAGACCTTGGTCTAATCACCGAACACACAGTCACAGTTTCTCCAATTGCAGCAAATATCTCGAACAAGGCGTTAACAAGCAATGTTGCAACCATAACAACGAACGCAGCGCATACTTATCGCATTGGTGACATTGTTCTTGTCGCAGGCATTGACGCAACATTTAACGGTACCTACGCAATTACCACAGTACCTACATCCACTACTTTTACTTATGCTAAAACAGCGGCAAACGTAGCGTCAACCCCGGTATCTCCAGTAGTTGAAGTTCACGTCGAAAAACGACGCGTCTTTGACGGTATAGCACGTGACGCAACAGATAACGTC
>SXGQ01592235.1_pt1 | contig 12649 bp, 12 predicted proteins | sample 3178371 | NCBI WGS metagenome assembly SXGQ01 (sample SAMN11356859, study PRJNA531348) | freshwater metagenome | isolation source: freshwater sample F1-20 | place: China: Fuxian Lake, Yuxi | collected 2017-12-25
GAGGTCCTGCAGTTCTTCGTCATCGTCGCCGCGCTCGTGCCGCTGACGATCATCGCGCTGCACAAGGTGGGCGGCTGGCAGGGCGTCGTCGACAAGGTCCAGCCCGGGCCCGAGCAGCTGTCGTCGTGGCCGGGCACCGACCTCACCGGCATCGACAACCCGTTCTGGTCCGTGGTCGGGCTGGTCCTCGGGCTCGGCTTCGTCCTGTCGTTCGGGTCCTGGACCACCAACTTCGTCGAGGTGCAGCGCGCCATGGCGTCGTCGTCGATGTCGGCCGCCCGGCGCGCCCCGATCATCGGCGCGTTCCCGAAGATGTTCATCCCGTTCGTCGTCATCATCCCGGGCATCATCGCCGCGATCGTCGTCCCCGAGCTCGCGGCGCTCAAGTCCGGCGGCGACGCCCAGGGCGTCACCTACAACGACGCCATCCTGCTGCTCATGCGCGACCTGCTGCCCAACGGCATGCTCGGCGTCGCGCTCGCCGGGCTCCTCGCGTCGTTCATGTCCGGCATGGCCGCCAACATCTCCGCGTTAAACACCGTCTTCTGCTACGACCTCTGGCATCAGTACGTCGTGAAGGACAAGGAGGACGGCTACTACCTGAAGGTCGGACGCGTCGCGACCGTCGGCGCCACCGTCGTCGCCATCGGCACCGCGCTCATCGCGTCGAACTACGACAACCTCATGGACTCCCTGCAGACGCTCTGCGGGTTCTTCAACGCGCCGCTGTTCGCCACCTTCATCCTCGGCATGTTCTGGAAGCGCATGACCGCGACCGCCGGCTGGTCCGGCCTCGTCGCCGGCACCGGCGCCGCCGTGCTCGTGGCCGTCCTCAGCGAGGACGCGCTCGGCCCCGCCAGCATCGGCGTGATCGGTCTCTCCGGGCAGGGCGCGTCGTTCGTCGCCGCCGGGGCCGCCTTCGCCGTCGACATCCTCGTGAGCGTCGCCGTCACCCTCGTGACCGCACCGAAGCCCGAGAAGGAGCTCGTCGGGCTGGTCTACTCCCTGACGCCCAAGGAGGACCTCGTCGACCCCGACGAAGGTGCGCTGCCCTGGTACCAGTCGCCGGTCAAGCTCGCCGGCATCGGCCTGGTCCTCGTCGTCGTCCTCAACGTGATCTTCCGGTAGGAGCACAGCATGAGCGAGAAGCACACCGCGGGCGCGTTCGACGTCCGCACCCTCATCGGCGGCCTGCTCGGCGTCTACGGCCTGATCCTCACCGGCCTCGGCCTGTTCCGCGCCACCGAGGCCGAGCTGGCCCGCGGCGACGGGCTCAACATCAACCTCTGGGCCGGCATCGGCATGCTCGTGGTGGCCGCCGCGTTCCTGACCTGGGTGCGCGTGCGTCCGCTCGTCGTCCCCGCCGAGCCGACGTCGTCACCCGCCGACGGCACGTCCGACGGCAGCTGAGCCGGGCGTCGCTGTACCTTTCGCCGCCCACGGCCCGGCACCCCCGCCGGGCGGGCCTACTCCTCGCGCAGGCGCGGGACGGTCGCGTTGGCGGGCTTGATGCCGAGCTTGTCGGCGTAGAAGGCGCGGACGACGTCCATGTCGGCGCCGACGTCGTCGGAGGCGACGAACGTCGGGCCGTAGCCCATCGTGCGCGTCGGCGGGTCGAAGAACGCCAGCGTGATCGGCAGGCCGGTCTCGCGGGACAGCCGGTGGAAGCCGGACTTCCAGTACTCGCTCCGCGAGCGTGTTCCCTCGGCGGCGATGACGAGCCGGAAGTCCTCGCCGTCCCGGGCCTCCGCGGCCAGCTCGCCGACCACGCCACCCGCGTCGCGACGGTCCAGCGGCACACCGCCGAGCGCACGCAGGACCCACCCGAGCGGTCCCTTGAACAGCTCCTTCTTCACCAGCACGCGCGGGTGCGCCCCGTCGTGCCACATGACGAGCAGCATCGTCACGAAGTCCCAGTTCGAGGTGTGGGGCGCCCCGACGAGGATCCCGCGCGACGGCGTCTCCCCGACCATCGTGTAGCCCATGCGGCGGATGACGAACCGAGCGAGACGTTGGCGCATGCGGCGAGCGTAGCCGCGTCGGGTGCTCCGCTCGTCGGACCGTCCGTGCCTCGTCGGTAGCATCGTCCGGTGAGCACTGCCGACCGCACCGACGCCGACGACCGTCCCGACACGTCCCACCGCTACACCGCCGCCCTCGCCGCCGAGATCGAGGCGCGCTGGCAGGAGCGCTGGGAGCGCGAGGGCACCTTCGAGGCCCCGAACCCGACCGGCGAGCTCGCGGGCGACGGCGAGCTGCCGGCGTCGACGTACTACCTGATGGACATGTTCCCGTACCCGTCGGGCGCCGGCCTGCACGTCGGCCACCCGCTCGGCTACATCGGCACCGACGTCGTCGGTCGGCACCAGCGGATGCTCGGCAAGAACGTGCTGCACACGCTGGGGTACGACGCGTTCGGCCTGCCGGCGGAGCTGCACGCCATCCAGACCGGCGAGCACCCGCGCGCCAACACCCTCGCGAACATCGCGAACATGCGCCGACAGCTGCGCCGCCTGGGCCTCGGCCACGACCAGCGCCGCTCGTTCGCGACGATCGACCCCGACTTCGTGCGCTGGACGCAGTGGATCTTCCTGCAGATCTTCGACGCCTGGTACGACGAGGAGACCGGTCGCGCGCGACCCATCGCCGAGCTGCGCGAGAAGCTGGGCACCGACGACCCGGCGGTCATCGACCCGCACCGCCTGGCGTACGTCAGCGAGTCGCCGGTGAACTGGTGCCCGGCGCTGGGCACGGTGCTCTCCAACGAGGAGGTCACCGCGGAGGGCCGCAGCGAACGCGGCAACTTCCCGGTGTTCCAGCGCAACCTGCGCCAGTGGCAGATGCGCATCACCGCGTACGCCGACCGCCTGCTCGACGACCTCGAGACCGTCGACTGGCCCGAGCCGGTCAAGCTGATGCAGCGCACCTGGATCGGCCGCTCCCACGGCGCCGAGGTCGACTTCGAGGTCCCCGACGTCGAGAACGCCTCGATCCGCGTGTTCACGACGCGACCGGACACGCTGTTCGGGGCGACGTACATGGTGCTGGCGCCCGAGCACGAGCTGGTCGACGCGATCGTCACCGACACCTGGCCCGAGGGCACCGACGAGCGCTGGACCGGCGGAGCCGCCTCGCCCACCGAGGCGGTCGCGGCCTACCGGCACGCGGCGTCGCGCAAGACCGACGTCGAGCGCCAGGAGAGCAAGGAGAAGACGGGAGTCTTCACGGGCGCCTACGCGGTGAACCCGGTCAACGGCGAGCAGGTGCCGGTGTTCGTCGCCGACTACGTGCTCGTCGGCTACGGCACCGGCGCGATCATGGCCGTGCCCGCGCACGACGAGCGCGACTTCGCGTTCGCCACGGCCTTCGGCCTGCCGACGCCGCGCGTCGTCACGGGCGGGGACGAGCTGCCGTGGACGGGGGAGGGCGTGGCCACCGCGTCGTCGAACGACGAGCTCAGCCTCGACGGCCTGTCCGTCGCGGAGGCGAAGGCCCGCATCATCGCGTGGCTGGAGGACAAGGGCCTCGGCACGGGCACCACCACCTACCGCCTGCGCGACTGGCTGTTCTCCCGCCAGCGGTACTGGGGCGAGCCGTTCCCCATCGTCTTCGACGACGAGGGACACCCGCACGCGGTGCCCGACCACCTGCTCCCGGTCGAGCTGCCCGACGTGCCGGACTACTCGCCCCGCACGTTCGAGCCCGACGACGTCACGAGCGAGCCGGAGCCGCCGCTCGGTCGCGCGCACGACTGGCTGGAGGTCGAGCTCGACCTCGGCGACGGCCCACGTCGCTACCGTCGCGACACCAACACGATGCCGAACTGGGCCGGCTCCAGCTGGTACCAGCTGCGCTACCTCGACCCGCACAACGCCGACGCGCTCGTCGACCCGGCCAACGAGGCGTACTGGATGGGTCCCACGGACGCCAAGACGACCGGCGGCGTCGACCTGTACGTCGGCGGTGTCGAGCACGCGGTGCTGCACCTGCTGGACGCGCGCTTCTGGCACAAGGTGCTGTTCGACCTGGGCCACGTGAGCAGCGCCGAGCCGTTCCACCGGTTGGTCAACCAGGGCTACATCCAGGCGTACGCCTTCACCGACGCGCGCGGCACCTACGTGCCGGCCGACGAGGTGGAGGAGCACGTCGCCGACGACGGCAGCACCACCTGGACGTACGAGGGCGCCCCGGTCACCCGCGAGTACGGGAAGATGGGCAAGAGCCTGAAGAACGTCGTGACGCCCGACGAGATGTACGACGAGTACGGCGCCGACACGTTCCGCGTGTACGAGATGAGCATGGGCCCGCTCGACCAGTCGCGACCGTGGGAGACGCGCGCCGTCGTCGGCGCGCAGCGCTTCCTGCAGCGTGTGTGGCGTCTCGTCGTCGACGAGGAGGCCGGCGAGAGCCGTGCCGCCGACGTCGCGCCCGACCGCCCGACGCTGCAGGTCCTGCACCGCACGATCGACGGCGTCGCGGCCGACCTCGACGGCCTGCGGTTCAACACCGCGATCGCGAAGCTGATCGAGCTGACGAACCACTGCACGAAGGCCTCGGTGACCAGCCGCGAGGTGCTCGAGCCGCTCGTGCTGATGCTGGCACCGTTCGCCCCGCACGTGGCGGAGGAGCTGTGGTCGCGGCTCGGCCACGACGCCTCGCTCGCCCACGCGCCGTTCCCGCAGCCCGACCCGAGCCTGCTGGTGGCCGACACCGTCACCTGCGTCGTGCAGGTCCAGGGCAAGGTCCGCGCGAAGCTCGACGTCGCGCCCGACGTGTCCGAGGAGGAGCTGACCTCCCTCGCGCTGGCCGAGGAGAACGTGCAGCGAGCCATCGACGGCCGCGAGGTCCGCAAGACGATCGTGCGCGCCCCCAAGCTCGTCAACGTCGTGGTCTGAGGGGACGGGACCGACATGGCGGCGCGACGCATCGCGGTGGTGACCGACTCCACCGCCTCCCTCGACCCGGCCGACGCCGAGCGCGAGGGCATCACCGTCGTGCCCCTCAAGCTCGTCATCGGGGCGGCGACCTTCACGGAGGGCGTCGACGCGACGCCGGACGACGTGGCGCAGGCGCTCAAGGACTTCGTGCCGGTGAGCACGTCGCGCCCGACGCCCGAGGAGTTCGCCGCGGTCTACGCCCGCCTCGCGCAGGAGGGCCACGACGCGATCGTCTCCGTGCACCTGAGCGCCGAGATCTCCGGCACCTTCGAGTCGGCGCAGGTGGCTGCGCGGGAGGCCCCGGTGCCCGTCATGTGCGTCGACACCCGACAGGTCGGGATCGCGACCGGGTTCGCCGCAGGGCGGGCGGCCGCGGTCGCGCGGTCGGGTGGCGACGAGGCCGCCGCCGTCGGGGCGGCCCTGGCCGCGGGCGAGTCGTCGAGCGTGCTCATGTACGTGGACACCCTCGAGTACCTGCGCCGCGGTGGACGCGTCGGCGCTGCCACGGCCCTGATCGGCTCGGCCCTCGCCGTGAAGCCGTTGCTCACGCTGCGCGACGGCGTGGTGGTGCCGCTGGAGCGCGTCCGCACGTCGGCCAAGGCGGTGGCGCGGCTCGAGGCCCTGGTCGCGGAGGCGGCCGAGGCCGCGACCGAGGGCTACGACATCGGGGTGCAGCACCTCGCGAACCCCGACCTCGCCGACCAGGTCGCGGAGCGGCTGGCTGGTGCGCTGGGCCGTGACCGTGTGCCGGTCAACGAGGTCGGCGCGGTCATCGGCGCGCACGTGGGCCCCGGCATGCTCGCGGTGACGGTCACGCCCCGTCTGGGGTAGGCGCAGGCGCCAGCGGCGTCCAGAAGGTGACCTCGAGGTCGCCGGTCAGGAGCTCGTGGCGCCGGTCGAGGAACTCCTGCATCGTGGGTGTCGCGAGGTGCGCCGCCAGGGCGGCGCCGTCGGCCCACTGCTCGTAGAACCTGAGGTCGCCGTCGGGGCCGCGGTGCAGCTCGTAGACGCGGCAGCCGGCCTCGGCGCGCGTGGGGGCGAGGAAGGAGCGCAGGGTGCGCTCGAGCTCGTCGGCCCGTCCCGGTCGCGCGCGTGCGGTGCCGACGAGGGCGACAGGCGTGGGGGAGTGCAGCACGGCCTCAGGTACGATCTCGCTCATACCTGCGACCCTAGGACGGGACGCAGGTACGATGCAAGACGTACCTCAGGAGACCGACGGAGGGAGCGCAGGTGACGGACCGGGAACCCGGGGTGCCGGCAGACCTCCAGGCCGTGCTCGCGGCCCTGGCCGACCCGCACCGGCGGCGGGTCGTCAGCAGCCTCGCGCGCGAGGACGCCGACGTCGAGCGACCCTGCGGCTCCTTCGACCTGCCGGTCTCCAAGGCGACGCGGACGCACCACTTCCGCGTGCTGCGCGAGGCTGGCCTGGTCGAGCAGCGCTTCCACGGCAACGGCAGCAGCGTCAGGCTCCCGCGTGACGACATCGAGCGCACCTACCCGGGGCTGCTCGCGCTCCTCGTCGCCGAGGACTGACGACCGCTCCGTCTGCAGGTCCTGTCCACAGGGGTCGACGGCGACGGCGTTCGTCGTCCACAGGCGCCACGACGACCCGTTCCGGGACGTCGCGAGGTGCCTAGCGTCGAGGGGTGAGCACCCCACGGCACGGACCGCGTCCGGCACCACCCCAGGAGACCCGCGCCGAGGTCGCGCGGCGCCGGCTCGCCCAGCTCGCCGCGTCGTTCGAGGCCACCCACGACGAGGACCCGTTCGACCGGCTGGTGGGCCCCGTGCAGCACCCGGCGGGCCCGACCCCCGACGTCGCCGAGCGCGGGTCGCCCGCGCCCGGTCGACGTCGTGCGGACCCCAGGCCGCGCGGGGGACTGTCCGGCGTGCACCTGCGGGTCGTGGCCACGGCCGCGGTCGCGGCGGGCGTGCTCCTCACCTGGTGGCTCCTGGCGGAGCGCCCGCGCACGTCCGACGTCGACCGACCGCTCGAGGTCTCGGCCCGGGCCGACCCGACGGGTGCTTCGGCGGCCGAAGGCGGCGCGGAGGACGACGGGCGCGTCGTCGTCGACGTGGCCGGTCAGGTCAGGCGGCCCGGCATCGTCACGCTGCCCGCGGGGTCGCGGGTCCACGAGGCCATCGAGCGGGCCGGCGGGATCAAGGGCGCGCTCGACCAGCCGACGCTCAACCTTGCACGCGTCCTCGTGGACGGCGAGCAGATCCTCGTCGGCGTCGCCCCTCCCGCAGCCGCCGTGGCCGGCCCGGGTGCGGGCGGCACGGGCGGGCCGGGCGTCGCCGTCAACCTCAACACGGCCACGCTCGAGGAGCTCGACGCGCTGCCCGGGGTCGGTCCGGTCACCGCGCAGGCGATCCTCGACTGGCGCACCGAGAACGGGCGCTTCACGTCGGTCGACGACCTGCTCGACGTCGCCGGCATCGGCGAGAAGACCCTCGAGGACCTCCGCGACCGCGTGAGCGTGTGAGGCGCCCGGTCCTGGCGCTCGCCGGCGTCGACGTCCGGCTGGTGCCGGCGGCGCTCGGGGCGTGGGCCGTCACCGCCTGGGGCGTGACCGCCGGGCCGGGCGCCACCGTGGCGGTGGCTCTCGGGGCGGTCGTGGTCGCGGGCGCCGGGGCCCGGCGCTGGCCCCGCGTCGCGCTGGTGGCGGTGGCGGTGGCCGCCGTCGCGACGTCGGTGACCTGGCGGCTCGGCGACGTCCGCGCGACCCCGACGTCGGCGCTCGCCGAGCAGCGGGCGCGGGTGACGCTCGAGGTGCAAGTGAGTCGCGACGCCCGCACCTTCGAGGGCGTCGGTGGTCCTGGCACGGTCGTGGGCCTCGTGGTGCTGCGGCTGCGCGACCAGCGCGGTCGGGTGCACGGCGTCCGCGACCCCGTGACGGCCTTCCTGGTCGGCGAGCACCGCGACCTCGTCGTCGGTCGCCGGCTCACGGTCGACGGTCGACTGTCGCCGCCCGACGACGACCAGGACACCGCGACGCTGCGGGTCGAGCGACGCTCCGCCGTGCAGGGCAGCTCCTGGTGGTGGTCGGCCTCCGAGCGCGTCCGAGCCGGTGTGCGCCACGCCGTCGACCACGTGCCCGGCGCACCCGCCGCCCTCGTGCCTGCCCTCGTGGTCGGTGACGACGCCGACCTCTCGCCGCGCGTCGAGGAGGAGTTCCGACGCACCGGCCTGACGCACCTGCTGGCCGTCTCGGGGACGAACCTGACCATCGTGCTCGCCCTGGTGCTGGCGGTGGCGCGAGCGGGCCGGGCCCCGCCCCGCGTGCTCCTGGCGGTGGGTCTGCTCGGCGTCGTCGGGTTCGTGCTGCTGGCGCGGCCCGAGCCGAGCGTGCTCCGTGCCGCCGGCATGGGGGTCGTCGGCCTCGCGGCCCTGGGGCTGGGGTCGCGCGGTGGTGTCCGCACGCTCTGCGTCGCGGTCGTGGCGCTGCTGTTCTGCGACCCCTGGCTCTCGCGCGCGGCGGGGTTCGTGCTGTCCGTCAGCGCGACCGCCGGCATCCTGCTGTTCGCGCCGCCCTTCGTGCGGGCACTGGAGCGGTGGACACCGCGGTGGGTGGCCGTCGCGGTAGCCGTGCCACTCGCCGCACAGGCGGCCTGCACGCCGGTCATCGCGGCGCTCTCGTCCGAGGTGTCGGTCGTCGCCGTCGTCGCCAACCTCCTTGCGGCGCCGGCGGTCGCGCCCGCGACGGTACTGGGGCTGGTGGCCGGGCTCCTCGACCTCGTCGTCCCGTCGGTCGCCTCGGTCCTCGGCACCGCGGCCGCGGCCTGCGCCGGCTGGATCGTGCTCGTGGCGCACCACGCCGCGGCCCTTCCCGGGGCGAGCCTGGTGTGGCCCTACCCGTGGTGGTGGCTGCTGGGCGTCGTGCCGGTCGCGCTCTGGCTCGGCCGCCGTGCGGCCTCGCGTCCGGCCGTCGCGACCGGTGTGGTGCTGGGGCTGGCCCTGGCGATGCTGCGACCGCCCAGCCCCGGGTGGCCACCGCGCGGGTGGGTGATGGTGCAGTGCGACGTCGGCCAGGGCGACGCCACCGTGCTGCGCTCCGGCCCGGAGGAGGCGGTGGTCGTCGACGCCGGTCTCGAGCCCGTCGACGTCGACCGCTGCCTGCGCGGCCTCGGCGTGCGGCGCGTCCCGGCTCTCGTGCTGACGCACGGCGACGCCGACCACGTGGGCGGTAGGTCGGGGGTGGCGGCCGGTCGTGCGGTCGGCGCGGTGCTCGTCGGACGCCCCGGGCCCACGGTGCCGGGGGTCCCTACTCGCACGGTGTCCCGGGGCGACCGTCTCGTGGTGGGCGACCTGACGGCCGACGTGCTCTGGCCGCGGGCCCGGCCCGGCACGACGAGGGACCGGAGGGTCGAGGTCGACCGCAACGCCGACAGCGTGGTCCTGCGGGTGGTCGTGCGGGGCGTGACCCTCCTGCTGACCGGCGACGTGGGGGAGGAGGCGCAGGAGCACGTGCTCCGCGCCGGCAGCGTCGTGCGGGCCGACGTGCTGAAGGTCGCGCACCACGGCAGCGCCGACACGTCGTGGCGGTTCACGCGTGCGGTCGCGCCACGCCTGGCCACCGTGTCCGTCGGGGCCGACAACGACTACGGGCACCCCAGCGGCACCGCCCTGCGGATGCTGCGCCAGGTCGGCGCGGTGGTGCACCGCACCGACCACGAGGGCGACGTCGCTGTCGTCGTGCGCGACGGTCGCCTGTCGGTCGTGTCGCGGGGGAGCGGTCAGCGGTCGAGGTAGCGCGCCCGCGCGAGGCACCAGACGCCGTACAGGCCGATCCCCACCGCGATGAGCGCCAGCAGCCACCGGCCGAAGGGCTGCTGCAGGACCGTGCGCAGGGCCTCGTCGAGGCCGCCCGAGCGGTCGGCGTCGTGGGTCAGCGCGGCGAAGCAGAACAGGCTCCCGACCAGTCCGATGGCGACCCCCTTCGCCACGTGCCCGACCGCGCCGAGACGCAGGAGCCAGTCACCCGAGGTGCCGCTCAGACCCTCCGGCGCGAGGTGCTCGCGGTGCCGGTCGCTGAGTCCGCGCCATGCCGTCCACGCGCCGTAGCCCACGACGGCGAGCCCGGCCACGCCCACGACCACGGCGCCGGCGGGCAGGGCCAGGGCCCGCGCCGTCCAGGTCTCGCTGCCCGACCCGCCGGAGTCGCTGCTGCGGGTGACGACCTGCACCCCGCTCCAGCCCACGACGCCGTAGACCACCGCCTTGACCAGGTCGGCCCCGCGAGCTGCCCACAGCGTCGCGCCGTCGTCGTCGCGGTGCCCGACGGCCGCCTCGAGCACGCGCCACAGGACGAGCACCGCCATCCCCGCGACCACGAGCCAGAGCACGGTCCGGCCGAACGGCTGCTGCGCCAGCTCGGCCAGCGCGCCGCGGGTGTCGGCCGAGCCGCTGCGGTGCCCGAACGCGAGCTGCAGCGCGAGGAACGCCAGCACGAGGTGCACGAGGCCGTAGGCCACGAAGCCGAAGCGGACCAGGTGGTCCACCCACGCGTCGTCGGCGTGGGCGACGACGTCGTCGGCGTCGAGCGGCATGGCGAGAGCGTACGCCCGCGTCGTCCGACGGGCGCGTCGGAGCGGACGACTACGCTGGGCGCGTGGCGTCGCCGTTCGGGAAGATCCTGCTCATCACCGGGAGCTCGGAGTACCTGTCCGACCGCACCCGGGCGCGCGCCGTGGCCGGCATCAAGGCCGCCGACGCCGAGTGCGAGGTCGCCACCGCCACGTCGGGCGGCCTCGGGGCGGGCGAGATCGCGGGACTCACCAGTCCGTCGCTGTTCAGCTCCGCCAGCGCCCTCGTCCTGACCGAGCTGCAGGACCTGCCCGACGTCGCCCAGGGCGAGCTGCTCGCCTACGCGAAGGACCCCAGCCCCGACGTCGCCGTCGTGCTCGTGCACGGGGGAGGGCAGAAGGGCAAGGGTCTGCTGGACAAGCTGCGCGCCCAGGCGGCCGTCCACGAGGTCAAGAACGAGGCGCCGAAGTACGAGCGCGACCACGCGCGATGGGTGGCCGGTGAGCTGCGCGACCTCGGCACCCGCATCGACGAGGAGGCCGCGACGCTGCTGGTCGCCGCCGTCGGCCAGGACCTGCGCGCCCTCGCCGGTGCCGCCGACCAGCTCGCCGCGACCCTCGACTCCGGCAGCGAGGTGACGGTCGAGGTCGTGCGCCGCTACTTCGGCGGCCGGGCCGACGTGCGCGGCTACGAGATCGCTGATGCCGCCATCGAGGGCCGCATCAACGTCGCGCTCGAGCAGGCGCGCTGGGCCGAGACCGCCAAGGTCGCGCCGGTGCTGATCACGAGCGCCCTCGCAGCGGGCCTGCGACAGCTCGCCCGCCTCGCCGACGCGCCACCGCGGCTGGGCGAGGGCGAGCTGGCCCGCCACGTCGGTGCGCCGCCGTTCAAGGTGCGCGTGCTGCGGCGTCAGCTGCAGGGCTGGGAGCCGTCGGGCCTGGCCCGCGCGCTCGACGCGGTCGCGCAGGCCGACATCGACGTCAAGGGCGGCGCGGCCGATCCCGCCTACGCCGTCGAGCGCATGGTGCTGCAGGTGGCGGCTGCGCGTCGGCGTTGACGTCGCGCACGTGGGCGTTGGTCTTGCGGCGCTCGACCGTGCCCGAGCACGACGAAGGCCCCCGGCACTGCCGGGGGCCTTCGTCGATGCTGTGGGGCTGCGGGCAGAGCGACGCGGCCGTCTTGGCGGTGGCCGACTTGCGGGTGGCCGCCTGGTTCGTGTGGATGACGCCCTTGCTGGCAGCCTTGTCGAGCTTCTTGCCCGCCTCGGCGGCGTACGCCTTGGCCTGGTCGGTCTCGCCGGCCTCGACCGCAGCGTGGAAGCGACGGACGGCCGTCTTCAGCGCGGAACGCACCGACTTGTTGCGCTCGCGAGCGGCCTCGTTCTGACGGTTCCGCTTGATCTGCGACTTGATGTTCGCCACGTGGCTGACCTGTTCTCTCGTGCGTGAAGGAAATGTGCTGCAAGTGTGAGGGCGTGCGTGCGGGCACGCGACCACTCACAGTACCAGCGAGCACCGTGCGCCCCCAAATCAGCCCCGAACGCCTCCTCCACCCACCCGCCGTCCCCTCGCCCGCGTTCTGTGGACCTGATGACGAAAGGCGGCGCGAAAACCGTCGCCAGGTCCACAGAACGCTGGGAGGGGGTCCTACGATCCGAGGCATGCAGACGCTCTACGACGTCCTGGTCTGGCTCCACGTCCTCAGCTGGGTGGTGGCCCTCGTCGGCTACGTGACGACGATCCGCCGGCCCCAGCTCAACCTCGCGATGGTGGTCGGCGTGACCGCCGCCTTCGTGCTCGGTGTCGTGCTGACCGGCGTCGCGCCCGCGGCCGACGTCGACCTGAACTACGCCAAGATCGGGCTCAAGCTGGCCATCGCCTTCGTCGCGGTGGGCCTCGCCCACGGCACCCGACGTCGCCCGACGCCGAACCCGTTCGCACACGTCGTGGCGGGCCTGGTCGTGGTCAACGTCGCCATCGCCTACCTCTGGACGTGAGCCCGGGCGGGCACGCCCCGGTGGGCGTGCTCACGGGCCTCGCCCCGGATGGGAGGATGGGGGCACCATGACGAGCACCACGACGCCGGGCGCGGCGCCCCAGCCGGGTTCGACCGACCCGTCCCTCCTGTAGTGCTTCTTTACACTTAGGGCAAGTAATTAAATTATCAGTCATTAAGTTGCTGTTTA
>SXGQ01231732.1_pt1 | contig 12647 bp, 15 predicted proteins | sample 3178371 | NCBI WGS metagenome assembly SXGQ01 (sample SAMN11356859, study PRJNA531348) | freshwater metagenome | isolation source: freshwater sample F1-20 | place: China: Fuxian Lake, Yuxi | collected 2017-12-25
CACGTAATTGAAATTTTCAGAAAATATGAAAAAGGGTCAGAATTAGATACTAGACTTTCTCACATCAAATCTAATTCCGAAAACATCCCCGAGGAGATTCAAAGTGTTTGGAATTATTTCTTGGAACTTGTTGAGTATACACAACCCCAAGAAATAAATGCTATGACTCAAGAAATGTATAGTAAAAAATTGAGAATGTCATTTGATGAATTAAAACAGACAAGATATTGGAAGTTTGCTAATTATATGAAAAATTTTGACGCGGACACATATTTTGATTTCTTGGTCGCAAAGTTAGAATCACATACCAATGAAGAAAAAGTTTCGTATTTGACAGAGATGTATAATTCTTTTATAATACAATATAACGTAATTACAAAACTGATGGGTTTTAAACCATCCAAAGTTGTTAGTAAATCAAAACACATATACGAGTTAATTAAAAATTTCCAACCAAGAATACAAAATTCAGGAAAAAAACTTTTAAAAAATTTCATCAGACTTTACGGATTAGAAGAAAGTTAACAAAAAAAACTTCAATTTAGGGTAGTTCGAAATATTTATTTGTAAGTCAAATAAATTATTAGAAACCAACAAAATGAAAATTTTTAAAATTTTCCTTGCTCTTTGTATCACTACAATATTTAATTTCGGTTTTGCTCAATCAGGACCTCCAGCACCATCAAATGGTATTTGGTCAATTATAGATACAAATTATAAAGTAGGAAAAAGTAATCAAGGTTACACAACTGCTAAACTAACTCTCAAAAACACAACCATTTCAAAAATTACAGGAACTCAATTTAGAGTATTTTTTGATAAGAATGCTTTTTCAACAGCTTCTGTTTCATTAATTGGAACCCCTCCAAACTTAGTTTTAGATTATGTTGTTGACCAAACAAATGGTTATATAACCATAACTTTAGTTTATACAGGTTCAAGTGCACTATACACAATACCCGATGGAGAAACTTTCCAAATTACATTCACTCACATTACTCCTGTTGCAAACTTTTTGAATTTAGGACCAATATCCAATTTAACTTGGGTAGGTACTCAAACGTTTCAAACTATGGCAGCCGAACAACCTGGTAACGATATCACGTTATCAACACATAATTATGGAGGTAATTTTATTAGACCTGAAATAAAATTTCACGGTAAATTTACTAATGTCACAGGTACCCCTTCAAAAACACTTTCTTTGGCTTTAAATAAAAAACCTAAATCAGGGGGTTCTTGGACTACCGTATCTACGTACACTACAGATTTACAAGGTAAGTTTAGTTTCCAACAACCTATAGATACAAGTTTTTATGATGTAAGATTAGAAGTCAGAGGTGACACAATGTTTGTAGGAAACGTAATTACCGTAGCCGACGCCCAACAAATAAATCAGTCTGTACTTGGAACATATACACCACAAGCTTGGGACTTTTATACACAAGATGTTAATGGTGATGGTAATATTTCTATATCTGATGCTTACGGAGTTTTTGGTAGAATTTCAGGTAGATTCAACACTTGGACAAATAATGTACCTGAAATTAAATTTTTTACGTCAACACAATATAGTACCGTAACTTCAAATCCAACCTCTAATTTAACACAAAGTATAGTTGGTGTAACAAACTTTACCTACGACATATTACCAAATCAACCCGACTCGGTAGAGTTTTATGTTTTAGTACCGGGTGACGCCAACAATACAGGATACCATATGGCAAGAATCACTCCTATCAAAATATCCAATCCTTCTAAAGCTCCTTATTACATCATAGATGAGATGGTTGAATATGACAGACAATTAGGGTCAGTAGAAGTGAGATTACCTTCCACAATTGCAGTACAGAGTGGTAACTTAGTTGCAGTTCCTGTTAGATTAATTACCGGTGATAATAAATTAGGGGCCGTACAAATGGGTATAAAATATGATAGTGAACTTTTAGAATTCTTAGAACTAAATAACTCAACTAAATCTATGAAATGGTTGACATACGTTAATCCAAAATCAGGAAGAGTTGAATGGGGAGGATTTGACCAATCTAAAAATGAAAACTTATTCATAAATGGGGAAACTATTTTCACACTTAATTTTGTGGCTAAAACTCCTCAAGATACTTGGGATAGAAGTCCGTTATATACAACAAGAAAATTTGTTGGAAATGAAACAGCTTCAGATTTAAACGTGACCGCATCGAATGGTGTTGTTGAAATTGCAAGAATAGCTCCGTCAGTACAACTTATCGAAAAACAAATTTTAGTTTTTCCAAATCCAACTACAGGTGAAGTTGTGATAGAATTTACAAATCCTATTGATGGTGAGGTTAAATTATACTTTGTTGACCAAACAGGAAAAGAAGTTTATGTAGTATTAGAAAAATACCTACCAAGAGGTACATTCAGTTATACAGCTAATTTATCTGACTTAAACAATGGTATTTACTACACCACTTTAAAAACGCAAATAAACATAATATCAAATAAAACAATTCTAAAAAAATAAAAATATGGGACTCAAAAATCTTATTTCATCAAAACCATCAGACTATGTGAAAGTCGAGGATAAAAATAGATTCTACTATATGCTTCAACAAATGCAGGCAAATCGTTGGAAGATAACAGGAATAGTTTTGTTTTTATTTTTCTTTATAATATTTGGAATCAATATGGCAATATTTTGTGATGTGACAATCCAAGAACATTGGAAAGAAATGTTATTAATCCTGTTAGGAGCATTTGTTGGAAATCTGAATAAAGTAGTTGACTATTGGTTCAACTCGGAAGATAGAGATAAAATGTTAATACAAAAAGTAGATGAAGAAGATGGTACTTCTTTATCTGACGTTTCAAATAATAAAAGTGAAGAATAAAAAATAAAAAAACAAATAATATGTCAGAAGAAACAAACACACAAGAAAACGACGGAACTTGGTCGGGTCTTAAGAAAACAATAATTGGAACTTTGGCCACTTTGATTACAGGTGGTGGAGCTTGGTTAGGGGTAACTTTATTTGGAGGTCACTCTGATGATTCAAGTGAACATAAAACAGAACAAACCGCTCCTGCGGCTCAACCTGTAATTAATGTTAACGTTTCTCAAAATCAAGAAAACAAACAACAACAAAAAAATGAAGGTGGAACAACCACTATCATAAAAGAAAAAGTTGTTGAAAAACCTGTAGAAAAGAAAAAAGAAAAAAAGAAAAGTGAGTCGGAAGACGCACCTTGGTAATAAATAAAGGGTTATGAAAAAGTTTTTAACATTAGCATTAACTTGCACAGGACTTGCTCTATTCTCTCAGGTAGGTCAAATTAAGACTGAAGAATACAAAGCAAAATTTGAACAAAACCAATCAATCGATGATGTTTCTGATTACAATGACACCATTCAAATTCCAATTCAAATATTAAAGATTGGAATTAACGAAGAACTTTATTCTATGTATCCTGAATTGAAAGATAAAAGAGTTGGTTTGGGTGTTACAAATATTGTTTTAGAATATTTGGAAATGACGAACAGATTTGTTTTCACTGAAGATAAATTAGAAATTAAAGAAAGAATGATTCAACAATTCAAAGCGTCAGATAAAGGATTTACTGAAAATAAAATTGATGGTCGTGGTAAAATTAAACTTGCGAGATACTTTGTGTATATTGAAGTATACGATTTCAGTGTATCTGAAGATGAGGTGGTTAAGGTTAATGGTTCCGCTAAAACTACACAGACTACAAGATTAGGATTACAAGTAAGATTTGTAGACGCACAATCGGGAGAAATTTTTACAGGTAGTGGACTTGGTGAAGCTTCAACTATTAAAACAGCATCAATTTTGGATGACGTGACTGATATTAAATTTAATCAATCTACAATAGGAACAACCACAAAAAAATCTTTAGAAAGTGCCTCATCTAAAATTATAACAAGAATGATTAAAAAAGGAATTTTCAAAAAGTAATGAAATTTATATTTTGGATATTTTTATTTGTTTCTTTAAATTCGATTGGTCAGAATTTCAAATATTCTTTCATTGACCCTTGTACAGGAACCTTGAAAGAGTTAATGGTTCCCAAAGAGGGGGTTACGGTAAATTATTACAAACAAATCAAAACTTTCCAACCTGAGGAAATGATAAATGGTACATTTATTTCTTGGGCAAACTCAGTAGTACAAAATTATGGTGGTGGAAACCCTTGTGGTTCAATCATTGGAGTAGCTTCGGCAATAGATGTCGGACAACAAACCGCGATTAATACAATAAATTTAATAAATTCAATTTCTTCCATAGCAGATTTCCAAAATTCATTGGCTCAATCAATAGAAGGTGGTTCAGGTTCTTTAAACATTACCTCTTCATTAGAAAGTGCTAAGTCCACAGAAGGTAAAAAAGACAAAAAAAACGATAAAAACACTCAAAATTCTAATAATTCTGATAATAATTCTATTGGTTCGAACGGGTCACAATCCCCTCAAAATCAAGGAAATAACCAAGAAAATGGTCAAAATTCACCCATTTTGGGTGATAATAGTGTCAATTCGAACCAAAATTCGGGTATTTCACAAAATGACCAAACTCCACAAAACCAAGAATCAACCCAAAACGGGTATAATTCTTCTTCAAATGGAGGTAATAATGCCCAAACGGGTATAAATTCTCAATCACAAACAAATGGAACAAACTCCAATAATAATAACCAAGTTGGTCAAGGAACTTCTCAATCGAATTCCTCAAACAACCAACAAGGAGGAACTTCAAACTCTAACTCACCAACTAACTCTTCAACTAATGTACAAGGAGGAAACAATAGCACTTCAAATCAGTCAGTTGAAAATGGAAGTTCATCGTCTGAGCAAAATATAAATCAAGGTCAAGTGAGTGGCGGTCAAAACGATAAAGAAATTCCAAAAACGGAAACTAATCTACAAACCTCTGACAACTCAAAAAACTCAAATGTTCTTGGAGGTGTTGTCACTTCCATTCAAAGAGCAAGTGGTTCTAAAGAGGGAGGTAAACCAAGTATATTATTATCATCCGACTTAACCGGATTTAATTTCCAACAAGGGGACGTTACGTATGGTGGTAAAGGTACTATGGGTTATACTTCAATGAGATGGGATGGACTTAGAACACACGGAATTATGGCCGACTACACGTCAGTTCAAAGAGGACCAAACGTAACTGCATTTTATGCAATCATAAATAAAAAGAGAATTGATTTATTGTCAACTACAATGACGGCAAGTTTTTTAGGTAGAGGTTCATTATACGGAACTTTTGCCGCAGGTCAGATGTGGACCTTGAAGAAAAATGCAAAAATAATTTATCTTCTCACAGGTTCTTTTGGTCAAGTATATAAAGAAAAATTTAAAGGAACTGCAGTTGTGACAGGTGGAATGTATGACCTCAGTTTAGGTAAAAGAATCGATATGAAAATGATGGGACTTTTTATTTACGCTCCATTCATTAGTTACTATAATGATATCGTGTTAAAGTCACCATATGTTGTTATGCCAGTTTTAGGGACAAATATTAAAATAACCAAAAATTTTAAATTCAATATTAATTTTGGAGGAGCTTACGCGATAAACGAAAATGTTATGAATTTCACTATTATGTGTGGAACAAGATTAGCCTTATGAAAAATTTGTGTTTGATATTTTTATTTCTTTGTTCAATTATAAATGCTCAACCATTCACATATTCAGGTCTTGTCCTTGGTCCAAATGAACAAGGAATTCCAAACATTCCAGTTAGTTTATATGGTAAACGAACAGACCCCTATGATGTAACATACCCAAATTATCCCGCAAATGCAAATTACACACTTGGAACAATAATCCCCTCTTCAGATGACGTAACACACGGACCATTTAATATTGGTTTTTCTTTTACTTTTTTTGGAAACACATATACACAATTTTATGTTGGTTCAAATGGATGGATTGGGTTCAGTGCAAATCAAACATCAGGATACGTTGCCCAATATATTCCAAACGCGTCATCACCGATGAATGTTGTTTTAGCCGATTGGGAGGATTTGTTTCCAGGAGCGTCAAACATTCGTTATGTGACTTTAGGGACCGCACCAAATAGGTCTTTGGTAGTTTCATTTAATCAAGTACCTCATTATGGTTGTAATCAAAATTTACACACGTTTCAATTCATTCTTTATGAGACAACCGGCGTAATAGATATTAACTACGCGTCTAAACCTATTTGTAATGCTTATAATGCCACTGCAGGTTTGGTGAATGTAGATAATAGTAATGTTGTTCCCGTAGGTGGAAAAAATGCGTCATCTTGGTCTGTGACAAATTATTCGGTTAGATTTACCCCATCTTTACCTGAAACTATTTTTAGTCTGAAAGGGACCTACCTAACTAATCCGAGCGGTTTATTTTCGATAGTTCCAAATTTAGACGCTCAATCATATCAGTTTGAAGTGAGAATTGGTTCTTTGATTATACCAACTCTAACTAATACTCAAGCGGCGTATCCTACACAAATGATTTTAAATAATATTCCATTGAATTCAAAATTATATTATCAAATGGACATAAATAATGATGGGAAAATTTCAGTATCAGATTCTTATTTATTATTTGGTAAGATATCAGGAAGATTTGGTGTTTATCCAAATTACCCTGAATATAGACTTTTCAATACGACTCAATGGTCGGTAATTAAAAACGGAACCACAGATATGAGAACAACTTATCCTGGTGTTCAAACTATGACAATAACCCCAATAAACGGAGGGTCATCAACAATTTACCTGCTAAGGACAGGATTTACAAACTAATGAAAAAACTATTTTTAATTTTTGGGTTAGTGATTAATTTGAATTTTATATTTTCCCAATCTAACGAATGTATCAAAGTAGATTCAGTTTATACCACATCAAAATTGGAAAAATTAAATTCGAGGGATATTAGATTTGGTATTCGTCAAATCGCCGAAGAAGAACTTCAAAATAAATTTTGTTTATCAGATAAAGGAGAGTCAATAAAGATTAATATTTTTTACTTCGGTCAACCAAAAAAAACCTTGAGAATATTAGGGGTTGAGAACACACAAGCTAAAACACAAGTTGGTGTAAAAATATATTATAAAGATAAAGTAGTTGAAGGAATCGGAGAATCTGAAATTGAAGTATCTGCAGTTTTCTTAGAACTGAGTGATTCTTTTGTCCCATTCAATCAATCAGTTATATCTTCAGCGATTAAAAAAGCTCTAATAGAATGTATATCAAAACTTTAATATTAAGTTTATTGATTTCTTTTTCAATTTACTCTCAAGTTCCAACAATCAAAATTGATGATGTTGGTGATGGATGGAAACAACAAGTAGAACAAGCGATTAATCTGATACAACAAACCGACGATTTGAGGTATAGTTTGTTATTAAAAAATTGTATTCACATAACATATGGTGTTAATGGTCATTCTACCACAACAGATTCAACAATTGTAATTGATAAAAGTGTATTTGATTTGAATTCAAAAAATAATTTGGCGTGTACAATAGTTCACGAATCAAAACATTTGGAAATCAAATCTTGGAAAACGAAAATGACAGAAAAAAAAGAAGAGTATTTTGCGTATCTCACAGAGTATGCATTTTTTTCCAAATTAAAAGATGGTGAAGATTGGCTAAGAGAATTTTTAGTCAATATGATGATTGAATATCAATAATTACTTTTTTGGTAGTTTGGTATGTTTCACTTTTCTACCTGATGGGTCCACATTTGACTTGTATTTAATTTCAACCTCAACAGGATTAGTCCCGTTCACTTTGTAATTATATTTCCAAATGTAAGTTGCAATTTCATCTTCACAGATATATTGCCATTTATTTTGTATAGGTTTAATTGGTTCCACAATCAATAATAATTATTTGAATTGTCATTATCAATCTGACAAATTGACTTAAAAATGTTATTGGTACATTTAATGTAATTGACAATATCAAAATAAAAAATTAAAATTTAACAAAAAAATTATGGCTAAAATAATTGGAATTGATTTAGGTACCACAAACTCTTGTGTTGCTGTTATGGAAAATGGAGAACCAATCGTTATTAATAACAATGAAGGAAAAAGAACAACACCTTCTATTGTTGCATTTACAAAAGATGGTGATAGAAAAATTGGTGACCCCGCTAAACGTCAGGCGGTTACAAATCCTGAAAAAACAATTTATTCAATAAAACGTTTTATGGGATTAGATTATGATGAAACAAAAAAAGAACAATCCAAAGTACCTTATAAAATTGGAAAAGAAGGAAGCTCACCTCGAGTTATTATAGATGATAAAAAGTATTCCCCACAAGAAATTTCATCAATAATTCTCCAAAAGATGAAACAAACCGCTGAAGATTTTTTGGGTCAAGGAATAAAAGAAGCGGTAATTACGGTACCCGCATACTTCAATGACGCACAAAGACAAGCCACAAAAGAAGCGGGAGAAATTATTGGATTAAAAGTATCACGTATTATAAATGAACCAACCGCCGCTGCATTGGCTTATGGTTTTGATAAGAAACAAAAAGATATGAAAATTGTGGTGTTTGATTGTGGTGGTGGAACTCACGACGTATCTGTACTTCAGTTGGGTGATGGAATATTTGAAGTGTTGTCTACTGATGGAGACACTCATTTAGGTGGAGACGATTTTGACCAAGTAATAATTGATTTCTTGGTGTCTGAATTCAAAAAAGATAATAATATTGATGTCTCCAAAGACCCTATGGCGTTACAACGATTGAAGGAGGCAGCAGAAAAAGCAAAAATCGAACTTTCATCTGCGGTTTCTACAGAAATCAATCTACCATATATCATTCCTGTAGATGGAATTCCTAAACATTTGGTAACAAGTTTAAGTCGAGCTAAATTTGAACAATTGGTGGATAATTTGGTACAAAGGACAATCGAACCTTGTAAAACCGCAATTGCAAAAGCAAATCTCACAATTGGTGAAATTGATGAAGTAATTTTGGTTGGTGGTTCCACTAGAATACCCGTAATTCAAAAGGCAGTAAAAGATTTCTTTGGTAAAGAACCCAATAAGAGTGTTAATCCTGACGAAGTTGTGGCATTGGGGGCAGCAATACAAGGGGGAGTATTGGGAGGTGATGTTACTGATGTATTATTGTTAGATGTGACACCATTATCTTTGGGAATCGAAACTATGGGTGGAGTGTTCACAAAACTGATTGAATCAAACACAACAATTCCAACCCAAAAATCACAAGTATTTTCAACAGCTGTTGATAATCAACCAAGTGTTGAAATTCACGTACTTCAAGGAGAACGACCAATGGCAAATGATAATAAAACAATTGGAAAATTCCATTTAGATGGACTCCCTCCAGCACCTCGGGGTGTTCCTCAAATCGAAGTTATATTTGATATTGACGCAAATGGTATAATCAATGTGTCGGCTCTTGATAAAGCAACTAATAAAAAACAATCAATTCGAATTGAATCATCAACAGGTCTTTCTAAAGAGGAAATACAAAGAATGAAAAATGAAGCCGAATTAAACGCAGAGTCAGATAAGAAAAAGAAAGAAGAAGTTGATTTAATTAATAACACTGACAATTTAATTTTTCAAACTGAAAAAACTTTGAAAGAAAATGGAGATAAATTTCCTCAAGATAAGAAAACAGAAATTGAAAATTTAATTGTAGATTTGAAAAAAGACTTAGGTTCCAAAGATGTTGAATCTATAAAATCTAAATCTGAAAAGTTAGGAAATTTGGTATCTGAAGTTGTGAGTGAAATGTACAAAAACACTCAATCAACAGATACAAGTGGTCAACCCTCGGATGTTGAGTTTGAAGAAGTTAAGTAAAACAAAAAACCCCTCTTTTGAGGGGTTTTCCTTTTAATCCTTTTTGGTTGCCTTTGTCACTTTATCTTTAGTTGCGGTAAATTTGTCAACTGATGACAAACCTAAACAACCAAATGCTAATAAAGCAACTGAGTTTACCAATACTGGTGATGGAGCGACATCTTCCGTAGAAAAAGAATTGTGATACATCGTTACACATAAAGCTAGTGCACACATAATACCAACAAATCTTTTTGACGACGGACTTCCCGTTTCATCTTTAAAAAGACCAGCAATCCAATTGAATAATTTCATAGACTTGGTTTTTTTGTTTTATCGGCCTTGACCTCTGTATTTCTTCGGTTTTTCAGATTTAGGTCCGTAGCTTTTTTTCGCTTTACCTGTTCTTTTTACCCCGAAAGAAATTTTTTTTGAACTTGACTCTTTAGATACTTTTGTTTTTGCCATTTAAAATTAATTTTTATTAATTATAAATAGTTTACTTTTTTTGGATTTCACCTATAATGTACGATTTTATATAAATAAAAAAGGGGAGTAGCGAATTCCCCTTTTTAATTGTTATCATTAAGATAACGGCCCTCTGTGGTAGAGTTATTTTCCTTTAATTACAAATAAACAACGTTTTAGATATTCTTTAGCTCTTGGACTTGGGTCTTGGTGCTTTAAAACTTTTTCGATATCTTTAACCAATTCTTCTCCGTGTTCGTTTTCTTTATAAAGTTCTAAAACCTTATCCATCGCGCTTGAACAACCACTATTTGTTTCGTCGAAATATTTTTTATTTCTAAATTTATTTAAGTGATTTAACAATTCGTATGATATGTGTTCACCTTTATCACTTATATCATTATGAAGTCTTAAAGTTTTAAGAATGTCTAAAGCATCAATCATACCACTAATACCACCATTTCTTTTGTTTAATTTTCCAACATAACTTGAATACTCATTATGGTCTCCAACTATTTCTTCTAATGGAATTGTATTTGTAGTTAAACATCTTTCTTTTTCTTCATTGTTTTTTGGTTCTGATTGTTCAGAAACATAATTATGAAGAACTTTTCTAATTTTATTTTCTAATATAGTATTCTTTGACATTTGAATATTTTTTTTATAAATATCTCAAAATATAGAATTATTCTGAATCTTTTATGGATAAATAACCAAAGGTCTGTTGAAGCCAAAAGTCAAAAATAAGTAGACAGGTCCACCATTTCAACTCACTTGTGATTTCAAAATCAAAACTGGCGTGATATAATAGAGAAATCATTTTGTAAATGACAAACATTCTAATCAAAAAGAAAATAAGGTTAAAAAAAAGTTTCATATTAGAAGTATATCAATATTTATAAAAAAAACAATTATGGAATTAGTATCCAAAACGAATGTTTCAAAAAATTTGGAATATCACTTAGAAAATAATCTTACTCTTTCTGAGTCAGTTTTTAGAATTTATTCAAAATCATATTTTGATTTAATAAACGAAGTAAGAGAACTTTATGATAAAGAAAAAATAAAACTGAATGATGAGGACGCTTGGATAGTAGAATCCGATTTGGGTAAAAAAGTATTATTAGAAAATGGTGAAGAAGTTTGGTTAGACGCACCGATTTATGAGGAAGAACTTGACGAGATAATTTCTGAGGCGGAGCATCGTGGAAAAAAAGTAAAACTTGGAAGTCCATTTAGAACACCAGGAGGTCCAAAAAAGTTTGCGGTGTACGTTAAAACTCCAAAAGGTACGGTAAAAAAAGTTACATTTGGCGACCCAAATTTGAGAATAAAAAATGCAAGTCCAGGTCGAGCTAAATCATTTAGAGCTCGTCATAAATGTGACCAAAAGAAAGACAGAACTACTGCAGGATATTGGAGTTGTAATGTTGCAAGATACAGAAAAAAATTAGGGTTAAAATCATCAAGAACTTGGTAGTATGTCAAAATTCACAGACACTGAATTTCCTCATAGTCCTGACTTGAAAAAATTCAGTTCAATTCTTAAAAATTTAAAAAAACTTTTTGACCTGAAATTTAAGGAAAAATATGGTAAGTTAGAATTTTCTTTTCCTTATATGAGTATTGCAAAAGACCAAAGTATGTATAAAAATACGTTGTACATTGGTATAGATTTTCAGTATTCAGGGTTTAATAAAATACGTCATAAGTTTTTAGAAGATTTGGATGAAGTTTTAACTTTACTTGGGGTTTCATTATTATCTGAAGATGAGATGAATTGGCAATATATTCATAATAACAAAATTATGGGTATAAATATGGACCCAATAGAGTATTTCAGGGAAAGAAATAGTAAAAATTATTTTATTGTGATAGACAACAAAGGAAATATAATAGAAGAGTCACAAAACAAATATAATGGACTTCCATTTGAACAAAAAAATAAAGATGGTAAAAACATTCGAACATTTTCTAATTTAATAAATGAGGAAGAATTGAAGTGGCATTTTGATGAAGAAAATAGAATTATCAAACCATTGAATGAAACCGATTGGAGTTTTCAAATGGATGACCATATCCCAATTAAATTAGAAAAAGGAAAAAAAATATTAATACCAGAAGGAAAATATCATCGTTTGATAAAAGGTAACGGAGATTTAACTTTAGAAGTTAAATTTATAAAAACAAAGAAAAAAAATCCTTAATTTTCAATAGGTAATATATTGTTTTGTTGTAGACAATATAAATTATATCAGAAAAAAACTCTTTCATTTTATTCATATAAATATAATCAATAATTTTTATATTTATAAATGGTATGATGACCCAAAAACAAATATC
>SXGQ01538946.1_pt1 | contig 12647 bp, 11 predicted proteins | sample 3178371 | NCBI WGS metagenome assembly SXGQ01 (sample SAMN11356859, study PRJNA531348) | freshwater metagenome | isolation source: freshwater sample F1-20 | place: China: Fuxian Lake, Yuxi | collected 2017-12-25
CAATCGTGTCAAACAATCTAACGTCGACATTCGAACAATGCCACCTGCGCAGCTCGGCGGGACGCACCGGGCTCTCCCAATGATTCCCGAACCTGTCGCAGCCCTTCCTTCATGTTATTATATCCCGACTGATCGCGCAAGAGATGCAGCGCCTCCTGACACAACCGCTCGGCCGTTGCCTCATCCTGAATCAGTTCCGGCACGATCGACCGGCCCGCCACCAGATTGACGAGCCCGATCCATTGCACATTGATCAGCCACCGCGCCAGCCGATAGGTCACCGGCGTGGTCTTGTACAGGAGGACCATGGGGGTCCCCACTACCGCCGCCTGCAGGGTCGCGGTCCCGGACGCGATCAACAACACATCGGACAGGGCCATCACTTCGCTGGACTGGTCATGCGCCACACGCACCGGCACAGGGCTGTGCCGCAACAGAGACTGCAACAGATTATCGTCGATTGAGGAGGCCTGCGCCAGAATAAACTGTGTGCCAGGTTCCGCGGCAACCAGTTGTTCCGCCGCCTGGAGAAGCACGGGCAGGAGCATTTCAACTTCCCCCACACGGCTCCCCGGCAACAAGCCGACAACCGGAGCAGACTCGCTCAAGCCAAACTGGCTACAGAGCTTCGCACGATCGTATTGCGGCGCAACGACATCGAGCAGGGGATGGCCGACGAACGTGCAAGGGACACCGGCGCGGCGATAGAGTTCCGGCTCGAAGGGCAGGATCACGACAACATGGTCAACCCGGCGCTGAATCCATTTCATCCGCCCAGGCCGCCAGGCCCATATTTGCGGAGCAATGTAATAAAGGACCCGCCGTCCTGCCGCTTTGGCCACCCGGGCAAAATGAAAATTCAGCCCCGGGTTATCGATCAAAACAACCAGATCCCACGCCTCTGCCTTCAACACCCGCCTGATGGCCAGCACACGCTGCACCATGGCACGGATGGCGGACAACCCGATCAGGCCCATCACATCCAGCTGCGGAACGCCCGGCACAAGCTTCACACCAGCCGCACGCATCGCAGCCCCGCCAATTCCCACCAGCTCAGCCTGGGGGTTAAGCTCCATGATGGCTTTCGCCAAATTGGCCCCGTGGAGGTCTCCCGATGCTTCGCCTGTCACGATTAAAATTCGCATGTTCAACGATGGGGGTGTAGGTGTAAGGGAATAAGGAAGTAAAATTTGAGACTCGCTCCCATTACCCCTATTACCCCAACTATCCCCTTATCCCTTCTTCATGCCGGGCCGCAAAGGCTTCAATGGCCTGCAAGACTTGATGCGCGACCTCCACGGCTGCCGCGCCATCCTCGCCAGACACCACCGGCCTCGTGCCGGTGCTGGCTGCATGAAGGAACGATGCGAGTTGCAGCTTCAATGGTTCCTCATCTCCCCCTTGCAACTGCTCCACCTCGACCGTCGGCTTTTCCCCCGCCTTCACTTGCCGGCGCGAGATCGTACCGTGGCGTGTCTGGAAATCGATCGAGATGTAACTGTCCTTCTGGAAAAGACGCAACCGGCGCATCTTCGTCGTCGACACGCGGCTGGAGGTCAGGTTGGCCACACAGCCGCTCGCGAACTGGATACGGGCGTTGGCAATATCGATCGAGGAGGATAATACGGTCACTCCCGCAGCCCGCACCTCTTCAACGGGACCGGGATTCAAGGAAAGGACGAGGTCCAAATCGTGGATCATGAGGTCCAAGACCACGTCCACATCCGTGCCCCGTTCACTGAAGCTGCTGAGACGATGACATTCAATAAACACGGGCCGCCCGATATGGAGCCGCATCAGCGCCATGATCGGATTGAACCGTTCGCTATGGCCGACTTGCAGGCAACAGCCCTTCTGCTGTGCCAGCTGCACCAACTCCTGCGCCTCTGCCGGCGTGACCGCCAGCGGTTTTTCGACCAGCACATGTTTGCCGGCTAAGAGACAGGCCTTGGCGACGGCATAATGGCTGGACGTAGGCACCGCCACGCTCACGCCATCGACGTGCGACAAGAGTTCATCGACCGTCTGAAAAACCCGTACCCCATGCCGCTCGGCGACGACCTTTGCCCGCTCGATAGACTGGTCCGATACCCCGACGAGTTGCGCCCCTGGCAGGGAGGCATAGAGGCGCGCATGGTGCTGCCCCAGATGTCCGACGCCGATGACACCTGTCCTGAACGTTGTCATAGGTTGCGGTTCATTCCACGATGGGGTCGAGTTTTGCGATCCCGACAATGGCAATACGGGCGGACTTGGCCTTCTCCAGCATGATCTCGCGGTCCAAGAGAATCGTCCGTCCTGCTTCGATCGCCAACACAGAAGCCTTGACCGACGCCATCACCTCGATGGTCCTGGGGCCCACGGCCGGGAGATCGAATCGCATGTCCTGCTGCGGCTTCGACCGCTTAACCACCACTGCCCCGTCCTTGGCCAAATCGCCGCCGCGCTTAATGGCTTCGTCTGTGCCTTCGACCGCTTCGACCGCCACCACCACGCGATCTTTGATCACGACGCATTGCCCAATATCGATAAGCCCGATGGCCTCAGCCACATCCCACCCGTACCGGATATCTTCCCACTCTTTCTCCGAGGGAGTGCGCGCGGTCAGCGATCCTTCCTCCACGAGAATCCCCTCAAGCCCGAAGGTCGATTCGCAGATGACGATCCCTTCCTGGTGAAGCTCCTTCGCCAGTTCGCGCAAAATATCGTCGTCCTTCCAAAGCGCCAGCCTCGTCGCCAATGCCAGGGCGCGAAAATCAGGGCGCAAGGTGGTAAAGATATGGGTCTTCTTGATCCCGCCCAACATCACGGCCTGATGGACTTCGTCTTCCTTGAAGGCCGTGATCAGCTTGTTGAGCTGGCCAATCTTGACCCAATGGATCCGATCCACATGGCTGGCCAGCTCCGGTTCCGTCTCGCCCTCATGGGCCACGGCCGACACGTGATAGCCGAGCTTCCTGGCATTGTCTGCAAAAATGATCGGGAACCGGCCGTTGCCGGCGATCAGCCCAATCCGCTCACCACCAGTAACCTGAGGTAGTAATGCCACGCGCTACTCCTCATCCCCTTTATCTTTGCCCACCGACCGACAGATGCCGCGTTTCGTCCCCTCCAGAAATGCCACAACCGTCATGACATCCGGCTGGTCGGCAAACTCGAGCTTCGCCAGCTTGGCTGCTTCCGCGGTGCGGTGCCCCGAACGGAAGATCATATCGTACGCCCGCTTCAGCACCAAAATGCGATCGTTCGAAAACCCCTGCCGGCGCAACCCTACCGAGTTCAGGCCATACATCCGCGCCCGATAGCCACCGGCCGCCCGCATGAATGGCGGAAGGTCCTGCCCGAGGGCGCAACAACCGCCAACCATGGAATAGGGCCCGACCCGCACATGTTGATGGATCCCGGTCAGCCCCCCGATGATGGCATGGTCGCCGATGGTGATGTGGCCAGCTAAACTGGAGGCATTGGCCATGACGATATGACTGCCGAGGTAACAGTCATGGGCCACGTGAACATAGGCCATCAAGAAGTTCTTGGAGCCGATGCTAGTCGTCCCGCCGCCTTGCACCGTCGCGCGGTTGACCGTGACATATTCCCGAAAAATATTGTCATCGCCGATCACCACCTTGGTCGGCTCGCCCTTGTAATTCAGATGTTGGGGCGTGGCACCGATCGAAACGAAAGGATATAGCTCGCACCGCGCGCCGATCTCCGTCCAGCCATCGACGGCAACATGAGAAACCAGGCGGGTCCCTGGCCCGATCGTCACATGTTCGCCAACGACACAAAAGGGGCCCACGACAACATCGTCGGCCAATGTGGCCTTGGGGTGAATGACCGCACTCGCATGAATCTGCACGCTTAACCTCCAGTGATGGATGACGCCTTCAGGCTGACCGCTTTCCCGTCAACACACGTCACGCATCACTCTTCAGAGTCTTCTCTTCAGTCACCATGGCCGTCACTTCGGCCTCACACACCAGTTCATCCTCGACAAAGGCCTTACCCTGCATCTTCCAGAATGGCGCCCGCTTCTTCACGACGTCAATCTCAAACCGCAAGCAATCGCCGGGCACGACCGGCTTGCGAAATTTCGCGCCATCGATACCGGTCAGATACACGACCGGACGCGTCGCGTTTCCCATCGACTTAAACGCCAACAGTGCACCGACTTGCGCCATGGCTTCAAGAATCAACACCCCCGGCATGACCGGGTATCCCGGGAAATGCCCTTGAAAGAATGGCTCATTGATCGTCACGTTCTTGATCCCGACGATCCGCTTGTCTGGATCCAACTCCTGCACGCGATCGACCAGAAGAAAGGGATACCGGTGAGGCAAGAGAGCTTGAATTTCGGCTTGTTCCATCACGGCCATCGGCAGAACCTCCTCTGTCAAAATGCTGAAAAGTCTGCCCGCTTCGTGCTCGCATCGCTCAGAGGCTCAACGTACCTCAAGGGTCCGCCTCGCCTCTTCGCTCGCTACGGCGTTGGTGGACAGATTTTTTCAGCATCCTGATGCTTATATTGACATCAACACCCTCAAGAAAGATTTTAATAGCGATGCTTCAAATTCAGAAATGGAGGCTGCCTGAGCTTTCACTGCGCGGCCCAAAAGATCATCACCTCCCCTCACTCCGCTTCTACTTATTCTGTCGATCAAACTCCTTCACTAGCTGATCGGTCACATCCAACGCCGGCTGATAATAAAGCACAATCTTAATTGACGCCTCGGTGCCCTTATCAAGGATCGCGGCATAGCCGTTCTTTTCCGCCACAACCTGCGCAGCCGCATGCACTTTCTTCGAGTACTCCGCCACCATCTCACGCTGTTTCTGCTGAATTTCGCGGTTAAAATCGCCTAGCCGTCGTTGATACACCTCCATCTTGGACTGGAACTGATTTTGTTTCTCTTGCCTTACGCTATCGGTCAACGTTCCGCTTTGAATCGTCTGCTCTAATTCTTTCAGCTCCAGATCGTCGGCATTGATGATCTTCTGCCTGGTTGAGGCATAGACCTTGAGCTCTTCCAGCACCCGTTTGCCGCTTTTCGACTGTTCCATCACCACTTGCTGATCCATCACCGCGACTTTGAATGTCTCAGCCGACAGCCCTGGCACAACCATTGCTAGCCACAGTCCCACGGTACCGATCACATAGGCCGCTCGCGTTCGTTCCATCGAGTTCTCCTCCTCGTTACTGGACCACATCCTATTGCACGCTTGGCCGGATACTGAAACCCTCGCTCGCTTCACCAGGCGATCCGAGCAGCTCACTCAATTATCAACTTTCCACATCTCGCCACTAGGGATATTCACGATTAAATTCCTCGATCACCTGTCCGGTGATGTCGAGCCCCTCCTCGCTATACAACGTAGGACCGCTCTTCCCCTTGTCCATAACGATGTGCAGCCCGAGGCGCTTCGACACTTTGCCCACAACTAGCTCTGCCTTGTCACGGAATCCTTCAAACACGTCTTTTTGCTTTTCCTGAATCTCTCGGTTCATTTCGGCCATTTTCTGCTGGTACTCCGCCATCCGACGCCGGAACAGTTCTTCGCGCTCACGTTTCGCAGGAGCACTCATCACACTGGACTGTCTGCCTAAATCTTCTTCCATCCGGCGAAGTTCTTTTTCCTCCATCTCGATCAAGGCCTGGCGATTCTTAGAAAATACACCCAAGGACTCCTTGGCCTTCTTGCCGGCGTTCGTCTCGCTCAACAAACGGGCCGGATCGACGACCCCCAAGGTCCCCTCGACCTTCGTCCCGCCTGCAGCACAGCCACCAACAGCCAAACTCATCACTAGGCAGGTCGTGGCCAGCACGGTTTTGCATACAGAATCAGCTCGCATCACATCCCGACCTCTCACCGGTGGCCATACGCTCGTTCCCCTAGAATAGAGTGCCCATCGTAAACTCGAATACGCCTGTGCGCTCGCCCTCAAGCGGGCTCAAGTTCATTCCATAGGCCGCCCGTAAGGGACCGAACGGTGAAATCCATCGCGCTTCCAGACCAGCCGTTTTTCGCAACTTGAACGAGATGGACTCATTGTCGTCAAAGCCCTTTCCATAGTCGAAGAAGATCACTCCGTTGAGCTTCGCCTCAGAGGAAATCGTAAAGATGAAATCATAGTTAAAGATCAGCTCTTTGGTTGCGCCAAGCATCGTCCGACCGGTCGTGACAGGTCCCGCCTGCCCGAACACGAACCCGCGCATCGTATTGATACCTCCAACAAAATATCGTTCGGTCAAGGGAATGGGCTTCCCATTGACGGGCTCTGCCGCACCATAGCGCGCACGGATCGAGAACCGCGTATCATACGGGAGCGGGGTGTACTTGATAAGATCCAGCGTATATTTGTAAAAATCGTTGGTGCCCCCCAGATAGGGCGTGCCCAAATCGAAGCCAGCGGTGCCACGCCAACCGCTACGCGGATCCAAATAATAGTCTCTGGTGTCGCGACCCAGCGTGGTCCGGAACCCGGTCGATGTCTGGCTTCCGAGCTGGCGGCAGACCATCGGGAACAGATCGGGGCAAATCCCCTCTTGAGGATCGCTGAAGTTCATCTGTTCCGCAAACAGGCTCACGCTGCCGGTTGCATACTCAGAGAGCCAGCGAGAGAACGTCATACTGGCGCCGGACTTCTTTTCGAAATAGGTGACGTAATTGGTCATGCTACGATAGACGTCCAGCTGCATCGACGTCAGGGAATCCTCCAGATAGGGATTGCGGAAGGTCACCAACCCCAAGGTTCGCTGTTGACCCAACTGACCGCGGATTCGTCCCATCCAGCCATTCCCGCCGAGGTTCCCCTCTGTAATATCGGCAATCGCCACCAACTTATCCAAGGTACTGAATCCGCCTCCGACACTGAATTGACCGGTCGGCTTTTCTTTCACCCGAACATTAAGATCCACCTTATCAGGCTCGACCTGCGCAGGCAGGATTTCCACCGTCTCGAAGAAGTTCAAGTTATTGAGCCGCTGAAAGCTCCGCTTCAACGCGGGGGTATCGATCACGTCCTGTTCATCGACGCGGACTTCGCGGCGAAGCACATTATCTTTGGTCTTGTCGTTCCCATTGATGTTGATCTGGCGGATCCGCATCATCTCCCCTTCCTTGATCATCAGGGTAATCGTAGCGGTCCGATCCTCCGGGTTCGGAGTCACGGAGGGCGAGGCCTCAGCAAAGGCGTAGCCTTTGCTGCCATAGAGATCGTTCACCCGGGTAATCTCGTCACGGATTTTCTGTCGCTGAAAGATCTCTCCGTCTTTAATCTTGAGCCCCTGGCGCAGCTCCGAATCTTCAAATGCCGTATTCCCGCGGAACCCGACTTCGGCCACGGTGAACGGCTCCCCCTCCATCACCGCGTAGGTCACGGTGAACCATTGCTTGTCTTGGCTGAGCTCCACATCCGGCAACCCGACCAGAACATTCAAATAGCCTTTATTCAGCAAGATCTCTCTGATCCGCTCGGCGTCGTTATTCATTTCTTCCCGCTTCAACACCCCGGCATCCGAAAGGAACGACGGCAACGTCATCTGGGTAAATAAACCATACCAAGGCACCCATTCCCGCGTCGCCATGGCTTTGAACAGCTCATTTTTCGTCGCCGCGAACAGGCCGTCAAAGTTGACATTTTTAATGCGCGCCTTGCCCCCTTCTTTCACGAAAAACGTCAACCGCTTGCGATCCTCGTCCAGGGTTTGCACGATCGGGGTTACGTGGCAATCGAAGTAGCCACTTTCCTGATAGGCCAAACGAATCTTCTCCGCGCTTTCTTTGACCTGAGGCTGATCGAGAAAGGCTTGGTTCTTGATCGTGATCTTTTCTTTAAGCTTGTCGTCGCTCAGTTCTTGGTTCCCGTCGAATACGATCTCGGTGATAAACGGTTTCTCGCGAACCAGAAAGGCCAGGGCCACCCCACCCGCTCCCAGTTCTGTCTCCAGCTGCACGTCTTCAAAAAACCCCGTCTCGTAGAGAATTTTGATTTGCCCCCGAACATTTTCAGGGGTGTAGGGATCACCTGACTTCAAGGTCAACCGTCCAGCAATCGCCGGCAACTCGATCCGCTTATTACCTCGAATCTCAATCGTTGTGACTTTCACTCCGGCCTGTTCCACGGCACCCGCGAGCATCGGCAACGACCAGCAGGATAAAATGACGAGTAACAAGAGCAGGAACCAACGAGGCCCTGAGGAGCCGTAGGTCATCCTCATCGGCCCTGAACACCAGAAGAAGAAAACGATAATAACGACACCATGGATAACCCTAATATTAGCCGTGACTGCACAGCATGGACCAACGTGGGCGTTCGCGCGGCCTTCATTGGCGTGCGCGTTCTATTGAGCTCCGCGCAGAGCCCTCTCCCACCGCACACACATGCGAAACTGCCGGATTATATTGGGCAAGGATTTGAATGTAAAGCTCGCACCTGCGCTTTTGCATTCCTTGACATCCCCTACCCCATCACATAGTATCGATTGATGTCACGCGTCGAAGTCCGCAAAGCCGTGATTCCCGCCGCAGGCCTGGGTACGCGCTTCCTTCCCGCGACGAAAGCGTCTCCTAAAGAAATGCTGCCGCTGGTCGATAAACCGCTGATTCAATATGCGGTGGAAGAAGCGGTCGCCTCAGGCATCGAAGATATCATCATCATCACGGGGCGCGGGAAACGCGCGATCGAAGACCATTTCGACCGCTCCGTCGAACTGGAAGAAAACCTCAAGAGCAGCGGCAAAGCGCAGCTCCTGAGCCAGATGCGACATATCTCCACCCTCGCGAACTTCTGTTACGTCCGTCAGCCAGAAGCCCTCGGACTCGGCCATGCGGTCCTCTGCGCCCAACGGTTGATCGGTAACGAACCCTTCGCGGTGATTCTCGGCGACGAAGTCATCGATGCCCCTGTGCCAGGCCTTGCGCAACTCATTCATGCCTACAAGAAACGACAGGGCGCGATCCTCGGCGTGCAGGAAGTGCCCCACCATGAAGTGAACCGCTATGGGATCGTGTCGCCCAGAACCATTGCAGCGGGAGTCCATCGAGTGGAGGGCCTCATTGAGAAGCCGTCACCGGACAAAGCCCCCTCGAATCTTGCCGTCATCGGTCGCTATGTCCTGCCACCGGAAATTTTCTCCATCCTGAGGAAGACCACGCCAGGCAAACACGGCGAAATCCAATTGACCGACGCCCTCCGGGAATTGGCCAAGCAATCGCCGATGTTGGCCCTGGAAATCCAGGGCCAACGGTACGATGCAGGGGACAAGCTGGGATTTCTCATTGCCACCGTCGAGTTTGCGCTCAAGAATCCCTCCCTGGGACCGGACTTCGGGGAGTATCTGAAGAAGCGCCTGACATCTCTCAAAAAGCGCGGCACAACACGATCACGAAAAGCCTAGGCGCAGTGCCGCTCATTCACGACTGCACACAACAGGACCACACCGATGAACGACTCGATTGAACAAAACTTACAAACGCCGAAAAACGCTGAGATCCCGGATCACCTTCCCCTGTTACCCGTCCGAGACATCGTGGTCTTCCCCTATATGGTCCTCCCCCTGTTCGTCGGACGGGACATGTCGATCAAAGCGATTGAAGCCGCCTTAGCCGGCAATCAGATGATCCTCCTCGCCACACAAAAGGCTCTGGACATCGAAAATCCGACGGCGGATGACATCCATACCGTCGGCACGGTCGGCATCATTATGCGGATGCTGAAACTGCCGGACGAACGCATCAAGGTGCTCGTGCAAGGACTCTCGAAAGCTAAAATCACAGGCTATATCCAGACCGAGCCCTACTATTCCGTCCGAATCAGCAAGTTCACCGAACAGAAGTCGATCGGCGCCGCCCTTGAAACCGAAGCCACCATGAGGACCGTGAAGGAACAGATCGAACAGCTCATGAGCCTTGGGAAGGTCCTGATCCCGGAAGTGATGGTCGTCATCGAAAATCTCGAAGACCCAGGCCGGCTCGCCGACATGGTGGCCTCCAACCTCGGGCTCAAAGTCGAAATCACCCAGGCTGTCCTGGAAATTATCGACCCGATCAAGCGTCTCCGGCATGTCAGCGACATCCTCGGGAAAGAGATCGAGGTCCTCTCCATGCAGCAGAAGATTCAAGCGCAGGCCAAGGGGGAGATGGATAAGACCCAGCGCGAATACTTTCTGCGCGAGCAACTCAAGGCCATTCAAAAAGAACTGGGCGAGCTCGACGAGCGAGCGGAGGAAATCACCGAATTCCGCAAACGAATCGCCGAATTGAAAATGCCGGAAAAGGTGCTGAAAGAAACAGAAAAGCAGCTCAAGCGCCTGGAGAAAATGCACCCGGACACGGCCGAATCTGCCACCGTCAGGACCTATATCGAGTGGATTGTAGAACTGCCCTGGTCTAAACGGTCGAAGGACAACCTCAACCTCAAGACCGCCTCCAAAGTCCTCAACGAGGACCATTACGATCTGGAAAAAGTAAAGGAACGCATCCTCGAATATCTTGCCGTGCGAAAACTCAAAGACAAAATGAAGGGCCCGATTCTCTGCTTCGTCGGCCCGCCCGGCACCGGGAAGACCTCGCTCGGCGAGGCGATCGCCGAGAGCCTCGGGCGTGCGTTCTATCGCATCTCCGTCGGCGGGGTGCGCGATGAGGCTGAGATCCGAGGACATCGGCGCACGTACGTGGGCTCGCTCCCGGGGCTCCTGATCCAGGCGATGCGCCGCGTACAGGTGAGCGATCCCGTGCTCATGATCGACGAGATCGACAAGATGGCCGGCGGCGGGGCCGGCGGGGATCCGACCGCCGCGATGCTCGAGGTCTTGGACCCCGCGCAGAACGCGACCTTCACCGATCACTATCTCAATCTCCCGTTCGATCTCTCGAGCGCGCTCTTCATCTGCACCGCGAACAACCTCTTCGACATCCCGCACGCGCTGCGCGACCGTCTCGAAGTGATCCGCATCGCCGGCTACACGGTGGAGGAGAAGGTCGAGATCGCCTGGCGCTATCTCCTCCCGCGTCTCTTCGACTCGCACGGGATCACCGATCGCGACCTGCAGTTCACCGATGAGGTGCTCTCGCTCATCGCCGACCGCTACGCGCGCGAGGCCGGGCTCCGCACCTTCGAGCGACAGCTCGCCGCGCTGATGCGCCGCCGCGCGAAGCGGAAGGCCGAGGGCGAAGCGGGCGCCTGGGTGCTCGACGCCGAGCGCGTGGAGGAGGTGCTCGGTCCGCCCCGCTGGGCGCCGGAGGCGGCGGAACAGGAGCCAGAGATCGGCACGGTCACCGGACTCGCCTGGACGGCGAACGGGGGCGAGCTCATGACCATCGAGGCACTCCGTATGCCGGGGACGGGGAAGCTCATCGTCACCGGGCACCTCGGCGACGTGATGCGTGAGTCGGTCGATGCCGCGAGCTCGTATGTGCGCTCGCGCGCGCGGCAGCTGCGTGTGGCCGATCCCGAGATGCGCGCGAGCGATCTCCACGTGCACTTCCCCGCTGGATCGGTGCCCAAGGATGGCCCGAGTGCGGGTGTGGCGGTGACGCTCGCGATCGCCAGCGTGATGAGCCGGCGTCCGGTGCGGCGCGATGTCGCGGTGACCGGTGAGGTCACGCTGCGCGGGAAGGTGCTCGAGATCGGCGGGGTGAAGGAGAAGGTCCTCGCGGCGTATCGCGCAGGACTGCGCACCGTGGTCCTGCCCGCGGCGAACAAGAAGGATCTGCGGGAGCTCCCAGAGGAGGTACGCGGTGCGCTGCACGTGCACTTCGCGGCGACGATGGACGAGGTGGTGGAGGTGATGCTCCTCCCTGCCCGGCCGAACGCGATGGCGGAGGACCTCCCGCTCTTCGACGACGTCGCCTCGACGATCGCCGACGCCCCACCGGCGCCCTGAGATGGCGAAGCATCCCTGGGTGGTGCGGCGCTCCGCGCGCCATGGCCGCGGTGTCTTCGCGGTGGCGACGATCCCGGCGGGGACGCGGATCATCGAGTACACCGGCGAGCTGATCAGCGAGGCCGAGGGGGAGCGGCGCTATCCGACGCCTGTAGATGGATCGGAGGAGCCCGAGCACACCTATCTCCTCACGCTCGATGACGAGCGCGTGATTGATGCGAACATCGGCGGGAACGAGGCGCGGTTCATCAATCACTCCTGTGAACCGAACTGCGAGCCGATCGCGTACGGGGACCACATGTGGATCGTCGCGATCCGCGACATTCGCCCCGGTGAGGAGCTCGCGTACGACTACGCGATCGAGCTCGACGAGCCGCATACGCCGGCGCGGAAGCGGCGCTTCCCGTGCCAGTGCGAGGCGAAGCGCTGTCGGGGATCGATCCTCAAGCCGAAGCGGCAGCCGTTGCACCCATTGGTGCGGCGGGCGCATGCGCGCTGGGGGCCTGCCTGACGAGGGTACGTAACCGGACGTCGAGCCGATCGAGCTCGGCGGCCCAGCTGAGCGGAGCAGCGGTCCGGATGGCGCCGTCACGTAGCCGCTCTCGAAGGGCCCGATCGCGAACCATTCGGCACATCGCCGCGAGCATTCCGGACTTGTCGCCAGGGGCGAACGCGAGCCCATTCACCTCATCACGGAGATGATCGGCCACCCCGCCAGCCGGCGCCGCGATCACCGGCAACCCGGAGGCCATCGCCTCGAGG
>SXGQ01650555.1_pt1 | contig 12647 bp, 7 predicted proteins | sample 3178371 | NCBI WGS metagenome assembly SXGQ01 (sample SAMN11356859, study PRJNA531348) | freshwater metagenome | isolation source: freshwater sample F1-20 | place: China: Fuxian Lake, Yuxi | collected 2017-12-25
AAAGTGAAGATCTCACAAGCAGGTACTAAAAGTAATTCGGGGTCAAATAATTCGGCTTCGGGCAACTCATCTTCTGGCAGTAATGCAGGAAGTAATACCAGCGGCTCCATGGGAAATAACAATCAAATGGGCTCTGGAAAGCAGCCAATACCAGATATCAAATGTGTCAAAGGGAAACAATTCAAGTTTGTCAGTGCGAAGAAATGTCCAAAAGGTTGGGTAAAGAAGGGCTAAATCGCCTTAAAACCTTTGCTGGTCGGATTCATCGCAATAATCAGGGAGAATAAGTGACCTGAGCTCGCTCGATAGATCAACGATTCGGAGTCGGTACTTTTCATGAAATCACCTCATCTTGCTGGCTTGCCAGAAAAGCGCCGCGAGAACCTTCGAAATATCGCGATTATCGCCCACGTCGATCACGGCAAGACCACACTCGTTGATGCGATGCTCTGGCAGTCTGGTGCTTTCGCCGCCCACAAGGAGCAGTCTGAGACTCGCGATCGCGTCATGGATTCGATGGATCTTGAGCGGGAAAAAGGAATCACGATCCTTGCAAAGAACACGGCGGTTCGACGTGGAGATCTAATCGTCAACATCATTGATACTCCGGGCCACGCAGACTTTGGTGGTGAGGTAGAGCGTGGACTTGAGATGGTCGATGGCGTCCTCCTTCTTGTCGATGCATCCGAAGGACCTTTACCTCAAACTCGATTCGTCCTACGGAAAGCTCTTGCAAAAGATCTTCCAGTTATCCTGGTAATCAATAAGGTAGATCGCGCCGATGCTCGAATTGGGGCCGTCGTCAACGAGACCTATGAACTCTTCCTCGACCTTGATGCGAAAGAGAATCAGATCGACTTTCCAATCATTTTTGCATCTGCGAAGGCAGGACGTGCATCACTTACTCAACCTGCAGATGGTGGAATGCCAGATGGCGAGAATCTAGATATTCTCTTTGAATCTATCTTCTCCACCATTCCTGCACCTGTCTTCCATGAAGGTGCGCCGCTACAAGCACATGTCACAAACCTCGACTCTTCGCCCTACCTCGGGCGCCTAGCACTTTGCCGCGTTCATGAAGGAACGATCAAAAAAGGCCAGACTGTTTCGTGGATGAAGACGGATCAAAGCGTCGAAAAAGTACGTATATCCGAACTATTGATCACAGAAGGTCTTGAGCGAGTACCTGCAACAGAGGCAGGACCTGGTGACATCATCGCCGTGGCGGGAATCGAAACTATAACCCTTGGCGAAACCCTTGCAGATGCCGAGAATTCACATGCGCTGCCGTTGATAACTGTTGATGAACCTTCAATTTCTATGACGGTAGGTATCAATACCGCACCTCTTGCCGGGCAATCGGGCAAGAAATTAACGGCAAGACTTGTGAAGAATCGCCTCGATGCTGAGTTAGTAGGAAACGTTTCACTACGTATCTATCCGACTGATCGCCCTGATACCTGGGAGATTCAAGGTCGTGGCGAATTACAACTTGCAGTTCTAGTCGAGATGATGCGCCGTGAAGGTTTCGAACTCACTGTCGGAAAACCACAAGTGGTCACGAGAGAGATTGACGGCAAACTCTGTGAGCCGATGGAACGCCTGACTATCGATTCGCCAGAGGAATATCTCGGAGTCATCACGCAGTTGATGGCACTTCGCAAAGGCCGAATGGAACAGATGGTCAATCACGGGACTGGATGGATTCGAATGGATTACCGGGTCCCCTCACGTGGTTTGATTGGATTTAGGACAGAGTTCTTGACCGAGACTCGAGGAACCGGGCTACTGCATCACGTCTTCGATGGTTATGAACCATGGCACGGCGAACTTCGTACTCGTCCAACTGGTTCATTGGTCTCAGATCGCAGGGGCACAGTGACCTCCTACGCCCTCTTCTCACTTCAAGAGCGAGGCACAATCTTTGTTCAAGTGGGAGATGAGGTTTATGAAGGAATGGTTGTCGGGGAGAATTCACGACCCGAAGATATGGATGTCAACTCATGCCGCGAGAAGAAGTTGACCAATATCCGTTCAGCTACTGCTGATGAATTAGAACGTCTCATCCCACCGAAAATTCTCAACATGGAGCAAGCACTCGAGTTCTGCCGTGAGGATGAATGCATCGAAGTAACGCCAAGTACGGTACGTGTGCGAAAAGTCGTGCTTGATCAAAACGAGCGTGCCCGGCTTACCTCCAAGGCAAAGAAAGCAAACCTCGACTCGTAAGCAAGGGCCAAAGCGCCATTTCGACTGCTTTTAGCCGCTTTCCTAGCTCTGTCACTAGCGTGATGTTGGATGGGCCTGTGGAGTTAGAACTTCTTCGACGGCCTAAAAGAGAGCGTGAAATCCACTTCACTCCTGCCCAAAGAGAAGTTATCGAGGCGCCTCTAAATGCCCGAGCACTTATCCGGGGCCCTGCCGGCTCTGGAAAAAGTGAAGTGCTGATCGCAAGAGCACTTCATCTCCTGAGATCAGGAATCAAACCCGATCGACTTCTAGTCCTTACCTTTGGTCGCGATCACGCCGACCTGCTTCGCGATGAGATAGCGACGCGTGCAGAGACGGTAGCAAGAGAGCCGCTTGCGAGAACTTTCCCTGCCCTTGCGTTCTCCATAGTCCGCCTTTCCATGGAGAAGAGTCTTCGTGATCCCATCCTGCTCTCTGGCGCAGAGCAAGATGACTTTATTCGCGACTTCTTAGCAACCGACTTACTAGAAAATTTGAGTGGGTGGCCAGAGTCGATAAGACCAGCTCTAGGTACACGTGGCTTTGCAAAAGAACTTCGCGATCTGATTTCCCGCGCAAAAGAGTGGGGATTAGATCCTGAAGACTTAGCGAAGTTGGCTATCGAAACCAAGGATGAACTCTGGATACCTGCCTCACGGTTGTGGAAGAGATACGAAGAAGTGAATATCAATCGTGATAGCAATGTGGAGCATGCAAAGGATCGGATCGACCCAAGTGAGTTGATCAATCGTGCCGTTCGAGTGATGAACGCTTCAGATGAGTTCGCCAATAAAGTGAGAGATCAATTCGATGTGGTCCTCATCGACCAGTTTGAGGAGAGTGACCCTTCGCATCGGCGCTTGATAAAAGCTCTCTCACCTCGAGCATTCATGATCTTCTCCGATCAAGGAAGCACTGTCTCGCGTTTTAGAGGGGCCGATCCCGAGGGTTTAGAGGATTTCCTGGAGAAATTCGCCTCGAGTTATGGCCTTGAAAGAGAGATCTCAAATCATCGACTAGAGGAGAGAATACGACCACGAGCTCGGCGAATCTTTATCGAAAGCGATTCACTCTCAGCAGAGGCCGAAGCGATTGCGGAGCACCTTCGCTCGCTCCACCATCGTCGTGAAATTCCGTGGTCTGAGATGGCGGTGATTGTCCGCTCCCCAGGTGAACATCTCTCTGCCATTCGTAGGGCGCTCATTCATATTGGTATCCCAGTCAATCAAGAGAGTGGAACGCTCTCGCTGGCCGAGAACCCAGTCATTCGCCCGCTACTTCTCATCGCAGAGATCGCCATCGCACTCGCTCGAGATGGAAATATTAAGGCAACGCCCGAGAAGATCGAGCAGATGCAGGAGCTGCTCCTCTCTGAATTTGGTGGTCTTGATGCTCTCGAACTTCGCAAGATACGAAGTGAAATTAATCGAGTCCGAGAAGAAGGTGATCTCACTCCAACGAGAGAGATCCTGCTCAACGGCCTTGCTCAGGGGGAGGCATTTCTAGATTTCGATCAAAGTGGTTTACTCACCCCGCTTAGGAGAACCATCGCTTCTGCTCGCTCAGTCGCTTCAAACTCATCGAGCACAATCACTGACTTGCTCTGGGCAATCTGGAGTTCGGCGAAGGATCGAGAAGGAAATCTGGTTAGTGAGAAGTGGCAAAACAGAGCAATCTTCTCCCACTCCACCTACGATTCCGGTTCGGCTGATCGAGACCTTGATGCTGTTGTCGAACTCTTCGAAATCGCTAAGCGTCATGCCGAGCGATTCCCATCAGCACACCCTGCACTTTTCATAGAAAGCGTGAGAAAGACTCGAGTCGTCGGAGATGTGATTGTTGCTCACGGAGATAGAGGTGACCAAGTCACTCTCACCACAGTCCACAGTGCAAAAGGTAAAGAGTGGAAGATTGTGGTTATCGCTGGGCTCCAAGAGGGCAAATGGCCAAATCTCACTCTTCGCGGGTCGCTCCTTGGAAGTGAGCGTTTAGTTGATATTCAGCGACATGGTTTCTTAGCTAGAGCCGAACTCAACGCACTTTCGTCGAATGCGATTGCAGAAGATGAAGCAAGGATTTTCGAAGTCGCCAAGGACCGAGCTTCGGATCTGATCATTTTCACTGCAGTTTCAAGGGATGATGATGAGCCCTCTTCATTCTTTGCCAGAGAGCGAGATCTCGAGCCGAACGATCATGACGATCCGATCAAGCCTTTCCTGACAGCGACAGAGAAAATTGCGCTGATGCGGCGAGAAGTAATCGATCCGTTGGTTTCACAGTCTAGGAAAGCCGAGATTGCTTCGGCCCTGAAGACTCTTGCAGCTGGTGGTTTTGGGTCAGCAGATCCATCAAATTGGCTGGGTTCGCGCCCGCGAAGTAGTGAGGATCCGATTGTTAGCGAAGGAGATGATGTATTCATCTCGCCGAGTGAGATCGATCGATTCTTAGAGTGCGAACTTCGCTGGTTCCTTGAGAAAAGTGGTGCCAGAGAGGGCGATAGCCAAGCAGCGCTACTTGGATCCACCTTGCATGTATACGCAAAGATGATTGCTGATGGTGAAGTGAAACTTGATGAGGCTCGTTCGAGACTTGAGCGAGCGTGGCACTTGATCGACCTCAACTCTGGGTGGGTTCAAAAAGCTGGCCTGAGTGATGCACTTCGAACTCTCACTCGATTCTTCGAGTGGCATAGAGAGAATCCACGTTCCATCCTCTCGACTGAAGCCTCTTTCACATTGGAGATCGGGCGAATAAAGGTGCGAGGGAGCGCCGATCGTATTGAAATTGATGATCAAGGAGCACATTTCATCGTCGATCTCAAAACAAGTCATGACGCCATGAAGGCCAAGGAGGCCGAATCAAATCAACAACTTGCCACTTATCAAGCAGCACTAGCTCTCGGTGCTTTCGAAGGAATTGAAGCGAGTGAAAACCTTGGTGGCGCTGAGTTGGTCTATCCGGCGACCGATGCGAAAAAGGTCACGACGAGGAGTCAGAGCACGAAAGATCCAGACGAGACTGTCGAGACTTTAGCCCGAGTCGGCGAGACGATGTCGGGGGCGAGATTCGTTGCGACCATAAATGCGAATTGTCGAGTCTGCGCAGTTCGTTCACTCTGCCCGATGCAAGGCGAAGGCAGGTCAGTAATCCAATGAAGCGATATAGCGCAAAGGAGATTTTCACAGCGCTGAGGAAAATCGATCCCAAGATCAATCTCCCAACGCCCGAACAGGTAGAGATTATTGAAGCACCACTCACCCCATCAGTTGTTGTTGCGGGAGCAGGTAGCGGAAAGACCGAAACGATCTCTGCGCGAGTTCTCTACCTTGTTACCAATGATGCGGTTGAGCCCAACGAAATACTCGGCCTGACATTCACTCGAAAAGCGGCGGGAGAGTTGCTGGTTCGTGTAAGAAACCGGCTTCGTCAGTTGGAGAAGTCAGGTTTGATTAAAGGGAAATCGCACCTGAGCGAACCAACGATCCTTACCTATCACTCATACGCCTCACGTATTGTCACGGAATATGGCCTGAGAGATGGCATTGAGCAGGATCTGATTCCACTCGGAGAAGCGGCGACATGGCAACTTGCTCATGAGGTGGTCTCGCATCACATTGAAATGCCGGAATGGGTAGATAAGAGCGCCGATGCAGTCGCAGAGGATGTTATTGATCTTGCCCGACTTATCGCTGAGCATGGCACAAGTATTGAAGCTGTCCGTAACCTAACAGAGGAGATGATTGAGCACCTCCAATCAATAGATGGCGAGTCAACGGTCAAGAACCGAGAACTGATCGATACCGCGCGCCTTCGCCTCGCTGAGTTACCAATCGTCGAGAGATTCAACGAGATTCGGCGTGAACGCAATCTCTTCACCTTTGATGACCAGATGTCAATCGCTGCTTCAATCGCAAGTCGACATAGTGATGTCGTAGATCTAGAGCGGTCAAAATTCCACACAGTCCTTCTCGATGAATATCAAGATACCTCGCAGAGTCAGCTTCGGTTGCTCTCAGCGCTCTTTGGTAATTCCCACTCAGTCATGGCAGTCGGAGATCCATTTCAATCGATATATGGCTGGCGCGGAGCGAGCGCAGAGACAATTGAGACTTTCTATCGATACTTTCCAGTAGCGAGTAAAGAGGAAGAGCGAAGATTCACTCTCAGTATCAGTTGGCGCAATGACCTGAAAGTCTTGGACCTCGCTAATGCAACGATTGATTTGATCAATGCAACGCAGGGCTCCAATCATCCAGTGAAACGTTTGAGCCAGCGAGATGGCGCAGGGGCGGGCGAAGTCTTAGCGGGTGCATATCTCACTCGAGAGGATGAAGCGGAGGCGATTGCGGAGTACTTCTCTACGCGACTTGATGAGAAGAGTTCGGCAGCTGTCTTGGTTCGTGCCAGATCTCAAGTAGAACGAATCGAGAGTGCGATTCGAAGTCGCGGCCTGCCAGTCGAGGTAGTCGGAGTGGGTGGACTTCTTTATGTTCCAGAGATCGTGGAGATTGTCTCTCTTCTTAGAGCGATCGCATTCACGGATCGAGGGGCCTCCCTTGCGCGACTCCTTGCCGGAGATCGTTATTGCATCGGGAGTAAAGATCTCGCCGCTCTGGGGCGTTATGCCCGAGCCATCACACTGGAGCGAAATAAAGGTGTCAAGAATCCACTCGTTCGAGAGATCACCTCACTTGATGCGGGTATTGCCGAAAACGATGGACAGTTCGAAGTGAACATCGTCGAGGCCCTTGATGAGATTGATGAAGCTCCTTCGGATTACTTCACGGCAGAGGGAATTTCCAGGCTTCGGATGGCCGCTCGAGATATCGCACGAGTTCGAGAACGGTCGGGATCGCTCATCGATATTGTCATGGAGGCGATGAGAACCCTAGGAGTTGAAGTCGAAGTAATGGTTCGAGATGGAATCCATGAAGGAAGAAGGCATCTCAATAGATTCCTGGATGAAGCAAGCAAGTTTCAAAGCCAAGGTGGAACTCTCACCACATTCCTTGATTGGATAGACCAAGCCAAGAAGAGCGAACGAGGTTTGAAGGAATCAGAGGTCAAGGTAACTAAGGGCGTAGTTCAAATCATTACTATCCATGGCGCCAAGGGATTGGAATGGGATTTTCTAGCGGTTCCGGGATTGCGAGAGAAGAATTTCCCATTAACGGGTAAGCAGTTAGAGAATTGGATCACCGATTCCGGAGATGTCCCGTTCGCCCTTCGGGGAGATTCAAAGCAACTGCCCGAGTTCCACTTCTTGAAGATTAATAATCATAAGCAACTGACTAAGGCTCGTGAAGAATTTGCAGATTCCTGCCGAGCCAGAAGCTTTCTTGAAGAATTAAGGCTTGGTTATGTGGCATACACCAGAGCAAAACTCTCACTTTTCGCATCATTCTCCTTCTTTCAAGATGGAATTGAACCAATGCCCCCAAGCGCCCTCTTTCAACTTCTCATCTCAAGAGCAAAATTCATCACAGAGACAAGCCTTGACTTGCCGACTATCGACAATCCCGCGCTCACTAATCCCACTCGAGTTAGTTGGCCGATTGATTCATGGGGTAATCGAAGAGAGCACTTTGACGAAGGTGTTCGCTTAGTAGAAAACGCCAGAGTTCTTACCGAAGGAGAGCTCTCTCAAATAGATCCTGATCTTGTGAAATTACTTGAGGCTGAAGATGCAAGACGGCAAAAGCGCCATGTGTATCTGCCTGACCGCATCTCAGTCTCAGCACTCGACCTCATCCTGCGCGATCGAGGTGAAGCCGCGAGAACATTTAGGCGTCCGATGCCAACTCACACAAATGTCTACGCCAGGCGAGGTACTGAGTTCCACTCTTGGTTGGAACGACATCTCAATGCGCCGCAGTTACCTGACGCGCCTGAGTACGGCCATGAGCAATCTATCGATGACTTCGCCCTGGAAGCCTTGAAGAGTGCTTGGTTGAATTCTGAGTGGGCAAAGCGAACTCCGTTTGATGTCGAATTACCTTTTGAGATCATCATCGAAGGAACTCTGCTTCGAGGGCGGATGGATGCTATCTACTTCGATGGCGAGCGCTATGAAATTGTCGATTGGAAGACTGGCGAGGTCAAAAGCGGAAGTGAATTAGCTGATGCTGCTGTGCAACTTGCTGCTTATCGAATCGCATTTTCTAGGATTCATCGCATTCCACCTGAATCGATAAGCGCCGTTTTCCACTATGTGGGCGCTAATCAGAGCGTGAGACCTGCTGACCTATTGAGTGAAGAAGAAATCATCCAATTACTGCCGAGATTGGGCGATGGTCACTAATTGAACCTTGTTTATGTTTGAACTCGTGCCCATCAATTCCGCTCGATGCAAGGATGTAATCGAACTGAACTTTGGGGTCCCAGGATGGATAACTGTTGGAATTGGTGAGTGACTTAAGCCCAGAGAGTCTGGCAGCAAGCCCCCAGGGAAGATTGAAATCGCCAAGAAGAATTACCCTTTTCCCAAGCGTTGAAAGCCATCCCGTAATCACGCGAAGTTGTCTGACATTGAATCCTGGAACGAATGAGAGATGCGTGACCGAGACGATGGTCCCATCCTCAAGTTCTGCAGCGATTGCTACTCGTGGCTCATCGGGAACATATCGCATCCGCACTCCACGCGGTGTTGGAACTGCTAGTGGGATGCCGAAAGGTGCTTTCTGCAACTTTTTGATATGCCACCTTTTAACTGGAACTTTAGATATCAAAGCGATTCCATAACTCGCACCATCACTTTCACCATCATGAGCGCTCCAGATATCTCCAGGAGTTCCTAGAACAGTTGGGTGATAGCGAAAATCTTTTGCCCCCATCCATTGAGCGATAAGTTCTGCTTGATGAATCCGGCCACTTCGAATCTGATCAAAGTCAACTTCCTGGATTCCGATGATGTCAGGTGAGAATTCTGCAATTAGGTCATCAATTCCCTTTTTTAGGGTCTGGGCATCAGCCCTGCCGTCGATGAGAGATCTTCCATTGAGCAAGTTCCAAGAGGTGATTCGAAGGAGATTGTTGCTCATAGCGCGAGATTAGTAGGCTTACCGATATGTTGCACTTGCCGCTTGCTCGAGCCCAACTTGATCGAAAGGCGGAATTGCGAAGCGATTCACTCGCTCTGCAAAAGTTAGAACCGAGCGCAATTTTCTACAAGTTCTATGATGGAAATTTCTTTGTGACGGATGGACGGCTAGCAAAGTTCGCCTTTGCAGATAAGCCCACTGGTGAGCATGAGACCTATTTCCTTGGCGTGGATAGTTCCGGTGCGGGACACTTCCTTTGGAATCAAGCGGATTCGCCCTCCGAAGATCTCCGACTTTCGTCACTGCGGGAGATAGCCGGTGGCCTCTCTGCAGAAGAGATTGGAATTGCAGTTCAAGGCCAAGGTTTGGCACTGTGGCATAACTCGCATCCGCGTTGTGCACGTTGCGGCAAAGAGACGAAAAGTTGTGATGGTGGTTATCTCCGGCGTTGCGATGAAGGTCATCCTCATCATCCACGAACTGATCCCGCAGTGATTGTCTTGGTTAAGGATCGCCACGATCGAATCTTGCTCGGACATCAGGCGAGTTGGGATGAAGGGCGATTCTCAACCTTCGCTGGATTTGTTGAGCCTGGTGAATCTTTCGAAGCTGCAGTGATACGCGAAGTCCAAGAAGAGGCAGGCGTCCTGGTTAGTGAGTTGATCTATCTCGGGTCACAACCTTGGCCATTTCCTGCATCGGTGATGATCGCCTTTGAAGCAATAACGGATAATCCAGATCACGCAATGGCAGATGGAACAGAGATCACTGAGATTGGTTGGTGGAGCCGTGACTCGCTCAAGGCTGACATTGATCAAGGCAAACTTCGACTTCCACCATTTGTCAGTGTTGCCAGGGCGATGATCAATCGTTGGTATGGCCCGAATCATCGAGAGGACCTTCGAAGCAAGGATTCGTGGCGTTGATGAGTGAGTTGGCAGAGCGACTTCTTGCAGACCTTGATGATGAGCAACGCCTAGTTGCTACCTCGGTCAGAGGACCAGTACTTGTTATCGCTGGTGCTGGAACTGGTAAGACCAGGGCGATCACCTATCGAATCGCTTACGGTGTCATCTCTGGCGCATTTGATCCGATGAAGACCCTTGCACTCACTTTCACGGCCAAGGCGGCAGGTGAGATGAGATCGCGACTTCGCATTCTCGGAATCCCCCAAGTCTCCGCACGCACTTTCCATTCGGCAGCTTTGCGACAGTTGATTTACTTCTGGCCGGATGTCTTTGGCGGAAGATTCCCACAATTACTCACAACAAAAAGTTCAATGCTCAAGGAGGCAGCAAGTCGAATCAGCTCTGCCGATCAATCAACAATCAAGAGCACACCCACCACCCTCCGTGAAATCGCAGGAGAGATCGAATGGTGCAAGGTCTCTGGATTTCATCCGGATCAGTATGTTGAGGAAGCAGAACGCTTTGAACGACGCGTCTCGATAAAAAGTAGCGAAATCGCCAAGGTCTATGAGTCCTATGAAAGCCTTAAACAGAGCGAACGAGTAGTTGATTTCGAGGATGTATTACTTCTTACGATCGGCATGCTCGAGGAAGAGTCTGGTGTGAGGAATCGGATTCGCGAGCAATACAGATTCTTCACAATCGATGAATATCAAGATGTCTCACCGTTGCAGCAGCGACTCCTTGATCTGTGGTTAGGAGCGCGAAAGGACATCTGCGTAGTCGGAGATCCTGCCCAAACTATTTACTCCTTCGCAGGTGCGACGCCATCATTCTTGCTCAACTTCACAAAGAAATATCCTGATGCTGCTCTGGTTCGACTGCAACGGGGCTATCGCTCAACGCAGGAAATCATCAATCTCTCCAATCAGATGGTGCGAAGCAGCGGATTTGGCATGGAACTTATCGCTGGAGAAATCTCACATGGCCTCGCGCCAAAAGTGATCGGGGCGTCGAATCCTGCTGATGAGATTACTGCAATCATTGATTCAATTAAAGAAGAGATCGCAGGGGGTCGATCTGAGCGCGAATGTGCGATCTTGGTGCGCACCAATAATCAGATCGATTCACTCGAGCGCGCTCTCGCTCTCTCTGGTCTTCGATATCAAGTGAAAGAGAAGGATAAATTCTTCGATCGCCCGGAAGTGCTTGATGCTATGCGGGTCATAAGAAGCGCTTCAGTGCTAAGCGAATCTGGCAATCTCTGGCCACAAGAACTCGCCCAGCTCCTTGCACCACTTGGGACGAATCCATATCTCCAGTCAATCTTGGATTTAGCCGATCAATCCCGCGCAGAGGGAACAGAGTCGCTTCGCGGATTCTTAAGGGAATTGGAGGAAAGAAAGGATGAGGAGAATCCACCACAACTTCCTGGGATCACACTCTCCACTATCCACGCTGCGAAAGGTTTGGAGTGGCCATCGGTTTACCTTGCGATGCTCACAAAGGATTCGATGCCATGGCCATCAAGCCCAATCGATGAAGAGCGACGACTTTTCTATGTGGCAATCACTCGAGCGAAGGAGCGACTTGTCCTTTCTTACTCGGGCGTAGCCTCCCCGTTTCTCAGTGAGATCGGTCAGATTCAGGCGTGAATTCGATGAGAGTGAGGTTATTTGTTTGCGTCAATCGATACCCGCTTGGTAATCTTCGCGACATGTCCGCAATCCGCTTCAACCATTCATTTATTGGTCGTGCCGTTAAGGGCCAAGCCTTTAGCGCCAAGACAAGCTCCTTTGCGATGGTTGATCGCTATCACACAACCACCGTTAAGGGGATCGCGGGATCCTGGAGGACTATCTAAAAGATCAGATAGAAGGCCAGGGGCCCAGAATCCAAATCGGATTCGGGCCCTTTTTCTTTTTCCAGCAAAGGACTGGAGAAGGGAAGTTAAGACAAGAGCCGTGGCGACACGGGAGAGGAAAGGTGAGAACAATGGCAACAGTTCTCTTCAGCGACTTACTAGTACCGGGATGGGCCGAGAGCAAGATCGGCTTAAATGATGTGACAGGTACTTATGGCGATCGTTATGCCTTCTCACTCCCATGCCATAAGAGTGATCCCGAGATGTTCTTCTCAGAAGATAGAGAGATTATCGAGCGGGCAAAACGAGCCTGCGGACCTTGTCCGGTACGTGCGGCATGTTTGAAAGGTGCTCTCTCTCGTCAAGAACCTTGCGGAGTCTGGGGTGGCGAACTCTTTCAAGAGGGACGCGTCATCCAAGAGCGTCGTGGCGTTGGTCGCCCGAGGTTGGTCACGATCAGTTAAGCAAATCTGGTGAAGATCTAGTTGTGAGTCCCTGGCACTGGGGCAACACCCAGTGCCCTCAAGTGCCAACCAGCATCGATCCACTTCTTGCGATCTAAAGCATTACGCCCATCAATGATGTTGCGTTTTGCTACCACTGAGT
>SXGQ01232200.1_pt1 | contig 12646 bp, 13 predicted proteins | sample 3178371 | NCBI WGS metagenome assembly SXGQ01 (sample SAMN11356859, study PRJNA531348) | freshwater metagenome | isolation source: freshwater sample F1-20 | place: China: Fuxian Lake, Yuxi | collected 2017-12-25
ACCGGCAGCGCTGATGTGGTCGGTCGTGCACTTCCCCTTGGCCTTCAGGAGCACCACGAGCCCGTCGAGATCGCGCTTCTCCCAGGGGAGGAAGGGCTGCAGGAGCTCGAGCCGGTCGCTGCCGGGGGCCACGGCCACCTCCACCTGGCGACCGGGAACCGGGGGGATGTAGCCCACGAAGTCGGGGAGAAAGCCGTTCTTCGGCAGATCGTCGCCGCGGGGGGCCTCGAGTCGGAGCGGCCCGGACGGGGTGTCGAGCGCGTCGGTGGCGGGGTTGAAGGCGAGGTCGCCCGCGAGCGCCATGGCCACGACGGTCTCGGGGCTCCCGATGAAGGCCAGCGTTTGGAGGTTCGCGTCGTTGCGGGCGGGGAAGTTCCGGTTGAAGGAGGTGACGATGCTGTTCTTCTGGCCGGGGGTGATGTCGTCCCGTTTCCACTGGCCGATGCAGGGACCGCAGGCGTTGGCGAGCACGACCGCGCCGATGCGCTCGAGGTCCGCGAGCTGCCCGTCCCGCCGGATGGTGGCGTAGATCTGGTCGCTTCCCGGAGACACCATGAAGGGCACCCGGGCATGCAGGCCACCCGCCGCCGCCTGACGCGCGATGTGCGCGGCCCGCTCGATGTCCTCGTACGAGCTGTTCGTGCAGCTCCCGATCAGCGCGGCGCTCAGGTGGCGCGGGTAGCCCTCGGTGTCGATGGCGGCCTTCACCTCGGAGAGCGGGCGGGCGAGGTCTGGCGTGTGCGGACCGACGAGGTGCGGCTCGAGTGTGCTCAGGTCGATCTCCACGACGCGGTCGAAGTAGAGCGCAGGGTCGCGCTCCACGTCGGGGTCGGCACGCAGCGCCCCGGCGATGGCATCACAGGCGTCGGCCAGCGCGGCCCGCTCGGTGGCGCGCAGGTAGTCGCCCATGCGGCGGTCGTAAGGGAAGATTGAGGTGGTGGCGCCGAGCTCCGCGCCCATGGTGCAAATGGTGGCCTTGCCGGTGCAGGACAGGCTCTCGCAGCCGGGACCGAAGTACTCGACGATGGCGTTGGTGCCGCCCTTGACGGTGAGGATGCCCGCGAGCTTCAGGATGACGTCCTTCGGAGACGTCCACCCCGACAAGCTGCCGGTGAGCTTCACGCCGATCACCGTGGGGCAGAGAACCTCCCACGGCAGGCCCACCATCGCATCCACCGCGTCGGCGCCGCCCACCCCGATGGCCAACATGCCGAGACCGCCGGCGTTCGGCGTGTGGCTGTCGGTGCCGATGAGGAGCGTGCCCGGGGCCGCGTAGTTCTCGAGCACCACCTGGTGGATGATGCCGGCGCCGGGCTTCCAAAAGCCGATGCCGTAGCGCTGGCTCACGGTGCTGAGGAAGTCGAAGACCTCGGCGTTGTCGCCGAGGGCAGCCGCCAGATCGGGCCCCGCGCCCTTCCGCGCGAGGATGAGGTGGTCGCAATGCACGGTGGAAGGCACCGCGGTGGTGTCGCGGCCGGCGAGCATGAACTGGAGAAGCGCCATCTGGGCGGTGGCGTCCTGCATGGCCACGCGGTCCGGACGGAGGTCGAGAAAGCTGCGGCCGCGGTGGAAGGGGGCCTTCTCGGGGTCGACGAGGTGGGCGAAGAGCACCTTCTCGGCGAGGGTGAGCCCGCGGCCGAGGCGGCGCCGGCCGATGGCGTGGCGGGCCGGGAAGCTGGCGTACAGCGAGGTCAGGGCGGCGAGGTCCATGCGGGGCTCCGATTCCGGCAGACGTATGCCGTCCGGGGGATGCGCGGCTGCCGCACCGCGTGGGGTCGAGGGGCGTCGCGGCGCATCCCGGCGCCCCCGGGGCCGGGCCTCAGGGGGCTGCGGGCTTGCCGGCGTGAAGCCGCTCGGCCAACGTGGCGGCCACCGCCTCGCTCAGCACGACCGCGCCATCGGTGGTGAGGTGCACGTCGCTCCCGAAGTGGCTCGCGTCGAGCTCGGGCACCGGCACCATCACCCCGCCCGCCTCCGCGATGACCACCGCCTGCTCCGCCACGCTGCCCGGAGGCACGTGGCCGGGCTCCGGACGCCGCGGCAGCGGGACCATCCACACGGGAATCTGGCTGGTGCTGGCGAGCCGAATGAGGCGCCCCACGTAGCGCAGCGGCGCGCCGTGGTAGCGCCGGACCTTGGAGGGTGCGGGAGGGTTCAGCGGCAGGGCGCGCACCCCCGACCAGACCCCGTTGGCGAGGCGCATCCGGTACCGCCAGGTCGGCCAGGCCCAGCGGAGCGCGAGGTCCACCTTGCACTCCACGTCGGTGCAGACCTCGGTGAGGAGATCGGGCATGTCGCCCAGGCGGGCGAGGTCCATCACCCGGCTCTCGTAGGGGAGAATCTCCGTGGCCAGGTCGGCCTCGCCGTAGGCCACCACGAGGCCGTCGATCCGGTCGTGCGGCAGCACATTGGCGAAGGCGAGGTACCAGTCGAGCGGACTGGTGGCGGCGGTGCCGAGGTTGTGAACGGTCATCCCGAGCCCTGCGGTGAGCACGTCGGCACGGAGATGCTGCTCGGGCAGGCAGGTGCCGAGGATCACGAGATTCGGACCCTCCCCCGCCGTACTGGCGAACTCGGCCGCCTTTCCGTTGAGACCGGTCGTGGTTCGGTAGGCCACCCTCGTCCACGCATCGAGCGCGCCCACCGACGCCACGACGAGGAGGACGAAGACCGAGAAGGGCAGTCGCACGCCTTCAATCCGTAGCGCGGTGGTCGTGCGGCTGCATGGGGTCACTCAGAACTGGAAGTACACGAAGGGATGACCCTGGCTCGCGCCGAGGAGGACGATGGCGAGCACCGCCAGCGGCACCAACAGCGCAGCCACCAACACAGGCACGGGACGGCGCGTGGTGAGCCAGAGCTCCGCCCCGAGCACGGGGAGGGTGAGGAACAGGAAGAGGTTGAGCCAGACGAGGTCCGACTGGCGGTAGGTGATCGACACGAGGTTCCAGAAAACGCGCAGCGCATCGCCGAGCGTGCTTGCCCGGAACCAGACGAAACCGAGCACGAGGAAGTGGAAGGTCAGCGCGATGGCCACGGGCTTCGGCAGCCGTGGGGCCCAGCGCCGCTGGATCGCCAGCGCCGCGCCGTGCCAGGCCCCCCAGGCGATGAAGGTCCAGTTCGCGCCGTGCCAGAGGCCACCGAGGAGCATGGTGGCGATGAGGTTCCGGGAGGCGTGGTGCCGGTTCCCCCCGAGGGGGATGTAGAGGTAGTCCCGCAGCCACTCCGACAGCGAGATGTGCCAGCGACGCCAGATGTCCTGGGGCGAAGACGCGAAGAAGGGCAGGTCGAAGTTCAGGCGCAGCTCCACGCCGAACCACTTGGCCAGGCCACGCGCGATGTCGGAGTAGCCGGAGAAGTCGCAGTAGATCTGCCAGGTGAAGGCGTACACCCCGAGCCAGGTGGCGAGGCCCGTGGAGTTGTCGTTCTCGAAGGCGAGCTGGACGATGCCCGCGAGATTGTCGGCGACCACGAGCTTCTTGAAGAAGCCCCACAACACCAGCCCGGCCCCGTCGGCCAGCTGCTCGGCGGTGGGTCCGCGCTCCATGCGGAGCTGCGGGAGGAGCCGCTCGCTCCGCTCGATGGGACCGGCCACGAGCTGGGGAAAGAAGCTGATGAAGAGGAGGAAGTCGAAGGGGTTGCGACAGGCCCGCGTCTGCCCCCGGTACACGTCCACCGTGTAGGCGAGGGCCTGGAAGGTGTAGAACGAGAGCCCCATCGGCAGGACGAGCTCGAGGACCGGGAGCGCCCGCGGCACGCCGAGGGCGGCGAGCAGCGCGTTGGCCTCCCCCACGAAGAAGCCGAGGTACTTGAATATGCCGAGGACGAGGAGGTTGCTCACCACCGAGATGGTCACCCACCGCCGCTTGCCGGCGGGCGCGTCCTCGATCCGCTTGGCCAGCCAGTAGTCGAGCAGGCTCGTGGCCAGCAGGAGGCCGAGGAAGCGCCAGTCCCACCATCCGTAGAAGAACAGGGAGGCGACGAGCAGAAACCCGCGCCGGCCGGCGCCGCGCAAGAGCGCCCAGACCGGGTACACCACCGCGCCGAACGCGACGAAAACGAGCGAGTTGAACAGCACGCGCCCGCAAGCCTACACCCGCCGGATTCCCCGCGCGGCGGACCGGCGTCCAAATTCTCGAGTCAACCGCCGTTCCCCCTCCCGAAAGCTGGGGAAGTGCCTTCGACGTCCAGCTGGCGACGCGCTCAGTCCCCCCACCGCCGTTCTCGCTCACGAACCGCAGAGGCCCGAACCCGCTCGATGTCCTCGGTGGGCAGGGTCTGGGGCGCGTCGTCGGTCAGCCCGGCAAAGACGGAGAGGCTCCATACGCTGGCCGAGTCCGTCCACACCGGCTTGAACTCGAGGTCCCAGAAATACACGCCCGCGCCGCCCCAGCTCGCAGTGTGGCAACAACGGCAGGCGCAGCGGTTCACCTCGGAGGTGAGCTAGGCAAGCTCGGGATCGTCGACCCGCGGGCCGTCTTCCACGGGCGGGAGATCGCTCTTGTCCTCGCTCACCGTGGGGTAGCGGCCCGCCTCCTCGACGATGGCGAGGCACACCTCGGCCGTCAACTCCTCGCCCTCGGGCATGCACTCACTGTGGCCGGGCAGCTCGAGCGGGGCTTCGCCCTCGCCGCTGTCGACGTCGCCCTCCGCGCAGGCCAGAAAAAGCCACACGAAGGAAGGGCAAGCAAGCGCCATGCCGCGCCGCGGACCGCAGCGGAGCACGATCCAGGCCGCCTCGGCGGGCGTGTTCGCCCAGGCGTGGGGCTTCTCCCACGCCTCGCCCACTCAGCCCTCGAAGGCCGCGTCCGTGATGTCGAGACCCCGATCGATGATCGCGAAGGCCTCGGCGAGCTCGCCTTCGGTGATGGTGAGCGGCGGGATGCAGGAGAAGCTCGACCAGCGCAGGAAGGTGAACAGGCCCTCGTCGCGGAAGAAGCGGGAGAGCTTGCCCATGGCGGGATGGGCGCCGTTGTAGGGGGCGATGAGCTCGCCGCGGCTGTTCTTCTGGATGTCGATCATGCCGAAGAGCCCGAGCACGCGGCCCTCCTTGAGGGATGGGTGCTTCGCCTTGAGGCGGGCGATGTGCCCCTTCATGACCGGCTCGAGCGCTGCAGCGCGCTCCACGAGCCCCTCCTCTACGGTGACCTTCAGAACGGCCTCGGCGGTGGCGAGCGCGAGGTTGTGCGAGTTGTAGGTGAGCCCACCCGCGAAGTACTTGCTGCGCACGTTGGCGGCGACGGCATCGCTGATGCCCACCGCGCCGAGCGGCATGTAGGAGCTGGTGAGGCCCTTGGCCATGGTGACGATGTCGGGGTCGATGCCACCGTGCTCGAAGCCGAACCACTTCCCGGTGCGCCCGAAGCCGCTCATCACCTCGTCGCACACGAGCAGGATGCCGTACTTCCGCGTGAGCGCGCGCAGGCCGGCGAGCCAGCCCTTCGGTGGGATCAGCACCCCGTTGGTGCCGGTGACCGCCTCGACGAAGATCGCGGCGATGTCCTTCGGGTTCTCGTAGTTGATCACCTCCTCGAGGTAGATCAGGTGGTTGCGGGTGATCTCCTCGTCGGTCGAGCCGAAGCTGAACTCGAGCGGAACCGGGTCCATGATGCGGATGAAGCCGGGGGCGCCGGGCTCGTTGGCCCAGCGGCGCGGGTCGCCCGTGAGCTGCATCGTGGCGGAGGTGGCGCCGTGGTAGCTCCGGTAGCGCGAGAGAATCTTGCTGCGGCCGGTGGCGAGCCGGGAGAGCTTGATGGCGTTCTCGTTCGCCTCGGCGCCACCGGTGGTGAAGAAGAAGGTGTTGATGTCGCCCGGGAAGATGTCGGCGAGCCGTTTGCCCAGCCGGGCGCGCGCCTCCGTGGCCGACTGCGGGTAGGCGAACAAGAGCCCGTCCATCGCCTCCTTCATCGCCGCCACCACCCGCGGGTGGCTGTGCCCGATGAGCACCGACATCAGCGTGGAGTTGAAGTCCAGCGTGCGCTGGCCATCGGGGGACCAGAAGTAGACGCCCTCGGCGCGGGCGATGGGGAGCGGATCCACCTGGTCCTGCACGGCCCAGGTGTAGAGCGTGTGCTTCTTGCAGAGTTCGACGATCTCGCGCGTGTCCATGGCGTGTCCGGGGGGACTGCGGCCTTAACTTCGGGAGACGCCCGGCGGGATGGCCTCAGTCTCCGAAGAGCTGCTCGCAGTCCTCGAGGACCTCCTGCGGGTTGGTACCGAAGTCCACCTGGTCATACTCGAGCAGGAGCTCGCCGTCCTTGCCGAGCAGACGGGTGACGCGCCCCGCGTAGGCGGCGCTCTCGCTGCTGATCGCACCGTAGGTGAGCGCGAGGGTCTTGTCGTCGTCGGTCCAGAGGTCGTACGCGAAGCCCTCGGCCTCGGCGAACTCCTGGTTCACCTCCGGCGCATCGAAGGAGATGCCCACGATCTGCACGCCGAGGGCGTCGAACTGGTCCTGGCGGTCGCGGTACCCGCAACCTTCTTTGGTTCACCCATAGGTCCCGGCGGCCGGGTAGAACCAGATGACCGTGGCGCTATCGGTCAGGTCCGGCTTGCCGCGCGCCGTACCGTCGCGGTTGGTGGCGGAGAAGTCCGGCGCGGGAAGGGGCTCGGCGGGGGGCTTGCCGTGGAGCTCGCCGGTGGTGCCCGAATCGTCGGTGCCCGAGTCGTCGGTGCCCGAGTCGTCGGTGCCCGATGTGTCCTTTCCCTGCGTGCCGGGGTCATCCGTGGCGGGGCCCGCAGCGCAGGCTAGGAGGAGGAACAGCATGGACTCGGCTGTATCGCGCCGCGACCTCAGCCGGGGGCGCCCCGCGAGATCCATGCCCACGCTGCGAGCGACGCCGCGGCGATCCGTGCGCCGGCCACCAACCAGGGGGCAACGGGATCTTCACGAAGCGCACCGACGAACTCGTCGGTCTTGGTGGCGGGGGCAGGCGTGGGCGACGCCGCGGCGGGCGCCGCCGAGGTCGGCGAGCACCAGCCGAGCGCCGGCGCCGTCCACCTCCACGAGGAACTTCCCGGGCTTCAGATCGAGGTGCAGCCGGGGCTGCCCCCGGGTCGGGCCCGTCTCGTGGAGACGACACACCGCGTCCACCGCGTCCGGCCACCCGGATCACCGATGATCGACCCCCGACACGCCGCTCGCCAGCAAAGTGCCACCGGCCGAAATCGTCCGCCTCGATCAACCGACCGCCACGTCGATCGCGAAGGCGCCCACGCCTTCGGGTCGCCCGCGCACCGCGAGCACCCCGAGGCGGCGCCACCCCCTCCATCGCGCCCGCCACGCTCACCACCGCCGCCGAAGCGAGGATGCCGGCGCCTATCTCGGCGGCAATGCGCTGGAGGCGACTCGCCACGTTCACGGCGTCACCGATGACGGTGTACTGCATGCGCTCTGCCGACCCGATGTTGCCCACGACCACCTCGCCGTAGTGCCCGCTCGGTGACGCCCGAGAGGGTGCGGTGAAGGGCGGCGATGGCGTGGCGACCTCCCACGAGCTCGCTCAGCGCTGCTTGCCCAGCATTCCGACGACGTAGACCACGAAGGCAATGCTGACGCCAGTGAACCAGCCGTAGGGATAGATCGTGGTGAAGAAGGCCGGGACGCTGTCGAGCAGCTTCACCTTCACGAAGAAGCCCGGCAGGTTCGGCGCGATCGCCACTCCGAGCGCCACCATCGCCACCGGGTTGAAGGCCGGGACCGGCCCACCCGGGAGGAAGAGCGCCCGCACGTCGAGCTCACGCTTCCGGACCACCCAGTAGTCTGCGATCATGATCGCCGCGACGGGGCCGAGCAGCATGCCCACCCCGCCGAGCCACCCGCCGAGGTAGGTCGCGGGGTCGGCCATGAGCTTCCAGGGCATCATCACGATGCCGAGCAGGCCGGTGATGAGACCGCCGGTCTGGAAGCTGATGTGCCTCGGCGCGAGGTTCGCGAAGTCGTTTGCCGGGCCCACCACGTTGGCTGCGATGTTGACCGAGAGCGTGGCGATCACGATGCCGAACACCGCAATGATCGCCACCATCGCGCGGGTCGCGGCGCTGGCGATCAACGGCTCCGCCATGCCGGGCGCCGGCGACGCGGAGGTCATGATCCCGAGCAGGTACTCGGGGTTCCACAGCTCCTCGATCTTCGCCCCGGGCAGCACCGCCGCCGACGCGCTGGTGATGAGCAGCGCCAAGAGCGAGAAGCCGATCATCGTCGTCGGCAGGCCGAGCGCCTGGCCCACGATCTGCTCCCGCTGGCTGCGGCCGAAGCGCGTGAAGTCGGGGATGTTGAGCGAGAGTGTGCTCCAGAAGGCCACCATGCCGGTGACGCTGGGAACGAGCACCGGCCAGAACTCACCGAGGGTGGCGAACTTCGAGGGGTGGACGAGGAGCGGACCCACACCACCGGCCCGGTTCATCACCCAGGCAAGGAGCCCAACCGCGAGGATGAGCACGATCGGCGCCGCCCAGTTCTCGAAGATGCGAACGGCGTTCATGCCCCGGTAGATGATGAAGACGTTCATCACCCAGAAGAGACCGAAGCCGATACCGCTCGGGAGCGTGAGGCCCGCGAAGGTCCAGCCGCCGCCGAGGGCCATGAAATCTGGCCAGAAGCTGGCGATGAAGGTCTTGACCGCCTCGCCGCCGATGAAGACGTTGATGCCGAACCAGCCACAGGCCACGAGCGCGCGGATGATGGTGGGCACCTTGGCGCCTTCGTGGCCAAAGCTCGACCGCGCCAGCACCGGGAAGGTGATGCCGTACTTGGTGCCCGGGTGGGCGTTGAGCAGGATCGGGATGAGCACGATCAGGTTGCCCAGGCCGATCACCAGGAGCGCCTGCCACCAGTTCATCCCCTGCGCCATCAACCCACCCGCGAGGGTGTAGGTCGGGATGCAGTGCGCCATGGATATCCACAACGCGGTGAAGGTGTAGGTGCCCCAGGTCCGGTACTTCGGCGGGACGGGCGCGAGGTCCGCGTTGTAGAGCGGGCTCCGGGCCACGTCCGGGCCGAGCGTGGCGAGGGCTTCCGTCTCGTAGCTGTTGTCGTGCATGGTCCGGACTAGTCCTTGCTCGACACGAGCGCGCCGGCTTCGGCCACGAAGTCCTTCTTGCCCCACTCGGTGTCACGGTTGGCGAGCTCGACCTCCTTCGCCCGTTTCTTCTCGGCGAGAAGCTCAACGAGGTGGTGGTGCGTCGTGAAGTAGGGGAGGGACTTGCCCACCGCGGCCTGCACGTCGGCGAAGCCGTGCTGCTCCAGGAAGGCGGCGAGGCCCTCCCCGAGCTCGGACACCATGTCGAAGCCCTGGAGCATCGGCCCGGTGCAGCTCTGCACGGTGTTCGCGCCCATGAGCAGGAACTCGATGGCGTCGACCGAGCTGGTCACGCCGCCGATGCCCGAGATCGAGAAGCCCGGCTGGCCCATGGCGATCTCACCCACCATGCGCAGGGCGATGGGCTTGACCGAACGGTAGCTGTAGCCGCCGAAGGTGCTGTGACCGTCCACGGTGGGGGTGGGGCGCAGGGTCTTGAGGTTGATGCCGATGGTGCTGAGGATGGTGTTGATCGCGGCCACGCCCGAGGCGCCGCCCTTCTTCGCGGCGCGCGCCGGAATCCGGATGTCGGTGATGTTCGGGGTCATCTTGGCCCACACCGGCTTGCCGCCAGCCGCCTCGACCACCCAGCGGGTGACCTCTTCCACCATCGCGGGGTTCTGCCCCATCGCCGCGCCCATGCCGGTTTCCGGGTGGCCGTGGGGACAGGAGAAGTTCAGCTCGAGCGCGTCGCAGCCGGCGGCGAGCGACCGCGCGGTGATCTCCTGCCAGCGGGCCTTCTCGAAGCGCTCCATCACCGAGCCGATGAGGATGCGGTCGGGCCAGGCCTCCTTGACCTTCTTGAAGTCGGTCTCCCAGTCTTCGAAGGGCCGGTCGCTGATCAGCTCGATGTTCTGAAAACCGATGGTGTCGCCCGACGGCGAGTTGAGCTTGCCGTAGCGCGGCTGCACGTTCACGACGGGCAGGTCGGAGAGACTGGTGGTCTTGGCGACCACCCCGCCCCAGCCGGCCGCGAAGGCCTTGCCGATCACCGTGGCGTTGGTGCTCGGTGGGCCGCTGCCGATGACGAAGGGATTGGGAAAGGTCATCCCGTCGACGACAATGGCGAGGCTTCCGTTGGTGAGGACCGAGGACATGTTCTTGCTCCGAAGCGGCGAGGGTACCACGACTGTGCGTCGCACGGCTCGGCCGCCGGGCTCAGCGGGCCGGGGACGCCCCCGGACGCAGCGCCAGCACCGCGGCCCACGCCGCCACGAGCGCAAGTCCGAACCCCTCGCGCAACTCTTCGCTCCCCCCGGCGCGCATGTCCCAGTCGAACAGTGCGGCGGCCAACGGCACGTTCAACTCCGTACGGAGCGCCACCCACAACCCCCAGCTCCCCGCCCCCGCCGCGAGCGCCGCCGCCGCCGACCCGGGAAGCTTCCCCAGCTCCCACAGCACGCAGGCCACGGCCGCCGCGCCGTACACGAGCATCCAGGGCACCGGGTCCGGGTCGTTGACCTGCACCAGCGCGGACAGCACGAAGAGCACCGCGAAGCACCGGTTGGTGATCCGCATCACTCCCGGCCGGCCACGCGGCGCGCCAGCGCCCAGACCTCGAGCAGACGTTCGGCCGAGGCGTCGAGCGGACGCCGGTCGGAGCCCGCCGCCGCGAGGGCGGCGAACATGGGCTCGAGGAGGTCGGCACGCGCGAGGCCGAGGGTGTCGAACTCGCTGGCGTCGGCGCCCGCGAGTCCGCAGCCGCGCGGCCCGAATTTCGGACGGAGGTGGTCCACGCCGCCCTGAAAGTCCGAACCCCAGGCCAGCGGCGCGCCCTCGAGCACGGTGACGATGTGGTCCCAGTGGGCGCGGAAGTCGTCGATGGACCCCGCGCACGCCACGCGTTCGGGCGGCGCCGGACGGGGCGGCATGTGCCCGAGGTTGGCGGTGAGCCCGGCGAGCCCGCCCGCCAGGGTGATGCGGCGGAGCTCGGCGGTGGTGAGCTGCCCCACGAGCCCATGGGCGTGCGTGCGCTTCGCGGGCAGCGGCGCATCCGGACCGGCGCCGTACCCGGGCACGGCGAGGTGCGCGGCGATGTGGATGTGGAGGTCGGCGTAGCCCGTGATCGGCTCTGCCCCGGCCCGGCCGGCGAGCGCGAGCAGGGCGAGCGCGACGAGGGGGCGGGGGGAGCAGGTCACCGGTTCACGCCGGCCCGTTAACCGCCGGTGCATGTCCATCCTGTTCCGTTCCGCCCGCCTCGGGGACGACACCGTCGACCTGCGCTGGCAGGCTGGCGTCGCCGCCCTCCGCCCCGCTGGCGGCCTGAGCCCGCTACCCGGCGAGGAGGTCGTCGAGGGAGGGCTCCTCACCCCGCCCTTCGCCGAACCCCACGTCCACCTCGACGCCGCCCTGCTCGGCGCCCGCGCCCCCAACCTGAGCGGCACGCTGCGCGAGGGCATCGCCAACTGGGCCCTCCTCCGCCCCGCGCTCACCCGCGCGGACGTGCAGGTCCGCGCCCGCGAGACCCTCGCCATGTCCCGCAGCTGGGGCGTGCTCCGCTGGCGCACGCACGTCGACACCGGAAGCCGCGTCGCGGTCGAGGCGCTCCTCTCGCTGCGCGACGAGTTCCCCGCGCTCGAGGTCGTGGCCTTCCCCCAGGAGGGCATCCTCCGCGCCCCCGGTCGACGCGAGGACTGGGAATGGGCGGTCGAAGCCGGCTGTGACGCCGTCGGCGCCATCCCCCACTTCGAGCTCACCACCGAGGAGGGCTGGGAGTCGGTGCGCCTCGCCTTCGCCCTCGCCCGGCGATTCGGCCGCAACGTCGACCTCCACTGCGACGAGACCGACGACCCCGCCTCCCGCAACCTCGAGGTCGCCTGCGCCGAGACGCTCCGCGGCGGCGTTTCCCACGTCGTCGCCGGACACTGCACGGCGATGCACAGCTACCCCGACCCCTACGCCGCCAAGGTCTGCGAGCTCGTGGCCCGCTCCGGCGTGCAGGTGGTGGCCAACCCGCTCGACAACGTCGTGCTCCAGGGTCGCTACGACGGCTACCCCAAGCGGCGCGGCATCACCCGCGTCGACGAGCTCTGGGCGGCCGGCGCCACGGTCGGCATCGGCCACGACTCGGTCATGGACCCGTGGTACCGCCTCGGCACCGCCAATCTCCTCGATGCCGCCTACATGCTCGTCCACGTCGGCCACCTCACCGGTGAGGCCGAGATGAAGCGCGTGGTGCGCACGCTGCACCACGAGAACCACCTGCCCTTCGGGGCGGCGCCGGTGGTCGCGGAGGGAGCCCGGCAGCTGTTGCACTGGCCCGTGGGGGACGAGGTTGAATTGCTGAGGGTCAGGCCCCGGCCGCGGGTTTTGGAGGGGTAGGCAGAGAGAGAGAGGGAAAGCGGGCACCTCGGGGGCTACGCGGACCGCCGGCTGCTCCCGCAGCCCCGGGTTGGCGCGGGGGGGGAGAGCGACTTTCGACTTTCGAGGCTCGACGCTCGACTTTCGAGACTCGACGCTCGACTTTCGAGACTCGACGCTCGACTTTCGAGACTCGACGCTCGACTTTCGAGACTCGACGCTCGACTTTCGAGACTCGACTTTCGACTTTCGAGACTCGACGCTCG
>SXGQ01511807.1_pt1 | contig 12645 bp, 13 predicted proteins | sample 3178371 | NCBI WGS metagenome assembly SXGQ01 (sample SAMN11356859, study PRJNA531348) | freshwater metagenome | isolation source: freshwater sample F1-20 | place: China: Fuxian Lake, Yuxi | collected 2017-12-25
CTGTTCTACCGCCTCAATGTGCTGCCACTGGCCTCGCCGGCTCTGCGTGATCGGCCTGAAGACGTGCCTGAATTGCTTCGCCACTATGCCAGCCGCCTATCACCAGAGGGCTGCGCCCCGATCACTTTCGACGCATCCACGATCGAAGCCCTCGGGGCCTACGCTTGGCCTGGTAACGTGCGCGAGCTGTCTAACCTCGTGGACCGTTTCACCACCCTGTTCAGCGGTCGCTGCGTGAGCCTGCGGGATATTCCCCCGCCCATGCTGCCCAAGGGCCTGCACGCGGCACAAGAGTTCATGGCCTTGCAGGCTCAGTCGACGCCAGCGGTTTACAACCTGATGAGCCCAGCCAACACGGCCGGCGGCGAATTGCCGCCGCAGGAGTCGCTTGGTGCAGCAGCCCAGGCCGCGGTAGCCGAGCCCGAGGCGGCCGCTCTGAGCCATGTGGCTACCGATATTGAACAGACCATCCTGATGGCCCAGGGCGGGCCCACGGTGGTGCTGCCCCCGGAAGGTTTGTCGCTTAAGGATCATCTGGCCGACACCGAGCGCAGCCTGCTGGAGCAGGCCTTGGCCCGCGCGGGCGGCAATGTGTCCCAGACGGCCCGACTCTTGCAACTGCAGCGCACCACGCTGATCGAAAAGCTCAACAAGTACGCCATGCGCGCAGCTTGAGCGGCAAGCCTCTGCCGCTGTGGCCCCCCGGCCGTGCGCGCGTATACCCTGGCCAACGAGGGTACCAGCAGCCCTACTTTTAGGCTGCAGCATGACCATCAGCGCCGCGGGAGCCCCAAAACTCCCCTATGATGGCCTAAATCTTGCATCTACCCGCTCGGCGGCGTCAATTTGCCGTCAATCGGCCGTGCCTGTGCAAGGCCCGAAAGATCGGAGAAATTCATGTTTGCGATCATTGGCATCGTCGTCTTGATGGTTTGCGTGTTCGGCGGCTACATCATCGCCGGCGGCAGCATGAAGCCCATCATCAAGGCTGCACCAATCGAGACTTTCATCATCGCTGGAGCCGGCGTGGGCGCCATGCTCATCGGCAACAGCTTGGACGTGATTAAAGGCGTGGGCGGGGGCGTGGGCCGCGTTTTTAAGGGCCCGAAATACAAGAAAGATGATTACCTGAGCATCATCTTCATCGTGGCCAAGATTCTCAAAACCCTCAAGTCCGAGGGCGCGGTAGCCCTGGAAGCCCATATCGAAAACCCAGAAGGCAGCGCCATCTTCGGCGAGTATCCTGCCCTGCTCAAAGACCATTCGTTGCTGCACTTCATCACCGACACCATCCGCCTGATGGTGGTGTCTTCCAGTAGCCTGTCGCCGTACGCGGTGGAAGAGGTGATGGATACTGCCATCAAAACCCACCACCACGCTGAACTCAAAGCCGCTGACGCTCTGGCCTCGCTTTCAGGCGCTCTCCCGGCCCTGGGTATCGTGGCCTGCGTGCTGGGCGTGGTCAAGACTATGGACAACATCGACCAGCCCCCGCCGGTGCTGGGCGGCCTGATCGGTGGCGCCTTGGTGGGTACTTTCTTGGGCGTGTTCTTCGCCTATGGCCTGGTCGACCCCATGGCCAACCGACTCAAGCAAATCATCGATGATGAAGGCGAGATCTACCACGTGGTCAAGCAGCTCATTGTGGGCACCCTGCACGGCCACCCGATGCCCCTGATCATCGAGGCGGCACGCGTGTCCATCAGCCACGAGAAGCAGCCCTCCTTCTCCGAAGTCTTCGACGGGATGCGGGGCAAGTAAGCCATGGCTGAAGCGGCCGAACTGGAAGCGCCGGAGAAGGCAGAGGGTGCTGCAGGCGCAGCACCCCAAGCAGCTCCGGGCGGCGCCAATACCGACCAGCCTCAGCCCAGTGCTGAGCCGGTGGCCGAAGCCACGCCAGAAGGCGAAGGCAATATTGCGCCCATCATCGTCAAGAAGATTGTGGGCGGCCACGGCGGCGCACACGGCGGCGCCTGGAAAATAGCGCTGGCCGACATGATGACGGCCATGATGGCCTTTTTCCTGCTTATGTGGCTGCTGGGCGCCACCGAGGCCGACAAACGAAAGTCTGTCGCTGATTTCATGCGAGCCTCCACCTCACACAGCATCGTAGAGATGGGCCGCAACTCGGGCTCCGGCGGCATCTTAGGCGGTCAATCCATCATCGACCCCGAAGCCATGCCAGCCCCACCGCGGCAAACCGCCATGATGGAGCGGGTCACGCCGCGCTCCGAAGGCGGCCCTACAGAGAACAACCCATCCGATCGAACGGGGTCAGGCAGCCTGGACGAAGACGCCAAGCGCAAAGAAGCGCAGGAACAACAGGAGCAAGACAGCTTTGATAAGCTTGAGCGAGAGCTTAAACAAAAGCTGGCTCAGAGCAAGCGCTTTGAAAGCGTTAAGGACCAAGTGCAGTTCACCCGCGAAAAGGACGGGCTGCGCATCGATATCATCGACAAGGCCGACTTCTCGATGTTTGGCTTGGGCACCTCCAAGCTCTTGCCCAAGTCAGAAGCCTTGGTCGCCGAAGTGGCCGCAGCCGTTGCCAAGCTAGACAACAAGCTGGCCGTGCGCGGCCACACCGACAGCATCCCTTTCGGGCCAGGCGACGACCGCAGCAACTGGTCGCTGTCGGCCGAACGCGCTGAGTCCACGCGTGCTGCGCTGGAAAGGCGCAACGTTCCGGCCAGCCGTTTCGCCAAGATCGAAGGCGTGGCCGACACCATGCCCTTCAATTCCCGCGATCCGGCGGACCCGCGCAACCGCCGCATCAGCGTGACGGTGCTGCACAAGAACTGATCAGCGGCGCCTGCCTGCAGCCAATCTCCTAGAGCGCTTGATGAGCCGCTGAGGACTCAGCCTCATCGAGAAACCGGTGCTGTGGTGGCCGGTGCAGCACCCTCGGGTGCTGGCGGTTGTGGACGCGGGTACTGCACGGTGCGCGGCGGGGGCGGAGCCACCACCGGTCCCTTGGGTGATGGCGCCAATCCGGCGGCTTTGGCTGCCTCCAGGTAGCGTTCGCGCTGCAACACCAACAGGGCCTCCACATCGCGGTTAAGCGCGCCGAGTTTCTCCTGCTGGCCCTGCATGGCCTTGACTTCATCGGCCATTTTCTTGACCGCACTGCCCTGCGCCGCCACGCGTGAATCGATGGACTGCACCTGCTGCATCAAAGCCGCTGTGCGGGCCTGGACTTCTTTGGCGGTGGCCTGGGGCACCTGCGTCACCAAACCTTGGGAGGCCTTGCTCGCTTCCTCCAGATTAGTTGTCAATTTGGCCTGCAGTTGGGCAAAAGCGTCTTGCTTGACCTGCATCTGCGCCAAGCTGTCGTTGAGCAGCGTGAGGCTCTCCAGGCCGGCATTCATTTCCACATAGCGCTTGCCCACGGCCAAGAGGGTGGCGTCGAGCTTGGTCATGCGGCTGGACACTTGGGTCACCACGGCAGCCGTGAGCACCACGCCAGCCAAGGCAATGCCACCGGCCACACCCAAAGCGATCTTATTGTGCTTGCGAGCCCGTGCCAGTTCGGCCTCGAGCGCAGTCTGGGTCTCCAGCAGCTTGGCGCCGGCTGCAGCACCGGCCGAAGCCGACCGGTTGGCCAACTCGGCGGCGTCGAGCACCAAACCCGACAGCGCATCGATCTTCTGCGCTGCAGCGGAGCTGGCCACGGCCTGCAAGGCTGACTCGGTGGCCAAAAGCGACAGCCGCTCCAGCTCTTCTTCCAAGGTGGGACCCAAAAGAGGCTGCGGCGCGGGTTCTGCGTGTGTGGCCTGCGCTGGAGACTCTTCAGGGTTCACCACGGACGCCAGGTCGGCTTCGGGTGGTGACGGCAAGGGTGTAAAGCCCTCCCCTTCGGCAGGCACTGCAGCCGCCTCAGCCGAAACCGCTGATGGGTCCGCACCCGCTGAAGGCGTCGGTGCAGCAGCCGCAGGCACTTGATCCGCGGCGGGCTTCTGGGCTTGATCGCTCATGATGATTTCCTCTTGAACAGGCTGCGCGTGGCCTTCTGCAGTAGCGGCGGCTCAAGCCCGCCAGGCGTAGGGGTCGGCTGCGCTTGAAAGCCCACATCACCCTCAAAGGACGAGACCATCTTGGCGGTCTTGGAATTGAGTTCGGCCAAGGCTGAAAGCCGCTGCTCCAGCGCACTGTGGGCAGCGGATGCGGCAGCGCGGGCAGCGCTGTTTTCCGAATGGCCCGGCCCCTGTGCGGGCGTGCGGCCGGCCATGTGGCGAACCTCGGTGACGGATCCGGCACCCGCGCCAGCCCCTTGGCGCAGGCTTGCAGCCCGGCGCATCGACGCGCCAGAGCCCACCAACGCCTGAGACGAAGCTGCCCCTGCGGCAGGCCGAATTCGAGGCCCATTGAGGTTGGCTGTGGGAGACAAGGCCGAATGGGCGCCGGGCGCCACCGCCACGCGGTGGGGCCCTTCCTGGCGCAACACGGCCGGCTTGCCCGAGTCGGGGGAGTCGCTCATGAGGGTTGCTCCTGCCGGATGCTGGGTGATCGCGTGTCGTCCAAGAGTTCGACGATCTCGGGAACCGGGCGCCGCAGGGGATGGTGCGGGCTGAAATCGGTACCCGGCTGAGCTTGCCACCAAGCCGCCGCTGTGGCGCCAAAAAATATCACCAAGCCGCCCAGGCCCCAACGCCAGCGCGGCTGCGGGCTGCGCAGGCGCTTGGCGCAATAGGCAGCCCCGCTCTTAAGCCAGGGAGCTATCCGCTTTTTCACGCGGGCCGCTACCCACTGCCAGGGCCCAGAGGCGCGCCTGGCGATGAACTCGATACCCGCCTTCGGGAGCACACCAGCCAGCCGCCCTCGGGTGCAGATGACCCTCGACTCGACCGCCTGACCTGACGAAGCCGGCTTCACGACAGCGCCGGCGGCCAAAGGCCTGACCTCGTTCGGATTGGATGGAGCGCGCGGAGCCGCTGAAACGTCCCAGAGGTACAAGCTGGACCCCCAGCGAGAACTCAGTGCTTTGGCCTGGTCCGCCACCGCGTCGCGCGCGCACAAAAGCAGCAGGCGCACGCCGGTGCCGGGAAAGCCTTGAACCATACTGAGCAACAGGTTCACCTCCTGCCAGTCCAGTCGGTTAGACAACCGCACCACCCACAGCGTCAGGCCATCTTGGACACCGCATTCGTGCCGGGCTTGCTCACGGGGCAGGGTGGCTACCACTTCGTTGAATCGCTGCAACAGCAACTCGCTGCTGGAGGCCTGCAGCATCTCCAGCCGCAGGCCTGAGATTTGGCGCAACTGGCGCGAGAGCACACGCGAAACCGTGTCCAGTTCTTCGGCATGAGCACAAGTCACCACCGCACTGCGGCGCTGGATGCACAGGGCTCGCCCCAGATCCTCGAATCCATCCTGCAAGATCTCAGGCAGGCGGGTCAGGGATCGGGCATCGGTCATGGCAAGCGTGCTCATGCTGTAACTCCTTGTTCGCCCTGGCGCTGGCCTTGGGCATCAAACCACATTGAACGCGGCACGCGCGGCACCGGCCGCAGCGCTTGGGGCTCGCCCGGCCGGATATCGGAAAGGCTGTACACATAAGCGATCACCTGGGCCACAGCGAAGTACAGCTCTTCGGGTACGGGGTGTTCGAGTTCGGTCGTGAAGTACAGCGCACGTGCCAGAGGCGGGGCTTCAAACACCATCACACCGTGCTGCGCACCTTCGTCACGAATACGCTGGGCCAAGTGATCAATACCCTTGGCTACCAACAGCGGTGGTGCATCGGCCGTGGGGTCGTAGGACAGGGCCACGGCAAAGTGATCGGGGTTGGTGATGATGACGTCGGCATCCTTGACGCGGCGCATCATCTTGGCCATGGCGATCTCACGCTGGCGCGCCTTGATCTTGCTGCGGACCTCCGGAGACACCTCGGCCTCCTTCATTTCATCCTTGATTTCCTGCTTGCTCATGCGCATACCCTGCATGAACTGATAGCGTTGCAGGGGTACGTCGATGGCTGCGATGATCAGCAGCGCCAAGGTGACCCAAAGAGCTGCATCCATGACCAGCTTACCGGTGGCCGCTAAAGCGGGCTCCAGACCCATGCGCCCGAGCATCGCGAGCTCTTGTGTGTGCGACACCAGCACCCACACCAGCACCCCACCGACCAAACAAAACTTGAAGAGCGCCTTGCCCAGTTCAATCAGCGCGCGAGAACCGAAGATGCGCTTGAGGCCTGCCACCGGGTCGAGCTTGTCGAAATGCGGTAAGGCTGCCTGCACGGAAAACAAAAAGCCTCCGGTAACGGTGGACGATACAAAGGCCACCAGCAGGGTTACCAGCATGATGGGCAGGGCGTAGCCGAAGCCGGCCATGAGTTGCGCCGCACCTTCGTACAGCATCACTTCGGGTGTCACCAAAGCCTTTCGATCCATGGATAAGGCCGCCTTGAACAGTGAGGCCATGCCGCTAATGAACCAGGCGCCTGAGAGGCTGAGCATGATCATCGACACGATAGTCACGGCTGCCGCCGGCAGGTCGTTGGACCGTGCCACCCGACCTTCGTCACGCGCCTTTTGGAGGCGCCGGGCAGTGGGCTGTTCGGTGCGTTCGGCTGCTGTCTCGGCCATTACCGAACCCCCAGAAGGTCATCCAGGACCTCAAAGGCCTGCACCCACAGCCACTGCAAGCGCAGACCCATGCTTTCCATGGTCAGCATGCACGCCAAAAAGCCCACGAGCATCATGGCAGGAAAACCAACCGCAAAAATGTTAAGACTCGGCGCGGCCCGCGTGACCACGCCCAAGCCAGCGTTAATCAGCAGCAGCACGGCCATGACGGGCAAAGAGATGAGCAGCGCGCCTGTGAAGATCATGCTGCTCCAGGCAATCAGCTTGCCCCACACGGCCTGATTGAGCATGGACTGCCCGATGGGCACGGCTGTGAAGCTCTTGAGCAGAACGCTGAGTAAAAGCAGATGGCCACCAGTGCCCACAAAGATCAGCACCGCCATGATCAGCAGGAACTGCGACAGGATGGGGACGTTGCCCAGGGTGGGGTCAATCAGGGTGGCCATGGACAGACCGATGGCGTTGGCCAGGGCTTGGCCGGCCGTCACCACAGCAGCCACCACCACCTGCAGGGTCAGCCCCATCACACAGCCTATGAAGATTTGGTTGACGATTTCCACCAGACCGGGTGCCGACATGGGGTCAATCAAAGGCCAGTCCACCAGGGGGTAGATGAACCAAGTCAAGGCCAAAGCCGCCAAGACGCGCACGCGCCGAGGCACAGCCGAGATGGAAAACAAAGGGGCGGTCAGCAACAGGGCCGAAATGCGCAGCATCGGCCACAGGAAGGTGTAGAACCGGTTGACGATATCTGCAGCCAGGAGGTCCATGTCACGATGTATTGCGGTACGAGCAGGGGCTGGGGCTCAGTGAAAAAGGCCCGGGATGCGCGCAAAGATATTGCGCCAGTAGTCCACCAAGGTGCCAATCTGCCAGGAACCCACGACGGCCAGCGCAGCTGCCATCGCCACCACCTTCGGGATGAAGCTAAGCGTCATCTCGTTGATGGAGGTGGCCGCCTGGAAAATACCCACGGTCACACCCACCACCAGAGCCACGACCAGCAAGGGCGCCGACACCAGCACCGTCATCCACAGGGCGTGACGGGCCAATTCAATGACGCTGGCGGTATCCATGGGCAGGTTCCTGAGTTGTGGAGTTTGTTGCGATTTGGGGAAGGTCGGGCGGTCTCGAAGCGGCCTGATCGCTGCTTGGCTGGCCATCAAGGCGCTGCAAAGCTGGCCGCTAATGACCCCATGATCAGACTCCATCCGTCCACCAAGACGAACAGCATCAACTTGAAGGGCATGGAGATCATCGTGGGCGACAACATCATCATGCCCATGGACATCAGAACGCTTGAGACGATCAGATCGATCACCACAAAGGGGATGTAGATCAAGAATCCGATAATGAAGGCACTCTTGAGTTCAGAGATGATGAAAGCAGGCACGAGCGTCGTAAATGGAACCTCTGAAGGTGACGACACCTCGCGCTTGCGTGCAATTTCCAGGAAGGTGGCCAGATCGTCTTCGCGTGTTTGTGCCAGCATGAAGCCCCGTACGGGCTTTTCTGCAGCCGCCAAAGCCTGCTGAGCGCTGATCTTGTTGTCCATGTACGGAACGGCGGCGTCTTGGTACACCGAGGTCAGCACGGGCGACATGATGAACAGGGACAAAAACAGGGCCAAGCCCACCAATACCGTGTTGGGAGGTGTTTGGCCGGTACCCAAGGCTTGGCGCAGCAGCGACAGCACCACGATGATCCGTACAAAGGAGGTCATCATCAGCAAAAGCGAGGGCAAGAGCGTCAGCGCCGTCATCAGCGCCAACAGTTGCAGCGTCAGGCTGTATTGAGTGCCCCCCGATGTGGCCTTCACATTGACCATCGGGATACCCTGCTGGGCAGCCGCTAGCACCGGCACCGCGCACACCACCGCGGTGAGGATGCGCGGCAGCCAACGCAGGAGTCGGTCGGTCAGGTTCATGCAACATGCTCCCGGGTGCCACCTGTGGCGCCAAGCGAAGTGGCCACGGAAACGATTGAACCCACGGAAGCAGCGGATCCGGCAGGCGCCCCATGCGCTATGCGGTCAAGCAAAGTGAAGCCATTGGGCGTGATGCCCACCAAGACCTCATGGTCGTCCAGGCGCAGCAGGGCCAGCTTCTGGCGCGGCCCCACGGTCAGCGCTTCCACCACACTCAGGCGCCGGGCCACCGGGCGCAGGCCCTGCAAACCCTTGATGCCCTGCATGCGGCGCAGCAACCACAGCACCGCCACCAGCAATACGATCACCAACACAAAGTTGCCTGTCAGGGCTACCCAGTCCAGTGATGCGGCGGTGGGCGCAGCATTCATGGCGCTCAGAGCCCCTTCATCCGTTCAGCTGCAGGCGCCACTCGAGTCAGGCGCACGCCGTAGCGCTCGCCCACCAGCACAATTTCGCCCTGCGCGATCACGGTTTCGTTGATCAAGAGGTCCAGCGGTTCTCCGGCCAGTCGATCCAGTTCAACCACGCTACCTTGGGTCAGGCGCATCAGGTCCTTGATCTTGATTTGCGCGCGGCCGACCTCGATAGCGACGGTAACCGCAACGTTTTGGATCATCTCGCGGTTGATCTGGCGCAGTTCGTCAGGGCTTTGCTCAGCTACGGCGTCGGTGTTGGGGGTACTCATAAAGGCTCCTCAGGGTGCGGATGGGATGGGCGCATATGCCGGTCAAATCTGACCGGGCTTGAGTGCACGGCGAATCTGCACCGCGGTTTGGGTCCCCAAGGTGCCCACGGTGGCGTGGTACGCAGGTACCTTGTTGACAGTCAGGGTGGCCATATCGGGCTTGCGGAAGAAGAAGGTGTCGCCCGAAGCGAGGCTTTCCAACTGCTGCAGGCTCAATTCGAGCTTGCCCATGGTGCCCCGCACCTCGACGGTGGAATCACCCAAGGCGTCCTTGAGCTCTTCGCGCCAGGTCTTGTCCGACTCTTCATTTCCATCGCCCGTCTGAAGCCGGCTGCGCAAAAGCTCGCGCACTGGTTTCAACGATGCATACGGGTAGACCACATCAATAAAACTCTTGGCCTCGGTGCCCTCGGTCTCGAAGCGGTTGAGCACCACCAGATCAGATTCATCTGCGATCTGCGCGAATTGCGGGTTGATTTCCGAGCTCACCACCTCAAATTCCATGGGCATGAGGGACGACCAGGCTTCGCGCAATGATCGAAACAGAATGTCCAGGATCAGCTTGATGATCCGGCTTTCCGTGGGCGTGAACAGACGGCCTGGCGGCAGTTGAACCACGGTCTTGCCCAAACCCCCAAAGAAGCTGTCGAGCGAAGAGAAGATCATCCCCGGCTCGATCACCACGGTGGAATAACCGCGCAAAGCCTTAACCCGCACCACGTTCACGGACAGCGGCGGTGCTAAGTCTTGCAAATAGGTGCCGAACTTCAGGATGCGCGCGTGTGTGGGGTTGATACGGGGGCTGGTGCGCAGCACCTCAAGCATGCCCAGGCGAAACAAGCGAATGAACCGCTCGTTGATCATGTCGATCGACGCGAGGTTCACCCCGAGGCTGCTGTCCTCGCTGGCCAGATCGTGCTTGCGCACGCGGGCACCGGTATTGAAGCCGGTGTCCACAGCGACCGAGCCGTCGGCCACGCCCTCAGCCAGAGCTTCCAGCTCGGCTTCGGACAACAAGTTTCCGCTGGGAGCGCTCATGCCCGCCCCTATTGCACGATGAAGCTGGTGAAGTGGATGGCGTCTATGCCACCAAAATCCTCGTACTGCGTGAGCACGCGGTTGGCTTCGTCCTTGAGCTTCTCGGCCAACTCCTTTCGAAACTCGGGCCGGTTCACGTCGGCCTCAGTGTATTGGCGCATCACATCCAGCAGGGCGCCGCGAACCGCGAACTCGTGCTTGTCGATGTTCTTGAAGACCCGCTCGTCGTAGCTGGTCATGAAGGCAATCTGGATCTGCATGACCTTTCGGGTGCCCGTCAGGTTGCTCAGCAGTTCCTTTTCCATCTGCTTGTAGGTGTACTCAAAGCGCACCAACTCGGGCGTGTTCTTCTTCACACGCTCGGGCTTGGCGTCCTTGCCGTCTTTGCCGCCCTTGCCGGCAGCAGCACCCTCTTCGCCTTCCTTGGCGGCTTTTTCAGCGCCATCCAGCTCTTCCTCGGCTGAGGCTACGGCCTTCTTATTGAAGAAGCCGCTGAAAAACAGCGTGGCGCCCACGGTGCCGCCCATGAGCAAGATCACCACTAGCACCAGCAGCAAAATCTTGAGGATCGGTTTTTTGGGCTTGTCTTCGACTTCAGTCTCTTCGGCGGTGGCCATTTGGGGACCTCATCAGGTGGACTAGATCAGGATATCCACCGCGCCCGGCCGAGTCCCCCGCCCTGGTCGATCTGATTCGACTGGGGCCGAGGCCTGGGCCGTTTGCTCGTCGCCCGCCTCGTCATTCAAGGCCAGCGCCGCAGGATTGTCCGGCTGCCCAGGTGTCGGATTCCCGCGATCGCGGTCGCTCCAACCCCCAGACACCCAGACAGAAGCAAGGTCCATGCCCGACGCACCGACAGCCTCTCGCAGGCGGGGCAAGTTGTCCTGGATCAGGGCTTGGGTCTGGCCATGGGCCACTTGGAACTGGGCGTCGATTCGCTGCCCCCGCATCTGCAGGTCAATGTCGATGGGCCCCAGGTGCTGGGGCGCCACGGTCAGGCGGATCTGCCATTCGCCTTTGTCGATTTGGGCCAGCAAGCGAGCCGCCAAGGCCTCGCCCAGCCGCTTGCTCAAGGCCTCGTTACCCTGCTCCAGGTGAGCCCGCAGGTCCAGGGGTTGGGTGTCCACCGGCCTGGTAGCTTGGTCCGGCTTCAAGACAGGGCCGACCCCATCCGAAACGGCCATCGCTACAGGCGCTGACGGGGTCGAAGTGCTGAGCGCCATCGCTGAGTAGCCCGGCCCCGCGGTCAGCGCCTGGTCGTCAATTCCAGAGCCCAAAGAAGCGGTGCCGGCCAAGGCACTGGCACTGCCAGTGGCGCCAGCCCGAGCTTGCAGAGCCAACCAAGCTGAGGTCGCCACCACGGGCGTGCCATTTGTACCCCCCAAAACACCTCCCGAGCGCCCCGCATCGCCTAACTGCCCAGCAGCCTCAACTGGGCCGCGCGTGACGCGAAAACGCCCTTCGCCCGCCCTAGAGGCGTTTAGTGCATCAGCCGTCAAACCGTTCACTTTAGGCTCTTTTATGGACATGATGTCAGAAATAGCGGTCTTTTGAATGCCGTTGTTTACATCAAGGCCAAAATCAACAGGTCGCTTCAACACCCGGGCAGATGGGTCAGAGGCTGCCAGCTCAGCCGCCGGTGGGGCCTGTTCGGCCCAGGCGACGGAGGTGGGGTCCATCGATGCCGCCTCGACTGAACCGATGGCGCTCGCAGCCGCGGTCAGGGCTGTGGGCTGGACAGCACCGCCCACGTAGATCCCAGACGGACTCATGGCCTGAGCCCACCAGCCCGGCGCACCTAAGGCCAAGCTCGAGGCCGCTGCCAGATCCGCGCCCCCACCCTCCGGCACTGGGGCTCCTGATTCAGAGCCGCCGATCGGCTCAGCCTCTGAGCCGAACATGCGATGCAGCGCCTGGGCGTCGAAGCCCTGAGCCTGCGCAAAGGCCCGCAAACTTTCATCGCTGGCCGCTGGCTGGCCGGCCGTGATGACCGCCAATTGTGGGCTCAGCTGCCAGGCCACGAGGGTCGGCAAGGGCAGCAATGGCTGGCCGGCTTCATGGGTGGTACCTGAGTCGAACGGCCGCTCACCGGGCTCGCCGCCCCCGGCCGGCAGGGTGTCGGCAAGGGTCAAACCCGTGAAGCCGCTTTGAGCAACCCGCGGGACACCCGCAGCCCCTGCAGAAACATCGTCTACGGTTACGGCCAAAGCACGGCCGTGGGCCCGCGCGGAAACTCGGTAGAGCCCTTCTTCCAAGGTTGGGCGTTTGCCGGCTGATGAGCGACCACCGCCTTCTTCGGCCAACAGCGCTGACACACCAGGCCTTGCCACCGAGAGCCCGGCGCCTGGCTCGGCGTCCGAGGCCAGAGCCAGCAACACGTCCGGTGTTACCTCATCCCGGATAAGACC
>SXGQ01503660.1_pt1 | contig 12643 bp, 13 predicted proteins | sample 3178371 | NCBI WGS metagenome assembly SXGQ01 (sample SAMN11356859, study PRJNA531348) | freshwater metagenome | isolation source: freshwater sample F1-20 | place: China: Fuxian Lake, Yuxi | collected 2017-12-25
ACAACCACGTGCTGCCGACCTACGGTTATGCCCGCGCATACAGTGGTCTGTCGGTGCACGATTTCCTTAAGCGCATCACCGTGCAGGAATTGTCACCCGCCGGGCTGCGAGAGCTCGGGCCGACAGCCAGCGTGCTGGCCGGTATCGAGGGTCTCGATGCGCATGCGCTTGCCGTCGATCTGCGTTTGGCGGAGCTCAGAGTATGAGCGAGATCGATCGCGTTCTGTCGCTTGCGCGCGCCGAGATCCGAGCGCTCAAAGCGTACGAGCACGCGCAGTGGCGACCGGAGCTCGAGCGCCTGCATGCCAACGAGTCGCCGTGGCCGCCGATCTCATCGAGTGATGGTCTTGCACGTCACTACTATCCCGAGCCTCAGCCCACCGCACTGGTTGCGGCAATGGCCGCCTACTATGGCGTCGACGCTGACCAAATTCTTCTTGGGCGTGGCAGCGATGAAGGCATTGATCTGGTGACCCGAGCGTTTTGTCGCGCCGGAGAAGATTCGGTCATCGTCTGTCCGCCAACTTTTGGCATGTACGCCGTCGCTGCGGCAATTCAGGGCGCTCGCACCCTCTCGATCCCATTGCGAGAGCATTTTCAGCTGGATGTTCCGGCGATCGTGGCAGCCTTGCAGGCGTCTTGCGCCAACACGCCAAAGTTGGTTTGGCTGTGCTCACCAAACAATCCGACGGGTAATCGTCTCGAGCCATCCGACATCCGGCAGGTCATTGAGGCTGCCCGTGGTCGATCTGTCGTGATCGTCGATGAGGCGTATGCCGAGTTCGACGCGACGCCCTCCTGGATCGCTTCTTTGGCACAGCACCCACATCTCATCGTGCTTCGAACGCTTTCGAAGGCGCATGGTTTAGCCGGTCTGCGCATCGGTGCCGTGGTCGCTCATCGGGCCTTGGTGCAGTTGTTGCGCAAGATCATCCCGCCCTACGCGCTACCCTGCGACAGCGCACGCTGGGGGACGATCGCCATGCAACCGCCAGCGCTTGCCGTCACTCGCGAGCGCATCGATTGTCTGCGGCGTGAGCGCGAGCGAGTACGAGTTGCCCTGTCGAGCAGCCCACTGCTGACCCGCGTCTGGCCGAGCGAGGCAAACTTCCTGCTGGTCGACGCCTACGACGGCGGGCTCGTGCTCGATCGGTTAGCCGCGGTTGGTCTGATCGTGCGCGATTTTCGCGGCAAGAGCGGTCTCGGTGAATCGATCCGAATCACCATCGGCACCCCAGAACAAAACGATCGCATCATCCGGAGTCTGTCATGAAGGTCTTGTTCGTCGATCGCGACGGAACCTTGGTCGAAGAGCCGTCGGACGAACAGGTGGACTCGCTCGAGAAAGTCCGCTTTCTACCCGGTGTGTTCGCTGCACTGCACGACTTGCAAACCGCCGGCTTTCGCCTCGTCATGGTGACCAATCAGGATGGACTCGGTACCGCCTCCTTCCCGACAGAGCACTTCGAACTCCCGCAACGGTTCATCCTCAACACGTTTGCCAGCCAAGGCGTCACCTTCGAGGCGATCTTCATCTGTCCGCACCACCAATCGGCTGGCTGTGATTGCCGCAAGCCATCGACTCGGCTCGTCGATCAGTGGGTGCGCGATAATGCAGTCGATCTGCGACAAAGTGCGATGATCGGTGATCGACAAAGCGATCTCGATTTTGCCAGTAACCTCGGCGTCAAGGGCTTTAAGGTGCTCGCCGACGGCGAGGCAGCCTACCGCTGGCCCGCGATCGTCAAGGAACTGACGGCACGGCGTGCCGCCGTCCATCGCCAGACCCGTGAAACCGAGATTCGGGTCACGGTCGACCTTGATGCCGAGGGACCGATCAGCGCGAAGACCGGAATCGGATTCTTTGATCATATGCTCGAGCAACTCGCCAAGCACGGGGGATTTGCACTCGCACTCGAGTGTTTTGGCGATCTGCACATCGATGAGCACCACACCATCGAAGATTGCGCGATCGCTCTTGGCGAGGCGTTGAAAAAGGCGTTGGGCGACAAGCGCGGCATACACCGCTACGGCTTTCTTCTGCCAATGGACGAAGCGCGGGCGCAGGTCGCGATCGACTTGTCGGGTCGTGCTTATTCGGTATTCGAAGGACGCTTCCATCGCGAGCAGGTCGGGACGATGCCCACCGAACTCGTGCCCCACTTCTTCCGCTCGCTCGCCGACAGCGTCGGCGCCGCAATCCACATCTCAGTGGTGGGTGACAACACACATCACATGATTGAGGCGTGCTTCAAGGGAGCCGGTCGCGCCCTGCGCGCGGCGTTCCGGCGCGAAGGACTCGATCTGCCCTCGACCAAGGGAACGCTCTGAGCGCCAACATGAGCATCGTCGTCATCGATTCGGGCGGAGCGAACTTAGCGTCGCTGCAATACGCTTTGCAGCGCCTCGGGGCGGATGTAATTGTAAGTCTCGAGACCGATGTCATTGCGAAGGCTGATCGCGTGTTGCTTCCCGGCGTCGGAGCGGCCGGTGCAGCGATGACGCGGCTGCGATCTGCGGGGCTCATACCGGTGTTGCGTAATTTGCGAAAGCCACTGCTCGGTATTTGCCTTGGCATGCAATTATTGTTCGAACACTCGGCCGAGGATGAAACCGACACGCTCGCCTTGCTAGTGGGAAGAGTTGAGCGACTTCCGGCCTCGCCCGCATTACCTGCACCGCATATGGGCTGGAATACGGTGTCCGCGCGGCGTACCGAACCACTGCTTGCAGGGTTGCAGCCAACCGATCGCTGCTATTTTGTGCACGGTTACTTTGCGTCCGGGGCACTCCCGGACGTCGTCGCTACAAGCGACTACGGTCGATCGATCGCGGCGGTAGTACGCCGAGGCCACATCGCGGGTGTGCAATTCCATCCCGAGCGATCGGGTGCCGTCGGCGCAACAATCTTGCGCAACTTTCTGAACGCATAACTCATGTTGTTGATTCCCTCTATCGATATTCGCGGCGGTCACTGTGTCCGATTGTTTAAAGGTGACTTCTCGGCTGAGACGATCTATGCGCGTCCACCGCTCGAGGTGGCCCGCGATTACGCCGAACGCGGCGCCCGTTGGCTCCACCTCGTGGACCTCGATGGCGCCCGCGACGGAGCACTCACCAATCATGCTGCGCTGACGGCGATGATCGGGGTCGCCGGTTTATCGGTCCAAGTCGGCGGCGGGATTCGGCAGCGTTCTAGCGTCGATGAGCTGCTCTCGCTCGGCGCCGCGCGCGTGGTGGTGGGAAGTGCCGCAGTAGAGCGACCCGGCGAGGTGGCCGCGTGGCTACGCGAGTATGGTCCCGAGCGCATCTGCCTCGCTTTCGACATTCGGCTCAATCACGATGGGCTGGCGCATCTGCAAACGCGCGGATGGCGCGACGCGTCGACCGTGGGCCTGTTCGACGCGGTTGAACGATTTGCCGAACACGGACTTCGGCATGTTCTATGTACCGATATCGACCGAGACGGCGCGCTCGCGGGTCCCAATGTTGAGCTCTACCGGCGATGCGTCACGCGTTTTCCAACGATCGCTTGGCAGGCCTCAGGCGGCGTGCGCGACGACGCCGATCTGCAGGCGCTCGCTGATACCGGTGCCGCTGCAGCTATCAGCGGCAAAGCTCTGCTCGAGGGCCGTATCGACGCGCCGCAGATGCGCCGATGGCTGGAAGGCTGAGCATGCTGGCCAAACGGATCATCCCGTGTCTGGACGTACGTGACGGTCAAGTCGTCAAGGGAGTGCGATTTCGTGATCACCGCGTCGTCGGTGACATCCTCGAACTCGCCGGCCGATACCGCGATGCCGGTGCCGATGAGCTCGTTTTCTACGACATCACGGCGAGCCCCCAAGGTCGCTCGGTCGATCGCGGCTGGGTCGAGCGTGTCGCCCGTGTGCTCGATATTCCCTTTTGCGTCGCCGGTGGCATTCGCAGCGTCGGCGATGCCGAAGCCGTTTTGAATGCCGGTGCCGAGAAGGTCTCGATCAACTCACCAGCACTCGAGAATCCCTCACTCATTGACGCTTTGGCGCGTCGCTTCGGTTCCCAATGCGTGGTGGTTGGCATCGACAGCGAAACCACAGTCGATGGCTATCGAGTGCATCGGTATACCGGTGATCCCGAACGCGCAGGCGACGCGGGGCGAGACACGCAGAGTTGGCTGCAGGAGGTGCAAGATCGTGGTGCGGGCGAGATCGTGCTCAACTGCATGGCGAGCGACGGCGTCCGTCGCGGGTACGATCTGACGCAACTGCGCGCGATACGCGCCGAGTGTCGCGTACCGTTGGTTGCCTCTGGCGGCGCAGGTAGCATCGCGCACTTCATCGATGTGTTCCGCCACGCTGGCGTAGACGCTGCACTCGCCGCGAGCATCTTTCACAGCGGCGAGCTCGCGATTCCCGATTTGAAGCAAGCGCTGCGGCTCGCCGACATCGAGGTTCGGATATGAATTTGCATGCGAACAAGATCGACGGCCTCAAGTTCGACACCGTCGGACTCATCACGACGGTCGTTCAGCACGCCCACAGCGGCGAGGTGTTGATGGTCGCGTGGATGAATCGCGAGTCGCTCGAGCGCACGCTCGAACGCCAGCGGCTCGTGTTCTGGAGTCGTAGCCGACAGCGGTTGTGGGAAAAAGGCGAGACCTCGGGGAATTTCTTGAGGCTCGTTTCGCTGACCGTCGATTGCGATCACGACACCCTGCTCGCCCGTGCAGAACCTGCCGGTCCCGTCTGCCATACCGGCAGTTCGACGTGCTTCGGCGAGCCCGACGCCGGGGTCGGATTCCTCGCGCGCCTGCAGCACATCATCGCCAAGCGCGCGGGCGAGACACCTGAATCGAGTTACACCGCCAAGCTACTGGCTGCCGGCACGCAGCGCGTAGCGCAAAAGGTCGGCGAAGAGGGCGTGGAACTCGCGCTGGCGGCGACCACCGACGATCGCAACAAGATCATCGACGAGGCCGCGGACCTGATTTATCACACCCTCGTGTTGTTACGAGCGAAGGGCGTGGCGTTGGAAGATGTCACAGCCCGTCTCGCCGAGCGCCATCAGCGCAGCAGCCACTCCGTCGCAGGCGAACGTAAGTTGTAGTGAGAGGACATCGAGGCGCCATAAGCGCCGGTGGTTGCGACCAGCAGCACGTCACCCTCGACCGTCGTGGACGGCAACGCGCGATCATGGCCAAGCACATCTCCTGTCTCACAAATGGGTCCGACGACATCAAAGATTCCGTCGGTGACCTCGCTCAATCGAGAGAGATTGACGATATCGTGATGCGCGCCGTAGAGCGCTGGGCGAATCAGCGAATTCATGCCCGTCGCCACACCGACGTAGCCCGCTGCACCCTTTGTCTTGGTCTGAGTGACCTTGGCGAGCAGTACGCCCGCCTCGGCGACGACATATCGCCCCGGCTCCATCCACCATTGGACACCCGCATTCGAAAACTCGGGTGCGAGCAGCGCAGCGTCAAGCCCTGCGATGTCGAAATCCGCCCCGCCCTGTCGATCCGGTACCCCGATCCCGCCGCCGATATCGAGCACGCGCACTTGCGGGAAGGTTTCCCGCAGAGCGAGCAACAAGCGCGCGGTATGGATCCAATTCTGGATATCGTGCACGCCGCTGCCGGCATGGGCGTGCAAACCCACGACGGACGCACCGGCGGCTTTAGCTGCGGCGGCAAATCGTGGCGCATCCTCTTGTGCGACACCGAATTTCGAATGGACGCCACCCGTCCTGACGTGCTGATGGTGACCACGTCCGCTACCCGGGTCGATCCGAACGAAGACGCTGCGCCCCTTGAACAAGTCGGGCCAGTGCTCGAGCGGGTGAAGATTGTCGAGCGTGACCTGCACCCCGAGCGCCAACGCGGCCGCATACTCTTCGCGCGGCGCGAAGTTCGGCGTAAACAGAACCTCGTCCGCTTTGAGCGCGGGTATCGCTGCGAACGCGCGCTCGATCTCGCCGCTCGAGACGCACTCGATCTTCAGCCCGCTGGAGTAGATCACGCCGAGCAGTTCCGGGTTCGAGTTGGCTTTCATCGCATACGACACGCGAGAGAGCGATTTCATGGAGCGCAAACGAGCGCAGCGTTGCTTGACAGTTGCAACGTCGTACACGAAGAGGCAATCACGCGTGCGCATCAACTCGAGTAACGCCGATCGACGTGTGTGCCACCAAGGCTCGACATTCGTTACAGCCGTCGCTCGGTCACTGCCGAACAAGTGTGCCCACGTCGGTCCGATGACAGCGTCATCGCGGACCGGTCGAATCAGCCGTTCATGCAAGCCCTCGACGAGACGATCACCCTGATTCTCATCGACGACGAAAGTTAGATTCAAATCGTTTGCCGCTTGGCTGACCAGATGAATTCTTTGCTCGGCAAAGAGCTCGAGCGCGCCGCCCAATTGGTGCAGGATGCTACGAATGTTACGTCCAACTACACTGACGGAGGCACACGGTCCGATCAGATCCGCTCGACAGAGCGGCTTCAAATCGGCCTGTAACTGCGCCAACACCGCCGAATCGAGCGCGTTGGCTTGCGGGTCTAGGGATACCGTCACGTTGGTCTCGGAGGTCGACACCAGATCGACCGAAAGTCCGTGCTTCTTAAAGATCTGGAACACATCGGCGAGAAAACCCACCTGATGCCACATCCCGGGACTGTCGAGAGAGACGAGCGTGATGCCCTTCTTGACACAGATCGCCTTGACTTGGGCCGCATCGCTGCCCGGCACGGATGTGATCCGTGTGCCGCGCAACTGCGGCATCTGAGTGGCGTAAACCAACAACGGAATGCTGTACTGTCTGACCGGTAGCAAACAACGCGGGTGCAGCACTTTCGCGCCTGCCGTCGCGATCTCCTGCGCCTCGTCATAAGTGAGTTCCAATAGCTGGCGGGCCATCGGCATGGAGCGCGGATTCGCGCTGAACATTCCCGGAACATCCGTCCAGATCTCGAGTTGTTGCGCCTCGAGCAAAGCCGCGAAATAGGCGCCCGACGTGTCCGACCCGCCGCGCCCGAGCAACACCGTATCACCGGTAACGTCGCTCGCGATGAATCCTTGGGTGATCACGATGTCACCGGCCGCGGCGACCTTCGCAGCCACCTCGGCGTTGGGCGCGAAGTCGCACGTCGCCGATAGGTAACTCGCTCTGACACTTGCGGCCTCGCGCCGCTCCGCGCGCAATACGCGGCGCGCATCGAGCCAAGCTGCCTCGAGACCCAAACTACGCAGGTAGCAGGCGCCGATCTCGGTCGCCAGCAGCTCGCCCATCGCCATGACGCGTGCACGAGATTTCTCGGTCACCTCGCGAATCAAGGCGACGCTGTCGATGAGATGCGCCAATTCTGCGAACCACGGATCGAGTGCACGCTCGACTTGTGTCGCAATGCCGAGGGCGATGCCTAACTCCGTGTGGCGCTGACGCAGCGCGGCGAGCGGTTCGAGGTATTCGTCCCGCAGCGCCGCCTCCAATAACTTCTCGAGTCGATCCGTGACACCACTCAGGGCCGAATGAACGATCAGGACGCGCGCACCACTGGCGCGACGCTCACGGACGATATCGCCGATATGCCGCCAATTGCCGAGCGAGGAGACGCTGGTGCCGCCAAACTTCAACACGATCCAAGGGAGCGAAGTGCCCATGGTTGAGCGCGACATCAAAGTTCGTCGTCGTAAACTTCGCGTAAATCCTTGGCGAGTTTCTTGTCCGCCATGACTTCTTCGACTTTGCTCCAAGCCGCCTTGCCGCGTTTGCCGGCGACGGGTTTGGCACGACGCTCGACGCGGTCCAAAAACCGGTCATAGTCGTTGTTGTCTTCCTGATTACTGACCTCGCCTAGCAGGTCCTCGTCAATTTCGAAGCTCTCGGCGTCGCGTTCGGACATCATCAATGCTCTCTTATCCTTAAAAATCAAGGAGTTAGAAACAACCTCCCCGGTCGGAGCCGAGCACTATAACGAAACCACGTCCCGGCGCAAGTTCAGCGTTTGCCAACCGCGTCCCGCAACACGACCGGAGCGCCTCGGGAGAGACCGAGTACATCGCAGGCTCGGCCTTCCGCCACTGCGATCTCAACTACGCCAAAAGAGTTGATTAGCGCGATCGGTTGACCCGGCTGCACATCACCATAGGTGCGACGCAAGGGCAAAATCGACTGACCGATGTGCACTCGGGGCTCGACCCAGCGCTCGAGCAACGCCACGCCGATGTTGGTGAGCAGATTGCCGAAGTGATCGATCGTGATCACGACACCCGCGATGTGACCTAGACCCACTTCGGGCTCGTCAACCCACGCGGGGATCACCGCCGATATGCGCTCGCCGATGGAATCGGCCAGCCAGCGCCCCGCCGCCAGCTCCGCTGCCACGGGCGCGAAGATATCGCGACCGTGAAAAGTCGAACTCGGCTTCGGCAAGCCGAGTGCTTGCAAGCGTTCGTTGCGCAAACACCAGATACGGGCTGCGCCGTCGTGCTCGACGATCGGCGCCAACAACCCATTGTCCGGCGCGAGAAACCAGTGCTGCTGCGATTCGATCAGGACGATGTCTCTGGCCGTCCCAACGCCGGGGTCGATGACAGCCACGTGGACCGTGCCGACCGGAAAATACGGGAACGACCGACGCAGCCAAAAGCCGGCCTCCGCAGGCCAGTGCGCCACGATCTCGTGGGTCAGATCAACGATCTTGGCCAACGGAAAGTGACTGTAGATCCGGCCCTTCATCACGCCAACGAACGGATCCTTCAGACCGAAATCGGAGGTCAGTGTGATGACGCCGCTCATGTTGCGACCGCTCTGCTGCACCGAGGTCCTCACCTCTGTATCCACCGGTCTGTATCCACCGGCATTACGTTATCATCATCGCATGCTTGACCCTATCAAAAGCTTTCGGCTCGACGGCAAGACCATCCTGATCACGGGTGCCTCCAGCGGCATCGGTGCAATGCTGGCGCGCCACTTCGCTGCGGCGGGTGGACGTGTCGCTTTGGCGGCACGGCGCGTCGAACGCTTGCAAGCGCTGGCCGACGAATTGCGAGCGACGGGCGCTGCCGTGACGACGGTCGCACTCGATGTGACGCGAAACGACACGATCGCCGGCGCACTTGCGCAGATTGAAGCAGAGTTGGGCATCGTCGATGTGCTCGTCAACAACGCGGGCGTTGCGCAGCCTGCCGCTTTTCTGAAGACGTCAACCGAGACGCTCGATTCGACCATGGCGACGAATTTCACTGCCGCTTGGAATCTCACGGCCGAAGTCGCCAAGCGCCTAGTCGCTGCCAAGCGGGGTGGTAGCGTCATCAACATCGCCTCGGTGCTGGGTCTCGGCGTTGGCCCGGGTTACTCCGCCTACTCCGCCTCGAAGGCCGCCTTGATTTCTTTGACGCGCAGTCTGGCACTCGAGTTCGTTCGCTACGGCATTCGGGTCAACGCGCTGGCGCCAGGTTGGTTCGTCACCGAAATGAACGAGGCCTATTTCGCCACCGACGCGGGTCGCGACTATCTAAAGCGCATCCCACCCGGTCGCGCAGGCCAGTTAAGCGAGTTGGCGGGACCTGCCCTGCTGCTCGCCTCGGATGCCGGCTCGTATGTCAACGGTGTCGTTTTACCCGTTGACGGGGGCCACCACGTCGCCTTGGTCTGATTCGGCGGGGCTCGCCTCTTCCGGTAACAACTCCAACCCGATGATCACTGGGATGCCGCGCGCCTCGCGCAACGCCTCGAGTGCGATATCCCAATTGATCACGACTTCCGACGCGCCGAGCAAGGCGTCGAGTTTTCCCTCGAAAACTTCGAGCGATACCGTTGTCGCACGACCCTGATCGTCGATCGGCGGGTGCACTTCGAGCCACACTTCACCATCGATCTTAGTCATCTTGACCGGTTCATCGATCAGTGTGACCTTGGTTCCAATTGGCACTCGCTCAAAGAGAGTTGCGATGTCCTCCGGATACATGCGCAAGCAGCCGTGAGTCACCGCCATACCGACGGCATCCGGATTGTTCGTACCATGAATGAGATACGAGCCACCGGGTATCGCCAGACGCATGGCGTGCGCCCCCAAAGGATTGTCACGCCCGGGCGGAACCACGCTTGGTAACGGCGGCTCGCCCAATCGTCGCCGTTCCTCATGAACCGATTCGGGTGGAGTCCAACTCGGATTTTGTTGTTTGCGCACGATCTTGGTCGAGCCAATCGGCGTGCGCCAATCCATCTTGCCGACACTCACCGGATAGGTCAGCACCGTTGCGGGCTCGTTCTGCTTGGGCGTTGGGAAATAGTAGAGACGATGCTCCGGCAGGTTAACGACGATTCCCTCGCGTTCACCCGGCGGCAATAGGCGTTGCCCGGGAATGAGAATCTCGGTGCCCTCGCCGGGCAACCAAGGATCCACGCCCTGATTGACGCGCAGCAACTCTTCGAAACCCAAGCTGTAGCGACGCGCGACTTGGATCAGCGTGTCTTCATAACGGGTACGGATACGTTCAACCTGTCCGAAGATATCTGCACCGTCTTCCCGCAGCGGATATTCCGTCGCCCACGCCGACCCGAGACAGCTGATCACACAGAATAGATAACCGATCAATCGACGCATGCGACTATTGTAGCCAAAGCGCTCTGGACAAAGCGCTTCTAGAGCAGCACGCGATCGAGTGAGCCTCCGTCACCGGCGGTCTGTTGCAGTACATACGCCAGATCCAAGCGAAACAAACCGAGTCTCTGGCAAGCGCGCGACGCCGCCAGTTGCAGCGCCAACTCGGCCGGTTCACCGCGCAACTGTGCAAAGATTACCGCCGCATGCAGCAGATCGGCGAGCGTCGCATAACTACGCAATGCCTCGTCGGCAGCCTCGTGTTCGCTCACGGCCTCGGCGACTTGCGCGCCAAGCCCCCACTGGCCGAGCAGTTTTGCGCCGGCCGCGGCATGCCAAGCCCGTACGATGTCATCCAGCAGCGAGCCGTCATCGGCCAACTCCGGATAGAGTGCAGACTCCGCGAGGATGTAAATCTTGCCGACGCCGTGCATCAGACCGCCGAGCATCGCGAGCTCGGGATCAAGTTGCCGATGCTCAGTGCGCAGCTCCATTGCCAACAGGTGCGCGAAGGTCGCCACGATCGTGCTGCGTTGCCAGACGTCGCCGATTCGATACTGCACCGGCCGCAGCTGCTGTGCAGCGCGGATCTGCATCACCGCGAACGCGAAAATCACACCGCGCAGCGCGCGCAGACCGATGCGAGTGATCGCACTGCGAACGTCCGTGATCGTTCGGCCCCCTGAACGATAGGCTGCCGAGTTCGCCATTCCAATGACACGGACAGCGAGTGCCGCCTCGTGAGTGACGATGCGCGCGATATCGTTGACGGATACAAACTCGCTATCAAGATGACGGATCAGCTCGTTGGCCACTTCAGGGAAGCAGGCAATTTCGAGTCCGCCCTGATCAACTTGGCGCTTGATTCGATCGACAAACTCGTAGCCGCGCTGGGTCACTCACCACCTCGTCCGTGCAATCGCCGTACGAGTTCCGCCTCATCCGCGGTCATCCCGCAGGCCCGCATCAATTCGTCGGTGCTAGCGCCCGCAGCGGCGAGACGCGGCGCGAGGTCGGCACCGAGCGGCGCAGTTGCGGGTGGCGGTGCCACCTGACGGGTACGTTCGAGTACCGCGCGCATCTCCACTTCGAGACGATCGAGACGTAGCCGCGACGCCGCTCCTTGCTCGGACAGCGCTTGCACGCGCTGCTGTAGATCCTGCAGTACTCGCGCACTTCCACGCCACACGAGCACCGATGCCACCACGCCGCCGAGAGACACCGTACTTAGTAGCACCAACCAGAGTGTTGTCATCATGGCGGAGTCGGACCGACGGCATTGAGTTGCGCCTCAACGCGCGGCGACGACGGACGCGGCGCACTCGGCGGTGCGATGGTGTAGAGGCCGCGACGCAATCTCTCCGGCTCGAGTATGGCTAAGATGACTCGACGATTCGCCGCACGACCCTCGACCGTCTCGTTTGTTTGTAATGGTCGTTGCTCGCCATAACCAAGCACCGTCATCTGTGATGGCGCCACGCCATTTTCGCTGAGCAACTTCAACACCGATGCCGCTCGAGCGGCAGATAACTCCCAGTTACTCGGAAATTGGATCGTATTGATCGGGACATTGTCGGTATGCCCCTCGATGAAAATCGGATTGTTGATATCCGCGAGGGCCAGTCCAACAGTCCTCATCAAAGCGATGGCCTCCGCGGACAAAATCGCCGACCCAGAAGGAAAGAGAACATCGTTCTGTATTTCAACTTCGAGCCAGTCCTTGTGCTGCCGGATAATGACTTTGTCGACCATGACCAATTTGGCCATGGCTTGCGCCATCCGATTGGCCAAGGTCGACAGATCCGGTGCTTGCTGCGATGACAAACCACGGGTGGTACGCCCCGGCGCCGGCGGCGCTCCAGCTTGCGACTCACTTTCGGGCATCGTGACGAGATCCGTGGTGGGGATCCCCTCGCGAACCTCGACGGTGATGGGCATGTCGCGTTGCGGTTCACCACGGAACGCGGCCATCAGCGCCTCGGACATCACGCGATACTTACCCGTATTCAGACTTGAAACTGAATACATGACAACAAAGAAAGCCAGCAACAAAGT
>SXGQ01120667.1_pt1 | contig 12642 bp, 12 predicted proteins | sample 3178371 | NCBI WGS metagenome assembly SXGQ01 (sample SAMN11356859, study PRJNA531348) | freshwater metagenome | isolation source: freshwater sample F1-20 | place: China: Fuxian Lake, Yuxi | collected 2017-12-25
ACATCGTGGTGTTTCCGCCGTTTCCGTACCTGCTGACGGTCGCCGAGGTGATGGCGGGCTCGGTGGTGGCGCTCGGGGCGCAGGATCTGTCGAGCGAGGCGAACGGCGCGCGGACGGGCGAGGTGAGCGCCGAGATGCTTCGCGATGTCGGCGCGTCGTGGGTCATCGTCGGTCATTCCGAACGCCGCCACAAGGTCGGCGAGAGCGAATCGCTGATCGCGGACAAGCTGTCGATGGCGCTCGGCAGCGGGCTTCGTGCCGTGCTGTGCGTCGGCGAGACGCGTGAGGAGCGCGATGCGGGCAAGGCGCATGACATCATCGCGGCGCAGTTGCGGTCGGCGCTGGCATCGGTCGACGCAGCAGCGATGGTCGATGTTGTGATTGCCTACGAGCCTGTCTGGGCGATTGGAACGGGCATCACCGCACAGCCAAGCGATGCGGGTGAGGCGCACCGCGAGATTCGTTCTGCGCTCGCGGGACGCTATGATGCGCGGCTCGCTTCGAGCGTCCGCGTGGTGTACGGCGGATCGCTGGTGCCTGCTGCCGCGAAGGCGATCTTCTCGGTGGACGGCGTGGATGGTGGGCTCGTTGGCGGCGCTTCATTGAAGGCGCCAGACTTCCTTGCCCTTTGCTCTGCGGCGACGGTCGGAGTTGCTGCCAGCTGATACCTGGCCAAGGAACGCATCATGGGATTCTGGTTCAACCTGCTCACCTTCCTCTTCGCCGCATCAAGCGTGATCTTGGTGCTCATCATCCTCGTGCAACGACCGCAGGGCGGCGGACTTGCGCAGGCATTCGGCGGCGCGGGTGGCGGCGCGACGGACACGGCATTCGGCGGTCGCACGGGTGATGTGCTGACCTACCTGACGCTTGGCGCGTTCTCGATTTACTTGGTCATTGCGATCAGCCTGAATGTGATCGACAATCCGACTGTGGAGGAGCCGATCGTGGAGCCTGCGGTGCAGGCATCCGAGACGGGATCGAACTTGCTGCAGCCCGCGGCGGCACCCGCCGATGCGAGCACCAGCACTGGCGGTGCAGCTCCTGTCGACGCGACCGCAACGCCAGCCGTTGACCAGCCGCTCGTTGCGCCCGCAGCGCCCGCGCCCGCAGCGCCCGCGCCCGCGCAACCAGCCCCGACCCCCTGAGCCACGCCGAGGACGCCACGGATGATCCGCTCGATGACCGGTTTCGGAGTCGCGCGCGGCGAAGTCGATGGCGTGCCTGTGGAAGTCGAAGTTCGCTCGGTCAACAATCGACACTTCAAGTGCACGCTTCGTGTTCCAGAGGAGCTTTCCGCGCTTGAGGCGGACATCGAAGCAGCGTGCACGCGGCGCCTCGCACGCGGCAGCGTTCTCGTGACGCTTCGAATCGTCGCCTCCGCAGCGCGGCGCGGTGCACGCATCGATGGCGAGGCGCTCAACGGTTACATCGCGCAACTGACGCAGACGCTCGGCTTCGAGGAGGCACGCCGCATTGACCGCGGACAGCTCCTGATGCTTCCTGGCGTGATCGTCGAAGACGGCGGTGAGGTTTTTCTTGAGCACCTTCGCCCGACCGTGCTTCTGTTGGTCGACGAGGCGTGTGACCGAGTGCTCGAAACCCGCTCGCGCGAAGGCGAAACGATTCGCGCACACCTGAGCGAGTGTGCACGGACGCTGCGCTCGCGCGCGGCATCGATCCAAGTGCGTGCGCCGCAGGTCGTGGCGGCATACGAGGCTCGACTGCGTCAGCGCATGGATGCGATGCTGAAGGAGCTTGGCAGGAGCGTCGAGCCATCGGACCTGCTTCGTGAAGTGGCGATCTTCGCGGAACGATCGGACATCGCGGAGGAAGTGGTTCGGCTTGGCGGACACATTGACCAGTTGGAACGGCTGCTCGATCCGTCGAACGCCGAAGCGGTGGGGCGACCCATGGACTTCCTTGCACAGGAACTCCTGCGCGAAGCCAACACCATCGCAAGCAAGTCTGCGGATGTGGAGACCGCGCAGCAGGTGGTCGACATCAAGACGGCCATCGACCGCATCAAGGAGCAAGCCCAGAATGTCGAGTGATGGCTCGGTCCTGCTGACCGCGCGCCATGCGATTGCGTCAGCCCTGCTCGCCGCCGTTGGTTCGACTGCGCTTGCGTGGTCCAGCCAGGATGCGCTTCGCGATGTTCAGCCGCAGCAGGCTGACGGGCTGCGCATTCGTGGAGGTGTCGCTGTCGATGCGCAGGGGCTGGTGCGGAAGGTTCCGATGAACCCTGCGCTGCAGCAGCCGCAGGCGTGGCGAGGCGATCTCATGGGGCAGCCGCTCACCGCTGCCCCTGAAGTGCTGCGACTGTGGTCGCGCGAGGTCCTGGAATCGGTCAAGATTTCGCCGAAGGTGCGTGCGGCCGTCGCCGCGCTCGATTCGTCGCAGTTCACGGAACGCAGTGATGCGAGCCGCGCTCTCACGGATGCATCGGTTCCGCCAGAGCAGCTGTTTGCCGTGCTTGATCGCGACCAACTCAGCACCGAGCAGCGCGAGCGGTTGCTCGCTGCGGTGCGGGAGAAGGTCGTTGCGCTGCCACGAGGCGCGCTTGGCATCCGCATGCAGCCGAGCGGCGATCCACAGCGACCGGGTGTGGAGATCATCATGCTGCTGCCGGGCATGCCCGCGAGTGCCGTGCTGAAGGTTGGCGATCGCATTGAGGAGATCGATGGAAAGCCCATCGCCAATTCGAATGACTTGGTGGACCTCATCCAGTCGCGCCTTCCGGGCGACACGGTGAAGCTTCGGGTGGCGCGTCCCGAGCGCGATGAGCGCGGGCGACCGCGACTCGATGGGCAAGGTGGGTTCGTCGAGCAGCGACTGCATGTCGACATGCAATTGACGACCGCGGCGGATCTCGACAAGTTTGAGGGTCAGTTCCCGTCCATGTCGCGGAGCCTCGTGCTCGAGCGGCGGCTGTTGGCGTTGCAGCAGGCGGAGGAACGCTTCGCGCCGAAACCGATCACCGTTCGCAGGCGAGGCAGCGACGAGCCCGCGGACGGCGATGGACCTGAGGCGCCCTGAACAGTTCGGCGCAGCGCGCTCTCACTTCGAGGCGGCGGACGGCTGGTTGAAGTGAGCGTCCTGCACTGGCACGACGACATCCAACACCCGCATGAACACCTGCGCCGGGGAGCCGACGGCATCGATGTTCACCACGATGGACGGCGGGTAGTAGTCAAGGACTGGGTGCGTTTCGGTGTGATACACCTCGAAGCGATGGCGGATGACCTTGTCGTCCGCATCATCCATTCGGTTTTCCTTGAGCGCGCGGCGTCGCATTCGCTGCATCATGGCCTCTTCGTCGCCGCATGAGAGGTGGATCACCTTGAGGACATCGAGTGACTTCTGGAGCGCCTTGGCCTGCGCCACATTGCGAGGGATGCCATCGAGCACCAGCAGATCCTGCTTTGGCTTGAACAGGCTGAGCACCGTTTGTGCATGCATGTTCTGCCGCCACATCTCGATCGTCAGTTCATCGGGGACGAGTTCGCCGCGCGACGAGTAAGCGAGGAACTGCTTGCCCAAGTCGCTGGTCATGTCGAGCGAACGGAAGACATCGCCGCATGCGAGATGGAAGAACCCTGGGATCCTGCCAAGGATCTTGCCTTGCGTTCCCTTGCCCACGCCGGGGGCGCCGAAAAGCAGCACGGACTTGTAGCGTTCCGACATGAGTGGGTCTCCTTCGTCCGCGATGGTAACCCCAGAAACATGCGATGCGGGCGTATGGTTGGAGCAGGGCGGCGTTGCATCGGCGTAGTCTCCCCGCCATGCAAGGATGGCTGAAGCGGTGGACCCTCCCGGACGGCGCGGCGGCGCGACCAACCCGAGGCAGCCTTGTGCAGCGCATCGCAGCCGCGCGCGGCATCGATGCAGATTGCCTCGATGCCTTCGCGGCGCCGACCTTCGATCACCTCAAACCCTCGGAGGACCTCTGTGGAGCGGTGGAAGTCGGCGATCGACTTGCGAATGCGGTGCGTGCCGGCAAGCACATCGCCATCTTCGGCGACTACGACGCGGACGGGATGTGTGCCGCGGCGATCCTTGTGCACCTCCTTCGGGAGGTGCAGGGTGGGGAGTCGCCTCGCGTGTACATCCCTGAACGCGCGACCGAGGGCTACGGACTTTCGCTCGAAGCGGTGCGACAACTCGCGGCCGATGGATCGAATCTCATCGTGACCGTGGACTGCGGCATCACGGCGCTTGAGGAGGTCGAGCTCGCGCGCGAAATGGGAATGGAGGTGCTCATCACGGATCACCACACGGCCCGCAGCGATGGTCGCTTGCCGAACGCCCATGCCATCGCACACCCTGCGCTCGGCGGTGGCGATGGAACGCTCTGCGGCGCGGCGGTTGCCTGGAAGGTTGGGCTGGCGTTCTGCCGCGCATGGTGCGGCAGTGATCGTGTCACGCCTGAACTTCGGGAACTGCTCGTCGAGACGCTGGCGCTCGCTGCGTTCGGAACGGTGGCGGACATCGTTCCACTCGTGGGTGAGAACCGTGTCATCACGCGGCTTGGACTGTCGCGCATCGCTCGCAGCAGTTTGCCGGGCTTGCGCGCGCTCGCTGTGCAGGCAGGCATCGGACCACACGACCGTGTCGACAGCGAACGCATCTCCTTCGGCATCGCACCGATCCTGAACGCCTGCGGGCGGCTCGGGAGTGCGATGGATGGCATGCATCTGCTCGCACTGCCGCGCGCGAGTGACGGTGTGGACGCGGCAAGCGAGCGGCTCGCCCTCGAGTCGGTGCGGCGTTTTGCGGCGCTGAACGAGCGTCGCAAGGCGGAGGAGCGCGAGACCTTCGAGCAGGCACTCGATCGGCAGGACGAGGGGCTCGGCGCGGCGCGGGGCGCATGTGTGCTTGCCGACCCGCTGTGGTCGCGTGGCATCGTCGGGACCGCATCGGCGCGGCTCGCCGAGCGACTGCATGTTCCTGTCGTGCTGATGCAATGCGACGGCGGCACGGCGCATGGTTCCGCGCGAAGCATCGATGGCTACTCGATCCTTGGCGGACTCGAGGCGTGCGCCAGTCATCTCGGTCGATTTGGCGGACACGCCGCTGCGGCTGGCGTGAGCGTGCCTGAGTCGCAGATCGGAGCATTTCGTGAGGCGCTTTCCGCGCATGCCGCTGCGCACCGACCGCCCAACGCAGGTCCCTCCGCGCGTGCAGATGTGTGCCTCGTCGGCAGCGATGTATCCGCAGAGTCGTTTGCGGCAGTGCAGCAGCTCGGTCCGTTCGGTCGAGGCTTCCCATCACCGACCGTCTGGGCACATGACGCGGTCATCACATCGACCCCGCGCATCTTCGGCAAGGACCACGACCACATCAGTTTCTTCGTGAGGATCGGCGACTCGTCCCCATCGGAGTTGTCCTGCACTTGGTGGAGACAAGCGGCGCAGTCGGGGCGCTTGACGCGCGGACTTGGGATTCAACTCATCGGTTCGCCGCAGGTGGACACTTGGAGCGGACGCAACCGCCCCGCGCTGCAACTGGTCGATGTCGCCGACCGCGCGTGAGATCGTTGCAACGCCCGTTGCAACGCCCATCGCAGCGGCGTTTCACAGCGTGATGCGTTCACCCTCGCCAACGCGCTTGGGAAGGTTCGCGCAGCCCTTGAGGGAGGCGGCATCGAGCGCAGTGCGGGGCGACAGTTCGATCTCGGCAAGGCATCGACCCGTGGATGGATCGCGCGCGATGGGCACGCCGCAGCGCTCGAGCCACTGCGCAGCGCGTTCAGACTGCAGTGCGCTGCTGGTGGCGGGGGAGTCGTCGCCGACCGCGTTCTTGATCGGTGCGAACTCCTCGACGCGCGTGGTCTCGGCAACCAGTGCGCGCCGCGCAGCGGGAACCGTGTCGAAGATGAACGACTCCAACTTGACCGCGTTCGGTTCGGTCGGCACGAGGGGCGTTCCCGTGTCGGGGTCGAGGCACGGCACCTTCTTGAACGCGCGGTGCAGCGGAAGTCCGTGCCCTTGATGGACAAGCCGCTGCAGGAACGGCACGCCAAAGACATGAACGGCAATCGATCCCGCGCGGTGCAGCAACCCGCCCGCGCCATCGCGCGCCTCGGTCATCGCCTGTGGCATGTTGCTGTACTCCATCACGAACCGCGAATCGCCGCGCTGACAGAACACGCCGACCTTCTCGGCTGGCGATGACTTGGCGACCACCTTGCTCGACACTTCGGCGGAACTCTCTGGGTGCGCATGGTGGAGTCCGATGAACAGCGCATCGATCGGCTTGCACAGCGGATTGTCCACTTGGAAATAGGAAAGGGTGTCGATCCCTTCGCTCGCGAGGCGGTCAAGCCAGCCGTGCTGCTCCAAGGCGCGAAGTGCTCCGCCATGTCCATCGGGATTGAGGGCGATCGAACCCTCACCCGCGAGCAGGATTCGTCCGGCGCGATCGAGGGAGGGAAGCGTTCCTTGCACGATCAAGTGAACGCTCTGCTGACCGAGGCCAAACCAATCATGCGCGGCCAGAAATCGCCCGGTTTCTGCGTGGTTGAGCGGACTGGTCATGATGAGCCACGGGATCCGTGCGGACCAACGGGCGCGCGCAGCGCCGATCGATTCCGCGAAGACCTCGAAGAGCGACTTTCGCAAGATCGGCGTGGCTGGAAAGGTGCCCTTGGGTGCATCGGAGCCGAGGCGGGTTCCCTGGCCGCCCGCCACGGTGAACGCCGCCACACGATTGCCTCGGATCACCGCGGATCCCTCGCGCTCGAAGTGCTCGGCATCCACACGATCCATCACGATCGGATGCACTGGCTCGATGTCGCGCAGGTCGGGCTTCGCCTCGGGGCCGCGTTCAGCACATGCCTGCTGCAGCAACTCCAGCGGCAATCCTTCGATCTCATCGAGGAGGTTGCTGCGTGCCGCATCCGTCAGGCGATCCCAGAAACGCAGGAGATGCTGTTGCCCGAAAGCCTGCAACCGTTCCGCGGCGGCGCCGCGTCGTGCGTCGAGGGATGGGCGCTGCGCGGTGGTCACGGCGGGGAGCGTTTCGAGCGAGGGCTACTTCGCCTTCGGCATGGCGGGATCGGACCAACCTTCGGGACGGTGCCGCACGATCTTGCCAGTCCGCAGATAGATCGTCTGCTCGCAAATGTTCGTGCAGTGGTCAGCGATGCGCTCCATGTTTCGCGCCGCCGTCGTGATGCGGAAGGCAAAGTGCACGCTGATGCTGCCGAGCGCGACCTGCTCCTGCGCCTGCAGGAGCAGTTCGCTTCGGAAGCGGTCAACGGTGTCGTCGAAGAGCAGCACTTGTCGCGCCAGTTCAGGGTCGTTGTCCACCAGCGCGCGGTGGCTGTCGCGCAGCATGCCAAGGACGCTGTTCGCCATCACGCGGAAGGTCGGCGGAATCGACTCCGTCGGCTTCATGTGACCGACGACCTGTTCCGCGATGTTGACGCCACAGTCGGCGATCCGTTCGAGTTCGTTGTTGACCTTGACGAGCGTCAGCACCTCGCGGATCGCGTTTTCATCGGTCTGTCCCATCGCGAGCAGCGGAATCGACTGCCGTTCGATCGCCACATCGACCGTATCGATCTCGTCGTCAAGCGCGATGACCTGCGCCGCCTTGGTCTCATGGTGATCGAAGTACGCCTCGACGGCGAGCGTGACGAGCCGCAGCACGCTGCCGCCTTGCGCGGCGAGCAGGCAACTGAGTTCGACGAGCTTCGACTCGAATGAGGCCATCGTCCTAGGATAACCCGCTATGGCGAGATTGAGCGTCAACATTGATCATGTTGCGACCGTCCGCCAGGCGCGGCGCACATGGGAACCGGATCCAGTGCGTGCGGCGGCTGAAGCAGTGGCCGGCGGTGCCGACGGCATCACCGTGCACTTGCGGGAAGATCGTCGCCACATCCAGGATGCGGATGTTGCGCGCCTTCGGGAATCGCTGCGTGTTCCGCTGAATCTCGAAATGGCACCGACGCCGGCGATGGTTGCCATTGCTCTCGCCACGCGTCCGGAGACCGTCATGCTGGTGCCGGAGGGTCGTCGCGAGATCACGACGGAAGGTGGTCTTGATGTGCACGCGCTTCAAGATCGCCTTCGCGCGGTGATCGAACCGCTGCGCAGTGTCGGCATCCCCGTCAGCGCGTTCATCGATGCAGAGGAACGCCAGGTCGCTGCGGCCGCGAGCCTCGGCATTGCGATCTGTGAGGTGCACACTGGTCCCTATGCACACGCCTTCCATGCGGAGGGAACGCTTGGTCCGCGCGCCGCTGCGCTGCTCGATGATGTGCAGCGGACCGGTCAGCAGATCATCGCGGCGGGGATGCGATTCAACGCGGGGCATGCGCTGCACCTTGAAAATGTCGCTCCATTGGCGCGCTGCAGCGGGCTGTGGGAACTGCACATCGGTCACGCGATCGTGAGCCGCGCCATCTTTGTCGGGATGCGGGCGGCGGTCGCAGAGATGCGCGCGCTGTGCTCGAGCCCGTAGGTGCGGGCAATTCAGCGAGCAGTCGGCGGTGCGCTTTCCACCACGCGGTGGACCGCCGGTTGCACCGAACAGTCGATCTCCGCCATGAAGAACCCGCCCCTGTGGCGCTGGACATTGGGCCACATGACGATCCTGTCCGCATCAGGAATCGGCAGGTCAGCCACTTCCGGCTCAGGCACCCAACGAAGTTCCCCCTCGTCAAACGACATGCGCGTGACCGCCGCATGATCGATCGCATGCGTCGACTCGAAGAGGAAGATCAGCCAATGGTTCTCGCCGAGATACGCGCGCTCGGAGATGATCCCCATGAGGCGCAGGTCGTCGTGCTGCAGCAGCAAGCCCGCCTCCTCGAAGGTTTCGCGACGCGCACACTCGTGGGGCGATTCGCCGCGCTGCACTTCGATCTTCCCGCCGATGGCGGAGACGCGCCCGACATTCGGCGGCTTGCGGCGGTGCAGCATCAGCAGGCGCCCGCTTGCATCGAAGAGGTAGACGAGAACGGCGATTCGAAAGGGGAGTTCCGGCCAGTCGAGCAGTCGTTCGGTTGGGTTCGGTCCACCCCGATCGTCGCCGCTCATGTCGCTGCCTCAACAGCGGCAGCGCGAAGCGCTCTCGGATCGTGCGCATGCAGATCCGCCTTGGCAAGCAGCCGCGCGATCTCGCTGCGCGCTGCATCGGATGCGGGCGCGAGCGGCAAACGCACCGCGCCGCTGTCGCGACCGAGCAGTTGCAGCGCACACTTCAGCGGACCGGGGTTCACATCGATCGAGAGCAGTCCGCGCGCAAGCGGATACAACGCGAGGTGCAGGCGTCGCATCTCGTGCAGCGATCCCGCAGCAATGGCAGCGCACAACGCCGCAACGCGCGACGGCACGATGTTGGACACCACGCTGACCACTCCTTCAGCTCCGACCGCAGCGAACGATGCGGTGAGCGAATCGTCCCCCGAGAGGATGGCGATGTCGCAGCGACTTCGGATGTCGCTCGCGGAGTCCATCGAACCCGTTGCGTCCTTGATCGCCACGATGTGTGGATGCGCGCTCAGGCGCGCGACCGTCTCTGGAAGGATGGTCACCGCCGAGCGCCCGGGAATGTTGTAGAGCATGATCGGCAGCGGGCAGCTGTCAGCGATGGCCATGAAGTGCCTGTACAGACCCTCTTGGGATGGCTTGTTGTAGTAGGGAGCCACTTGCAGCGAAGCATCCGCTCCGAGCTGATGCGCAAGTCGGTGCAGGTGAATCGCATGCGCGGTGGAGTTGCTGCCCGCGCCTGCCACCACGTGCAAGCCGAGCGGCTTGCCAACGCGGACGGCGCACTCCACCACCGACTCGTGCTCCGCTTCGGAGAGCGTGGGCGCTTCACCCGTGGTGCCGCACGGCACGATGCCGCGGACGCCACCATCTGCCTGGAACTGCACCTGCTGCTCGAGCCTTGGGAGGTCGACCCGCGTGCCATCGGCATCGAAGGGGGTGACGATTGCCGTGAACGCGCCTGAGAATCGGATCATTCGCTCGATGCTACGGCAGGCGTTGAAGCGCTCGTTCAGCGGCCCGACGCGAGTCCCGCAGCGGAGGCGCACTCCCGCGCAAGTGCCTCCGCACTGCTGGCGGTTGCGGCCTCCGCGATCAGGCGGATGATCGGCTCCGTGTTCGAAGCCCGCAGGTGAACCCATCCTGTCGGCAGGTCAATTCGAACGCCATCCGCGTCGTCGATCCGTGCATCGGCGCGTGCGCCGAAGTGGGACCGCACTCGATCGAGCGCGTTTGCCACGGCCGCCTGTCCACCCACGGCAGCGAGGTCCATCTTCTGCTTGATCATGGCATAGGCGGGCAACCCTTGGACGATCTCGGCGATCGATCTGCGCTCGAACGCCAGCAGTTCGAGGGTCAGCGCCATGGCCGACAGCGAGTCGCGGACCCAGCACACGCGCGGCCAGATCAGCCCGCCGTTGCCCTCACCGCCGATGATGCCGTCGTGGGCGCGCAGTCCGCCGACGACATTCGCCTCGCCGACCGCCGTGCGCCACACGCGAGAGTTCGGGAAGCGTGCAGCGATGTCGTCGATCATGCGGCTCGTCGAGAGGTTGGCGGCGATTGCGCCTTGTCCACTGCGTTGCAGGATGCGCAGCGCGCACAGCACGAGCGTGTACTCCTCGCCGATGAAGCGCCCCGTGCCATCCACCATCGCCAATCGGTCTGCATCGGGATCCTGTGCAAAGCCCACGACGGCGCGACCATCGCCTTGGACCGCGGCGCAAAGATCCCGAAGGTTCTCAGCAATCGGCTCTGGTGTGTGCGCAAACGAACCCGTGCGCTCCGCATTCAGGTGCAGCAGGTCGCATCCGAGTTCACGCAGCAGGAGTCCACCCGAGTTCGCCCCGCCGCCATTGACGCTGTCGAGCACGACGCGGAATCGCGCGGCGCGGATGCGTTCCACATCCACGAGCGACAGCACCCGCTTGACAGGTGTCTCATCCGCATTGGACTGACGCGATCGCACACCCCGCCGTGGCGCATCGGACTGCGCGCGACCCGCACGGAACGCCGCGATCACCCGTGCCGCATCCTCCGCAGGCAGCGCAAGCCCATCCGCATTGAGCGTCTTGAGTCCATTCCACTGCGCGGGATTGTGACTGGCCGTCACGGCGATGCCGCCAACCGCATGCAACTCGGCGATCATCAACCCGACGGTCGGTGTCGCGACCGTGCCGATGTCGATGACATCGAAGCCGCCGTCCTGCAGTCCATCCGCGGCGGCCGCCGCGAGCGCTGCGCCCGACCCTCGACCATCGTTGCCGAGGACCATCCTCGTTGGTTCGCTGCCTGTGCGCACGGTCGAACCGCCACGGATGTGGTCCGCGAATGCACGCGAAAATCGACGCGCGACATCCTCGGTCATCGAAGCGCCCACGATTCCGCGCGCGCCCGAAACGGAAAGCATGAGAGGGGCGTCCTGCATGCCGCGCAATCTAGCGCGGCACGCGTGCACGGGAAGGCACTCGGCATGCGGACTCGCAACGCTCGATCCCTATACTCGCGTTCATGTTTGAGCTCGAGGTTCGGCGCATCTTTTCAGCAGCGCATGCGCTCCTCCTGCGCGGCGAGCGCGAGGTGCTGCACGGGCACGACTGGCAGGTGGATCTCACTGTTGCCACCGATGGACTCGATGCCGATGAACTGGCCTTCGACTTCCATCAACTCGAGCGGACACTCGACGAGGTGCTGCAACCGTTCCAATCCGCCAACCTGAACGCAACGCCGCCGTTCGATCGACTGAATCCAAGTGCGGAAGCGGTCGCGCGCCATGTGGCACACGAGGTTGCGCGGAGGCTTCCGACAGGTGTTCGTGTGCAGGCGGTTCGCGTCACCGAGGCGCCAGGGTGTGCGGCGCGGTTCATTCCGCGCATGACGGAGGCACCCTGCTCATGAAGCACGAACCCGATCGGGAGCCGGCAGTCGATGGCATGGGCGGGGGCACGCCCTCCGATCCCGCACGATTCATCAACCGCGATCAGTCGTGGGTCGAGTTCAACGCGCGTGTCCTCGAGATGTGCGCCGATCCGCAGGTGCCGCTCCTCGAGCGCGTTCGATTCCTTTCGATCTACTCGGCGAACCTCGACGAGTTCTTCATGAAGCGTGTCGGGGTGCTGAAGCGCCAGATCGAGGCCGGGGTCGGCGGCCCCGTCCCCGAGGCCCTGACGCCCACCCAGCAGCTCGACGGCATCCGCGCCCGCGTGGCGACCCTGGCGCACCGCCAGATGTCCGTGCTGCGCGAGCGCGTCCTGCCGGCGCTCGAGCCGCACGGGGTGCGCCTCCTGCGCTGGGCCGACCTCGACGCCGCGCAGCGCGCGGAGGCGGAGGCGTGGTTTCGCCGAAGCGTCTTCCCGATCCTCACTCCGCTCGCCGTGGACCCGGGCCACCGGTTCCCCTTCATCTCGAACATGAGCGTGTCGCTCGGCGTGCTGCTGCGCCGGCCGGGCGAGAGCGAGCAGCTCTTCGCGCGCGTCAAGGTGCCGGACGTCCCCTCCCGGCTCTACCGGCTGGAAGGCACCCGCAGCTTCGTGCCGCTGCAGGAGATCGTCGAGCACAACCTCGACGACCTCTTCCCCGGCATGGAGATCGTGAAGGTGCTTCCCTTCCGCGTCACGCGCAACGCCGAGATCGAGCGCGA
>SXGQ01598290.1_pt1 | contig 12639 bp, 10 predicted proteins | sample 3178371 | NCBI WGS metagenome assembly SXGQ01 (sample SAMN11356859, study PRJNA531348) | freshwater metagenome | isolation source: freshwater sample F1-20 | place: China: Fuxian Lake, Yuxi | collected 2017-12-25
CCCTCGAACATGGCGCGGGCGGAGCGCTGGGTGCGCACCCAGGCGGCCGCGCTCGCGGGCCGCGTCGCGCCCGAGAGCGCCGCCTCGAGCGTTCCGCCGGTGCGCGGCGAGCCGCGGGCGGAGGACATCCGCCGCGGCGTCGTGCTCTCCACCCTCGACCGCATCACGACGACGATCGTGGCGAACTCGCGGGTGATCAACATCAGCTTCACCTCCGAGAGCCCACAGGTCGCCCAGGCCGGCGCCAACCTCCTGGCCGAGCTCTACATCACCGACCAGCTCGAGCAGAAATTCGAGGCCGTGCGCCGGGCCAACACCTGGCTCGAGCAGCGCGTCACCCAGCTTCGCGAGGAGGTGCTCGACGCCGAGGAGAGGGTCGAGCGCGTGCGGATCCAGGCAGGCCTGGTGCGCGGCGTGAGCTCGAACCTGCTGAACGAGCAGATCTCGCGGCTGCAATCGGACCTGCTGAGCGCCCAGTCGGAACTCGCCACCCAGGAGGGCCGGCTCGCCCAGGCACGGGGCGCGCGCGGCCCGGCCGATCTCGAGGCGCTGACCTCGGTGATCGGCGCGACGACCGTTTCGGGCATGCGGCAGCGCGAATCGATCGCCCGTGCCGAGCTTGCGCAGCTGCGCAACCAGCTCGGTGACCGCCACCCCGACGTCCAGCGCAAGCAGGCCGAGCTCAACGGAATAGTTGGCTCCATCGGCGTCGAGATCAGCCGCGTGACCGGCGCGCTCGATGCCGAGGTGCGGGCCACCCGGGTCCGTGTCCAGAGCCTGCAGGAGGCGCTGGCCCGTGCCCAGGCCCAGCTCGTTCAGGCAGGCGAGGCGGAGATCCAGGTCCGCGCGCTGGAGCGCGAGGCCGATGCCGCACGTGGCCTTCTGCAATCGGTTCTCGCCCGCACGCAGCAGACCGTGCAGCAGACCGCGATCGAGAGGCCGGATGCGCGCGTCATCTCCTCCGCCACGCTGCCGGGCGCGCCCTCGTGGCCGCGGCGGACGATGATCCTCGCGGCCTCGATCGTGCTCGGCCTGATGTTCGGGGCGATGCTCGTCTGGCTGCTCGAGATCGCCGACAGCACCTTCCGCTCGGGAGACGAGATCCGCTCCGTCCTCGGCCTGCCGTGCTTTGCGCTGATCCCCTCGGTGCGGCGCGGCCTCGGGCGGACGAAGGTCGAGGACTTCGTGGTGCGCAAGCCCGTCTCGGCCTTCTCCGAGTCGCTGAGAAGCCTGCGCGCCGCGCTCTGGCTCGGCGCGACGCCGCCGAAATGCATCGTCATCACGGCCGCCCGCCCGGACGAGGGCAAGACGACCACGACGATCACCCTCGGCCGCACGGCGGCGCTGAACGGCGAGAAGGTGATCGTGATCGACTGCGACATCCGCCAGCCTTCGTTCGACCGCATCCTCAAGACCGAGGGCAGCCAGGGCATGGCCGACTACCTGCTTGGCCACGCCCCGCTCGCCGCCGTGAAGCGCCGCGATGCGCTGACGCCGATGGACTTCATCCCCGCGGGCGCGGCCGAGACCAACAGCTCCGGCCTGTTCATGGCCGACGCGATGGCAGCGCTGCTCGACCAGCTTCGCCGCGAATACGACCTGATCGTGCTCGACGCGCCGCCGACGCTCGCGATGGCCGATGCCCGCATCATCGCCCGGCTCGCCGATGCCACCGTGCTCTGCGTGCGCTGGCGCGACACGCCTCAGAGCATCGTGCGCTCGACCCTCGACATGCTCGAGGACGCCAAGGCGCGCGTGGTCGGCGCAGTGATGACCCGCGTCGACGCGAAGGCGCAGTCCCGCTCGGGCTACTCCGACGCCGAGGTCTACCACCCGCGCTACGGCGGCTATTTCCGCGAATAGGGGTTCGTCGCATGTCCGGCCGTTACCTGGTGACCGGCGGCGCCGGCTTCGTCGGCAGCCATCTCGTCCTCGCGCTCCTGCGCGGCGGCGCCTCCGTCACGGTGCTCGACGATCTCACCACCGGCCATGAGGCGGCCGTGCCGAAGGGGGCGAGCCTCGTGCGCGGCTCGGTGGCCGACCCTGCCGTGCTGGAGCGCGCCTTCGCCGAAGGCCCCTACGAGGCGGTGTTCCACTTCGCCTCGCTCACCCTGGTGGGCGAATCGATGCGCGAGCCGGTGCGCTACATGGCGGAGAACTTCGCCGGCGCCGCAGCCCTCGTGCAGGGCTGCGTCACCCATGGCGTGAACCGGATCGTGGTCTCCTCGACCGCGAACCTCTTCGCGGAGCCCGAGCGCATGCCGATCGACGAGGACGAGGCGGTGATCCCCGGCTCGCCCTATGGCGAGAGCAAGGCGATGCTGGAGCGGCTTCTGTACTGGGCCGACCGCATCCACGGCCTGCGCGGGGCATGCCTGCGCTACTTCACCGCCGCCGGCGCCGACCCGGAGGGCGAGGCCGGCGAGGACCACAGGCCGGAGACGCACCTGATCCCGCTCGTGCTCGATGCCGCGGCAGGGCGGCGCGACCCGCTGACCGTGTTCGGAGACGACTACGCGACGCCGGACGGAACCTGCATCCGCGACTACATCCACGTCGCCGATCTCGCGACCGCGCATCTCGCGGTACTCGAGCCGTTGCGCGAGCGGAGCGTCCGGTTCAATCTGGGCACGGGGAAGGGACATTCGGTGCGCGAGGTGATCGCCGCAGCCGAGAAGGTGACGGGATTGGCGGTGCCCTACACGATCGGACAGAGGCGCGAAGGCGATCCGGCGGTGCTCGTCGCGGCATCACGCCGCATCGTCGACGAACTCGGCTGGCGGCCGCGCTACCCCGATCTCGCAACGATCGTCGACCATGCCTGGGCCTGGCGGCAGGCGCACCCCAAGGGCTATGGCTGAGCGGGGGGCCTCGCCCCTCGTCGCCGCGGCCGCGATCGCGCTTGGCGCGGTCGCGCTGGCATGGGTCTCGTTCTACAACGGCTATCCGCTCGTCTTCGCGGACACGGGCACCTATCTCGGCCAGGCGCTGCAGCGCTATCTCGGCTGGGACAGGCCGATCTTCTATTCCTTCCTGCTCTATGGCCTGCACTGGGGCATCACGCTCTGGACGGTCCCCTTCGTGCAGGGCGCGATCGTCGCCCATCTCGTCTGGCTGGTGCTGCGCACCCTCGACGCCGGCGGGCCGGTCCGGTTCGGCGCGACCATCCTCGTGCTGGCGGTCGCGACCGGCCTGCCCTGGTTCGTTTCCTGGATCATTCCGGACGTGTTCACAAGCGTGGTGGTGCTGGCGCTCTGGCTGCTCGCGGCCGTGCCCGAGCGCCTGGGCCGGGTCGAGAAGCTCTATCTCGTGCTGCTCGCGACCGGGGCGATCGCGCTGCACCAGTCGCATGTGCCGCTCGCGGCGGGGCTCGTGATGGTGCTGCTCGTCAGCCGCTGGCTGCTCTCGGTGCGGCGAGGGTTCGGGGTGCGGGATGTCGCGATCGTGCTCGCCCCGCTCGTGCTCGCGGTCGCTGCACTCATGCTGGTCAACCTCGTCGGGCATGGCCGGCTCTCGCTGTCGCCCTTCGGGGCGAACTTCCTGCTCGCGCGGGTGATCTATGACGGGCCGGGCGCGGCGACGCTGATCGAGGCCTGCCCGGAGAAGCCCTGGCAGCTCTGCGCGCATCTGGCCGACCTGCCGCCCGCCTCGCGCCGCTTCCCGTCCTCCGACCATTTCCTCTGGCAGGCTGACAGCCCGTTCTACCGGATGGGCCATCCGCGCGAGTACGCGGCCGAGGCGGCCGATATCGTCGCCGAGACGCTGCGCCGGCACGGGCGGTGGCAGTTCGGCCGCTTCGTCGACAACGCGATCGCCCAGCTCAAGAGCTTCAAGACAGGCCCCGCGATGGATTTCGCGCCCTGGGTCGGCACGCCGGGCCCGCAATCGGTGATCGAGGCCTACCTGCCGCGCGACCGGGAGGCCTTCCTCGCCGCGCGTCAGGCGATGGGCACGCTCGACCTCCTGCCGCCGCTGCGCGACCTGCATGTGGTGGTCATCCAGGCCTCCGCGCCGCTCGCGCTGATCGCGCTGTTCCTGTTCGCGCTCAGGGGCGAGAGGCCGGGGGTGATCCTGGTGCTCGCCATCTTCGCCGCCATCCTCGGCAATGCCGTTCTGTCGGGCGGACTTTCCGCGGTGCATGACCGCTACACCGCGCGGCTCGCCTGGCTCCTGCCGCTCGCCGTGCTCACCTGCGCTCTCGGCACGCGGGCCGAGCGCGCGCCTCACCTCAGCAGGGTCTGAAGCAGTTCCCTGTCGGGCAGCATGTCGACGCCCGGCACGAGGTCGATCCCGAGCGACATCTTGGTGAGATAGGCCGCGCCGGCGCCGAACACGATGACGATCGCGGCGATCACCGACACGAGCGCGATGTCGATCGCCTTGCCGGCCCCGCGAACGGCCCTGTCCGCCGCGCGCCGCGCGCCGCCGCGCTTCTCGCGCCCAGCGACGACGGCAAGGTAGTAGCGGCCCCAGGGGAAGGGGATGGAGCGGCGGAAATCGAGGCTGTGGCGCGGCAGGGTGCGCAGCGCGAAGGCCAGATGGATCGCCGAAAGCTGCTCTGGCGTGAAGGTTTCCGCCACCTCGGGGTCGATCCGCGCACGGAAGCGGGCGACGAAGAGGGGATCGGGCTCCGGCGGGGGAGGACGGGTGAACGGGGCCTCTGGCATCGCCCCACTCTCGCGCCCAGCAGTGAGCGGGAGGTCAACGCCCCCATGCGGTGGCAGGCACCGGCCGCAGGTTCCCGGCCGTCAGGTCAGCTTCTGCCGGAGGCGCCAGGCCATGTTGGGCAGCGTGGCATCGAGCAGCCTCAGAACCGGCTGTGCCTTCCCCCGCGCGCGGCGTGCCGGCTCGCCCGAGGCCTCGGTGCTCGCGGTGTCGAAATCCTCCGGCAGGTCCGCGAGGTGGGGGCGGATCAGGTGGTGGTAGGCGGTGTCGCGCCGGCGCACCTCCGCCAGCGTCAGGCCCTGCAGGAAGGGCCGCCAGGCGACGCTTTCCCAGAGGTGGTGCGCATAGGCGCCGGGCACGTCGAGCGGCCTGGGCGAGGCGAAGATGCGGTCGATGTCGCGGTCCGACGGCCCCGGCGTGAAGAAGGCCGCAGGCGGCAGCATCGTCACCTCCTCGGCATGGTCGGCGGCGAGCCGGCGGGGGATGCGCACGGAATGCTCGTCCCAGTACGCGTCGCGCCCGGTCGAGCGGAACTGCCGGTAGGTCTCGTACCAGCGCGTCATGAAGCGCGCGCCGGGAGCGGCGAGGATGACGGCGTTGCAGAGGCCCTCGCCGTAGCCATCGCGCTGGAGGCCCATCACGGTTTCGTGGGCGAGCAGATCGTCGAACGGGCGCGTCACGAGCACGTCGGCATCGAGATAGATCCCGCCATGGGCGAGCAGCGTCTGCATCCGCCACACATCGGCGCGGTGGGCGTAATGGGCGACGGGATTGCCGAACACGTTGTCGGGCGGGTCGATCCTCTGCGCGTCGATGCGCGGCTTGAGCCTGTGCCACCACGGCGTGTCGGGCTCGTAGGCATAGGCGACCACGCAGCGCTCCGGCCGGATGTGGGCCAGCGCACTTGTAATGCAGGCGTAATGCAGCATGCCGAATGGCTTGCCGCCGAAATCTGGCGTCAGGCCGAAAACGTAGTATAGGACACGCGGTATCATCGGCACCTTTCGCACACTGCCTCTCCACCATTAGCGAACCAGCGACCCGAGTGCCAGGGCGGTTCTCCGCCCGGGCCATGGTCGCTTCGTGAATGCGTCCGGGTGTGGCGGAAGGACTGCCGATCTCTGGAGTCTGGCGCCAGGCGACGATGATGACGGGTGGGACGACGACGATTGCTTCGCGCACCGAGGGCCTGTTCCCCCTGACGGTCGCGATCTGCACGCGTGCGCGGCTGCATTACGTGGAGCGCTGCATCGGAGCGCTGGCGCGGCAGGACACGGGCGCGCCGCCCTGGCGCCTGCTGGTCGTGGACAACGACGTCTCGGGCGCCTCGGCGGCACGGCTGAAGGAGCTGATCGCGCCGTTTCCAGGCGCCACATACCTCCCCTGCGCCCGCGAGGGCATCAGCCATGCGCGCAATGCCTCGCTCGAGGCGGCCGGGGAGGGGTGGATCGCCTATCTCGACGATGACGCGGTGCCCGAGCCCGGCTGGCTCGCGGGCCTCGCTGCCGCGCATGCCGATGCGCCTGCCGGCACCGCCGTGATCGCGGGCCGGATCGACCCGGAATACGAGGCGCCGCTGCCCGCCTGGTGGCCGGCCTCGATGATGGGGATCCTCTCCGTCCAGCCCGTCGCGGGACGGGGGCGAATGGGGATCGACCCTCTGCCCGGTCCCGTCTGGGCGATCGCGGCCAACCTCGCCTTCGCGGTGCGGCCGCTGCTCGAGGCGGGCGGCTTCCCCGACTGGCCCTCGCGCAAGGGAACGAGCCTGCTGTCGGGCGAGGAGGCCTATGCGGCACGGCTCCTGCAGGAGCGGGGGCATGTCGTGTGGTACGACGACCGCATGCGCGCGCTGCATACGATCCAGGCACCCAGGATGTCGCCCGGCTGGCTCCTGCGCCGGATGCGGGGGCAGGGGGCGACGGAGGCGCTGATGGACCGTTCCTTCGCCACGCGCGGCACCATCCTGCGCGAGGCGGCGCTGCACGCGTGCAAGGTGGCGACCCACTGGCCCCTCGGCTTCGTGCCGGCCACGACGCCACGCTTCATCGGCCGCCGTTGCGGACTTGCCTATTCCTGGGGCTATGTGCGCGCCGCGCCGGCAGCGCTCGGCCTCGCTCCGGCCGAGGCGGCGAAGTGAGCGGCACCCCGCCCATCCCGCGCATCATCCATTACGTCTGGTGCGGTCCGCGTCCGATGCCCGAGGCGCATCGCGCCTTCGTCGAGGGCTGGAAGCGGCTGCATCCGGACTGGACCGTCATGGAGTGGAACGACGCGACGATCGACTTCTCCTCGAAATGGCTGTGCACCGCGTATGTCGCGCAGAAGTTCAACGTCGTGTCCGACTACGTGCGGATGCAGGTGCTGCACCGCCATGGCGGTGTCTATCTCGACACCGATGTCGAGCTCCTCAAGCCACTCGACCCGCTTCTCGCCGAGCCCGCCTTCCTCGGCATCCAGACGCGCGAGATCACCTATGACTGGCTGAACGGTGCGGTGATCGGCGCCCGGCCCGGCCACCCTCTCATCGGCAAGATCCTCGAGTATCTCGAACGCGCAATGATCCCGACCTGGAACTACCTCTCCTTCACCGGGCCGGGGGTGATCAGCTACATCGTGATGTTCGACCAGCTCGCGCCGCGGCCGCTCGAGGACGTTCTTCAGCGCTCGCCGACGCTGACGCTGTTCCCCACTCGTTATTTCTACCCCTATCCGTGGGACGGCAGCTTCGACCCCTCCTGCGTCACCCCAGACACCTATGCCATTCATCATTGGGAAGGGAGCTGGACGGAGAAGAAGCCGCCGGTGAAGGCCTCTAGCGGCCCGAAGCCGGCCGATATCTGGCGGCTGCGCTTCGCCAAGCGCCTGCCGCGCCTCGGCATGCTGCTGCAGCGTCGCAGCCATATCCGTGCGCGCGAAGCCGCGCTCGCCGCTGAAGGACACCACTGATGCAGATTGCGATCCTCGACCCGAGCCTCGCCACCGACAATCTCGGCGATGAGGTGATCTACCAGGCCGTCGAATCCCTGCTGTTCGACCTCTTTCCCAACGCCTGGTTCCACCGCATCGCCACCCACGAGGCGATGAGCAACCGCAGCCACAAGGTGCTGCGCGAGGCCGAGCGCATCTTCGTCGCGGGCTCGAACCTGCTGCCTCCCGATGGCGGGCAGTGGCGCATCACGCTGTCGGATTCGATGTTCATCGAGGGGCTGGTGGTGATCGGCGCCGGCTGGCAGCACGACACGACGAAGCTGTCGCGCGAGGCGTCCAAGATCATCGGGCGCAGCTTCCACCGCACCGCGCTGCATGCCGTGCGCGACGCGCCGGCGGCGGAGAATCTCACGGCGGTGGGGTTGCGGGCCGTGAACGCGACCTGCCCGACACTGTGGCGCCTCGATGCCGAGGCGACCGCGCGCATCCCCGCCACCAAGGCTCCGGAAGCGGTTGTCGCCGTCACCGCCTACCGCAACCAACCCGAGGCCGACGCCGCGTTCCTCAAGCTGGTGACGGAGCGGTACCGGACGGTGTGGTTCTATCCCCAGATGGCCGACGACATTGCCCATATCGAGCGCCTCGGCTTCGGCCACCTCAAGCGCATCCGCGCCAGCACCGATGCCTATACCCGCTTCCTCGCCGAGAACGACGTCGACTACATCGGATCGCGCCTGCATGGCGGCATCCGGGCGCTGCAGACGGGCAAGCGGTCGCTGATCCTCGAGGTCGACAACCGCGCCCGCGACATCGCCGCCCATACCGGCCTGCCCAGCGCGCGGCTGACCGACCTCGCCGCGATCGGCGACTGGATCGACCGCCCCGCGCCGACGGTGCTGCACCTGCCCGAGGCCGACATCGCCGCCTGGAAGGCGCAGTTCGCCTGATGCCGCCTCTCCGCGACGCCCTGCCGTGAGCCTCGCCCGCAAGGCGACGGAGAGCGCGATGCTCTCCGTCGGCGCCGCCTTCGGCGACCGCATCATCGGCTTCCTGGTGTTTGCCTTCGTGGTCCGCTTCGTCGACCAGCGGGATGTCGGCCTCGTCGCGCTGTCGGCGCAATTCGTCGACCTCGCCAACGCGCTTGCGAGCTCCGGCTTCGGCGAGCGCATCATGCAGCGCCGCACGCTCGACGAGCGGGTGACCGCGACGCTGTTCTGGACGCATGCGCTGCTGACGCTGCCGCTCGTGCTGCTGCTCGTCGGGCTCGGCGAGACGCTCTCTGCCTTTCTCGGCGAACCCGACCTGCCGCCGATCCTGATGCTGCTGTCGCTCTCGCTCGTCTTGAACGTGTTCGTCAACGTCCCCGCCGCGCTGCTCGCGCGCGACCTGCGCTACCGGCCCATCACGCTTCTCTCCGTCCTCTCGACGCTGTTCGGCGGCATCGTCGCGATCGTGCTCGCGCTGCAGGGGCTCGGCGTCTGGGCGCTTGCCTTCCAGCGCGTCGCGGGGGTCGGATTCTATGCCGCCGGCACGATGCTGGTGACGCGCTACCGCCCTATCCTCGCCTTCGACCGCGAGGAGTTCCGCGCCGCGATCCGCTTCGCCCTGCCGCTGATGGGCTCGCAGGCGCTGATGTCGCTGCCCGGCCCCATCACCTCGACGATCGTCGGGCGCAATCTCGGTGTCGACACGGTCGGCGTGCTTCGGATCGCGCAGCGTCTCTACGAGCTTCTCGTGCAGCTCATCGTCCAGCCGGTGATGCGCGTGTTCGTGCCGGTGTTCTCCGGCATGGTGGCCGACCGCGAGAGGTTGCGCGAGACGGGCAGGCGGGTGATCGATGCGCTCGCGCTGCCCGTGCTGCCGCTCTTCGCCGTGGCCGCCGTGGTGGCTCAGCCGCTCGCCCGCGTGGCGTTCGGGCCGGGCTGGGAGGAATCGGCCGTGCTGTTCCAGGTGATGAGCCTCGCGGCACCCCGGGTGGTGATCACCACCGTCGCCTGGCCGCTGCTGGTCGGTGTCGGCATGACGGCGGCGGTCTTCCGGCTGAAGATCTTCGAGGTGGTCGTCGCGATCCTGCCGGCGCTTGCCTTCTCGCCCTTCGGGCTGATGCCCTATATCTGGGGCTCGGTTGTGGTGAGCCTGCTGCTGCTCTGGCCGAACGCGGTGCTGATCGGCCGCGCGCTCGACTGCCCGATGTGGTCGCCGCTGATGCAGCTCGTCGCGCCATCGATCGCCGGGCTCGTGACCTTCGCGGTGGGGCAGTGGCTGATCGCGCCGGCGCTGCCGGAGATGAGCCCGGTCCTCTCGCTCATCGTGCTCGGCAGCGCCACGGGCGCGGTGTCGCTCGTCGCGCTCGCCGCCGTCGCCTGGAAGCGGCTGCGCGCGCTGGCGGCGTTCGTGCTGCGCAACGTCTCGCCTGCCTCGCGGCAGGCGGTGTAGCGGCCTACCGGCCCGAGCCGAGCGCCCCGCGCACGTAGCCGGCGGCGAACAGCATCCAGCCGCGGCGGCGGATCGTCGCGGGGTCGTCCTGGTCGCGCAGGAACAGCGGCAGCGAGCGCAGCGTCTTGGCGCACATGCGGATCGCCTTGCCCCACATCGCGCCGCGCTGGCCGAGCCGCGCTGCGAGGATCGCCTCCGACACGCCCTGCCAGTAGAGGCGCGAGAACAGCCAGTCGCGCGTCAGCCGCTTCGCCTGGATGGAGTGGCGCACGACGAAGGCACCGGAATAGAAGATCGCGTGTCCCTTCTGCGCCAGCCGGCGCACGACATACGCCTCCTCGCCCGAGATGAGCCTGTCGCCGACGCGGCCGAGATCGAGCGGAAAACCGCCGATGTCGCGCAGCGCGTCCGTCCGGAACGCCATGTTCGCGCCGTAGGGCTCGACGCCGGCGGGCAGCGTGCCGTCGCCCACCACGCCTTCGCCCTCGTGCTCGATCACGGTCAGCGTGCCGACGGCATCCTCCGGCCACCAGGCGGGAAGCGGCGCCTCCCAGTGCGGGATGATCCGCCCGCCCATGCCGGCGGTATTGGCCGGGGCGCGCGCGATCGCGGCAAGAAGTGCGGAGGCCCAGTCGGGCTCCGGCACGGCGTCGTCATCGAGATAGCCGACCCAGGGGGCGGTCGCGGCCACCAGCCCCTCGTTGCGCGCGAGGCTGAGGCCGGGCTCGGCGCAGCGGATGAGCAGCGCGCCCGCCTGCTCGGCGAGCGAGGCGATGCGCGCCGCGCCCTCGGGCGACGAGGCACTGTCGACGATGATCGTCTCGATGGCCGCACCCGTCAGGTCCTGCCGCGCGAGCCCGGCGAGGCAGGCGGCGAGGTAGCCTGGCCTGTCGTGGGTGCAGAGGATGACCGACAGCGCGGGCGGGGATGAGGCCGCCATCGCGGTGCGTCAGGAGAACTTGAAGGCGCTCGGCATCTCGGGCGTCGCGGGCCCCGCCTCGATGCCGCCGGCGGCGTTCTGCTGCTTGCCGGCCGCTTCCTTCATCTTGTCCTGGATCTGCCGCACCAGCGCGACCATGGCGTTGGCGGTGCCGGGAAGCTGGGTCAGCGGCAGGACGATCTGGCCGCACGGCGCCGGCTTGCCGTCAGGGCCCGCCTGGCCGAGCGTGATCCGAACCACGCCGTTCAGCACGTTCGCCTCGATGATCCCGTCGCAGAACATCACGGGGACACGCTCGGTCATCGCAGCAACTCCTGAAGGTCGTTTCGCGGATGGGCGGGAAGGCGGGGCGCTACTGCTCGCGGAAGGCGCGGGCGAAGCTGTCGCGCAGCGGCTGGGTCAGGTACTGCCAGAACGTGCGCTCGCCGACCAGGATCATGACCTCGACGGGCATGCCGGGCTGGAGCTCGACGCCCTTCAGCCTCTCGAGCTGGTCGTCGTCGATCACCACGTTGGCGCGGTAGTAGCTCGTGCGCGTCCGCTCGTCGAACACGGCATCGGCCGAGACGAAGGTCACCTTGCCATGCAGGAACGGCACGAGGCGCTGCTTGAAGGCCGGCAGCCGCACTTCGGCTAGCAGGCCGGGATGGACCACGTCGATGTCGGTGGGCGAGACCTGCACCTCGGCGACGAGGCGATCGTCGCTCGGCACGATGTCGAGCACCGGGTCGCCCGGGCGGACGACGCCGCCGACGGTGAAGAAGCGGAGGTTCAGCACCGTGCCGCCGAGCGGGGCGAGGATGTCGCGGCGGGAGGCGACGTCGCGCGCCTGGCGCCACCGCTCGTCGACGTCGGCGAGCCGGTCGCGTACCTCGCGCTGCTCCTTCGAGTACTCGGAGCGGCGCATGTCGTCCTGCGCCCGCATCTGCGCCTCGGTCTCGGCGATCGAGGCCTCGTTGCGCTGGATCTGGCCGATGATGTCGTCGCGGTTGCCGATGAGGCTCGCCTCGGCGCGCTGCAGGGCGAGCAGGCGGGGGCGGCGCTCGAGCCCGAGGCGGAGCAGCTCGGCCACGCCGCGCATCTCCTCCTGGATCAGCGCCATCTGCCTCTCCTGCGAGGCGAGCTGCGAGCGGGCGCTCTCGGTCGACGCGCGGAGCTGGTCGACGCGCGCGGCGAGCACCTGCTGGTTGCTCTCGAAGGCGGTGCGTCGGGCGATGAAGAGGGCGGTCTGGCCGGCTATCGCGTCCGCCACGCGCGCATCGGCGCGCCGGTCCATGATCTCCTCGGGCCAGGCGATGGCGGGCTCGCTGGCAAGTTCGGCCGTCAGGCGCGCGTCCTGCGCGAGCAGGAACAAGCGCTGCGAGTCGAGCGCCTGGAACTGCGCGCCGGCGGCGACGTCGTCGAGCCGCATCAGCACGTCGCCCGCCTGCACCTTGTCGCCGTCGCGCACCAGGATCTCGCGCACGATGCCGCCCTCGAGGTGCTGCACGGTGCGGCGGTTGCCCTCGACCTTGATCGTGCCGGGACCGGCCGCGGCCTCCGACAGCGGGGCGAGAACGGCCCAGGCGCCGAACCCGCCGGCGAACAGCAGCAGCGCCGCGAGGCCGAAGAGCATCGCGAACCGCGTCGGCGGCTTCGGCGGCGCGACGGGCGGCGCGGTCGGCAAGGCG
>SXGQ01275962.1_pt1 | contig 12638 bp, 21 predicted proteins | sample 3178371 | NCBI WGS metagenome assembly SXGQ01 (sample SAMN11356859, study PRJNA531348) | freshwater metagenome | isolation source: freshwater sample F1-20 | place: China: Fuxian Lake, Yuxi | collected 2017-12-25
ATGGTCGACACGGTGCTGTACTTTGAGGGCGACACCCACAGCAGCTTCCGGCTGGTGCGCGCCATCAAGAACCGCTTTGGCGCCGTCAATGAGATTGGCGTGTTTGCCATGACCGAAAAAGGCCTCAAGGGGGTATCTAATCCGAGCGCCATCTTTTTGAGCCAGCACGCCGAGCCGGTGCCGGGCAGCTGTGTGATGGTTACTCTCGAAGGCACGCGGCCCTTGCTGGTCGAGATCCAGGCCCTGGTGGACAGCGGCGGACCGTCGCCGCGCCGGCTGTCGGTCGGGCTGGACCGGGACCGGCTGGCGATGCTGCTGGCGGTGTTACACCGTCATGCCGGCGTGGCCTGCATGGACCAGGACGTGTTTGTGAATGCGGTGGGCGGCGTGCGCATCAGTGAGCCGGCCGCCGACCTGGCAGTGCTGCTGGCCATCACATCGAGCCTGCGCGGCAAGCCGCTGCCCAAGGGCTTTTTCGCCTTTGGCGAGGTGGGTTTGGCGGGCGAGGTGCGGCCGGCGCCACGCGGCCAAGAGCGCCTGCGCGAGGCGGCCAAACTGGGCTTTAGCGTGGCGCTGGTGCCCAAGGCTAACGCCCCCAAGAAGGCCATCGAGGGCCTGACCATCCACGCGGTGGAACGGGTCGAGCAGGCGATGGAGCTGGTGCGCTCACTGGGTTGAGGCTTGGTGCCGTACCGCGCTGCTGCAGCCCTTCAGGTCTGCCAAAATCAGGCCATGCAATTTCAAAAATACCTGGTCCCGCTGGCCAGTGCGGTGGGCTTGGTGGCCGCCTACCAGGCCTACGGCTGGGCTGGGGTGGCGATAGCCGGGGGCGCCCTGGTGATGTGGCTGCTGCTGCATTTCACCCGCATGATGACCGTGCTTCAGCGGGCTGCCAGGCGACCGGTGGGCTTTGTGGACAGCGCCGTGATGCTCAATGCCAAGCTGCGCCCGGGCGTCACACTGCTGCACATGGTGGCCATGACCCGCTCACTGGGCGAGTTGCTCAGCGCCAAAGATGTCCAGCCCGAGACCTACCGTTGGACCGATGGTACGCAGTCCCATGTCACCTGCCAGCTTGTTGGCGGCCGGCTTCAGTCATGGACACTGGAGCGGCCTGCGCCGGCCCCTTAAAATCCGATTCTTCCCCAACCCAACGCCCCTCAAAGGACCCCCATGAGCCCCCAACCCCCCTCCATGTCTGACCGCGACGGCAAAATCTGGATGGACGGACAGATGGTGGACTGGCGCGACGCCAAGATCCACGTGCTAACACACACCCTGCACTACGGCTGCGGCGCCTTTGAGGGCGTGCGCGCCTATGACACGGTCGATGGCACAGCGATTTTCAGGCTCGCAGAGCACACCGAGCGCCTGTTCAACAGCGCCAAGATCCTGCGCATGAAGCTGCCCTTCAGCAAAGACGAGGTGATGGAAGCGCAAAAAGCCGTGGTGCGTGAAAACAAGCTGGCCTCTTGTTACCTGCGCCCATTGACCTGGATCGGCGACAAAAAACTCGGCGTCAGCCCCAAGGGCAATACCATCCACCTGATGGTCGCGGCTTGGGCCTGGGGCGCCTACCTGGGCGAAGAAGGCCTCCAGCGCGGTATCCGCGTCAAGATTTCCAGCTACGCCCGCCACCATGTCAACATCACCATGACGCAAGCCAAAGCGGTGAGCAACTACACCAACTCGATTTTGGCCAACATGGAAGCCACCGACGAGGGCTACGACGAGGCCATGTTGCTCGACAGCTCGGGCTTCGTGTCTGAAGGCGCGGGCGAGAACCTGTTTATGGTCAAAGACGGCGTGGTCTACACCCCTGACATGTCGGCCGGCGCGCTCACCGGCATCACCCGCAACACCGTGTTCCACATCTGCAAAGACCTGGGGCTGGAGGTGGTGCAAAAGCGCATCACGCGAGACGAGGTCTACATCTGCGACGAGGCTTTCTTTACCGGCACTGCAGCCGAGGTGACGCCAATCCGCGAGCTGGACCGCATCGAGCTCGGCGCCGGCAGCCGCGGCCCGATCACCGAGAAAATCCAGAGCGCCTTCTTTGACATCGTCAACGGCCGCAACCCCAAATACGCGCACTGGCTCAGCAAAGTCTGAGCCGGCGCCACAAAGAACGCCATGAGCCAACACCCTATTGAACTGCTGGCCAAAGATCTGAACGCCCAGGGGGGCGTGTATTGCCCCAGCCCGCTGGCCGACATGAAAATCTGGAACAGCCACCCCAAGGTGTACCTGGACGTGGCCCGCAGCGGCCAGGCCAAGTGCCCCTACTGCGGGACCGTCTACAAGCTCAAGGACGGTGAGCATTTCAGCGCCCACCACTGAATCACTGCTCATCGCGCCCCAATGGATCGGGGACGCGGTGATGACCGAGCCGCTGCTGCGCCGGCTGCACGCGCGCGGCGAGCGGCTCACCGTCGGCGCCCTGCCCTGGGTGGCGCCGGTCTACCGGCTGATGCCCCAGGTGGCACGGGTGATCGAGTTCCCCTTTGCCCACGGGGGGCTGCAGTTCAAGGCCCGCCGCAGCCTGGCGCGTGAGCTGAGCGGCCGCTTTGAGGTGGCCTACATCTGCCCCAACTCGCTGAAAAGTGCGCTGCTGCCTTTTTTGGCCAGCATTCCCAAGCGCGTGGGCTACCTGGGCGAGGCGCGCATCGGCCTGCTGACCCACCGCCTGAAAAACCCGCCCAAGGACCGGCGCCCGCCGATGGTGGCGTTTTACTCGGCCCTCAGCGGCGAAGCCGACACGGCCGCCGACCGGCCCCGACTGCAGGTGGCCAAGGCCACTTTGGCAGCTGACTTGGGCAGTCTAGGCCTGCAAGCTGGTGCTTTTAGCGTGTTGGCACCCGGCTCCGAATACGGCCCGGCTAAACGCTGGCCAGCCGGACACTTTGCAGAGTTGGCACGGCAATTGGATGGTCCGGTGCTGCTGCTGGGCTCGGACAAAGAGGCTGAACTGTGCGAAGCCATTGCCACGGAGGTCAACGCCCAGACCCCCGGCAAGTGCCAGAATTTGGCAGGAAAAACGGCTCTAGGTCTTGCCCTGTCTATCATTGCCGCTGCAAAGTTGCTAGTAAGCAACGACTCCGGCCTGATGCATGTGGCCGCTGCGCTGGGCGTGCGCCAAGTGGCGCTGTTTGGCTCCAGCAGCCCGCATCACACGCCGCCGTTGAACCCACAGGCCACGGTGCTCTGGCTCAAGGACGACCCGAGCTACCAGCCGCCGCTGGACTGCGCACCCTGCTTCGAGCGCAGTTGCCCGCTGGGCCATACCCGCTGCTTGAATGATCTGAGCCCGGCAGCGGTGCTGGCAGGCCTGTCCCCATGACCCGCCGCAATCTCGGTTCAATGGCCTGGCAGTCGACGCAGGTTTGGCGCAACCATTGCGGGGCAAGTTTCGATCGGCGCACAGTGATGGCCTTGGCGCGCGCTCGCATCGGGCAAACCACGGCCGGCATCGCCTGTTGAGTTTGACGCCGACCGGGCTCTGATGACACTGTGACAGCAGTAGCCCGACTTTAGCGGGCCAGCCGGGTTTGCACCACAGCCAAATAGGGGATAAAACCAGGCTATTTTCTGAGCCCGTGGCTTCCCCCAGGCTCTGGGGAGTGGGCGGACGCACCGGGCTGGGCCCTACAAATCAGGCCCGGCAGCGAACGAAACCCTGCGCTGCGACCCAGCGCGTGAAGCCAGCCACACCAGCAGCAACACGGGCAGGCCCAGCAGGGCAGTAGCGATGAAAAAATGGGGGTAACCGAAGGCATCTACATAGCGGCCGGAGTAGCCAGCCAAAAACTTTGGCAACAGCAGCATCATGGAGCTGAACAAGGCGTACTGCGTGGCCGAGTAGCTGATGTTGGTCAGGCTTGAGAGGTAAGCAATGAAGGCCGCCGTGGCGATGCCGCCGGCCAGGTTATCGGCCGATATCACGAGGATCAGGCCGGTGAGGTCGTGGCCACGCGTGCTCAGCAAGGCAAACAACAAATTACTGGCAGCACTCAAAACCGCGCCCAGCATCAGCACCCGCATCACCCCAAGCCGCATGGCCATGGCACCACCAATGAAGGCGCCGGCCAGGGTCATGATCACACCGTAAACCTTGGTCACAGCGGCCACCTCGTCCTTGGTGTAGCCCATGTCCACGTAGAAAGGGTTGGCCATGATGCCCATCACCACATCGCTGATCCGGTAAACGGAAATCAGCGCCAGGATCAGTGCCGCCTGCCATTGGTAGCGGCGCCAAAAATCGGCAAAAGGCTCCACCAGGGCGCTGCGCAGCCACTCGCCCGGGTTGCGGGCCACCGGCAGCAGCGCATGGGCCGGCTCGGGCGACCAAAGCACCGTGAGCGCCCCGAGCAACATGCTCGCAGCCATTACCAGGTAGGCGGTCTGCCAGGCGGCGAACTGGTAGTTGGCGGTTTGCGCCACTTCGGCACGCGCGGCAATCCACAACACGCCGGCACCGGCCCAGATCATGGCCAGCCGGTAGCCGCTCTGGTAGGCCGCAGCCAGTGCTGCTTGCCGGTCGGCATCGGCGGATTCGATGCGGTAGGCGTCCAAGGCGATGTCCTGTGTGGCCGATCCGAATGCCACCGCCAGGGCTCCCCAGACCACGGGCTGCAGTGCTACCTGCGGGTTGTTGAAGGACATGGCCACCAAGCCCGCCATGATGGCCAGCTGTGAGGCCAGCAACCAACTGCGCCGCCGCCCCAGCAACCGGGTCAGCAGCGGGATCGGCAGCCGGTCGACCAGCGGCGCCCAGACCCACTTGAAGGCATAGGCCAGCCCGACCCAGCTCAGGTAGCCGATGGTGGTGCGGTCGATGCCGGCCTCACGCAACCAGAAACTCAGAGTGCCAAGCACCAGCAGCAGGGGCAGGCCGGCTGAAAAACCCAGCAACAGCATGCGCAATGTGGGCGGCTCTAGGTAGACCTTGAAGGCGGCTAGCCAGGTTGGCTTGGGGTGAATGGTCTGGGCGCTGTTCATGGGCATGGCTCGAATAATACGCCAGGCCTTGGTGCTAAAGTGAGGCTCTCGATGGGAGTTTATTTTGGCTAATGCCTTGTCATCGTCGCTCGCTCTAGGCTGGCGTAACCGGTGGGTGTGCCTGCCGTTGGCCCTGCTGCTTGGGCTGCTCGCAGGCAGTTCAAGCTGGGCCCGTGAAGGGGTTGACGTTGGTAAAAATTCAGCCTTCAGCCATCTGGTTCCCGCCGACAGTGTGGAACGTTCGTCCCTCGAGCAGTACGCACAGATGCTGGAGCAGGCGGCTGAGAAAAAAGCGCTGGCCAGCAAAGACCACCCGCAATTGCGCCGGCTGCGCGACATTGCCAACAAAATCATCCCCCACGCCTTGTCGTGGAACCCCCGCGCAGCTAACTGGCAATGGGAAGTGAACCTGATCGGCAGCAAGCAGATCAACGCCTTTTGCATGCCTGGGGGCAAGATTGCGTTCTACACCGGCATCCTGGACCAGCTCAAGCTGACCGACGACGAGGTGGCGATGGTGATGGGCCATGAGATCGCCCATGCGCTGCGCGAGCATGCGCGCGAACGCATGGGCAAGAGTGCCGCCACCAATATTGGCGCAAGTCTGCTCACGCAGTTGCTTGGCCTCGGTCAGGTCGGGCAGACCGTCACCAACTACGGCGCGCAGCTGCTGACCCTGCAGTTCAGCCGCGACAACGAATCAGAAGCCGACCTGGTTGGCATGGAACTGGCGGCCCGCGCCGGCTACGACCCCCGTGCTGGCGTCAGCCTCTGGCAAAAAATGAGCGCTGCCAACAAAGGCGCACCACCACAGTGGCTGTCCACCCACCCCTCGGGCAGCACCCGCATCGGCGACATCGAGGCCAATTTGCCCAAGGTGCTGCCGCTGTACGAGCGCATCAAAACCAACTGAGCCCCTAGCTCAGGTGCCGCCCACGTAAGAATTGGTCTTGCGCTCGCGCCCAAAGCTGCTCTCGGGGCCGTGGCCGGGGACGAACACAGTGGCGTCGCCCATTGGCTATAGGCGCTGCAAGATGCTGTTGATCAGGGTGTCATGGTCGCCCTGAGGGAAATCGGTGCGGCCGATTGAGCCGGCAAACAACACATCGCCCACAAAAGCACGGCCGATCTCGGGCGAATGAAAAACCACATGGCCCGGTGTGTGCCCCGGGCCATGCCGCACATCCAATTGGCATTGGCCGACGGTGTCGCCGTCCTGCAGCCAGCGCGTGGGCTTGAAGGCATCTGAGGGCGGAAAGCCAAACATCTGGCTTTGCTCAGCCAGGCCGTCGATCTAGAACTGATCTCCCGGGTGCGGCCCGATGATGGGCAGCCCCAGCCGCGCGGCCAGCTCGGCGGTGCCGCCGGCATGGTCAATATGGGCATGGGTTTGCGAGATCTGCGCCAGCGTCAGGCCCAGGTGCCGGGCGGCATCCAGCAACAGCGGCAGATCGCCGCCGGGATCGATCACTGCGGCCTGTTACGTCTCATTGCACCAGGCCAGCGAGCAGTTTTGTTGAGATTGGGTGACGGGGATGGTGAGGTAGCGCAGTATGGCGGGGTTCAGGTCTGCAGCAAGAGCTTGCGGTATTGCACAAAACCGCTTTTGTCGGCCAGCTTGTCATACAGGTGCATGGCGTCGGTGTTGGATTCGTGCGTCAGCCACCAGACGCGGGCCGCGCCCTGGGCTAAGGCCGAGGCATACACATGCTGGATCAGCGCCCGGCCCACACCGGTGCCGCGCTGCTGCTGCAGCACAAACAGGTCTTGCAAGTACCAATAGTCGCCGGCGGTCCAGCAACTGCGGTGTTCGATGTAGTGCACCAAACCAACCAGGCCGCCATCAGCCTCAGCCACCGCGCAATGCATGGGCTCGTCAGGCTGGTGAAACCGCGCCCAGGTTAGCTCGGTCACACTATGGTGAATGGCGGTTTTGTAGAAGGTTTGGTAACCCTGCCAAAGCGGCAGCCAGGAGGTGAAGTCTTCGGGTCGGGCCAGTCGAATCATGGTCTGCATCATGTCGTCCTTGTTAATCCGCCAAAACCGGGTCAAACCCAGCCACCATCCACCACAAAGTCTTGCGCCGTGCACATGGCGCTGTCGTCAGACGCCAGAAACAACGCCATACGGGCAATGTGCTCCGGCATCAGCAACTGCGGCAGGCACTGGCCGCGCGCGATGTCAGCGCGGCCGGCGTCAGTCACCCACAGGCGCAATTGTTTGTCGGTCATGACCCAACCCGGCACCAGGGTGTTGACCCGGATGTTAAGGGGCCCAAAGTCGCGCGCCAGGCTGCGCGTGAGGCCCTGCACCGCCGCCTTGGCTGTGGTGTAGACCGGCATGCCACCCATCTTGAGCATCCAGCTGACCGAGCCAAAGTTGACGATGGACCCAGCCCCGGCCTGGCGCATGTCGGCGGCGACGTCTTTGGCGGCAAAAAATTGGTGTTTGAGGTTGACTGCCATGCCGGCATCCCAACTCTCGGGCGTGGTGTCCTCCACCTTATGGCGCTGGTCATTGGCCGCGTTATTCAGCAGCACGGCAATCGGGCCAAAGTGCTGGCGCACCGCGGCGATGCCTCGCGTCAGGGCGGCGATGTCGGTCAAATCGGCCGGGACAAACAGCGGCGCATGGTGGCCCCCGGTCAGGCGCTGAGCCAGCGCGGCACCGGCCTCAGCGTCGATGTCCAGAAAACCAACCCGCGCGCCCTGCGCCGCAAATGTCTCGACCAAGCAGGCGCCGATGCCAGTAGCACCGCCGGTGATCAAAACAGTGCGGTCTTTCAGGCTGGGGTAGTAGGCGAAAGTGGTCATAGGCTTGAAATTTCTCTGTATGTTTTAGGCCTCTAGGCCACATGGATATTAGGTTTATAGCTATTTAAATAATAGCAAAATCAAACCCAGCCCTGGCGCCAATGGCTGGCGTCGCGCAGCTCACGCCAAGCAATGCGGATGATGGTTTTGGAATGCACCGCCTCCAGGTCCACCCACTCCACCGCCAACGCCGGCGGCTCGGGCAAGATCACCTTGGCCACCAAAAAGTGTTTGTTTCGTGCGATCGGCTGCACGGCAGTCCATTTACTCAACAGCAGTTTCTTGGGGTTGACGGGGTTCATGGCCATGGCTAATTTTGACAGTGCCCCAATCCCGGCAAAACCATCCGGGTTTGGGGACAATCACGCCGATTAACCTGACGCGAAAGACCCCACCATGGAAGACGACGAGCGCTGCTGCGGCACCGGTACCTGTTTGATCAACGCCGAAGGCTACTGCTGGTGCGGCCAGCAGTGGAACGGCAGCGTCATGTGCGCCCCCTCCGCCATGGGAGACCCGGCGCCCGCCCCGGCCGAGGAGCGGGGCACCGAACCGTCTGACCCGGCATGACGGCGCCTTTGGCGACCGCGCCACCGGCCTGGGCCAACTGGCTTGGTGCTGGCGGGTTGATCCCGTTTGCCGGGCTGGCGCTGGCGCTGTGGTGGCCAGCGCTTGGACCACAAGGCGGCATCAGCCACGCGCTGGCAGGCTATGGTGCCACCATCGCCAGCTTTCTCGGCGCCATCCACTGGGGTCTGGCCATGCGCGACCACACTAGCGCAGGGGCCGGTCCCTACCTTTGGGGCGTAACGCCAAGCCTGCTGGCGTGGTTGGCGCTGCTGCTACCGCCAACTTGGGGCCTGCTCGGCCTGTCCGTATTGCTGGGGCTGTGCCTGCTGGTGGATGAGCGCCGCTACCCGCATTACCAACTGAAGGCCTGGCTGCCGCTGCGCCGCCGCCTCACCCTGGTGGCCAGCCTGGCCTGTCTGGCCGGGGCGGCAGGTTTGCTGCGCTGAGCGGGGGTGCGTCTCGCCGGCTAGTGAACGGCCGTTGCGGCCATGAGGCTGGTTCGGTTGCTGTCTGCTGCGGACCCATGGCGGAGGTCCACTTAGTTAGATTGGAAGCCCAGTAGCGGACATTCAATTGGTTAGTTGTATCGGTGACCAGGCCGACTTAAATGCAACGGGCTCGGTCATTCATTACACCAGGCTACTGAGTGCATCCAGAGGACTTGCAGTGCCCCCTGCTGCAAAATGCATCCAGCGCGTGCGGTACCTTCCTACGGTACCATCTGTTCATGAGGTGTGCGCATTAGAAGACCATAGCGGCGCTGTTCGCCCACCCCACCAGCGCGAACATCGCTTGGAAGGACGTCGAAGCGCTTCTGGTCGGACTCGGTGCAGAAGTCAGCGAGCGCGAAGGAAGTCGCGTCGCGATTGTTCTCTTCAATGAAGTCCGCGTCTTCCACAGACCGCACCCGGCACCGAAGACAGACAAAGGTGCCGTGGTCTCTGTGAAGAAGTGGCTCGAGCAACATGGGGTCAAGCCATGAACGTGATGACAATAGACGGATACAACGCGAAGATTGAGTACGACCCTGAAATCGACATCTTCAGGGGTGAAATTCTTGGTCTGACCGGCGGGGCAGATTTCTACGGCAAGACGCCGACGGAACTGCGTACAGAGTTCAAGAGGTCCCTGAAGGTCTTCTTGGAGGTCTGCAAAGAGAAAGGCATCGAGCCTCGCAGCAACTACTCAGGTAAGTTCAACCTTCGGATTTCCCCTGAACTCCATGAGAGATTGGCTATAACCGCACAGGCAGAGGGCAAGAGCATCAACACTTTGGCCCAAGAAGCACTCGCGCAGCGCGTCGCCTGACATAGCGCCACCTCAGCCGTCGCACGCCACCTGGCGCACCCACAAACCCATCGAAGTCTCAACATCATGGCCGTCATCCTTGAGGGTGGCTGTCTCTGCGGCTCCACCGTCGGGCCGACCTTCGAGCGCCGGCCAGAAAATCGCGCCATCTCGCGCGGCCAAAATAAACGCCTGAGCTGGCTAAGCGCCGCATCGCCATGCCAACGGTCGCTGGTGCTGAAACGCTTTGCGGCCGACCCTGCTGAAAGACGCACGACGGGGGCGCCATCCGAGTGTCGAACTTCACGTCTTGTGCAACACCTGCATCAATGCCACCAGCCCAAACGCCTGCGTGCCATAGCGCATCGGAAAGCGTTCGGTGCCTGGATAAACCACGTAACGCTGCTCTATGTTCAAGTCTGCGCACGCGACATCAAAACCTTTGCTCAAGGTCGGCGCGGTGGAGCGCTTGATTTTGATGGCCATCCAGGGCTGGCCGGCACGTTCGATCAACAGGTCGATTTCAGCGCCTGCATGGGTGAGGTAGCTGTAAGCCGTGCATTGCGGGTTGGCGACAGCCATCAGGTTGTCGATGCAAAAGCCCTCATAACTGGGGCCACACACAGGGTGCCCGGCCAAGTCGTGTCAGTTGCCCAGGCCCAACAAAGCGTGTAACAACCCGCTGTCGCTCACATAGACCCTGGGCGCTTTGACCAAGCGTTTACCCACGTTGCCACTCCATGACCGCGGGCAGCGCACCAGTTGCAGGTCCACCAGCAAGTCGATGTAGCGCTCCACCGCTGGGCTGCTCACGCCCAAGCCACTGGCCAGCCGGCTTTGTTGCAGCAGGGCCCCTTGTTGGTGTGCCAGCATGGTCCAGAGGCGACCCACGGTTTCGGCGGGCAGGCGCGGCGCAAACATGGGCACATCGCGCTGCAAGTAACTGCGCACAAAGTCTTCGCGCCAGCGCAGGCTGGCCGCATCGCTGGCGGCCAAGAGGCTGTCCGGGAAATCGCCGCGTGACCACAGTGTGTCCAAATCGGCAGCCGGCCACCCCAGCGCGTGAATGGGGCCGATGTCGAGGTAGGCTACGCGTGCGGCCAAGGTTTCACTGCTTTGCTGCATCAATTCCAGCGACGCCGAGTCCAGCAACAAAAAATGACCAAAGCTTTGGCCTGCACGGCGCCGTTCGTCGATGATGCCGCGCAGGACTTCAAACAAACCGGGCATGCGGTGTATTTCATCGAGGACGACCAGCTTGCTGCCTTGGGCACGCAAAAAGGCATCTGCGTCGTCAAGCCGCAAACGGTCTGCAGGGCGTTCCAAATCGAGGTAGGTCGAGCCCGCTGGCCAGGTGTCTGCCAGTGTGAGCGCCAAAGTGGTTTTCCCCACCTGGCGTGGCCCGAGCAGCACGACAGCAGGGGCTTCGCGCAGGCGCTCAGACAGCGTGACAAGGGTTTGGCGGTCAATCATCCTTGAAATTTCAACGTGTACCGTTAGGATTTCAATGAAAAATTTTCCCATCGAGGGTTCGCCGACCTGAGTGACCAGCGCCGCCAGAGTCTTTTCGTCCATCCGGCCAGAATTCAACACTGGCTGGCAGGGCAGCAACAGATCTCGGTAGCACGGCTCAATTCACGTCAGGGTTCATGCTGTAAAGCAGCCGTTCAATAAAGACCTCACCTGACCCGAGCCAGCCTTCGCTGTGACAAAAAATTACATTCCATCAACCACAGGACTGGGTCAATAACTCGTCCAGTGCATTGGCAATCATTTGCTCCTCTTGAGCCAAAGACCCGACCACCTCCCCCAATTGATCGAGAGCCACCGACACCATGTCCAGCGAGTGCATCACAACACGAACGCCGTCGATGACAAAGGCTGGGTTCGTTCTGGCTGGTAGGCCAAGCCGTGATGTCTGTGGACTTAAGGAATGTGGACTTAGAGAATTGCAGAAATACAGTATTGCAGTCAAACTGAACCTATGCAAGCTACTCTCACTGTCAATAACCGCGGCGTTGTCACACTGCCGGCCAAATTACGCCATGCCTTGGGCCTCAAAGCCAGTGATCAATTGATCGCCGAAACCACGCCGCAAGGCCTGTTGCTGCGCCCTGCCGTAACCCTGCCTCTGGAGCTGTACACGCCCGAACGTCTGCAAGAGTTTGATTCCGCCGAGGCAGAGCTTGCCGACGTACTACTCCAGCAAAAACTTCCCCGTTGAGCCTGCAGCAGCCTGTGCGCATTTTTCTGGACGCCAATGTCCTGTTTTCCGCATCCAAATCGGCGGGCGCTATCCGGCAATTGATCCGCGCACTACAAGCCGACTATGTCCTTGTCGCTGGCGAATACGTCGCCACTGAGGCCCGTCGAAATATTGCAGGCAAGGCCAATGCCGATAGTCAGGCGCATTTACAAACTTTGCTCTCGCAGATCGAAGTCAGTGCAGCGCACTATTCTGCAAGCGCCCAATCTGCAGTGATCTGGTTGCCTGAAAAAGATCGCCCGGTCCTGATGGCTGCGATAGCACTTCGTTGCGACGCACTTTTAACCGGGGACCGAACCCACTTCGGGGCGGGATATGGCCAAACTTTTGATGGTGTAACCATTTACGCTCCGGCCCAATTGGCTATGGCTGTGTTTCCACCAGCCTGAAGTCAATTAGACGCTCAATTTCCGGTGCCGGAGCGCACATGCCAAAGTGGTGTTACCCACCGATAGACGCAGTCATGTTGGCGAGGATTCGGTTAGGGTTCACGGCTCGGGCTTTCCCGCTGAAGTGCACGGACTGTGCGCGAGACAATGCTTTCACGGCTGCACTCACGGTTTGAAGTCGTACTCAATCGTGACCGGTGCATGGTCGGAGAACTTCTCGCCCTTGTAGATGTCCACTTTGCGAGCACCAGCCGCCAATGCCGGCGTGGCCAGGTGGTAATCGAGCCGCCAGCCCACGTTCTTGGCGTAGGCCTG
>SXGQ01504856.1_pt1 | contig 12637 bp, 12 predicted proteins | sample 3178371 | NCBI WGS metagenome assembly SXGQ01 (sample SAMN11356859, study PRJNA531348) | freshwater metagenome | isolation source: freshwater sample F1-20 | place: China: Fuxian Lake, Yuxi | collected 2017-12-25
GGAGTGATGCTGAAGGTGGATTCCCACTTGCTGTTTCACACCAAGAAGGAGGCACTCGACTATATGTCGGCACTATGGTATTCGTTGAAGGAGGCAATCACCAATGAGACTATCTGACATTATGATGCCGAAGGAAGAGGAAAAGGAGGAGGAGAAAATATGAGCAACAATGAACTCAAACTACAAATTGCAAGTCAATGTCTTGCGGGGATATTGGCGAATAATTCCGCATATAACTCCAACGCAACAAACGAGCAACTTGCAAAATCTGCTTGGGATTGTGCAACAGAACTCATGGCATTGAAAAAGAAGGAGGAGGAAAAGAAATGACATTAGAAGAACTTCAAAAAATCTTTTCAGATGCTACAAGTGATACTTGGCATCAGCACCCGAACGGTGGGGGTTGGGTTCAAAATACTGCAAAGGTAGCCAAACTAGCCTACATTGGCAAAGATGCTGTAGTGTACGGGGATGCCGAGGTGCGTTGGAATTCTTCTATACTTGGCAATGCTAGGGTATTTGGGGTGAAAAATAAATGAGTTTCTTCCAAGGAGTTGCCGTCTTCCTAATCGTCAGCGTTGGCATCATCGTATGGGCATTTTGTTCAGCGGAGGAGATGCAAGACCATGATTGAACATACAAAAATCATCAGCTATTCCAACGAAATTGTTGAAGAATTAAAAAAACTTGAACCCGCTGGTTGCTGGCTAATCAGCTCGTCATTCCGTATTGAAGTCAAAACAAAGCCCAACTGGTTCCATCGCCAGATGGCTCGTATTTTCTTTAGTTGGGAGTGGGAGGACAAAGAATGACTGACTACGAGAAAGCAGTACAAGCTATGAAGTGGCTTATGGAGAACACATTCACCCATTGCGTTGACGATGAAAGTGGAAAGAAATCTAAAGAAAGTGGTGGGATATTTTTTGTGCGAATTGAAAGTTCCCAAACAGTCAATGGAGTTGAATTGATAGAGATGGCAAAGGAGTTGGGGTGGAAAGATGAGTGACTATCTAAGAGCGTTAAAAGCCCTTGGTTGGCTCAATCTCAACACCGACTACCGAGCGAACAACATCAGCGGGGATTATCCGCAGAGTTATAAGCAACACGTTGGAGGGATGTTTGGTCTATCGAAGTTCAGCTCGAAAGAGAGCCTCGACATCATCACTGGCAATGACTTGGTAGCAGTGGCAATGAAGGAAGGGTGGGAGTATGAATGAAGAAGAGGCATGGAGCCAAGCGGAGAAGTTAACCTTGCTTTTCGGCTCCCTTGCCATCGAGTGCTTCTTCTTCCTCATCGTCTTCTATGTCGGCTACTCCCTTGCCAAAGAGCGGAAGAGACAAAGGTAAAACCTGGAACGTCCATAGGTTATGGGTATGGATAAAATGACTCCACCAGTGGCAATGATCAACGCACTGAAGAAAGGTTTGAAACTGCATGAAATGGGACTCTCAGGAAAGGGTCTTCAGCCAGACACCGTCATGTGGGCGAAGAGATTCGTTGCGGGCGACGATGCGTCTCCAGAGAAGATTCTGAAGGCGGCCAGATGGTGGGGACGGAATGAAAGATTCCTCAAGGAAGATGACAAATCTCCTGCGATGGTGGCTGCACTCCTTTGGGGAGGAGCTGCGGGACGAGACTGGTTCCGCTCGATGGCAGAAGAAGTTCGGCATAAAAAAGCCGAAGACAAAATGCCGTACAAAGAAGAAGAAGACGAGTCCTAAGGTACAATCTACACCGAGCCCGAAATGGTTCAGTTGTAGATTGAAGATTGGGTTAGCCTCATCCTAGTGGTGGGGCTTTCTTTTGTGGAGGGTCGTAGCGGATGTTAGTAGTGTTCCATCTGTCTCCCCTCCATAAAGTAAAAACCCCCACCATTTCTGATGAGGGTTAGGAGGAGGAGTTTTAGGAGTGTCACGCTGAAACGTTATGCTTCAACGACTCTATTGTATCACAAATTGTTAAACCATGTTTCAAGCGTTTTAGTCACCTTGACTGGAGCAATAGAGCCTCGAAAATTGCCGCACCCGTAGTACACCTCGACGATGCGATTCACCGTTGCTGGCTGCAGGTTATCATCGTAAACCACCGAGTCCACGATGCGACATTCGACGACGTCTGGCATGAAATCCTTCCCCTCGCGCTGCAGGACAGCATCCGCCAGTGATTTGTGCAAATCAGAAAATTGAATGTTTTTCATATCATGTACGTTAGTTGAAAGACAAGTTGTGATGATGCTGTCACCGATGTTCCAGATGCTGTGGAGGAAACGCTTCCAAAAATTATGTCAACACTTCCTGGAAGGTGAAACAATGTGTTAATTGACCCTGTCATTCCAGACCGTCCAATCTGACCTGATCCGCCAGCACCCGCAGTTGTTCGTGGTGCAAACGGCAGCCCTCGCAACACTAAATTTCCAGTTGGTGTAGCAGTCACTGCTCCCGTCTGAATGTGACCCTGAATGCGTACTACATCGCCGAAGCGTTGCCAAGTTGATTTATTTGTTTGATTATAGGCAACTGAGCCATCGCCAGTAGTTCCGCCGAATGTCAAGTCGCAAGTACCTGACGCCAGCGGAGCCATAGTTGATACATTTGACCAAGCGGCTTGCCCTGCGGTATCAGAGAGAATTTCTGTAAACATTAGATAACTCCGTAGGCGTGAGCGGTAATCGTGCCAGCGTTGGAAGCGACATAGAGGTTACATCCATACGGTGCCTCGTTGAGAATAGAGATAGAAACACACGTTCCTGGGTACACCCGAATTCCTCTAAGGTTTACCGCTGCTGATGGAGCGGCTACACCAATAGGGGAAAGGTGAATAAAGACAGAGTTGGTCGTATCAGGATTAGTAAAGATAATCCCATTGCATCCGTTAGGAATGTTTAACAAAGCAGGAGTGGTCGTAACACTCACGCTCACAAATTCACCGTTTAGTTGGAAGGTTGTCATATTTTCTCTCTTGTTCTATAGACGTTTCTTAAGTTAAGTTGGTAGCTTATAGCTTTGGTGGTAAGTCAGCCATGCCTGCAAACTCCTGCTGAATCCCTGGCTTGGTAATGTCGAAAGGAGTTTGTGGGTTCTCAGACAATTCTGGTGTAACTTCTTCTCCAAAGAGTTGAAGGATCGTATTCCTTGCTTGTCTCTTTGCATCACCACCGTACTTGTCTGCATCCTTGAGGTACTGACCTACCCACAATGGCAACACCTTCTTGACGTAATCCTCTTTGTTCAATGGCCGTGTACCACCATACTCCTCATCAAACGTACCAAAGATGGATTCAGAAAGGAGTCGAGGGAATGGTGCAAACTTACCTTGTCCGAATTGACCTAGCAAAGTCGCCGCTTGCATATTGCTCGGTGGCTTGTATTCTCCCTTGGTGTTGATTTTGCCATACGCCATCTGAGTCAGCAATCGAATAATTTGAGTGTCCTTTCCGTACAAATCAAATGTATCTTTGCCATCTGAAATTGAACCACCTTTGGAACTTCTCATGTCGGTGTTGACCTTCCATCCTGCAAGTGCAGCCAGTCCCATCAAACTCTTCATTGCGATTGCATGAGTAGCGTAGATTCGTGCCGCTTGCATCTTGCCCTTTGCAGTTCTTGCCTTGAAGAAAGGAACTCCCGATTGGTACTGAATATTCGATACCAAATACCTTGGAGCAAATGCCAATTCTCCACCAATCTGACCTGCGGCTTGTGCTACTTTGCCAGTTCCTCGACCATAGATAACGTTAATGATGTCGGCAACGTCTTTCAGATACTCTGGATCATCGGGAGCGGCTTTTGCCATCTTCACAAACGTATCGTATCGAAGAGCGTTCATGTAAGTTGTAAACGCATCTTCTGAGCGAACCATGACATTCAAGTACCCTTCAAGTGGCAGACCGACTGCTCGTTTGGCTCCCTTGTTCTTCTCCAAGGTTTCCAGAAGCATATCCATATTGGTCATGAAGTTCTCTTCTTGTCTTGAATAAGTGCCACCTGGCTCGGTCAACTGCAATCCTGCCGCTTTTGCTTTGCCGTACAATGGATGCTGCTCAATCTTTGCTAGTTCTCGGAGTGCAACTTCTTGGGCTCGTTTTCCTGTCGCCGCCTTGAACATAGGAGCGTATGCCTTGAGCCATCCAATAGGATTGGCAAAAACTCCTTTTCTGCCTTGGATAAGTGGTGCAGAGAAGTCTGCTCCTGCTTGCATCGCTCTGGCCGTTCCGTTCAACGTTCCAAGGAACACCGAAGAGAACTTGCCGAGTGCTGACTTGGAGCGAAACTCCGCAGCTCGCTTGACATCGTTGAGTGCTTGATTCGCCTTGATTCGTGCGAGATCCGATTCAATCTTGTACTTGCTGTATGGTTCGTAAATCATTGCCAGCAAATCTTCGTCCTTGACATTGACTCCAATTCTTGCTCGAATGTCGTCAAGTACTGCATCAAGTGTTTCGGCTCCATCGAGTGCCGCTTCTTTGGCAAGTTTCCTGACCGCAGAACGTGCCTTCAGTTCATCGTCTGGAATTGTGTAAGTGACCGCTCCACGCTTACGACTACCAAAGCCACCACCACCAAGGTCTCTGCCCTCAAACCAGTTCTTCGCAACACTTGCCGCTCTCTCTCTGGTCTTGACTGCAAAACGCTCAGTGCCTTCATATCGCTTGACTGCATCTACAATCTCAGACCCTTTATTCTTCAGCTTCTCTAGTTCTGCGACTGCTTTTTCGTAGCGTTGACCAAGGTCTTCCAGTTTGGCTTTCATAGCGGCTGAAACATCATCGCCAAGATTCAATACCTTGGCTTTCCGCATAATCGAACCAACACTCATGTCCTCTTTAATGGCGACTTGCAACGCCATACCGAGACGATGGAACTGATTCCCAATAATGTCGCCCGCTTGTTGGTATCGCTCTATCTGTCCTTGAAGTCGGTTCCATTCCTCAACGTCTTGTACGCTTCCCTTGGCTTCTCGCTCGATGACCTTCTGCTGTGCTTTCAGTTTAGCGAGTTCATCCAGAATTGCTCCCGATTCAACTTCATTGACAGGAGTTCGATTCTCAATCAGATTCTTGACCAGATTCTCAACGTTAATCTTTCCTTGTTGAACAAACTTCCTTGCCCCGTCCATGATTTTCTGAGCGTTGGTTCCTTCCATCGGATCTCGACCAGTCACTCGTTTTGCAAACGAAGTCAAGTCCTCTGTAGGTTGAACATCTTCAATATCTGCTTTTACAGTAGTCGGTTCGACTGGAGGAATCGGTTTGGTGGTAGGAGGTTCGATAGTCGGTGTCGGTTCAACTGTTGGAGATTTAGGTGCATTAACATCAAAATAATTGTCAAAGGCTCTTTCTAAATCTTTTTTAGTAGGAGTATATTTTGCAAACTTATCTCCTTCTTTTGATTTTTTGTAGGCAGCATTTAACTCTGCATATTTTTCTTTAACAACCTCAAGTGGCACCATTGCTTCATCAAGACCTTGAGCATCATCATAAAAGTCGCCTTTGTAATTGGCATAATCAGACATTCGTCTTGGTTTAATAGTTCCACCAAATGCTGATGCTCCTTCTCGTTTCCAAAGAGCATAATCTGCCGCAGTCATGTACACAAAATCATCATCTCTAACTCTGCCAAGCAAATCTTCTCGCATAAATGCAGGAACGTCTGCTAATGACACAAATCTTTTTGTGGCTCTTGTAGGTATTAAAGATTTGTTTGCTCTCTTGTCATAAATTCTAAGTTGAATAATTCGCTGAGGATTATTTTGAACCCATCGTTTGCCAAACGGACTTGTGCTTTTATCTTTGGAACCATAAATAATTCTATACAACTCATTCCGAGCATCTTCAAGCCACGAAGTATCTGTAAGTTCATCAAGTACTCTGTTTTGAGATTGAGTTTCAATCGCATTTTTTAAGTCTTCATACCATTCATCAAAACTTGTGTCTCTTGGAAAGTTACCAATTCCATAATGCTGCCCAACCGCATCAGCTTTTCGTACATCAAAATTTGGATCAGAAGGCAACAACTCGCCAAGCAAATTATTTTCTGTCCATTGCTCGATTGCTTTAGCTTCTTTAGGCAAATCTTCTAGTTTTGAAATTGCTTTTTCTGAAGGAACAATATTTTGAATTTGACGAATAGCATCTGGAGTGGCAGGCAATTTCACTTTAGGATGAATTGCTGGTTGCCAATATGGGTCTAACTTAGGAATTTGTTCTTCATAAAATGACTCAAGAGAAGCGTTGGGATTTTGTTTTTTCCATTCTCTAAAATCATTGTTTTGAATATCAGTCAATTCAGCATCAGTTGCATCTGGATATTTATTGACATATGCTTGTTGCAAATCATCTCCGTATTGCAAATCAATTTCATCTGCTTTATCAGCACTAATTTTATAAATACCAATATCAGGATTTTGTGTTTGACCAGTCGGTACTGGAGCGACCTGCGGTTCTGGAATCACCGAAGTAGGAGGTTCGACTACTGGAGCAGTCGGTTCTGGGATTGCAGTTGATGCTGGAACCCCTGGCACTCCCTCTGGAGCCTTAGTAGGTGGCAACTCGAAAGCGGCTGGAGCGGTAGGAGATGGAGAACTCAGCTGACCCTTTCCTTTAGCAAAATCATTGAGGTACTTCGTGTAAAATTCTTCTGCGGTCTTGCCCGTTTCCTTGGCATAGGTCTTGCCAGCGTCAACAAAGTCTTTTGTCAATGCCGCTCTGGTCTTGCCCATCATCTGACCTTCTGTCTCCAGGACATCGATGAGATTCTTCAGGCTCGCCTTGTTTGCAAGAGCAGTATCTATCTTGGTTCCAAACGGTACAGAGCTTCGGAGCAATGACCTTCCAGCCGCCGTTAATGCCTCTGTGCCTGTCGCACCTGCTCTAAATGCATTAATACCTGCTCCCGCCGCTTCTAGTGGGTTCATGGCACCGAGTGCGTATCCTACAATGTTTCCAGCCGCTCCAATCCTTTCTTCTGCGGTGGCGTTTGGATCGTAGAGGTTCCCTGTTCTGGTCACGAATCCAGCAAGCGGATTGGCAACATCGGTAACAATGCCTCCTGCAATAGTAAGTGGCAGTCCAGCAAGTTGAGAGTAAATGTTTTGACTCCCTAGAAGTTCTGCTCCCTTTCCACTTATCCCTTTCCCAGCAGTCTCAACAACATCTGAAACTGCTCTTGTGGGTGCTGGCATCAATGCCTTAAAAGTTTCGCCAAGAATTCTGCCAGTTTCGGTATTGATGTCTACGGGAACTTCCGTTTTTATCTCTGGAAGATTGGCAAACTTTGGATCGACTGGAGCATTGCTTTTCTCTTGGTCATCTTCTATTTCTTGTCGAATCTGTGCATAGACTTCTGGATTCCATGCACCTGCAACATCAACCTTGAAAACTCCATACTTCGTTTGAATCGTTTTAGTTTTTGGTCGGTTGAACTCGGCAACATCTTTTGCTTGTTTTGCCTTTTGCTGTGCTTGTTGCTTCAGTTGTTGCTGTCGTCGCTGTTTGAGAATAGGGTCTTCTTTACCAGCAAGTATTTCAAAGGGTCGAAGTGGCTCAGTCTTAGGAGCCTCAATCTTACCAAGAAAATCACCGAGCTGGTTAGTAGATGGTTCTATTCTCATTATCTTCTGTATTTAACTCCGCTTGCAGTAACGCCAGTATTCTTTGGTTTCTGTGGTTGCAGTTTGGCTCTTTGCTCTGGTGTTAGAAATGGCCCTTGTGCTTCTTTTTTAGTTGAAGCAGTTGGAGATGGAGTACCACCAGCTTTCGCCTTGGCATCTGCTATCGCTTTTGCCTTGGCTTTTGCTTCTGCCTCCAATCGTATCTTTTCTGCTTCAGCTCTTAATCTAGCCTCTTCTGCTTTAGATATTGGTGGAACTTTTTCTCCACCAGCTGGTTTCGGCTGAGGAATCGGCTGAGGTTGCGGAGTAGGAGTTGCCGTAGGTGTGAGCTGTTTAATTCTGTCTTGTTGTCTCTTTCGGAGTTGACTAATCAGTTTTTCCTGACCTCTAATATCTGCAATCTTCTTTCGCTGCTCAGCTGGTGTTGAATTGTTGTATTCAGTCTTCATCACTTCCAGCTTGTCTTCAGCGTCTCGAATGTTTTGCTCAATCTTGACCAGTTGAGAATCTCGTTTCTCTTCTTTGACTTTGCCACCAGCAGTTCTTCCACCACCAGCTCTGCCTCCACCACCTCTACCACCACCAGCAGCGACTCTGGCTTCTCTGGCTCTGGACAAGGTTGCATTATCGTCAGCCTTTTGTTTCTCGAAAGCGACACCCGCTATGAAGACGGGAAGAAGTTGACGATCCACACCGTACTTATCAGCAATGAATGCGACTCTTGCATTAGCCGCCGTCGCTTCATCTTCGGTGATTTCCTTGTTGTAGTTAATCTGGGTATAGATGTCCTTGACGGCCTGTTCGACTTTGGCAAATGCCCGCTCATCCGCAAGTGCCTTCATCGCATCCAGTCTTGCTTGATTGTTCGCTTGTTGCAAGTCAATCTTCTTGCCAAGTGTTGTTCGACCCTCTGGTTGTTCTGGGAACAATGCCTGTGCCTCATCGAGCGACAATCCATAACTGACTGCCACTTGCTGATACTTCCGAATCTGCTCATTGTCCTTTGCTCCAATGTTCTCTGCTCGGTTGAGAGCGAATCGGAACTGGTCAGAAAGTGGCTTAATCTTGTCCTTGACTTCCTTCTTCAGCGAGTCAATGCGTTGGTTGACCATTCGCTCTTCGGCAATGCTTCTGGTCTGTGCCTCGGAGTACTGTTTCGCCGCTCTGGCTCTTTCATCTCCTAGCATCGTTGCTTCTTTGCCTAGAAGAGTCTGCTGGGCTTGGAGTTGTCGGTTGTAATTCTGTTGCTCTTGCTCGTACTGGTACTGTGCTTGTTGATTCGCTAGTTGAGCCCGTTGTTGAGCCCCTGCGACTGCACCTTGAAGTGCCTGTGGTACGGCTTGTATTCCACCTGCCAGACCCGCAAGGAAGATGAGTGCCTGGTCTTCTACGGCGAGTTGTGGCTTCTGCAAAGTTGGTGCTTGTGGTGCTTGTTGTTGCATCTCCACAAACTTGTCCACTGCCGAATAGTATCTTTCTGGTGAGACTTCCCGCTCGGTAAGGTTGAGTCGTCCTTCCTGAATCGCTTTCAATCTATCTTGTGCGACTTTAATATCGTTCGGAGTTTGTGCAAGTTGTTGACCGAGCTGATTGAGGTTGTTGGCAAGTGCTACACGCTCATCCACCATCTTATCAATTTGATCCGCAGTCTGTTTGCCTTGTGCTGCACCTGCTTCGATAACCTTCTCATCCATGTCCTGTGCGACTCTTTGTGCATAGCCATCTAAAATACCCACTTTAAGAGGGTTGAGCGACCCATACAGAGCCATCTTCGCCATCTGCGTCTGGTTGGGCTGAACTCCTTGTTCAACGCTCACAACGCCCGTATCTACATTGGAAACCAATGGCACTTCGGTAGCAATGTCGCCCAGCTCGCTCGACATACTGGTGGTGCTAAGGAACGGAGTCCCTTGACCTGTTGCCACTGCAAAGGTATTTGGTTGCGTGTATTTAAGAGAGAGGTCTGCCATTATTAACTACCAAATCGGTTGGGGACACCAGAAAGACGAATGTCTCGGAACTGCTCTAGTCCCGCAGCCAAAGATTGAGGAGCATACGCTTTTGGATTCGTTCCAGTAGTGGTTTGAGTCCTTGGTTTCTTAGCGAGTGCTTCCTTAATCTGACCTGGAAGTCCACTCTGGATGATGCTTTGAATCGTTGCTCCCATGTTCCCGCCTGGAGTTCGCAGACCTTCATCTATCATCTGGTTCCCCAGTCCCATTCTCGCTTGTGCCTCTTGACCTTGGATTTGCCGAAGGTAATTCTGTGCCGCTTGTTGCCTGTCTTGGAAGGCTTGCTCGGTAGCGAGTCGCTGAGCTTGTTCTCCTAGCAATGCCTCAGAAGTCAATCCCTTGGTCGCCATCTCGATGGCAGAATCACCTGGCTTGTATCCAAGGTTTCTTAGCGAGGTCATCGAACCACCGAGTGCGTTCTGGAGATTCAATGCGGATTCCGCTCTGACTCGTTCTAGTGCCTTAGTCGGGTCGAACTCTCCCGCTTGCTGTCGCCTCTGGAAGTCCATGAACGCTTCATTCGACTGTCTCGCCAGAATGTCCAAGGCTCTTGCCCGCTGACGAGCGGCTTCTTCCATCTGTCGTTGCCGTTGTCTATCTGCTTCATTCGCACCAAAGATGCCTGCAATACTGTTGAGACCGCCGAGTGCTACGTCAAAAGGGATTAATGCCATTATCTAGGTTTGCCTCTACTCTTGGTGTTGAATTCCAGTGCCATACCTCTTAGCGTTGTATCTGCCTCTGAGCCTTCAATCTTGATCGTGTGCCGAATTCCTTGCGACACAGATGGGTGAAACTTATACCATCTAGACGTATTAACGCCCTCTAATGTACCGCTGACGTATGCATTGCCGTCCACCGACACATAGACGTTGACAACATCTTGGTACGAGGTTCCGTGGTACTGAACGGACATCAACTGACCCTTCGCTCCGTCCCACTGAATCTGCTGAGTGGTAAAGAACCAGTTCGGTGGTGCAAGTCCACCGTCTCTATTCGTGCCACCAATCCAGTTGCCCGTTCGCCAGTCCTTCTCGATGACGTCTACCTCTCCTGTCGAGCGGAATCCGAGGTACTTGCCAGTCGGAGTAAAGAACGCTCTGTCCCACTTGACGTTCGTACCAGTCGAAATGACCGTGTAGCAAATCTGTGTGGCGACGTTATCTACCTTGACGTAGCTGGCGATTGCTTCTGAGAATGTACCCGTCAGCGTATGAGTTGCTGTCCATTTGGTAGGTGGCAATCCTTCGTTGGTCGAAGTCATCGTGACATTGTAGGTTCCTACTCCAGCAGTCAACGTGACCTTCTGTCTCTTAGTGGTATTGGTTGAGATGGTGTAAACGGTTGGCGGGTCTGGTGGGATTGCTGGAAGGGTTCCAATGTTTCCTTCCGCATAACTCGTAGATTCGCCGAGGCCGTTGTTGGTCGTGCCGTATCCAAGGGTTGCAACAATGTCACCCGAACAAGTTGTCTGACCTGTAAGGTTAACAAATGCGTATGGCGGTTTTGCTCCACCTGCCGTGTACGTTACCGTCACCGTGTAGTTAGTGATGTACGGAGTCGCCGCTCCTACTGGCTTGACTTGTGGCGAGGTCGGAGTAATGACCACTGTGTAATGAGCAGGATTATCCCAGTTGGCGTCCCAGTCCTCTTGTCGGTACTTTAACTGAATTCCAAGTAGTCCGCTGTTGAGGTTCGCTAGCGTCTGAAGTGCGGAGCTGGTGTACTGCTGAGTGGCATCTGTTGGAGCGTCTGTCAGGCTTCTACCTGTAGCAAGGTTGGTTCCAAGGTGCGTTCCAGTAGATGCCTGAATCGGTTGTGCATGGACATTCGTTACCGCTAAGTCTCCCACCTTGCTATCTTCGGCAAGGAACTTGATGCTGGTGATCGTAGCATTGGCAGGAAGTAACGGATTCGGCAAGTACCCGAAGCATCGAAGATAGTGCGTTTCCTTATTGTTGCCTTTTGGAATCGTTCCAGAGACGGCATAGGAGTCGTCCGAGGTAAACGGAAACCCAAAGTTTGTCCAACCAGAATCTTCGCCAGGGTTCGCTTGAGTGGCTGTCGCTCCATTGGTAAAGAACTCGGTGCAAGTGGCAACTGTTCCGCTCGATGCCAGTGTGAAGTCGTACAACTCCCAGCCATTTCCAACCATGTCTTGTCGGAACACCGCAGCTCGTTTCCCAAGAATCACCCAGAGGCTGGAGTTCTCTTCTTCAAACACCAGTTTGGTATCGGTGATGTCAAGATTGGTGATAGACGGAAGCTGAGACGTGTACAAGAAGTCCTTTATCTTGCCCCGAATCGGAAGGCTTATCTCCTGAGGTTTTGCGGACGTATCTTCTGGATAGATGGGAACTGAGCTAACGTTCCAAACATTGAGGTCGGTGTCGGCGTATACCGCTCCCCAAACACCTTCAGCACTTCGGAATCGGCATCCAGCATAGTATCCGACAATGCCTCTCGATCCTGGAATCTTTCGGCTCGGAGTCATGTTCGATGGATAGTCGCCTATCATCGCATACGCTGCGACCTTCCCAACGATAAATGCGTTTTGACCCGCCTGTACGCCCCATAGAGGCACGTCTGCTTGGTCGTCGGCTAATGTGAACTGAGCTGGCTTGGTGACGTCTCCAGTCGAATACACTCTGGTCGAATCGAATAACTCTAATGGGTCGCCTACCCTTGAGTACTGAAGGTTCTGGTACGTCTGATTGACGAGCCACACCATGCATTGCTTGTACGGAAACGCACCGACAATGCCCGCCGTTCTAAAGGTTGGAGTGGGAGTAGGAGCAGTGCCAGTAACGCCCGTTGCGGTGGTGAGTGCAGTTAACTCGTTCTCTTGGTAGGTATCAACAACACTAAAGTCAGTGCCAGAGTTGAGTTTGGTCGCAAGTATCTTCCAAGTACCGCCTACTTGTTGACGAAGAAACTCTATTTCCGTCCAGCTGGTGTTCTGCGTCCCAGAGAGCGTCACTCGACCACCGAAGTATGGTGCTGGTGGCAACTGGAA
>SXGQ01279988.1_pt1 | contig 12636 bp, 9 predicted proteins | sample 3178371 | NCBI WGS metagenome assembly SXGQ01 (sample SAMN11356859, study PRJNA531348) | freshwater metagenome | isolation source: freshwater sample F1-20 | place: China: Fuxian Lake, Yuxi | collected 2017-12-25
CTGCCCTACGAGATCACGCACTACCAGCGGGATGCGAAGACGTCGCGGGCACCGCCTGAACTGCGCCAGGTGCACCCGCTGGGCAAGTCACCGGTCATCACCGACGGCAGCCTGACGGTGGCGGAAAGCGGCGCCATCCTGGAGTACCTGGTGGACCGCTATGGGCAGGGCCGGCTGAAGCCCGCCAACCCGGCGCCAGAGAACGAAGACACGCTGCGCTACCGCTTCTTCATGCATTTCGCCGAGGGCTCGGCCATGTCGCCGCTGTTGATGAAGCTGGTGTTCAGCAAGGTCAAGCGCGCGCCGATGCCGTTCTTCGTGAAGCCCATCGCCAAGGGCATTGCCGACAAGGTGCTCAAGGGGTTCGTCCAGCCCAATATCGACTCCCAGCTCCAGTTCCTGGAAGCCGAGTTGGCCAGCCGGCCATGGTTCGCAGGCGCAGAGTTCACCGCAGCCGACGTGCAGATGAGCTTCCCTGTCGAAGCCGCCGCCACGCGCGGCGGCGACATGAACGCCTACCCCAGGCTGCGGGACTTCCTCGCGCGCATCCACGCCCGTCCCGCCTACCAGCGCGCGCTGGAGCGCGGCGGCCCGTACAGCCTGATGAGCTGACGTCTACACTGCCTCCAGGCCGCGCCTCCCACGCGGTCCTGCCGTCTTGCCCCGCTGGCCTGTCGCCTGGCTGCCGTCCACCGGCAGCGCTGACCTCCCCGTGTCGCATTGCGATTCATCACGCAGGTCACTCCCGAGGGCGCATGCCCGGCTACGACATCAAGGTGCAGACGCTCGCCATCGACGGCGCGGCGGACCTGCAGATCCGCTCCCTGCTCGACAACGACCAGTTCGCCGACCCGGCGGGCGCGGCCGAGGCGCTGGGCATCTCCTCCGCGCAATGGCCGCTGTTCGGCCAGGTGTGGCCCTCGGGTCTTCACCTCGCCGCCGCGATGGCCGTGCGGCCTTTGCCTGAAGGAGAGCGCATCCTGGAGATCGGCTGCGGCCTGGCACTTGCCAGCCTCGTCTGCCACCGCCGCGGGGCCGAGGTCACGGCCAGCGACATCCATCCGCTGGCCGGCGCCTTTCTCCTTGAGAACCTGCGCCTCAACGAACTCGCGCCGATGCGCTACTGCCACGGGGACTGGAGCGAGGACGCGGTGCGTGCCGAGGGCAGCGCGCCGCGTGTGCAGGGCCGTTTTGATCTCATCATCGGCAGCGACGTGCTGTACGAACGCGACGACGGCGGCGCCCTGGCCGCCTTCATCGACAAGCACGCGCTGCCCCGCTGCGAGCTGCTGATCGTGGACCCCAACCGCGGCAACCGCGCCGCGTTCGGCAAGCGGATGGGGCGGTTGGGGTTCGCGTTCAGCGAGACGCTGTTGAGCGCCGAGGCGGGGTGTCCCGACTACCGTGGGCGGTTGATGCGGTTCGTCAGGGGTTGAACACCGCCCAACGTCGTACTCGCGTCAACGCTTTGCAGGCTTGGCCCCGTACTCCACCACCTGACACCCCGGCCCCTTCGGGTTCTCGCAGCACGCCGCCAGCTTCTTGAGGCTGTCCGCGAACTGCTCGTTCCACTGCGCCTGGCTGTGCAGGTTGCCCGGGCTCATCCAGTGCGACTGCGGGAAGCGCTTGGACCATTCATCACCCCCCTGCTGCTGGCCGCGGCCGGTGGACTGGTCCATGGCGACCTTGCAGGAGTTCATGTTGCCCATGCGGTGGCAGGCCGTGCAGGTGTTGCCGCGCGTGGTGATGCCGAAGGCGTCCATCCTGGCCCAGGCCTTCTTGAAGTCCGCACCGATGGCCTTGGGCTCGTAGAAGCCGAAGGGGTCGCCGGGCAGCTGCGTGGTCTGCGCGATGTAGGGGCTGTACATGAAGGGGCCGCTGTCGTGGCAGCCGATGCAGGCCGGCTCCTTGAACGCGACGTCGTAGGGGGAGAGCCAGACCTTCTCCGCCGGCCTGGCCGGCACGCCCGCTGGGCTGGCAGCCTGCGCCTTGCGCGTGAGCGTGCTGGGCGACGGCACCCAGCGGCCATCGATGCCGCTCGCAGCGGTCAGCGGCGGCACGGCCTTGGCGGTGAACCAGCAGGTCTTGCCGTTCTTCACGCTGTGGGAGATGACGTTGATCTCGTCGAACAGCGCGCTGCCGGCCGGGCGCGGCAGCTTCTTGCGGCAGATGGCGCTGATCTGCGCGGTCTTGTCGTCGCGCAGCACTTGTGCGCGGCTGCCGGGGATGCACTGGCTGAGCGCATCGCCCTGCGGCAGCAGCGACGGCCGGTCGCAACGCTGCACCAGGGTGTCAGCCGGCACGGGCTTGCCGTCCACGGTGATAGGGATTTCCTCGCCGGCCATGCAGTTGAAGGCCGGGATTTCGCTGATCTGCTCGGCGCACTGGCGGCCGTACTCGAACAGCGTTTCGGCGTGGGCGCTGCCGGCCAGCAGCAGCGTCATCAGCCACATTGCGCGCTTCATGCCTTCACCAGCCCTTTCTCGGCCAGCACCACGGCGCGGATGGCCTGGTGGTAGCGGGCGTAGCCGGTGCAGCGGCAGATGTGCTGGCCCACGGCGTTCTCGATGGCGGCGTCGAGCTGGTCTCGTGCGACGGGCTGGGCGCGCAGGCGCTCCAGCAGCATCTCGGTAGCCATCACGAAGCCCGGCGTGCAGTAGCCGCACTGGAAGGCAAAGTGGTCGAGGAAGGCCTGCTGGATCTTGCTCGGTTGCTCGATGCTGCCGGTGCCTTCGATGGTGGTGATGCTCTGGCCTTGCAATAGCGCCACCGGCGTGGAGCAGGCGAGCATGGGCTGCGCCTGGCTGCTGGGCACACGGCGTGCGGCGACGGTGCAGGCCTTGCAGACGCCGATGCCGCAACACAGCCGGGTGCCGCTGAGGCGCAACTCGTCTTGGAGGAAGTCCACCAGCGGGAGGTCGGTGGGGACTGCTGTGTTGACGGGTTTGCCGTTGACGTGGAATTGAACGGTGACGAGATCGGTCATGGGTCAGGCCCTCGTGGCTGGCGTGTGGTGGGCCAGGCCCATGCCGGGAGTCCCGCCCGGCGGCGGGGTAACTTTCTTCTGCGGCGCCAGAAGAAAGTCACCAAAGAAGAGGCGCTGAACCGCACACGAGCGCGACGCCGCCAGAAGCGGCGCGCGAAAACGAGCGGCAGCATGACGCCCAGACGCGACCCGCTGCGCTCTCGCGGCTGTCCCTATGACGATCACCGCAGATCGCACCTTCACGCCGCTTAACGCCGGCTGCACGCCGGGCTCATCAGCAAATGCAACGCCGCTCGGGCGGCGTGCCTTGGCTTCTAGGCGATGGCGAAGCCGAGCCGTTGGGCTTTGCCGAATTCCCCCTTCAAAACCGCCGAGCAGCGCAGAAGACCAAGGCGCGCGCGAAGCGCGCTTCAAGAACTGACTCGCGACGCCTGTTTGAGCAGAGCGAAGCGGCGCGAGTTCGGCGCGGCCTTGGTCTTCGAGCAGCGCAGGGCACCGCCCTTCGGGCGGCGGTTTTGTCGGGGCGTCTTTCTTGGTTACTTCTTTGGACGTCCAAAGAAGTGACTCGCCCGCCGGGGCGAGACCCGGCCATCGTGGCACCAACCCACTCATGCCAACGCCCTCCCAATGTCCGCCGCCGTGATGGGCAACGAACGGAAACGCCGCCCAGTCGCATGCGCAATCGCATTCCCAATCGCCGGCGCAATCGGGCACAGCACCGCTTCCGCAATCCCCTTCGCCGTCGGCTCATCCGACGCCAACGTCGTGATGTTCAGCCGCGAGAGCGGCACGTCCGACGACAGCGCCACGTGGTACCGATCCAGGTTCCATCGCCCATCACCGGCACCACCCGCCTCCAACGGCAGGTTCTCCAGCAACGCGTAACCGATGCCCATCGCCACACCGCCCTGCGCCTGCCCCATCAGCAGGTCGCGCTGCAGCACCTTGCCGGCGTCCACCATCAGCTCCACCGCCACCACGCGCGGCTCGAAGCTCTTGGGCGCGATCTCCACGGCCACCAGCACACCCGACGGCGCGTACAGGCTGCGCCCGTAGAGCGACGCCGCCGGCTTGGGCGGCACCACGTCCTGCCGCAGCACGGGCGTCCAGCTCGACGACCCACCCGCGCGCAGCGACAGGCCATCGATGGGCAGCGTCAACGCCGGCCCCGTGGGCACCGCATAGGTGGCCGACACCCAGGCGCCCTCGTACAAACCATGCACCATCGCTGCGGTCGTCAGCCCGCTCTGCAGCACCTGCGCGGCCAGCTGCGCCAACGGCAACGCGGCCAGCCCCGGCGCAACCAGGCGGCCGCCGTCCCATCTGGTCTTGCCCCGCACCTTCTCCAGCGGCACGCCCCACAGCGCAGCGGCCGCTGGCAGCAGGCCGGCCTCGAACAGCACGCGGCTGGCCTGCTCCGTCACGTGCACCTGATGGAAGGCCGTGAGGCAGGCGCTGCTGGACATCGCGAAGCTGGCCGTCCAGTGCGGGTCGGCCCAGCTGCCGCCGTACGCGCTGTTCAGGTCCAGCGCGTTGAAGCCGGCCACGTCGCCCATCGTCACGTCGTGCGCGTTGCGGCCCAGCCAGCCGGCGGTAGAGATGGCCAGCGTCGTCGCCGAGCCGTTGCCCATGTCCACGCAGTTGGTGCGCACGGTGAGGCGGCCAGCGGCATCCATCGACACCTCGGCCATCACGCCGTCCTTGCCGGTGCCGTAGGCCTGGTTGGCCAGCGCGAAGCCCACGCCGTAGCGGATGCCCTCACGCGCCTTGCGGGCCTTCACGCCTTCGCGGTCGCGCCACAGCGCGTGCTCGCGGGCGCGGCGGCAGATCTCGCGCAGCCGCATCGTCTGCTCCAGCGGCGCACCCGTGATGGTGCGGTCGCCCTCGCGCAGCGCATTGGCCTCGCGCAGCGCGATGGGGTCGCGCTTCAGCGCCACGGCCACTTCGTCCACCAGCGTCTCCACCGCGAAGCTGGCCTGCGGCCCGCCGAAGCCGCGCATGGAACCGGCCACCACGCCGAGGCTTGGCTGGGCGATGGCGTCCACATACGCCTGCTTGATGTCGTAGCCGCTGAGGCCGCAGTACGCCGCGAGCATGGCGACGAACTGGCTGTAGTTGTTCTGCCCGCCCGAGGGCAGCACCTGCTGGCTGCCGAAGGCAAGGAACTGGCCGGTCTTGGCATCGACCGCGATGCGCTGCGTGATGGTGCTGGCCAGCTGCTTGAGCCCGCCCTGGAACTGCTCGTAGCGGTCCTGGGCGATGCGCACCGGGCCGTCCGCCAGCGCGGCCGTGACGGCCAGCAGCGGCGGGACGGTGGACACGTCCCGCCCGCCGAAGCCGCCACCGGGATAGCAGGAGTTCAGCACGATGGTCTTGACCGGAACGACGCCCTTCTTGAACAGGTTCAGGCTGTCGCCCGCGTCGCCGTTGGTGGCCTGCGTGCCCAGCACGAGGTGCAGCGTGCCCTGGCCCTCGCTGCCCGCCGGGTTCAGCCAGGCCAGGCCGGCCTCGGGCTCCATGAACATCGGGTCCAGCACCTGGGTGCTGTAGGTGCCGCCCAGTTGCAGCACGTGGGGGTGCGGCGCCTGCAGCAGGTTGTCGATGCGCTGGCGCGCGGTTTTGGCGGTGCTGTTGTAGGGCTGGGTGGTGCTGTCGGGCGCGAAGGGGTTTGAGTCGCAGCCCGCCTGCACCTGCGAGAACGGCGGCATGCCCGGCGCGTCATAACGCGTCAGGTAGTTGACCGGGTTGTAGGCCTGCACATAGGCCATCGCGGGCGGCGCGGGGGCCGTGGGCGGCGGCAGCGCCACCGCCTTCACCACGCCCGGCTGGAACTGCAGCGCCCGCTTGGCGCGGCGGTAGGCATGGCTGTTGGCAAAGATCAGGATGGCCACCGGCTGGCCGAAGAACTGCGGCACGCTGCCCACCGGCACCAGCAGCTGGCTGATGCCGTCGGCGCCCGCGCTGGAGAAGGGCAGCTCCAGCTCCAGCGAGGCCAGGTCGCGCTGCGGGCCGGTGTAGCCGGCGATGGGCGTCTGCGGCGCCTGGGTGATGGCCAGCAGCGGCTGGGCGTCCACGCCGGCCAGGGCGCTGAGGTCCAGCCCGGCGAAGGCGGGGCCCACCTGCGTGGCGCGCAGGATCATGGCCATGCGCTCGGGCACGTCCTTGGGCCAACCGGGCATGTCGCGGGCGCGGAAGTCGCGCGCGTAGATTTTCTGGCCCGTCACCTTGGCGAGGCCGTCGATGCGAAAGCGCGCCTTGCCGGGGCCGCCAGACCAGTCCGGCGCACCCGCAGGCGCCCGGCCACCCAGCAGCTGCCGCGTGGGCACGGGCTCGGGCGGGGGCACCGCGCCGGGCACGCGCGGCGCAGGGGGTTTGAAGGCCAGGGCCAGGTCGTGCACCAGCAGCGTTACCGCGCCGGCGCCGGTGCCGATGAGGCGGCGGCGTGTCAGGACGAATGGCCCGTCCGGGGTATGCGGGTTCTGCGACACGCTGGTCTCCCTCCAAGAGATGGCGGCGAGTGTGTCACCGCGGCAGCGGCGCGGTCATGAAATCAAGCCGTGATCCCGCTGGGATTTCCCCGCGTATCGCACGGCAGAAGCTAACGCGTCAGCCCGTGGTCAGTCCGTGCCGGCGAACCCGAAATCGACGAGCAGCTGGCGGAAGTCCGACCAACCCGGGTCGTTGTAGAACTTGATCTCGAGGGGATAGGCCTCGTGGCCGGCGAGGGCCTCGTTCAGCGCACCGAGGAACTGGTCGCGGTCCGCCGTGTAGAACACCCATTCCCGCAGGCCCTTGCCGGTGCGTGCGTAGGCGCGGTAGCCGACCTGCGCTTGCTCCAGCGGCTCCAGGCCGGCGTCCAGGCGGTAGATGGCTGCTTGCGTGGCTTCGTCAGGAAAACTGTTCTCGCGTACCGCGTCATAGGACCAACTGATGGACACGAGCCAGGGGCGGGTGTCGACCACCTCCGTTGGCGGCAGCTCGTTCACGAAGTTCCAGAGGATCGGCACGCCATCCGACAGGGTCTTGCCGATGATCCCGCGGGCGGGGTCCGTGTTCTCAACGTCATCCATCACGCCATTGTCCTAGCGCGTCAGCCGGTAGATCATCAACGCCGCCCGCACCGCGCCGCGTTCGATCGACGCCACCTCCAACCACTCGTCCGGCGTGTGCGCACCGCCGCCTGCGGCGCCCAGGCCATCGAGGCTGGCCACGAACGGCGCCACGAACTGCACGTCGCCCGCGCCGCGCTGGCCGGGCGGAAAGGCCACCACCGGCCCCAGGCCGGCGTCGGCGCTGGCTTGCGAGTACACGCCCAGCAGCTGGCGGTTGCCAGGGGTGGGCGACATGGGCGGATAGCTCTCGTTGAAGCTCAGCTTGGAGCGCGTGCCGGGCAGCGTCTGCTCGACGATGGCCTGCATGCGGGCCTTGGCGCGGGCGCCCTGCTCCTCGGTGAGGTAGCGCAGGTCGCCGCGCACCTGCGCGTCGCGCGGGATGACGTTGCTCTTGCCGAACGCCTGGCCCTGGCTCTGTGCGTCGTCCCAGCTGGCGCTGGTGCCCGCCACCATCGTGGCGGAATTGAAGGTGAGGTCGGGCTCCATGAGCTGCTCGCGAAACGCATTGATGACGCGCGCCGCCTCGTACACCGCGCCGAACCCATCGCGGCCGAACACGCCGGCCGAGTGGCCGGTGCGTGCCGTCACCTGCAGGTGCCAGCTGCCCGACGCACGGCGGCCGATGGTGGCGGCGTCGCGGCCCTGCTCGTCCTGGGTGGCGCCCTCGAAGGCGAGCGCCGCATCGCTCTGCCTGGCTGCCTCGATGAGGGCGGCGCGGGCCACATCGCTCGGGTGCCCCACCCGTTCCTCGTCGCCGGTGAACACCACGCGCACCGTGCGGCCCTGCAGCGCGCCGGCTTCGTGCAGGGCGCGCAGCGCCAGCACGATGATGGCGTTGCCGCCCTTCATGTCGGACACGCCTTGCCCGCGAACGCGGGGGCCGTCCGCCTGCCACGGCGGCACGGCGCTGTCCTTCTCGAACACGGTGTCCAGGTGGCCGATCAGCAGCACCCGCTGGCCCGCACCGCCAGTGCGCTCGGCCACCAGGTGGCCGGCGCGGTTCATCGCCGGCGGCATGTCCACCCAGCGGGTGGTGAAGCCCAGCGTGTCGAATTCCTTCGTGTAGACGGCGCCCACCTCGCGCACGCCGGCCGGGTTCAACGTGCCACTGTTGATCTTCACGCTGCGCTCCAGCAGCTGCAGGGCCGCGGGCACATGGCGCTTCACGTTCGCGACGATCTGCTGCTCCTGCGCGCTCAGCTCGGCGGCACCGGCCGCGGTGCCCGTGACGAGCAGCAGGGCCACGAGGGTTCGGATAGCGTGCGGCATCTTTGGCTTCATGCGGCGAGTGTCCGCCAGCCCCCATGCAACGCCGCCTGCTGCTGACCCTGCCCCTGCTCGCCTCGCTGCCCACGCGGGCAGCCGATGCCACCGCCCTGCCTGCCGTGCAGGTGCTGCCCGAGCCGATGGCCCTGCCGGGGCTGAACCGCCAGCGCACGCTGCGCGTGTGCCTGCCCGCCAGCTACGGGCGCGACCCGCAGCGGCGCTACCCGGTCATCTACATGCACGACGGCCAGAACCTGTTCGACGCGGCCACCAGCTACGCCGGCGAATGGGGCGTGGACGAAACGATGGAGCAGCTGGCCCGCGACACCGGATTCGAGGCGCTCGTGGTGGGCATCGACAACGGCGGCGAGAAGCGCAACACCGAGATGGCGCCGTACGACCACCCACGGCTGGGCGTGGCCGAGGGGCGTGAGTACCTCGCCTTCATCGTCCACACGGTGAAGCCCTTCATCGACGCCGGCTGGCGCACCCAGCCGGGCCGGGATCACACGGCGCTGATCGGCAGCTCGCTGGGCGGCCTCATCAGCCACGCGGCGATGCTGTGGCATGGCACGGTGTTCAGCCGCTACGGCATCTTCAGCCCGTCGTACTGGGCTGCGCCGCAGCTGTTCGACGAGACGGCGCAGACCCGGCTCCCGGCCGGCACGCGGGTGCACCTGTTCGCCGGCGGCCAGGAAGGCCCCGCGGTGGTGGAGCCGGTGCAGCGCATGCGCGGCGTGCTGGCGCGGCAGCTGCCACCCGCGCAGCTCAGCATGACCGTGACGCCCGCCGCCGGCCACAACGAAGCCGCCTGGCGGGCCGAGCTGCCCGCCGCCCTCCAGACGCTGTTCGCGCCCGGCTGAGTCAGGCCGGGTTCAGCGCCCCGTCATCCACGGCGCTGCGCACCACGTCCAGCCGGGCCTCGCTGCGCCAGGCCTCCAGGCCGTCCGGCGCGTCCCGCGGGCTCAGGCCGTTGGCGCGGATGGCGCCGACGTACCCGTCGCGGCCCTGGGCCTTGGCGGCGTAGAGCGCCGAATCGGCCAGGCCCAGGCAGGCCCGCCAGTCCCACAGCCGCGGGTGGCGCGGGTCCAGCGGGAACGCGCAGAAGCCGATGGAGACGGTGACGTGCACGGTCTCGCCAGGGCCGATGTCGAACGGCTGGTCGTGCACCGCCCTGCACACGCGGGCGGCCAGCTCGGCGGCGTCGCCCCGGTCCGTCTCGCGGGCCAGCACCAGCACCTCCTCGCCGCCCCAGCGCACCAGCGAGTCGGTCTCGCGGAACACGCCGCGCAGCCGTTCGGCCAGCTGCATCAGCACCGCATCGCCCGCGGCATGGCCATGCACGTCGTTGATGCGCTAGAAGTGGTCCAGGTCCAGCAGCATCAGCAGCAGGTCGGCCCCCGGGCCGGGGCCCTCGCCGTCGGGCGTCTCGAAGCGGCGCAGGCACAACCGCAGGTCGTCGTCCAGGCGCAGTTCCAGGTAGCGGCGGTTGCGCAGGCCGGTGAGGGCGTCGGTCAGGCTCAGTTCGCGCAGCTCGGCGGTGCGCTCGTCCACCAGCGCCTGCAGCTCGGCCTCGCGGTGGCGCAGCGAGCGCGTGCGCCAGCGCATCCAGGCCCACAGCCCGGCGAGCGTCAGCACCACGCCGCCGCCACGCGCCAGGTCGGTTTCCCACCACTCGGGCTGCAGGTCCACGGGCAGCTGCAGCAGCTCGGAGCCCCACAGCGACTGGTGCGCCGTGGCCCGCACCTGCAGCGTGTAGTGGCCGGGCTTGAGCGGGCCAAAGCTGGGGCTGCGCCCGCTGGCGTCCACGCGGATCCAGTCGTTGTCCAGCCCCTGCAGGCGGTACTCGTAGCGCAGCCGGGTGGGGTCGGCGTAGTCCAGCGCGGCGAACTCGACGGAGAACGTGCGCTTGTCAGGCGGCAGCGTCAGGCCGTCGCGCGGCGAGCGCGGGCGGTCCCAGGGCTGGCCGTTGACGCGCAGCCCGCTGATGACCAGCGGCGGGCTGGTGCGCTGGGCGCGCCAGGCATCGGGCTGCACGCGCAGCAGGCCGCGGCTGCCGCCGAACAGCAGGCCGCCGCCGGGCAGCTCGGTGCTGGCGAAGAACCAGAAGCTGCCGAAGTTGGCGCCCTCGGCGCTGCCGAAGGGGTCGATGCGGTCGGACGAGGGGTCGTAGACGGCGAGCTGGCTCCAGATGCGGCCTTGGGCGTCTTCGTGCAGGTTGCCACCGAACACGCCGCTCGTGCCATGGCGTTCGCTGATGCGCTCGAAGCGCGCGCGGCCCGCGCCGTCCCACCCGAGCATGCGGTGCAGGCCGCTGACGGGCGTGTCCACCCACAGGCGGCCATCGCGGCCCCACAGCAAGGCCATGACGATGGGGCTGGCCAGGCTTTCGCCGGGCGCCTGCGACACCGTCGCGAGCCGCCCGTCGCCCGGCTCCTGCTCGCGGAACAGGCCCTGCTGGCCGCCCACCCACAGCCGCCCGTCCGGCGCCTCGCGCACCACGTAGATGCCGCCATGCAGGCGCGGCTCCTTCACCGGCTGCACGCGCTGCAGCGCGATGGCCGTCGCGTCGGGCAGCCGGTACAGGCCCTCCTGCATGCCCAGCCACACGCTGCCGTCGCGGCGCAGCAGCAGCTGCTGGGCGCGGCCGCCGTCCAGGGGCCAGTCGCGCAGCAGCCGGCCGTCCACGCCCCGGTGCTCCAGCCGGCCCGCGGCCGACAGCCAGACGCTGCCGTCCGCCGCCTCGGCCATGAGTTCGACCACGTTGTGCCGCTCGCGCGCCCAGGTGCCCAGCGTGGCCAGGTCGTGCCCGGGCCGGCCATCCAGCCGCACCACCCGGCCGGTCTGCGAGGCGGCCAGCACCTCGCCGCTGCGCAGGGCCAGCACGGCGCGCACGTCGGCCTCGCCCAGCGGGCCGGCCGGGTCGGCATCCGGGCCGCGCACGGCCAGCGCCGGGTGGTGGAGGTGGCGCTGCACGCCCAGGCCGTAGCCGCTCACCCACATGGCGCCGCCGCTGTCGCGCAGCAGGCCGCTGACGTCGTTGCCCGCCAGGCCCATCACGCGGCGTGCATCCTGCTTCAGGCGGGCGTCGATGCTGCCGCTGGCCGGGTTCACCCAGAACAGGCCCACCTTGGAGCCCACCCACAGCCGCCCGTCCGAGGCCTCGGCCAGCGCCTGGATGGGCATGCCCAGCGTCTGCACCCAGCGGATGCGGCCCTGCTCCACCACGCCCAGGTGGCCGTCCTGCGTGCCCAGCCAGATGCGGCCGCTGCGGTCCTCGGCCAGGGACAGCACGGGCAGGCCGTCGGGCAGGCCCGGCAGCTCCAGCGTCTCCCAGGTGCCCTGGGGGCCGGCCGTGCGGCGAGACAGGCCCCGCCAGTGCCCCGCCCAGACGCTGCCGTCGCCGGCCACGCGCAGCGCCAGCACACGTGTCTCGGGCTCGCCGCGCACGGTCAGCACCTGCGCCTCGGCGGTGCGGGTGCGCGGCACGTAGCGGTACAGCCCGCGCCCGACGGTGCCCACCCACACGGCGCCCTCCCGGTCCTCCGCCAGCGCGCGGATGGGCACCTGCGTGCCCGTCTCGCCCTGGGCGGCCGTGTGGCTTTCCACGCGGTCCTGCTCGGGGTCGAACGCCACCAGGCCCATGAATTCCGTGCCGATCCACATCCGGCCATCCGCCCCCGGCGCCATCGCCCGCACCCAGCCCAGGCTGCGCCGCGCGGCGGTGTCGCCGGCCAGCTCGATGGGCCGCAGCCGGTAGCCGTCGTAGCGCATCACGCCCTGGTTGGTGGCGATCCAGATGAACCCGGCGCGGTCTTGCGCGATGGACGGCACCGAGTTCTGCGGCACCGCGACGCTGCGGAACTGCACCTCCAGCGGGCCCATGCCCTCGTCGGCACGGGCCAGGGCCGCGCCGACCAGGATCAGCAGGCCGGCGAGGCCACGAACTAGGGGGTGCATGCCGGCATCCTAAGGGGCGGATGTAACGGCTTTGACGAACGGAGCGTCCTCGAACGTCAGAAGGTCGACGGTTGACGCGGGTTTGACGGCCCGCCAGCGCCGCCGGGTGGCGCGGCGGCCTCAGGCCATCGCGCTGACGGCATCCACCACCACGCGCCCGTCCAGCAGCCGCAGCGTGCGCGACGCCTGGGCGGCGTGCTCCAGCGAGTGGGTCACCATCACCAGCGTCGTGCCCTCGGCGTTCAGCTCGCGCAGCAGGCGCATGACCTCCGCGCCATGGGCGCTGTCGAGGTTGCCGGTGGGCTCATCTGC
>SXGQ01559009.1_pt1 | contig 12634 bp, 15 predicted proteins | sample 3178371 | NCBI WGS metagenome assembly SXGQ01 (sample SAMN11356859, study PRJNA531348) | freshwater metagenome | isolation source: freshwater sample F1-20 | place: China: Fuxian Lake, Yuxi | collected 2017-12-25
AATGGTGATCTTAGATGTAACGAACTTATCACTAAAAAAATTTTAGAGCTTACTCCAAATATCCCTATAGTCTCCGAAGAAACGGTAGATTTAAAAATAAAAAATAATCACAAAATATTTTGGTTAATAGATCCGATTGATGGAACCAAAGAATATATTGCTGGAAAAGATGAATACACTTTAAATGCAGCCTTGGTCATAAATAAAGTTCCAAGTATAGGTTTAGTTGGGGCTCCCAAGAAAAAAAAGCTTTTCTACTCTTACGGGCTTGGGGATAGTTATGTTATTGAAAATAATAAAAAAATTAAAAACAGTTGTTTAAAAAAAAATTCTAATGATGAAATTGTAGCTCTTTCAAGTTCATCTCATCCTTCTGAAGAAATCATGAAAATTTTAAAAAAATACAGTGTCACTTCTGTTGTTAAAATGGCCAGCTCCTATAAATTTTGTGTTATTGCAAATGGTGAATTTGATATTTATGCAGCTAAAGAAAGAGCACATGAATGGGATTATGCAGCAGGTCACGCAGTAGCCGAACATGCGGGTGCAATTATTAAAACTATAGAAGGTGGTTCTTATGATTATGGAAAAGAAGATTATAAAAATCATAGTATACTAATGAGACGTGCTCAAAATTTAAATGATTAAAACAATTTTAGCGATTGTAATCTCAGTTACGATATTTGGTGTGGTTTTTTTTATTATAGTAAGAAATACCTTAAAAAAAAAATTAGATTTATTAGTTGAGCAACAAAAAAATGATGATTTAAATAATCCGAAGTAATTTATTAAATTCGTCCAAAGATAAATCTAAAATTCTTTTTGAAAGTTCGAAGCTAAACCCATTTCTTGCTAAAATTCCCATATCTTTTTTATAAAACAATTCTCTATTGGCTCCAGGTCGAAGTACACCAATTCTTCTTCGCTTGCAAAGACGTAGGGCTGAAACAAAATCTGGTTCAATTTTATCTTCTTTAATTTTATCGATACTTTTTTTAATATATTCGTTTCCTACACCTTTGTTTCTTAAAGATTGATTTATTTTATTAAGTGAAAAACCTCTTCTTAAAAAAATCCTAGCTTTAGAATCTGAATATAATTCATCATTGACAAGCCTATTTTTCTCAAGATTAAGAAGTATCTCGTCAATAATTGTGGAAACCTCTCTCTTCGATTGAGTACCTTTAATTTTAGTTAAGTATTTTTTTAATAAATAAACTTTTAACTGTTGTTTGGAAGGACTATATTTTTCTAAATAAGTATAAGCCAAGTCTTTTAAATTCGTTGTAAGATCTTCAAAATATTTTTTATTTGCTGTGGGATTCATTTCATTAATATACTATATTATTTTTAATGATAAATACCTTTCAAGACTCATTAACTTTTGAAAACATTTACTTGTTTGCTAACTGGGGAGTTGTTCCTTTTTGGATTTTGTTAATTTTAATACCCAATCATTCTATTACAAAAATTTTTTGTCATTCAATAATTCCGTTTTTACTATTGGGAATTGCATATATTTATGTTTCATATCAAATTATTTTAGAAGAAAAAATCTTTGATGGATTTAAGCTTTATCTTGGATTGGATGGATTAGATGAAATTTATGCCAATGAATCACTAATGTTAGTAATTTGGTTACATTTTCTTGCAATCAGTTTATTTACAGGAGCCTGGATGGCAAGAGATTCCTCTAAATATATGGTGCCTAAAATATTATCTATTCCTTGTATTACCATTACTTACTTTGCTGGTCCTATTGGGATAATAATTTATTGGTTTTTTAGATTGTTTTATGCCCGAAAAATTAATTTTAATGACTAAACCTATAGATTTTTATTTCGATTTTGTAAGCCCATATGCATTTATCTCCTTCTACCAAATCAAAACAATAAAATTTAAACAAGATTTTAAATTTAAACTAAAACCAATTTTACTTGGTGGGCTGCATAATTTACATAAAATTACAGCTCCAGCTTTTATTCCTGCAAAAGCTAGGTTTATGATTAGGGATTGTAAGTTACTTTGTGAGAAATATAAAATTAGTTTTAAATTTAATTCCTATTTTCCAATCAACTCTTTAAATCTTATGCGCGGTGTACTCATTGCTGAGGAAGATGGAATAGAAAAAGAATATATCAATAGATTTTTTGAAGCTATTTGGGTTAGCGGACTAAACCTAAATGACCAAGCAATTATTGATAGAATTTTAAAAAATTTAGACATTAATCCTAAAACGTTCGCTTTAAGACTATCTAATCAAAATATAAAAGATGAATTAAAAAAAAGAACACAAGAGGCTTTTGAAAAAGGAATTTTTGGTACCCCTTCTTTTTACGTTAACAGCAAAGTATTTTGGGGCCAAGATAGACTTGAGTTTGCTTTAGCTGAATCTTTAAAGTAATTATATTTTTTTTTTTTCAACTATTTCAAAACCACTTTGTTTTAAAGCATCAAATCCACCTTTAACATGCGCAACATTTTCAAAACCCATCTCTACTAAAGATTTAGTGGCTAAAGCTGATCTCATGCCGAGGGCGCAAAATAAAATCATTTTTTTATTAGGCTCAAATTTATTTTCTTTAAAGTATGAACTTTGTGGATCTAGCCAAAATTCTAACATTCCTCTTGGTATATGTTTTGAATTTTTAACCGTTCCCTCTTTCCAAAGCTCTCTTATATCGCGGACATCAATTAAGATGCATTCTCTATTATCGTTCAATAATTTTACTTGTGCAGGATCAAGAGTTTCAATGACTTTATTTGCTTCAATAACAAGATCTTGGGATGATTTTATATTCATGATATTAAATTATATATTATTATAAAAATTTTAAAACCAATGAAAGAAATTAAGTCACAAAAAAATAACAATCCCATAAAGAAAATCTTTATCAAATTATGTAGATTTATGGGTTATGAAATTATTGATCAAAGTAATTTTTATATACCTACTTCTGATAAAAACTTAAACGAAATCTTAAGTAAACCTGGGGTAAAATCTATTAATTTGCCATTAGGAGAAGTAAAAATTACAAGAAATGTCAAAGCTTTAGACGTTATTATTAGAAGTTGCTCTAGCGTTCATATGTTAACTCAAAATAAACTAAGAATTTTTGAAGAAGATAAAATCCAATATACTTTAAGATCAATTAACTCAATTTTAAAAAGTATAAATTATGCTAAAAAACATTATCCCAAAATAAAAATTAAAATTACAGTAATTGATTATAATTCAAGTATTGAAAATTTGAAAAAAATTAAAAAATTGCTCAAGAGCTATTCATTAAATTTTAAATTATTAAATTTAGATTTATCTGAATTTGAGAAACGAATAAAAACAACTAATGAGAAAAATGAAAAAGTAACACTAAATCAAATGTCTAATATGTCCAGTATTTATAAATCATTACTTCTTTCGAAAATGTCTGATGATTTAATTTATTTTGTCGAAGACGATTATATTCATGAAATTGATAGCATTGCTGAGATGCTTTTTACTTATGAAAGAATAGCTTCTTTATCCAATCATGAACTGATTGTTTGCCCTACCGACTATCCTTATCTTTATGTTCAGACAGAAGATACAAAAATTTTTCTTGGGCAAAATTACCACTGGAGAAAAATTAATGAAACACTTTGCACTTTTTTAACAAGTAAAAAAATTATAACAAAGTATTGGGATAAATTTTTAAGTATTTGTAATTTTGAACACTATCCATTTGAATCACCTTTACACGAAATTTATAAGAAAGAATTATGTATCTCACCTATTCCATCAATTGCAATACACTGTACAAACGTAAATTCTATTTATGGGTTGTCACCCAACAAAGATTGGAAAAGAATTTGGAATGAAAATAAAGTTTAAAAAAGCCTGATTGCTCAGGCTTTTTTAAGTTGCTTCTTGCGAAATATTTAGTCTCTAATTGAATACGCTGAAACTCCAATTTCAGCTTTATCAGTTCCTAATTTTTCTGCTGCTTTACTTATTCTAAGACCAATAGTCTTTTTTAATATTTTAAATACAGCAAAAGATAATACAAAACTAAATATGCATACTGAAATAACTCCCGTTAATTGTGTGCCGAAAGAAAGTTTATCGTTACTTAAAGGAGCAACTAGTGTCCCAAATATTCCTGCAAACATATGAACCGGAATAGCTCCAACAACGTCATCAAGTTGAAGTTTTTCTAATAATTTAGTTCCAAAATACATAATCGTTGCACCAATTGAACCAATTACCATTGCTAGAATTGGAGATGGTGTAAGAGGCTCAGCTGTTATTGCAACAAGCCCTGCTAATGCGCCATTTAACATCATAATGATATCTGTTTTTCCGCCAATCAAACGAGTTAATACTGCACCAGTTACAGTTCCAGCAGCACCTGCAAGATGCGTATTTACTGCAATCTTAGTAATTGCATTTACATCATCAAATGTTCCCATTGCAAGTTGACTAAAACCATTAAAACCAAACCAACCAAACCAAAGTAAGAAAGTTCCAAGTGTAACTAATGGAATACTTGAAGCAGCAAATGGAACCATAGATAATTTTTGACCTGTTTTGCTAAATCTTCCTTCCCTAGCTCCAAGAACAATAATCCCAGCCAAACCTGCGGCACCACCACAAGCATGGACTAATGTTGATCCAGCAAAATCAGAAAAGCCAGCAGCAGCTAACCAGCCACCTCCCCATTGCCAGCCCATAGGTACTGGATAAATAAATCCAGCCATGATTGCTGAAAAAATAAAGAAAGGCCAAATTTTAATTCGTTCAGCTACAGCTCCTGAAACAATTGAAGCAGTTGCGCAAACAAACATAGTTTGAAAAAACCAATCTGAATAGCCGGAATATCCAGTTTCAGGATTTGAAGTATCACTCCATATCGAGAATGATCCAATATATCCACCCTCTGGAATATCGTAAGCTAAATTATAACCAACTAAAAAAAAAAACTATAGATGCAATTGCAAACTTACCTATATTTTTAGCAGCTATCGTTGATACACTTCTTGTAGTTACTAGTCCGCTTTCTAGCATGCAGAAACCTGCGGCCATAAAAGCAACTAGAACTCCACCAATGTAAAAACCTAAAGTGTTAAAGATGTACTGACCCTCTTGAGACATTGTAGTTCCAGCAAAACTTAAATCTATTAATGTTAATAAAATTATGAAAGTGCTTACTACTAATTTTGATATTTTTTTCACTTTTCCCCCTTGTTGAGGAAATTCTTATATTCTTATAAGGTTGTATGAAAACTTGAACAAGGAAACTCTGATATGCGCTAATTGCATAATCTAATTAAAAAGGCCCGAATGATTAATCAAACGGGCCTTTATTTTTCTCCTAAAAGAGGGAGGGAGATAAATTTAGTCTTTTATACCGTAAGCAATTACGCCTATTTCAACTTTATCGGTTCCGGTTTTTTCAGCTTCTTTACTAATTCTGATACCAAATGTATTTTTCATGATCACCCAAATTATGAATGATACGACAAACACAGAAACTACCACTGAAGAAACTCCTAATAATTGAGCACCAAAACTTTTTTCAGTATTTGTTAAAGGAACTGCTAAAGTACCCCAGATACCCGCAAACAAGTGAACGGGAATAGCTCCAACAACGTCATCAATTTTAAATTTAAATAACAATTTTGTTCCCAAATAAACAATTATTCCACCGATTGCTCCAATTGCAATTGCCATAGATGGACTTGGTGTTAATGGCTCAGCTGTAATTGCAACTAATCCTCCAAGCGCACCGTTTAACATCATGATCACATCAGTTTTTCCACCGATCAATCTTGATATAATAGCTCCAGCGATTACACCACCACAGGCTGCTAAATTTGTATTAACATAAATTGTTGCTACTGAAGTTATGTCTTCTAAAGTTCCAGCAGCTAATTGTGAACCACCATTGAAACCAAACCAACCAAACCATAATATAAAAACTCCTAATGTTGCTAAAGGAACAGAAGAAGCTGCAAATGGCTCTAACGGCAATACTTGCCCTTTAGCTCCAAATCTACCTGATCTAGGTCCAAGAATTATAACGCCTGCTAATGCAGCAGCTCCACCAGCAGCATGTACAAGAGTTGATCCGGCAAAATCAGAAAATCCAGCAACAGATAACCAACCACCACCCCATTGCCATCCCATTTCAATTGGATAAATAAATCCAGTTAAGATTGCTGCAAATAAAAAGAAAGGCCAAATTTTAATTCTCTCAGCCAAAGTTCCAGATACGATTGATACTGTTGTTGCGCAAAATAGCATCTGGAAGAACCAATCTGATCCATCTGAATAACCTGTTTCAAGTTTTGAGGCATCGCTCCATGGTGTAAAAGTACCGATCCAACCACCTTCTGGAATTCCGTAAGCCAAATTATATCCGACTAGCCAGAACATTATTCCTGCGATAGCAAATAAACCTATATTTTTTGCACAGATTGCAGACACGCTCTTAGATGTAACTAATCCTGATTCCAACATGGTGAAGCCAGCAGCCATCCACATTACTAAGAAACCAGAGATTAAAAATAATAACGTATTAAATATGTATTGTACTTCAGCAGATACTGTAGTTTTGGCATAAGCTAAACCAGCAAAACCAAAATACACTACCGTTCCTAAAAAAAAGTAACTAATGTATTTTTTCATTTTTTTCTCCCAATGTTAATGATCCTTGGCTTATATTTTTTTTGTTTTAGTAAAACTAATGTTTTATCTAAGATTTAGATATGCACTTTTAGCATTAGGTGGGCAGAAATTTAATAGCCTCTGATTTTACAGAGGCTATTAAGAAAATAGAAACTATTTATTGAACATTTCTTTTAAACTTTTTGCAGGCAGGAACTTAACTTTTTGAGAAGCTGATATTTGGATAGATTCACCAGTTCTTGGATTTCTTCCAACTCTTGCTTTTCTTTTTGCTACTTTATAAGTACCAAAACCAGCAATTTTCACAGTTTCATCGTTTTTAAGAGCATTTAAAATAATCGTTGTAATCGAGTCAAAATGTCTTTCAGCATCAGCTTTACTTTGACCCAAAGTCGTCGATATTTTTGCTACTAATTGTTTTTTGTTCATTTATTTAGCCTTTTTAGTTATTTTTTTTAATCTGTATGAAAATGCAAATAAATCAACAATTTTCTTAGTGTTTTATACATAAAAATCTACAATATATAGTATGTTAAAAAGTGTTGATTTAATTAGTATATTTGACGGTTAAAAATGCCTTAAAATATACCAATATCTTTAAGATCGTTAAAAGTTGTAAAAAACATTAGTGAAAAAAGTAAAAAAAGACCGATTCGAAAGAATCCTTCTTGGGTTTTTTGGGTTAAAGGTCTGCCGAGTAATTTTTCAAAAGCATAAAACATCAAATGCCCACCATCCAGCATAGGAATAGGAAATAAATTAATTAAACCTAAGCTAATAGAAATGTAGGCTGTAATACTTAGAAAAGCTATAATGCCATGTTGTGCGACTTGGCCAGTGATTTTAGCTATTTTAATTGGTCCACCTAATTGAGAGGTATCGCCTTTGCCTTTAAATAAAGAAAATATAAAATCTAAAGAGCTAGTAGTTACAAACCAGGTCTCTTGAACCGCATAATAAAGCGCTTTTGCTGGACCCAGTTTTTCATTGTTTAGTTCATTATTAAGAGGAGCAATTTTAATACCTAATACCTTCTTTTTAACCTCATTACCTAAGGAATCTTTGTCAAGAATAGTATCTGGTTTAATTGAGAAGGTAATTTCATTATCATTTCTTATCAAAACAATAGTAACTTCTTCAGATGTTGACATATTAATATAAGTTGAAACGTCTAAAATACTTTTTACTTTTTTTCCATCTATTGAAAAAATAACATCATCTTTTTTTAAGCCAGCAACATAAGCTGGAGATTTTTCTTGGATTCCATCAATTTTAGCTGGGGTAAAATCTTTTCCAACAAACATATAAATAAAAGTAAAAATAACAATTGCTAATAAAAAATTAGCAAAAGGACCTGCGGCAACAACTAACGATCTTTGATAAATGGGTTTTGTAACAAATAATTTTTGCTGATCTTCTTTACTATATTGTTTTAATAATTCTTCTTGTTCGGCTTGACTAAAAACATTTCGATCCCCAAAAAACTTAACATATCCACCAAGCGGAATTAAACAAAATTTCCATCTCGTACCTGATTTATCATTGAAGCCAAATATTTCTTTTCCAAAACCGATAGAAAAATCGGTAACCCCAACACCATATTTTCTAGCAAAATAATAATGACCGTATTCGTGAATGAATACAACTAAGGTAATTAATACGATAAATGGTATGATAAATGTTATTACTCCCATGGTCCTTTATAAATATCTTTAGTTTTTTTTATTTTTTTCTTATTAAAAAATAATATTAAAATAATTCCAGTAATAAATCCACCTATATGAGCTGCATAGGCAACGCCTCCTGCCGCACCCGATGATAAACTTGAGTTTATAAATTGTAAAACAAACCAAAAACCTAAAACATATAAAGCTTTAATTTTAATAATTTGACTAAAAAAACCGAGTGGAATTAAAACTAAAACTCTTGAATTAGGATAGTTAATTAAATAAGCACCTAAGATGCCACCGATTGCGCCACTTGCTCCTATCATTGGAACTTGTGAGTTAACATCTGCAAATACTTGTGCCATTGCTGCACCTACTCCACTTAATAGATAAAAAATAATAAATTTAGTTCTACCTAAATCATCTTCAATATTATCTGCAAAAATCCAAAGATAAAGCATGTTTCCAATTAAATGCATGAAACCACCGTGCATGAACATAGAGGTAAAAATAGTAGCTGTAGCTGGAATAACATAAAGGTCTTGTGGCAATTGTTCAGTTCCCAAAAGAACGGATGGAATTAATCCATATGAAAAAAAAATTTCACCTGACTGATAACTTGGACTAATGATTTGAAAAATGAAAACAATTATACAAGTTACAAGTATATAATTGCGAATAATTGGTTTGTTTATTGTTGGGTTGTCATCCTTTAAAGGAATCATAATTTTAAATAACTAAAATTTCCATTCAGAAACTTTACTAAAAATAAAATTTCTAAAGGCAGTGACTCTTGCTACATTTTTTAATGAAGCTGGAAAAACAAAATGAGCTTCAGTTAAAGGTCCCTCAATTTCGGGTAAAACTTTTATTAAGTTAGGTTGATTAATCGTAATATAATCTGGCAAGGCAGCAAGCCCTACACCGCTTTGAGCGGCGAGCAACAAACCATAAACACTATTTACTTTCATAACTGGTTTTCTTTTTTGATTTTCTTTTGCTCCAAGTTTTAAAGCCCAGTCAGGATTAAAAACAGGTGAAGGCGCTCCTCTTCCATAAGTTATAAACTTATGTTTATTTAAATCATTTACATTTTTAGGATAACCATGTTTTTCTAAATATTTGTTTGAGCCATAAATATGGTAGTGGAGATCAATTAACTTTTTTTGAATATAATTTAATTGTTTAGGTCTTCTCATCCAAATTCCAATATCAGCCTGCCTAGTACTTAAATCTAATTCTCTATCATCAAATATTAATTCAATTTCAATATCTGGGTGTAATGTCATAAATTCTTGAATACGAGGTGTTAACCAAGTGGTTCCGAAACTAACAACAGTTGTTACTGTAAGTTTTCCATTTAATTTATTTTTCTCATCTCCTAATGTCGTTTCAACTTCTTTAAGTTTAGAAATAACTTCATGTGCTGTTTGAAATAAATATTTACCATTATCTGTTAAAACTAATCCCCTAGCATGTCTTTCAAAAAGTTGAATTTTTAAATCTTTTTCTAAAGATTGAATCTGTCTACTAATAGCCGATTGACTTAAATTCAATATTGTAGCTGCTTTAGTAAAACTGCTTGCTTCAGCAACAGTATGAAAAATTTTTAATTTATCCCAATCCATAATTTTTATTTATAAGGGTTTACTACTGCTCTACCAAAAAATTCACCTTTTAGAAGTTTAGGAAAAGTAATTAACAAATCAGATAATGAAATTTCTTTTATAATTTTTTTAAGTTTCTCATAATCAATTAATTTATTAACCTCACTCCAAACAAATTCTCTTCTTCTAATAGATGAACCTGATGAGTCTATGCCCCATAATTTAATTCCTCTAATAATAAATGGCATTACAGTTGTATTAATTTTTATGCCTCCAGCATTACCGCAGGCTGCAACAATTCCGCCTGGTTTTGTTTGGGCAAATATTTTTGTAAGTGCTGGTCCACCAACTGTATCAACAACACAGTCCCACATACCCTGTTCCAGTAGTTTGCTTTCACCTTCAAATACTTTTCGATCAATTATATGTTTTGCGCCAAGATTTTTTAAATAATCATTTTTATTTTTTTTTCCTGTAACTGCATGGACGTCATACCCCATCTTAGATAAAATCATTACTGCAATACTTCCTACTCCACCTGTAGCGCCAGTCACTAAAACATCTTTAACCTTTTCACCTAGTAATAATTCTTCTTTTGCTTTCACTGCAAAAGCGCAAAGCATTGCTGTGAAGCCAGCCGTTCCAAGCATCATAGATTGAAGATTTGTAATCTCTTTTGGAGTTTTTATTAAAAAATTAGAATCAACTTTTGCATATTGAGAAAAACCTCCAAAATAAGCTTCCCCCACTCTAAAACCTGTTAAGATAACTTGGTCATCTTTTTTAAATTTTTTATCTTCACTGCTAACTACTGTGCCTGAAAAATCAATACCTGGAACAAAAGGAAAATGTTTTACAATTTTTCCTCCATCATTTAATATTAGTGCATCTTTATAATTTAGACTTGAATAATCTATTTTGACCAAGACATTTCCATCTTTTAGTAAGCTATGATCAAGCTCTTGAATTTCTCTGGTAAATTTATTATTTTGATTGTTAATGACGATAGCTTTAAACTTATCTGACATTTTATTTATTTAGCTATAAGTCTAAGATACCTATTCTGATAACTAAGGTCTTCCTTAAACGAACCTAAAAAATAATTTGTAACAGTAGTTGCTTTTTCTTTTTTAATTCCTCTCATAGTCATACATTGATGTGCGGCATCAATAGTAACTGCAACCCCCTTAGCATCTAAGCCTGACATTAGTGTGTTTGCTATTTGCATTGTTAATCTTTCTTGGGTTTGCAATCTCTTAGAGAAAACTTCTACAGTTCTAGCGAGCTTACTAAGACCAACAACTTTCGTTCTTGGAATGTAAGCAACGTGAGCTACACCAATAATGGGCGCCATATGATGTTCGCAATGACTTTCTAGAGTAATATTTTTTTCAACCACCATGTCGTCATAACCTTCAACATCTCCAAAAGTTTTTTTTAAACCCTCCATTGGATCTTGGTGATATCCTTTAAAATATTCTTTAAAAGCTTTAGTGACTCTTTTTGGTGTTTCAAGAAGTCCTTCTCTATTTGGATCTTCTCCAATCCATTTTAATATGGTCTTAAAAGCTTCTTCAGCTTGTAGATCGGTAATTTGATCTTCATTTGCCTGAATCTTGTTGGTGTCTTTAACTAATTTCATAAAAGAGTTCATTTTTACATTACCTAAAATACTAAAGCAAATTGCTATTTTGTCCTTTTTTCACTATTTTACGCAGATGTTTAAAAAAAGAAAAAGTATATTTGAAGTAGAAGAAGGTAAATTTTTATCACCTAAATTTGATAGTAAAGGGCTAATACCAGTAATAACAACTGATTATAAAAATGGTAACGTCCTCATGCATGGTTACATGAATAAGATAGCTTTAAAAAAAACTATTGAAACTAAAGAAGCACACTATTGGAGTAGATCACGTAAAATGCTTTGGCACAAAGGTAAGACAAGTGGTTTTGTGCAAAAAATTAAAGATATTAGAATAGATGATGATCAAGATGCTGTTTGGCTTAAAGTAGATATTGGCGATGGCGCAAGTTGCCATGTAGGTTATAAATCTTGTTTTTATCGATCTGTTCCATTAGGAAAAATAAAAAATTCAAAAAATATAAAAATGCAATTTAAAGAAAAAAAAAAGAAATTTGATCCTAATAAAATTTATAAAGATCAGACTAACCCAACAAAATTATAAAATGAAAATTTTAAGTCCTTTTGGTCCAAAGATTGCACAATTAAAATTTCCAAGCTCTTTAATAAAAAAAATAAATAAAGAAGTCGATAGAATTTCTTTTCAGAAAAAATTAATTAAAAAGTATGATTATTCAAGAAAATTAGTAGGCCAAGTCAAACAAGAAATCCAACTTTCTAAAAACTTTATTAAAAAAAATATTTCAAGGCAAATTAATAACTCTATTAAGAAGTATATAAAATTAACAACAGGAAAAAATACGAAGACTGTCAAAATAAAAAATTTTTGGGTGGTCAGTCAGTTTTCAAATGAATACAATCCTGTACATTATCATGACGGGCATGTATCAGGTGTGGGATATTTAAAAATTCCAAAATTTATGAATAAAGGCAAAAAAGCTCTTAAAACAAATGGGACTATTGATTTTATTAATGGAAATAAAATGTTTTTAAATAACAGTATTTTTAATCACAATCCAAAAGTTGGAGATATGCTTTTATTTCCAAACTA
>SXGQ01325414.1_pt1 | contig 12633 bp, 9 predicted proteins | sample 3178371 | NCBI WGS metagenome assembly SXGQ01 (sample SAMN11356859, study PRJNA531348) | freshwater metagenome | isolation source: freshwater sample F1-20 | place: China: Fuxian Lake, Yuxi | collected 2017-12-25
CAGAATTCGCCGCTCGCCTGGGACCATCCGCTGCTGCCGCGCGTCATCCGCCGTTGCGTCGAGATCAAGGCCGCCGTCGTCGCCGGCGACGAACACGAGACCAGCGCCCACGGGGGGCGCGCGCTCCTCAACCTCGGGCATACCTTCGGCCACGCGATCGAAGCGACCGCCGGCTACGGCGCCTACCTGCACGGCGAAGCGGTTGCCATCGGCCTCGTGATGGCCGCGCGCCTTTCCGCCGAGCTGAAGCACTGCACCGCCGCCCAGTCGGAACAGGTCGAGGCCGTCTTGAAGTCCCACGCCCTGCCGACCGCCCTCCGCGCGCCGCTCAGGCTCGACCCGATGCTCGCCGCGATGCGCCGCGACAAGAAGGTCCGCGGCGGCAAGCTGCGTTTCGTCCTGCAGGACGGGATCGGCGCGGCCAGTACCGCGGACGACGTGCCCGAGGAGGCCGCGGTCCGCGCCTTGCTCGCCGGCGGCGCCGTCCGCTGAAGGACCCCGCTTGACCCGGCCGGACCGCCGGGGTTTCCTTGCGCATGCCCCGGCCGCTCGCCCCGCTGGTCACGCTCTGCCTCGCCTTCGTCGCGCTCATCGCGCCGGCGGCCGAACCGGTCGCGGAAACCCCGCGCGTCAGCGCCTCGGGCTTCATCCGGCATTGGCCCGGCGAACTCCCGGTCGTGCTCTCGGTGCCGCATGACGGCGCGGCGAAGCCCGCCGACATCCCTGACCGGACGAGCGGCGTGACCATACGCGACTCCTACGCCGCCGCGCTCGGCCATGCCCTCCGGGACGCGCTGCGCGCCCGCTTCGGCAAGGCTCCGCAGCTGGTGGTCTGCGAACTCTCGCGCAAGAAGGTGGATTGCAACCGGGAGATCGCCGAAGGCACCGCCGGTCAGCCGAAGGCCGAACAGGTCTGGCGCGAATACCATGCCTTCATCGACGAGGCCGAGACCGCAGTCCTCGCCCGCTCGAAGCACGGGCTCTATCTGGATGTCCATTCGCACGGACATCCGAAGCCGCGCATCGAGATCGGCTATCTGCTGAAGGGTTCCGAGCTGCGGCTGACCGACGAACGACTGGACGGCGACACCTCGGTCGCCGCCCGTTCCTCGATCCGCTGGCTCAGCCAGCGGACGCCGGCGAAGTTCTCCGAACTGCTGCGCGGCGAGACGAGCCTCGGCGGACTCTTCGCGGCGCGCGGCGTCGCGGCGGTGCCGTCGCCCCGCGAGGTCCTGCTGCCGGACGATCCTTACTTCAGCGGCGCTTATGACATCGCGGCCCACGGCTCACGGGATAAATCCCAGCTCGACGCCGCGCAGCTCGAGGTGCCCGGACCGATGCGGGATACGCCGGCCCGCCGCGCGGCCACGGCCGCGGCGATCGCGGAATCGCTCGACGTCTTCTTCACCCGGCACTTCGGGATGAAACTGAAGTAAGCTTACGGCTGCGGACCGACGGCCGGCTTCGCCGCGCGCCAGTCGCGCTTGAGCAGACGGTCGTGGTTCTTCTCGTTGGCCTCGCGCACGCGATCCTCGAGCGCGCCGTCGGCGGCCGGCTGTCCCGACAAGGTGGCCGCGGCCGGCGTCTTCTCGACGACGAAGGAGCGGTCGGCGAGCGGGCCGGCGCAACCGACGAGGAGCAGGAGGGGCAGGAGGAACGGGGTCTTCATAAGATTATTTCGCGCGGACCTGGGCGTCGGCTTCGAGCCAGGCGCGCAGGGCGAGCGCGGAGGCGCGGGCGCGGGCGCGGGCGCCGGCGAGATCGTCGGCGTCGGCGACGGCGGCTTTCGTGAAGGAATAGAACTTCGCCTTCGGCTCGGTGCCGGAGGCGCGGACGGCGATCCGGCGGCCGTCGGCCAGCTCGGCGAGGATGAACTCCTCGGGCGGCACGCGCTCACCCTCGGCGTCGAGCACCTTGTCACGCTCGTAGTCGGTGACGCGGAGGACCTTGGAGCCGTCGATGATGGCGGGCGGATGCTTGCGCCAGGAGGCCACGATGCGGCGGATGCACGCGGCGCCCTCGGCGCCTTCGAACGAAAGGTTGAGCAGGTCCTCGTGGTGCGCGCCGTGGCGGAGATGCAGGACGTCGAGCGCGTCGAGCAGCGTGCGGCCGCGCGAGCGCAGCAGCGCGGCGAACTCGCAGAGCATGACCACCGTCGCGTTGGCGTCCTTGTCGCGGACGGCGTCGTCGGCGAGGTAGCCGTAGCTCTCCTCGGCGCCGAGCAGGAAGAGGGTCGAGTGGCGCAGGGCGAGCGGGGCGCGGCGGCGCAACGGGAGCGCGGGGGCGTCGGCGCCGGCGCCTTCGACGAGGCGGCGCGTCCAGTTCTCCAGCTTGCGGGCGATCCACTTGAAGCCGACGAGCGTCTCGACGCAGCGCACGCCGTGGCGGGCGCAGATGGCGGCGACCAGCGGCGTGGTCACGAGCGACTTGACGACCGCCGCGTTCGGCGAGCCGCCTTCGGGCAGGATGCCGGCGTCCTTCAGGGAGGAGATGCGGAACTCGGCGAGCAGCGCGGCCACCTCGTTGCCGTTGAGGAGCCGGTGCCCGCCGGCCGGGAGCGGGCAGGCCACGCCGACGCGGTCCGAGTCGGGGTCGGTCGCGAGCACGAGGTCGGCGTCGATCTCGCTGGCGAGCTTCAGCGCGAGGGCGAAGGTGCTGGCGTTCTCCGGGTTCGGGGAGGCGACGGTCGGGAAGCGGCCGTCGTGCTCGCGCTGTTCCTCGACGAGATGCGGGTCGATGCCTACGCGGCGCAGCGCCGGCACGACCATGACGTCGCCCGTGCCGTGGACGTTCGTGAACACGACCTTGGGGGCGTGGCGCGCGATGATCTCCGGGTCCAGCACGATGCCGGCCAGACGGGCCAGATAGGCGTCCTCCGCCGCGGCGGGAACGGCGAGCACGCGCGAGAGGTCTTTGCCGAGATACGGGGCGACGTCGGCCGGTCCGAGCTTGCCGACTTCGGCGACGATCGCGGCGTCATGCGGGGGCAGGACCTGGCCGCCGTCGCCGAGGCAGCATTTGAAGCCGTTGTCGTGCGAAGGATTGTGGCTCGCCGTGATGACGACCCCGGCGTGGGCGCCGAGGTGGCGGACCGTGAAGCTGAGCTGCGGGGTGGAACGGGCGCCGGCGAAGAGATAGGCCTCGCCGCCGAGTTCCGTCCAGGCGCCGGCGATCAGCTCGGCGAAATGACGGGAGAAGTGCCGGACGTCATGGGCGACGACCAGGCGGGCGCCGGGATGGGCGGATGAGACGTGCTTCCAGAGGCCGATGACGGCCCGCAGGACGTTGATGTCGTTCAGGCAGGCCGAGCCGATGGCGGCGCGGACCGGCAGCCCTTGCGCGTCGACCTCGTTGGCGGCGGAGACCCGACCGACCGTCCGGCCGCGCATCCCGCCCGTGCCGAAAGCGATCCCCTTGTAGAAGCGGTCCTCGAGCTCGGCCCAGGCCCCGCGCTCGCAGAGATCGCGGAGGGAGGCCAGCGCCTCGGCCGGCAGGGCCCCCGAGCGGAGCCAATCCCCGGCATTGGCCAGGCTGGCGGCGGAAAGCTGTCCCTTGGTCTGGGCGGCTTGGAGGAGCGAAAGGACGGCGGCAGAGGCGCTCATGTGTGCCTCATACTTGCTCTCCGGGGGGCGGGGACAAGCCCGTAGGCGGGCAAGGCGGGGAAGGTTGACACCATCGGTCCTTTCCCAAGGGTTGACCCCCCATGCCTGAAGACCGTTCCAGCAAGCAGCCCCCGGCCGGCGATGACCGTAACCTTGTGGTCGTCGACGAGGATTTCGTCAACGCGGACGCCGAGGACCGACTCTGGCTCTTCTGGGAGCGCAACCAGGGCGTCATCGTCAAGGCCACCGTGGCCGTCGTGGTCGGCATCCTCGGATATCTCGCCTTTTTCTTCTGGAACGAAGCCGAACGGGAAGCCCTCGGCGAAGAATTCACCGCCTGTCAGGACGAAGCCGCCCGCCGCGCCTTCGCCGCCCGCCATCCCGGCGAACCCCTGGCCGCGATCGCGCTGACGGACGTCGCCGACGACCTCAAGCGCGCGGGCAAGTTCGCCGAGGCCGCCAAGGCCTTCGACGAGGCCCGGCGCCTCGCCGGTCTCGCCGGCAAGGCTCCGGCGGTCGCCGCCCTCGCCGACCGCGCCCGTCTCTACGCCGCCCTCTGCCGTCTGGAGTCGGGTGACGCCGGCGCGCCCAAGGCGCTCGCCGAGGTCGCCGACGACGCCGGCGTCGCCGAGACCCTCCGCGGCTTCGCCATGATCACCCTGGCCAACCTCGCCGTCGCCAAAGGCGACACCGCCGAAGCCAGCAAGTGGCTCAACGCGATGGACAAGAAGCTCCGCGCGAACCACGTCTGGAAATCCGAGAAGGACAGGCTCGTCCGCTCCGAACCTTCGCTGATCGCTCCCGCCGCCCCGGCCGGGAAGTAAGCGGCCTACTCGACCGGCTCCGGCCGGCGTCCGGCGCCCTAATAACCTTGCCAATAAAGGGTGTTCGGCGTGTCTTCTGGACACCCGTCGGCACGGAGCCGACAAGACCGTCACCCTTCCCTCCGGAGACCAACCCATGAACGAAGCCGCGCCTCTGCCGGAAGCCGCCGTCGTGGCGGAGAGGCTGACCAAGCGCTACGGCTCCCTGACCGCGGTCGAGGACCTGAGCTTCACCGTGGCCCCGGGCGAGATCGTCGGCTTCCTCGGTCCGAACGGCGCCGGCAAGTCGACCACCATGCGCATCCTCGCCGGTACGATGTCCGGCACCTCGGGACGGGCGGCCATCTGGGGCGTCTCGGTCGCGCTGGATCCCGCCGGCGCGAAGCGCCACCTCGCGTACATGCCGGAGAACAACCCTCTGCCCGAGGACCTGCGCGTGGAAGAATACCTGACCCTGCGCGCGCGCCTCAAGGACGTCGCCCCGGGCCGCGTCGCCGAACGCGTCCGGCGCGTGATGGAGGACTGCGACCTCACGCGCCGCGCGTCCGGCCGCCTCATCGGCCAGCTCTCGAAAGGCTTCCGGCAGCGCGTCGGCATCGCGGACGCGCTCCTCGCGGAGCCGCGGGTCGTCATCCTGGACGAGCCCACCATCGGCCTCGACCCGCACCAGATCCTGGGCATCCGCGAGCTCATCCGGTCGCTGCGCGGGAAGATGGCGGTGCTCATCTCGAGCCACATCCTGCACGAGGTCGAACAGGTCTGCGACAAGGTCGTGATCATCAACCGCGGCCGGCTGGTGGCGCAGGGACGCACCGAGGACCTGCGTCGCGAGCTGCTCCCGGAGGCGACCTTCAGCGTCGTGACCCGCGCCGACGAGGCCGCGCTGCTCGCCGCCTGCCGGGACGCCGAACCCGCGGCCGGCGTCGTCGCCGTAGCCTCCGCCGACGGCTGGAACACCTTCCGCGTCACCTTGCCCGCCGGCTCGCCGGCGCGCGAGACGCTCGCCGGCGCGCTCATCGGCGCAGGACTGGCGCTCCGGGAGATCGCCGAGGAACGCTTCGGCCTCGAGGACATCTTCCTCGCCGCCACGCGGCGCGCCCCCGGGGAGGGCCGACGTCCCTGATGCGACACTTCCGCACCCTCCTCGCGCACGAGCTGCGCAGCGCCGCGCTGTCATGGAACACCTGGGCGGCGGCGGCCCTCTTCCTCGCGCTGATGGGCGGCATCCATTTCTTCGCGCTCGTCGACGCCGCGCGCGCGCCGGCCGCGCGCTCGCCCGTGGAGGCCACGCTCTGGTTCTTCTGGCTGCCCCTGCTCTGCGTCCTGCCGTTGCTGACGATGCGCACGTTCGCGGAGGAACGCCGCTCGGGCACCCTCGCCGCGCTGCTCACGACGCCCGCGAGCGCGGCCGCCGTCGTCTGGGCGAAGTTCCTCTCCGCCTGGATCGTCTGGACGCTGTTCTGGCTGGCGTTCGTCGCCTTCCCCTTCCTCGCCGCCCAGCGGCTCGACGGCGCGAACGCCCGCGCGCTCGGCGAAGCCTCCTCGCTCTGGGGCGGACTCTGCTTCATCGCGGTGAGCGGGCTCCTCCACGTCGCGATCGGCGTCCTCTGCAGCTGCGTGACGCGTTCCGCGGCGCTGGCCGCGCTGCTCGCCTTCATCAGCCTGCTCGCGCTGACGGCGGCGGGCGGCGCGCTCGAGACGCTGCCGATCGAGAGCTGGGAATGGCTCGGCTGGCTGCGCGAACCGGCCGCGCACCTGCGGACGTTCGGGCATCTGCAGGACTTCACCGACGGGGTCCTCGACGCCCGCCCGCTCGTGCTGTACGGCACCGGCACGCTGCTCTGCCTCGGCCTGGCGGTGCTCACCGTGGAGGGCCAGGAATGACATGAGCCCCCCGCGCGACGACTTCGGCTCCGTCCGGCCCATCCGGCGCCTCAACCGGCTCACGCAGGCGTTGCTCGCCGTCGCGCTCGCGGTGGCCGTGAACACGCTGGCCTCGCTGCCCGAGTTCCGCGTGCGCCGCGACATCTCCGCCGACCGTCGCCACTCCCTCGCTCCGGAATCCGTCGAGACCGTGCGCGCCGCCGGGCGCCGCAGCCCCGTGGGGGCCGGCCGCTCCCGCGGCTGGGTCCGCGCCGTCGTGCTGACGGACGAAGGCGCCGAAGAAGCGCAGCGGTTGCGCGCCCGGCTGCTCAAGCTGCTCGACGCCTACGTCGTCGAGACCGGGCGCCAAGGCGGCAACTGGCTGGCCGTCGAACTCGCCGGCGGCGGACGCAACGCGCCGTTGCTCTCCGAACTCGCCAGCCGCCACGGCGCCCCGGAAGCCTCCGTCGCCTTGGTGCTGAGCTGCGGCGGCCGGGCGAAATACCTCCATTACCGCGACCTCGTGGACAAGGACGGCGCGTTCCGCGGCGAGGAAGCCGTGACCTCCGGCCTCATCGAGGTGACCGAGGACAAGCCCGCGGTGTGCTACGTGACCAAGGGCCACGGCGAACTCGGCGTGGAGGACGCTTCGCCGGTCCGGGGGATGTCGCTCCTCTCGCGTCAGCTCCGCAACCGGAACTTCGAGGTCCGACCGCTCGACCTGGCCACCGTGGGCGAAATCCCGCGGGACGCCTCGATGGTGCTCGTCGCGGGCCCGCTGTCGCCCTTCTCCGCCGCCGAGAACGACCGTCTCCGCAAATACCTGCAGGAACGCAACGGACGGGTGCTCGCCTTGCTCGACCCGGGGCGCGACCATGGGCTCGATCCGGTGCTTTCCGAGTGGGCCGTCTTCTCTCCCGACGCCGAGGTCCAGGAACCGGACCCCGCCCGCCGCACCACCGACGGCGACATCGGCCTGCTGCGCCTGACGGACAAGGAACACCCCCTCACGAAGCCGCTCCGCGAACAGAACCTGCCGCTCATCGCCGCCCGCCTCCGGCCCGCCCGCTTCGACGAAGGGAGCCCGCCGGACAGCACGCTCAACGTCAGCCCGCTCATCTTCTCGTCCGACGCCGCCTGGGGCGAGACGGACCCGGTGCGCCGGCCGCCGCGGTACGACCGCGACCGCGACCACGAGGGGCCGGTCTGCGTCGTCGCCGCGGCCGAACGCGCGACCGGCATCCGGCAAGGGGTCGGCGGCGCCGGCGGGCGGCTCGTCGTCGTCGGGACCTCGGAGATCGCGGCGAACAGCCGGCTCGACCGTGGCGGCAACCGCGCCTTCCTGACGCAGGCCGCCGCCTGGCTCAGCGACCGCGAACGGGCCGTCTCCCTGCCCGCCCGCGCCGGGGGCGAATATCAGCTGACCGCGACCGCCGCCGACTTCTGGGCCTTGGCGGTCCGCTTCGCCCTCGTTCCGTTCGGCGTGCTCGCAGTCGGGCTTGCGGTTTCCGTGTGGCGCCGCAGGAGTTGACGTGCCCATGCGGATCTCCCGCACCACCGTCGTCCTCCTGCTCGCCAACCTGATCGCCTTCGGTCTCGTCTGGCGCGCCATGTCCGGACAAGCGACCGTCGTGGTCAGCCAGACCCAGCTCTTCCCGCCGAACCCGGGGCGCATCGCCGTCGCCGAAGGACCGACGCGGATGCTCCTGGAGAAACGCCCCGCGGGGTGGCGCGTGCTCGAACCTTTCGACTGGCCGGCCAACGTATGGTCCGTGCAGCGGCTGATCGACGAACTTCGTTTCATCAGCCCCGAAAGCGGCTTCGACGTCGCCGAGGTCACGGCCAACGGCGCGAGCCTCAAGGACTACGGCCTCGAGCCCGCTCGCTGGACCGTCAAGGTGACCGGCGAGGCGGGCGTCGCGGTCGAGGTCAAGGTCGGCGTCCAGGCTTCGACCCGCCGCCATTTCCTGCTGACCGAGAACGGCCGCCGTATCGTCCCGCTGCCCGACGCGATGGCCGCCGCGCTGGCAGCGACCGCCGAGAGCTATCGGGTCGACCGCATCTTCGAGATCGCGGAATTCGAAGCCCGCGCGGTCTCGGTGCGTCAGCGCGAGAAGGACGCCGAAGTCGTCACCGCGCTCGCCGCCGAAGCCCGTCCGCGCGTCGGCCGCCGCGGCCAGCTGCCCGAATGGCGCTTCGAGACGCCTTACGACGCCCCCGCCGACCCGGACGCCACCGTGCGCGCCGTGGCGGCCCTCGCCAACCTGCGCGCCGTGAAGTTCGTCGACCTGCCCGAAGAGACGACCGGACTCGGCGCGCCTTCGCTCCGCCTGGCCCTCGAAGGCAACGCCCGTCGCCAGCTCCTGCTCGTCGGCCGACCCGCGCCGGGCCAGCCCGGGCTGCTCTGCGCCAAGCTGGAGGACAACGCCGCGGTCTTCCTGGTCGAAGCCGGCGAACTCCGCGAATGGCAGACCCCGCGCGCGGCGCTCGCCGACACGCGCCCGGCCGACTTCGATCCCGCGCTCGTGACGGGCTTCACGGTCTCCGCCGGCGGACGCTCCATCACGCTGCATCGGCTCGACGGGATCGGCGAGGACGCCCGCTGGGAGATCCCGGTCGCGCCGGGCTCCACCGCCACGAAACGCCGCGAGGCGGACGCCCGGCTCGTCAGCCGGTTCCTCGCCGGGCTCGCGCAGCTGCGGGCCACCCGCCGCGCTCCCGCCGTCGCCGGCGGGCTGACCCTCCCTTCCGTCCGCGAGCCTCTCGCCGGCGCGCCGGCGCAGACCGTCGAGCTTGAATTCGGCGCGGAGCGCATCGTGATCGGTTTCGCCGACGACCCAGACAACGGCGCCGGCACCCGTCTCGTGCATGCCAAAGGCTCGCCGCTCGCGGCCGTCTGCGACGTCTCCTTCCTCGACGGCGGCCAGCAGAACGTGGAACCGTCCGCGTGGCGCCGACGCACCGTCGCCGCCCTCCCGCAGGGCGCGCGCGTGAGCGGCCTGCGCCTGACCGCGCGCGCCGACGGCAAGGTGGTCGGCGAAGCCCGCCTCGGCCCCGACGGCAACTGGGCGGGTTCGGGCAGGCTCGACCCGACCCAGGCGCGCCGGCTCGCCCTCGCGCTCGCGGAAGTCCGCGCGACCGCCTTCCCGGGCCGCGACGTCGGCGCCGGCGGCTGGCGCTACGAACTCCGGGTGACGGACCAGGCCGCGACCGGGGCGGGGGCCGCGAGCGAGACGATCCGCACCTACCTTTGCTCCGCCCCTCTCCACGACCGTTCCTTGCTCCTGCGGGACGAGGCGGACGACGACGACTTCATCCTGGAGCCTGCGCTCGCCGCGATCCTCGCGCCCCTGCTGACCGAGCCCGGGAAATGAAAGCGCAGCCCGGCAGCTCACCGTTGCGTCGCTTCCTGCGCGGGCTGACGAACACCTGCCTGCTGCTCCTCCTCCCGGCCCAGCTCGGGCTGGCCTGGCTCGCCGGCCATGACGGCCCCGTCCGGCTGCCGGACTTCGTCACGGAAGCCGTCACCGGACGGCTCGCCGCCCAAGGCGTCGATTTCCGCGCGCGCGGGCTGTGGATCCTGCCGGACCTCACGCTGGCGGCCGACGACGTCACGCTCTCGTTCGCCGGGCTCAGCGGAGAAGTCTTCGCCGCCGCGCGCGCGGAGGTCGCGTTGCGGCCGGGCCGTCTGCTGGCCGGGGAGATCGCGCCGACCCGCCTGCGACTGAACGGCGGACGGCTTTGGTGCCCCGCCTCCGTCGCGCACGACGGCCGGCGCCGCAGCCTCATCGACGACCTCACGCTCGACATCGCCAAGGAGGGCCGCTGGATCAGCCTCCGCATCGCGCAGGTGCGCGCCGGCCGGATCACCTGCCACGTCAGCGGCGAGCTTCCCGCCGGACTCCTCCGCGCCGGCGCGGAACCGGCGGAACCGACGCCCCTGCCTCGCCGGCTCGCCGGCTTCCTCGGCGCGCTCGACGACGCGCTCACGGCGGCCGAAGGCTCCGGCGGCGCGGCGGTCACGGTCCGTTGTTCCGGCCGCAGCGACGGCAAGGCCGAGCTTTCGGCGCAGGCGCTGCTGGGACAGGAATTCAGCGAGCAGCTCGGCCGGATCAGCCTGCGCGGCCTGCGCCTGCGCGCCGAGGCGCGGCTGGCCGCGGACGGCACGCCGGAAGATTGGCGCCTGGACGGCACCGCGGAGACGACCGCCTGGCGCGGCGGCGCGACGCTGACGGCGCGACGCATGAGCCTGCGCGCCCGCGGCGCCGGGCTCGTCGGCGCGGTCTCGGCGGACGCCGAACTGACGGACGTAAGCTTCGGCGAGATCTTCTTCCGGCAGATCGGCCTGAACGTTTCGCGCGCCACGGCGAACGACCCTTGGGCCCTCGGCTTCCGCGCCCACACGCCGGCCTCGACCGCGGCCGGCACGGCGCACACCTTGCCCGACGGTTCACGCCGCATCCGGCTCGGCCACGCCCTGATCGCGGGGGCCGAGATCGCGGCGTACCCGGCGGCATCGCCGGTGCTGCTCGCGGCCGGCATCGACCTCCGTGGCGACCTGCTCCTCCGCGACGGGGAGGTCGACCTGGCGGCGGACGGACGCCTCCTGGGCGTGCGCGGAGAAGCCGGGCTGTCCGGCTTCCGCGGCCTCGGGCTGTCCGCCGAGGCGATCAGCCCCGACCGCGACCTGCCGCTACGCACCCGCTTCGACTTCGCGCCCGGCCGCGGCGAACAGCCGTTGCGACTGCGCGAACTGCGCCTCGCCTCGGTCGTCGGCGAGGCGGACTGCGCGGTCACGGCGGGCGGCCCCTTCCGCCTGAGCCTCCACGGAGACCTCGCGCCGGCGAGCCTCGACCGCGTGCTCGGCAACTGGTGGATCGACCTCTGGCGCACCTTCCTCGTGCGGGAGAATCCTCACGCCTTCATCGAGGTCGAAGGCCGCTGGGGCGCGCTGTCGAGCCGCACGCGCGGACGCGTGCTGATGCGGCGATTCGATTTCATGGGCGCTCCGTTCCGCCGCGTGGAGGTGAGCGTCGACGCGGACGAACGACGGACGCTCATCGGCCTGCATGGGTTGCAAGGCGGCGCCTCCGCCGACGACGGCGCAGTCGATGGCACCGTGACCTGGGATTGGTCGAAGCCGGGCGTACTCGCCGGTCCGGTGCTGAATGCCACGGGCGACCTGCAGCCTTGGATCGCCGCACGCTGCGCCGGCAAGGGTTTCGGCGACGCGCTCCGAGGTCTCGCGCTGCCTCGCGACCGTCGCTTCACGCTCACGCTCGCCCCGCTCGAGAAAGGACTCGATGTCCGGACGACGATCGAGACCGGCGGCGCGTTCACCGCCTGGGGCATCGCCGGACGCGGACTGAAAGTCGGCACGCAATCCAAGGCCGGCGGCATGCTGGTCGACGCGCGGCTCGGCCTGGCCGACGGCGAAGCGGCTCTCCGCCTGGACGGCGACCCCTTGCGCCAGACTGATTTCGCGCTGACGTTGAAGGACTGCGATCCGGCCCAGATCGCGCGCATCATGAACGACCTCGGCGAACCCTCGGCGGCGCCGGCGACGAAAACCTCCGGCCGGGGCCGGCTGGACCTGGACTTCAAAGGCCGAATCGACCTCGCGGTCCCGCACGAGCTGCGCGGCCTAGGCACCTATGCCTTGAACGACCCCGAGCTGAAGAAAGTCCGGCTGCTGGGGGGCATCTCCAACGTGCTCGAGGCCTTCGGGGTGGGAGCCACCACCTACGAACTGGACCGGGCGGCGGGGTCATTCGGATGTACCGGGGGGCGGGCCTATTTCCCGGACATGGCCATCACCGGACCGCAGGCCAGGCTGGACCTGGCCGGGGAAATCGACCTCAAAGGCTTGACCCTGAACTTCGCCGGGGACTTTTCCCTCCCCCGAAAACAGGGATTTAACCCGGTCGACATCATTAATCTGAACCGGGCCTTGGTCCGCCTCACCAGGATCAAGTTACAGGGCCCCTTGGCGAAGCCCGAAACCCGCGCGATTCCGACCCTTGGAGATATAGTTAAACCCAACAAGGATAATGACTTAGGTAAGATTCCAGCCGGCGTTCTGGAATGAGGGTTGATTTGCCCCCCTGATACCCTGTATCAGAGAGGGGCACCCCCTCACGGAGGACATTACCTTGGACCTAATTAAGATTAAACAAGTCGTGGATTTGATGAAGAAGTCGGACCTTTCCGAGTTCGAGATCCAGGACCAGGATTTCAAGCTGCGCATCAAGCGTGACCTCCCCGGTCGCGCCCCGATCGCGGCCCCGGCCGCCCCTGTGGCGGCCGCCCCCGCCCCCGTGGCGGCGGCCCCGGCCCCCGCGGCC
>SXGQ01043706.1_pt1 | contig 12632 bp, 8 predicted proteins | sample 3178371 | NCBI WGS metagenome assembly SXGQ01 (sample SAMN11356859, study PRJNA531348) | freshwater metagenome | isolation source: freshwater sample F1-20 | place: China: Fuxian Lake, Yuxi | collected 2017-12-25
ACGTCGACTTCTACTCCGGCATCATCCTCAAGGCCATCGGCATCCCGACGGAGATGTTCACCGTGATCTTCGCCATCGGCCGCATGCCCGGCTGGATTTCCCACTGGAAGGAGATCGCCGAGACGCCGAAGCAGAAAATCCATCGTCCGCGCCAGATCTACGTCGGTTCGACCGAGCGCGCGTACGTCGGCATCGCCCAGCGCGGATGAGGTCGGCCGGAGCGTCGCCCCCGGCGACGTCCACCCCAAGGGGGAGGGTCGGACGTTTCCGTCCGACCCTCCGTCTTTTGAGCCATGCACTGTAAGCCGGATTCTGTCCGGGGCGGCTCTCGCCGACCCCCTGCGCATCCATTTCTCTGACCTTGCGGACCCGCCTTGCGGCGGTGCGACAACCCGGGACCTTGGTGGGCGGCCTCGAACGGTCCCTGTTCGTCTTGCATCGGATTGGGTTTACCTTGCCTCCTCGGTCACCCTCGGAGCGGTCGGCTCTTACCCCACCTTTTCACCCTTACCTCCGTCCTTCCGGGGGAGGCGGTCTGTTCTCTGTGGCACTGTCCGTCACGACTTGCGTCGTGCCCCGACTTGCGGCGGGAATCCTGCCCGGTGATGTCCGGACTTTCCTCACGGATGACTCCGTGCGGATGCGCGTGTATGACTGTCCCGTCAGATTGGGGCGAAAGGGCGGGGAGGGCAAGGATAGTGGTGGGGGTAAGCGGGCTAGGGCCGGGGACAGGGCTAGGGCCAGGGATAGGCTAAACTCTCAGGATGCGGCTCTACTCCTTGCCCTTGCCCAAGCCCGAGCCCATTTGATTTAACCCCTTTCTCTTTCCATTCCCTGTTATTGCCCTTATTTCTCCCTCCACCCGCCCCTCCCCATGCGCCGTCTCCTCTCCCTCTCCGCCGCTTTGCTCGCCCTCGTGTCCGTCGCTCAGGCCGCCGATGCTCCCGCCGTGACCAAGGTCGCCTGCGTGGGTGATAGCATCACCCAAGGCGCCGGCACCAAGGGCAAGGGGATGTCCTACCCGGATCAGCTGCAGGCGCTCCTGGGCGACAAGTTCAAGGTCGGTAATTTCGGCGTGAGCGGTCGCACGCTCCTCAAGAAGGGCGACTTCCCTTACACCAAGGAGAAACGTTACCAGGATGCGCTGCAGTTCGCCCCGAACGTCGTCGTCATCATGCTTGGCACCAATGATACCAAGCCCCAGAACTGGAAGCATGAGGCCGACTTCGAGGCTGACTACAAGGACCTGGTGAAGTCCTTCCAGAAGCTTTCCACGAAGCCGAAGGTCTTCGTCTGCCGCCCCGTCCCCGTGCCCGGCACCGGCAACTACGGCATCAACGAGGCCAACGTCCAGAAGGAGATCCCGCGCATCGATGCGCTGGCGAAGGAGCTGGGTTGCGAGGTCATCGACATGCACGCCGCGTTGGCGGCGCACCCGGAGATGCTGCCCGATCGCGTGCACCCGAACAACGAAGGCGCGGCCGAGATGGCCAAGGCCGCGGCCAAGGCGATCGCCGGCAAGTAAACTTTCAGCGCCCGGCCGGCCGGGGGCCGCCGAGCAGGGGCAGGACCTTGGTCGCCGCCTGTCTTAACGCCTGCCAGCGCTCCGACGGGTGGTCGGGCCCATGCGCGATCAGCTGCAGGGTGCTGCGCCATTCCAGGACGGCGCGCTCCAAGTCGCCACCCCCCGGCCCGTGCCCGTCCTGATCGTCGTCGGGCAGTTTGCCATGCAAAGCGAAGGCCCGCATCGTCTCGGCGCAACCTTCCCCGAAACCGGCGGGAAGCCCGTCGCGGAGGTAGCCGGGCGCCGTCAGCGAACGGTACGTCAGGCGGCAGCAGGCGCCGAGGCGGCTCGAACTGCGGGCCGAGGCGGAGACCCGTTCCCCGGCGCGCAGCTCGGCCAGATCCCAGGCCAACGCTTCGGCGTCGTAGGTCGCGTCCTCCAGCGCCGCGGCGACCGCGAGCCCCTCGCCATGTTGGAAGAGCGAGGCGATCTCGCCTCGTTCCGTCGGTCGTCCTTGACTGTCGATGAGGCCTAGTTTGCGCCAGAGCCGGCCCGGCCGGCTCGCGTGCAAGGTGCCACCGCCGAGTACCTCGCGCAGGTTGATATCGGCGACTTCCGTGGTGCGCGTCTCCGGGTTGATCAACCACTGGTCGTCGGCGTCGGGGATGGCCTTCACCTCCGCGCGGGAGTAATCCAGTTTCACCTGCACGGTGTCCTGCGCGATGAAGAGCGATCCGTACGGTATCCCGCCTTGGGTCAGGCGGGGTAGGAGAGGAAGGATCTCTTTCTCGAGGGACTCGAGACGCCAGGTGCGCGGTCGGGTCTGGCCGGGCGTCAGCGGGCGCAGGGCCTTGCGGAGCCACTCCGAGGGTTCGAGCTGGTCGCGGGCGGCGGTTTTCGGGAAGCGGGCGAGCGGCACGGACCGTCCATAGCGGAACCCGCCTTCGGGTAGCTCGAGTTTGCAGGGTGTGCCGATAGGGATGGCGCGCAAGGAGTCCGGTTTGGCGAGGGCCGGGTACCAGACGCCTTTGACCCGGATCAGGGCCTGGGTGAGCGGGACCCGTTTGTGCGGGCGCTCGCGCTGCCAGGTGCCGTTCCGCCCGCGGATCTCATGGATGAGCCGGAGCGAGCCCGGCGCCGGCGGGGGCGTCGGCGGCTCCGGCTCATCCAGGCGATCCAGCGCGAGGTCGATCGGCTCCTTGCTGAAGAGGGCCTGCGCCAATCTCTCCGCGGCGGCCAGCGGCTCGGGCGATTGCTTCATCACGCAGAGGAACGCCGGCCAGTCGAGGCCGCCGCTGCGTTGCAGCTGGAGCGGGCGCGCCTCGCCCAGTCGCGGGGAGTAGCCCGTCCAGAGCGCGTAGCCGCGTTCGTCGAGGCCGCGTCGGCCGGCCCGCCCGAACATCTGCAGCAATTCGTCGGGCCGCACCTCGCGTTCGGCGTGATCGGCGGCATAACGCCGGTCGGTCACGAGCACGGACCGCAGGGAGAAGTTGATGCCCGCCGCCAGGCCGGTCGTGGCCACGACCACGTTGAGGCGACCTGCCTTCGCCCAAGGCTCGATCAGCTCGCTGCGTTGTTCGTAGGTCAGGCCGCTGTGGTGCAGTCCCACGCCTTGGCGGAGCAGGCGGTTCAGGTCGTCGCCGGCGATGGCGCGCTGGGCGGGGGTCAGCTGCGGTCCGTTGCCCAAAGGGAGGGCATGGGCGATCTCGCGGGCGATCTGTTCGGCTGCCCGGCGGCGGGGGGCGAACACCAGCACGGGCCCCAGATCGGCCAGCACCGCCCGGACCACGGCCCGGGCTACGTGTCCCTTGATGCCCCCGGGCTCGCGGCTTTCCAGCGCGTCGAGGGCCACCTCCTCCAAGGGGATCGGGCGGGTATGCTCCTGGATCAGGGTCACCGTACGACCCAGGTGCCGCAGCCATTCCGCGACCGTCTGGGGGTTGGCGACGCTGCCGCTGAGCAGCAAGAGCCGGGTCTCCGGCGTAGCCAGGGCCAGGACCGTCTCGTAAGCCGGCCCCCGCCGCTCATCGGCGAGCATCTGGTATTCGTCGATGACGAGCAGGTCCGGCCGCCGTCCGGCGAGGAAACGGTGACGCTGGGTCTCCAAGGTGGCCACCACCACCGGGGCGCCGAGGTTCTCGCTCACGTCGCCGGTGGCGATCCCGACGTCCCAGCCCAACGCCCGCCATTCCGCCAGCTTATCGTTGGCCAACGCCCGGGTCGGCACGGCGTAGACCGCCTGGCCGCGGTGGCCATGCCGCATGAGCAGCTCGAAGATGTAGGTCTTGCCCGCGCCCGTCGGCGCCTGCACGACCACATCCTCGCCTTGGCGGAGGGCCCGCAGCGCTTCCTGTTGCCAGAGGTCGGGGAGGATGAGCCGTTGGTCCGCCATGGCGACTTTCCAGCAAAGGACGGACCGTCCCGAACGCAAGCCGCCGGGGTTTGCGGTTGCGGGTTTTCCGCCGCCCATGCTACGACTGCGTCCGCATGGCCATCAGCACCGACCTCGCCCGCGGCTTGAAGAAAGTCGACAAGGACCTCGACTTCATGATGGGGTGCTTCGTCGAGGTGCTCGAGCAGCTCGAGCACAAGGACCTCGCCGGCACCCTGCCGTGGATGGGCAAGCGCAAGCTGCGCGGCGTGCAGATCTTCTCCTACCGCGGCGTCCAGGCGTACTCGATCGCCTTTCAGCTCCTCAACATGGTCGAGGAGAACGCCTCGGCCCAGTCCAAGCGCCTGCGTGAGGACAAACTCGGCCTGGCCTCCGACCCCGGATCGTGGGGGCGCGCCTTCCAGACGCTGCGCTCGGCCGATATCACGGACAAGCAGATCGCCAAGCGGCTGGCCCGCGTGCGCGTCGAGCCGGTGCTCACCGCCCACCCGACCGAGGCCAAGCGCGCGACCGTCCTCGAGATCCACCGCGAGATCTACAAGCTCCTGGTCCGCCGCGAGAACAACATGTGGACCGCGGCCGAGCAGCGCGCCATCCGCGACGAGATCAAGGTCGCCCTCGAGCGCCTGTGGCGCACCGGCGAGTTCTACCAGCAGAAGCCCGACGTCCAGTCGGAGCTGCGCAACATCAACTACTTCCTGTCGAAGGTCTTCCCCGATGCGATCGTGAGCATGGACCTGCGCCTCCGGCAGGCCTGGGAGGAGGCCGGTTTCGACATCGCCCGTATCGAGCACCCGGACGCCTTGCCCCTCGTGGCGCTCGGCACCTGGGTCGGCGGCGACCGCGACGGCCATCCCTTGGTGACCGCGGAGGTCACCACGCGCGCCCTCGGTCTCTTCCGCGCCACCGCGATCGGCATCTGCCACGAGCGCCTCGAGGTCCTCGGGCAGCGCCTGTCGCTGGGCGACCACCTCCAGCTCCCGCCCGCCGTCTTCGTCAGGCAGGTCGAGAAGCATGCCGCCGCCCACGGCGAGGCCGGGGCCGCCGCGCTGGCCCGCAACCACGGCGAAACCTGGCGCCAGTACGTCAATCTCGTCCGCCTCCGCCTGCCCGCCGTCGAAGGTGAGCTCGCCCCGGGGCAGCATGCCTCGCCCGAGGGCGTCGTCGCCGACCTTCTTTTCCTGCGCGAGACCCTGATCGAGGTCGGCGCCGGCCGCATCGCCCGCGCCGAGCTGGACCCGCTGATCCGCTTCCTGCGTGTCTTCGGCTTCCACATGGCCTGCCTGGATATCCGCCAGAACAGCGCCTTCCACGATAAGGCCATCGGTCAGCTCCTCGCCGCCACCGGCCAGGACGACCATCACTACGCCCAGTGGGATGAGTCCCGCCGGCTCGGTTTCCTCGATTCCGAACTGCGTTCGACCCGTCCGTTCATGCGCGAGCAGGCGAGCGTCGGCCCCGAAGCCGACGCCGTGCTCGCATGCCACCGCGCGCTGGTGGTCCATATCGGCAAGCACGGCGCCGCCGGGCTGGGTTCGCTCATCGTGTCCATGACCCGCTCGGTCTCCGACCTCCTGTCGGTGTACCTGCTCGCCCGCGAGGCCGGTCTCACCGCGGGCGGTTCGGAGGACTCCCATTGCCTCCTGCCCGTGGTCCCGCTGTTCGAGACGATCGACGACCTGGAGCGCAGCACGACCATCCTGGACGCCTTCCTGTCGCACCCGATGACCAAGCGCACGCTCGCGGCCCGCCGCGACGCGGGCCTCACCGACGGCCTGACGCAGCAGGTGATGATCGGTTATTCCGATTCCAACAAGGACGGCGGCATCCTCGCCTCGCTCTGGAACCTCTACCGCGCCCAGCAGAACCTCGCCGCGGTCGGCGAGAAGCACGGCGTGCGCATCGTCTTCTTCCATGGCCGCGGCGGCACCATCTCCCGCGGCGCCGGCCCGACGCACCGCTTCATCGACGCGCTGCCGCAGGGGTCGATCAACGGCGAGATGCGCGTCACGGAGCAGGGCGAGAGCATCACCCAGAAGTACGCGAACCACATCACGGCCGTGAACAACCTCGAGCTGCTCACCGCCGGCGTCACGCAGAACACCCTGCTGCACGACATGGCCGTCCGCAACGAGTCCGCGCAGTCCAAGGTCATGGACCGGCTGGCGGAATTCTCGCGCGAGTCCTACCAGACCCTCATCCGCACCCCGCGCTTCATCGAGTTCTTCCGCCAGGCCACGCCGATCGACGTCATCGAGGCCAGCCGCATCGGCTCCCGGCCGTCCCGCCGCACCGGCGCCGCCTCGCTCGAGGACCTGCGCGCCATCCCGTGGGTCTTCGCCTGGAGCCAGGCCCGGTTCTACCTCTCCGGCTGGTACGGCGTGGGCTCCGCCCTGGCCCGCCTCAAGGAGGAGGACCCGAAGGGTTTCGAGGTCATCCGCCGAAATTTCGACGATTGGCCGCCCCTGCGCTACATGCTGAAGAACGCCTCGACGAGCGTGCTCGCCGCGAACCGCAGCATGATGAAACTGTACGGCGGCATGGTCACCGACCGTAAGCTGCGCCGGCAGTTCCTGACGCGGATCCTCGCCGAGCATTCGCTGACCCGTAAGATGCTCGACGAACTCTCCGGCTCGAAGCTCACGGAAGGCCGTCCCCGTCTCCGCAAGGTCATCGCCTTGCGCGAGTCCGCGATCGACCTCCTGCACGAGCAACAGGTCGGCCTGCTCAAGGATTGGCGCAAGCACGTGGCCGCCGGCGACCGCAAGGAAGCCGATGCCCTCCTGCCGCAGATGCTCCTCTCGCTCAACGCGATCGCCGCCGGCCTCCAGGCCACGGGCTGAGGTCTTTCAGCGCTGCGGCAGGTCGGGGTTCGCGGGAATCTCTCCCCGCAGCATCCGGCCGGCCTGGCCGCTCAGCCAGAGGTAGTGGTCGCTCGGGACGTCGGACAGGTCCACGAAGTTCCCGATCGGGCGCGGGCCGCCGCATTTCATGATGGCCGTGCCTTCGTCGAGCTCGTCGAACATCGCCACATAGAGCGTCGTCGCGCCGGTCGCGCGGGCGGCGACGGCCTGCGACCAGAGGAAGCGGCCGCCGAGCCGGGGAATCTGCCCGAGCGGGGCGTGCTGGCCGCGCAGGGCGGAGAGATTGCGCCAGCTGAAACCGGGGAAGATCACCGGGAGGTAGGTCTTCTTTTCGGCCAGGCACCAGGCTTGGTCGGGCGCCCAGACCTCGCGGCTCAGTCGGGACGCCCCTTCCGGGGTGGTGACGCGACCGACCGTCCAGGGGCTGAGGATATCGGCTTGCCGCAGCAGGCCGCGCAGGGCGGGGTCGGCGAGGCAATCCTCCTTCTCGTCGCGCCAGTAGGTCGGTATGCCGAGCATGACCGCCGCGCCCGTCGCGCGGATCTCGGCCAGCAGGGCGGCCCACTCCGCGAGGGCGGGGGCGCGGTCCTTGAAGCCGAGACCCCAGAGGGCGACGAGCGGCTTGCCTCGGTGATGTTGGGCGCAGGGCTCCTTGGTCTGGCCGGCGGCGACGAGCCGGCGCCAGTCCGCCGCGACCGTCGGGAACTTGCCGGGGGTCAGCCCGGAGAGGTCGTACATCACCGTCAGCGAGCGACCTTCCGCGTTGGCGGCGGCCGTGCAGTGTCGCAGGACCGTGTCGAGGGACGCCGCGCCGCGGCCTTCGCCGAGTCCCACCGCAAAACGTTGGAGCATCGCGCCGTCGAGGCCGTAGTCCTTCATCCAGCGGAAGTGACGACGGACCGTCACGGGATGGACGCTGCTGAAGAGGTCGGCCGTGCGTCCGTCGGCGAAACGGAACGGCGAGGGGTAGCGTTCCTCCGGGGTCAGCTCCGATAGGTCCGGCCAGAGGTCGAAACCACATTTGTCCGGGGCCAGGCGCTTGCCGGGGCCGTAATGAACCCAGCCCAGACCGCTGGCATCGCCTTCGGCCCGGAACCAGCCCTGATAACCCGTGACGACCTTTCCTTCCAGCGTGGGGTGGAGCGGGGCCTCGGCCCAGGTCAAGGTCGCCCAGACCAGAGCGAGCGCGGAAAAGACCGCTCGCATGGGATTCAGACGTGCTTCCAGAAATCCATCAGGAAGCGCGTCGCGAGCTGGGCCAGGAAGACGATGTTCCAGAAGACGAGTTGCAGCCCCAGCGACGGCCCGAAGCCCATCCCGAGCACCTGGGCGGCGGCGCTCGTGACGAGCAGCACGACGGTGCCGGTGCAGAGGGAGATCACGAGGATCTCGACGGATTTCGGGATGAAGCCGGAGAGGCTCGTGTCGGCCATGCAGATCGCCCCGAAGGTGAGGGCGACGGAGCAGATGCCGGTGAGGCCGATGCCGAAGACCGTGCCGTCCTTGCCGAAGAAGTGCGCGGCGGCGAGACGGCCCAGGAAGGGCAGGTAGACCAAGGCCATGGCCAGGGCGACCCAGAAGCCGGGCGTACCGTAGTCCTGTCCCAGGATCTTCTCCGCGTAGCTCTCGGCGGCATGCTTGATCACCGCTTCCTTCACGGCGGTCACGGGATTGGCGAGGAGGAGGATCACGCGCTGGTTCTAGTCTTTCCCGCTCGGCTGTCTACGCTTTATGGCAGCGCGAGCTCGACCACGACTTCCTTGCCGCCCGCCGGCACGGCCACGGCGGTGACGTCGCCGACGCGTAGCTCGACCCGGCCTCCGTGCGCGGGGACCTCGAAGCGCGCGATGTCGTTCAGGTCCTTGTCCTCCCCGCGGGTGACGACGGTGCGGTCGGGCTGGCCGGGCTGCACGATCGACACGGTGGCCGCGACGCGCTTCCCGGCGCGGGTGGCACGCACGGAGATGAGGCAGCGGTCCGCGGCGATCGCCTGCCGATGCCCGCCGGCCAGGCCGTGGTAAGCCGCCGTGCGATCGAGCCCGTGGACTTGTCGCGAGGCGAGGTCCCAGACCATCGGGAAGGCGAGGCCGGTCCAGTGCCAGCTCGTGGCGTAGATGCGGGTCTCGGGTCGCGCGGGGTCGGCCGCGGCGGCGCGGTCCATGAACCACGCGTGATCCCAGCCTTTCGCGTCCGGGTTGTATTCGGTCACCCGCCACGCCCGCGCCCACTCGGCGGCGTCGGGCGGGGTGATCGGGGAGTCCGGGCGGGGGGCGCCATCCGACCCCAGCCAGACCTCGACCCAGTTGTGGTTGCCGTTGATCGTCGTCCATGTCGGCACGCCGGCTACGCGGGCGGGCAGGCCGATCGCGCGGAAGGCATCGCAGAGCAGGATGGAGAGGCCGGAGCAGGAGGCCATGCCTTGCCGCATCGAATCGGCCGGGCTCTGGTTCGGCGCGCGGCGCTTGGTGCTGTATTTCACGCCGGTCTCACCCTGGATACGCGCGTTGACGATCCGGGCGGCTTCGTCCCGGGTCTTCGCATCCTTGACCATCGCCCCGAAGCGACGACGGAAGTCGGCCCGCCAGGCCTCGCGCGGTTCGTCCAGGCAGGCGTAGGGGAGCACGTCGTTCAGGAAGAGCGGCCAAGGGACGTTCGCCGCCCAAGCGTGGGCGCGGCGGGCCGCCAGGGCCTCCCGGATGTTGGTCGCGATGAAGTCGGCCGAAAGCTTCTCCCAGTCCGCCGCCGGCATCGTCAGGATGAGGAACTGCGCGCACGCCCCGACCTCGGCGTCGGCGTCGGCGAGCACGGCTTTCCACCCGGGGTTACGTTTGGCAGTCTCCATCCGGGCGGCCCCGTCGATCAGCGGCTCCGGATTGGCGTAGGGATTACCCACGTCAGGCCGCTGCGCCGGTACCGGGCAGGCCTCCGGGGGAAGGGCCGGCCGGTCAAAGACGGTGGGCGTCGCCGCGCCGAGGGGGGCACAAGCCATCGCCAAGGCTCCTAGGAGGGCTTTGAGGGGGTGGGGCATGACCTTACCCTAATCCGGCCTCCAGGGGGCGTCCAAGCCCTATCCGCGGGTCCACTCCTCCCGGGCGGCGGCCCAGAGGTCGTAATTCAGGGGGCGTTTGCCCGTGGGCGTCAGGCGGTAGTAGCCGCCGGAAGCCTTGATGATGGCCAGACCGGCCGCGACATCCCAAAGGTTTGTCCCGGATTCGTAATAAGCGTCCGCGATGCCTTCGCCCACGTAGGCGAGGGCGAGGGCGGCCGAACCGATCATGCGAATTTTCTTATAACGGCCCACCTGGCGGACAAAGAGCTCCATCGCCGGGCCCGACTTGTCGGCCGCGGCGGGGAAGCCCGTCATGATGCACGCATCCTTGAGGTCGGCGACCCAGCCGGGCCGGATGGCGCGACCGTTCACGAACGTGCCTTCGCCGGGCAGTCCGAGGAGGGTTTTCTTCGCCGTGAAATCGTGGATCACGCCGAGCACCGGCTCCGGACCGCGCATCAACCCGAGGGACACGCACGTCGCGGGCTGGCGGCGGAGGTAGTTGTAGGTGCCGTCGAGCGGGTCCACGACCCAGTAGAGTTCCTGGCTCTCGAAGAGCGCCGGGTCGCCGCCGAGCTCCTCGCCGATCACCGGCAGGCCGGTCGATTTCAATCGCTCGCGCACCAACGTCTCCGAATCCACGTCGGCCTGCATCTTCACGTCGTCGTCGGTCGACAGGTTGACCTTCATCTGCGCGCCGGCGGCGAGCAGGTCACCCGCGGCGAGCGCGGTGGCCAGGGCGAGGTCCTTGAAGGAGGCGGGGGAGGGCATGGGTAGGAGAGGGGTGGGCTGGGGTTAGGGCTAGGGCTGGGGCCGGGAAAGGCAAGGGGCGGCTCCGCGTCCGGCCCGATAAAACAAAAGACCCGGCTCGCTTGAGCCGGGTCTGCTTGGGGGCTGGTCGTCTACTTACACTAGCTCGGTCTTGCCCATCAGGAAGCGGTCGCACTCGCGGGCGACGCCCCGGCCTTCGTTGAAGGCCCAGACGACCAGGGACTGGCCGCGACGACAATCGCCCGCGGCGAAGACGCCGGGGAGGTTGGTCACGTACTTCTCGTGGTCGGCCTTGATGTTGGTGCGGGCGTCGCGCTCGAGGCCGAAGGACTCGAGGAGCGGCTGCTCGGGACCGATGACGCCCATGGCGAGCAGCACGAGCTGCGCGGGACGGACTTTCTCGGTGCCGGGGACGTGGGTCGGGACGAACTGACCCTTGTCGTTCTTCTCCCACTTCACCTCGACGGTGTGGACTTCCTTGAGGTTGCCCTGCTCGTCGGCGACGAACTTCGTGGCGGTGGTGAGGTAGACACGGGGGTCGGAGCCGAACTTGGCCGCGGCCTCTTCCTGACCGTAGTCGACCTTGTAGGTCTTCGGCCATTCGGGCCAGGGGTTGTCCTTGCCGCGGGTGAGCGGGGCCTTGGCCATGATCTCGAGCTGGATGACGGACTTGCAGCCGTGGCGGAGCGAGGTGCCCACGCAGTCGGTGCCGGTGTCGCCGCCGCCGATGATCACGACGTCCTTGCCCTTGGCGCTGATCGAGGCGTCGGGGGCTTTGCCGTCCAGGAGGTTCTTGGTGTTGGCGTGGAGGAACTCCATCGCAAGATGGATGCCCTTGGCCTCGCGGCCGGGGAGCGGGAGGTCGCGGCCCTTGGTCGCGCCGACGCAGAGGATGACGGCGTCGAAGGTCTTGCGGAGCTGTTCGACAGTGACGTCGGTGCCGACGTTCACGCCGCACTTGAAGGTCACGCCCTCGTCCTCGAGGAGCTTGATGCGGCGCAGGACGACCGCTTCCTTCTCGAGCTTCATGTTCGGGATGCCGTACATCAGGAGGCCGCCGGGGCGGTCCGAGCGTTCGAAGACAGTGACGTTATGGCCGGCGTAGTTCAGCTGCGCGGCGGCGGAGAGGCCGGCCGGACCGGAGCCGATGATGGCGACCTTCTTGCCGGTGCGCTTCACGGGCGGGCGGGGGATGACCCAGCCGTTCTCCCAGCCCTTGTCGACGATCGAGACCTCGATGTTCTTGATGGTCACGGCCGGGCGGTTCATGCCGAGGACGCAGGAGCCTTCGCACGGGGCGGGGCAGACGCGGCCGGTGAACTCCGGGAAGTTGTTCGTCTTGTGCAGGCGCTCCAGCGCCTCGCGCCAGAGACCCTTGTAGACGAGGTCGTTCCACTCGGGGATCAGGTTGTTGATCGGGCAGCCCGCGGCCATCCCGCTGATGAGCTTGCCCGTGTGGCAGAACGGCACGCCGCAGTCCATGCAACGCGCACCCTGGGTGCGGAGCTTCTCGTCGGAATGGTGGTGGTGGATCTCCTTCCAGTCGCCGATGCGGACGAGCGGTTCGCGGTCCGTCGGGAGCTCGCGCTGGAATTCGAAGAAGCCGGTAGGTTTTCCCATGATTGCGAAGGGTTGGTGTCGGGTGGGTGGTGGGCTCAGCCGCCGCCGACGCGGGCTTCGTCGCGGGCGTTGATCTCGAACGCCTCCTGGAGGGCGGCGTCGCCGGAGAGACCCTTGGCCTGCGCGGTCGCGATGGCCTGCAGCACGCGCTTGTAATCCTTGGGCATCACCTTGACGAACTTCGTGACGGCCGCGTCCCAGTTCGCCAGCAAAGCCTTGGCCTTCTGGCTACCGGTGAGGTCGGCGTGACGCTGGACCAGCGCGCGGAGCTCGGCGCCCTCGGCGCCCTCGACCTTCTCGAGCCCGACCATCTGCTTGTTGCAGCGGGTGGCGAAATCGCCCTTCTCGTCGAGGATGTAGGCCACGCCACCGCTCATGCCGGCGGCGAAGTTACGGCCCGTGGCGCCGAGGACGACGACGCGTCCGCCGGGC